>Ga0209745_1002476_pt1 | contig 10530 bp, 7 predicted proteins | sample BarGraNGADG00312_FD_184495 | JGI IMG/M metagenome (GOLD analysis project Ga0209745, IMG submission 184495) | Arctic peat soil microbial communities from Barrow, Alaska - Barrow Graham LP Ref core NGADG0004-312 (SPAdes) (version 2) | ecosystem: Environmental > Terrestrial > Soil > Wetlands > Peat ... | reverse complement strand
TTGCCCCGCCTTTCCCGTCAAGCAGAATTTTTTCCCCCGATGAAGGTTTTCCTGTTATACTATTGGTAACGCTGTTTATTATAATTTCATCAAATCTGCTGAATTCACACGTTGCAGTAATAAAAAGTGGAAGCTTTGAAATGTTTTTCCACTTATCTATATCGTCAGGAGTAATTACTCTTTCGTGTGCCAGGCTTGTCTCATTTCCATGTCCTATGTAATTGAAAACCAGTGTTCCGGAATTGATCCTGTCACTTATAGCCTGTGTCACATCAGGATAAAACTGGCCTGTAGAAGTTGTGATCTGATTATAGGCATCAAAATAGATCTTGTCAATGTTCACCCAGGGAGCACGGTCCGCAACCAGACCAGCAAGACCTTCAGCATCGGACATGTGTGTATTGCCGTCTTCATCGTCGGCAGTTATACATACGACATTTTTCCAGTCTCCCTGGTTAGCAGAGCTAATGTAAGCTTCAATTTTGGATACTACTATCCGGGCTTCAGTAGTATCCGAAACAGGGATCCTGCCGATACCCAGATCCTCTGTTCCGGCATCTTCACCTTCCCCGTCTTCGAGAAGGCCGTAAAAGTCATCGGAAGTAAAGGATGAGATTATAATATTTGAATTACGGGTCTGGTATGTCGGCACATAGTTTGTATTCCCCGGAGGCGGAGTCTTATTGTCAAAAGAACCATCTCCGAGCAAAAGCAGGTATTTAAGCGGATGATCGGTGTTCTTCTGAAGCAGGAACTTCATCCTCAAAAAATTCCTTATCGCGGCAATATCCGGAACACCACCTGAAAACTCATTGTATATCTGTTCAGGTGTGGTAACTAGTGAAACCAGTCCGCTGTTGTTTTTGTGTATTTCGGCCAGCTGCCCGGCATACCGGATAAATAAGGGATGAGTTACAATTATCATATCAGCAGTGGATGAAGAGTGAAGATCCTGATTGGGCAAAGCTGTTGACCTTATTACTGGCGTTTTGGCATTGCTGCTGATAAATGCAATAAAAGTTTTCAGAGTGTCGGTTGCCATCTTAAAAGTGATATTTTCACCTGTCCTGGCAAATTGGATCGTTTTAGGTGTGAAAGGATCCGTCACATCCCATATCATGATTCCATCAGTAGGGCTTGTAATCGTGAATTCAGTAACATTACCATTTCCAACTGATCTTGAGTCTGTAAAAAATGCAGTTTTTCCTTCAAATTTATTCAGTTTTCTGGCACGTAGTTTCACATAATCGATCCATCCTTTTGCTGATATCTCACCATTATTCACAAATGACACTTTGTATGCAGGTTGTGATGATGACGGAATGAATTCCCCTTCTGCCAGTTCGGCCTGAGCGTAAGTTCCGGTTGTTGAAGCCAGGTTGATCCCATTAACAGGAACAGTGGCAATTACAGATCCATTTTCAGTTAATCTGAAAAGTGTAGAAACAGAAGCTCTTGCGAGAACCCTTATAGTATATTTTATTTTATCAGCAGTTACAATATCCTTATATCCCGGATTTACTTCAGCATCTTTTGAATAGCTTACCGGCTGGTACCACTCTCTTCCTGAATGGATAAGGTTTTCAGTCTCTATTTCATGAATATATAAGGCATCGGATACAGCAGAATAGTAATTTGGCTGTAACTGGGATCCATCAGCAGGTCCGATTTTTTTCCCCTGAATTGGTCCCGAAGTTATAAAGTAGAATGCAGTATCGGAATAATTATGCCTCAGATAGTTGAAATCTCCGGTGGAATTATCAAAAATCCACCTGTTTGTCCCTTTGCCATAAAACAGGAGATAGTCGCCTTCATTAAAAACTCCGTCACTGCCCGTATTGGTGTAAATAGCAATTTCCCTCAGGTCATCGGGGTTTGAGCCGTCATTATAGTATGAGAGCTGACCCTGATTGTTACCGAAAATCCTTGGATTTGACGGATAATCCAGTCCAAGCTGTTTCAGCCTGGAATAGTCAATCCTGTAGATGTTATCCTCCGTTACTGCGATTTTAAACCACTTGCCTGAAGAGAGAACTGAGGAAGAAGAGTAGCTTTCCGTAATTCCGCTGACGGTAATATTCAGGGAGAAAAGCATAACCGCAAAACACGCTATTTTAACCGGTCTCACCATTATTCATGACAAAGATAGAAATGTAGTTCAGGTTTTTATTTTATTTTGCGGAATGAAAATGGTTTTGAATGAAATTTTGGACAGGGTCACTACGTTGATATTAAAGTTTCAATTAATATGATAAACCGTCCGGGGCTGATATGCATCCTGATTTTCATTTTTTCTGAGGCCTTATTTTGTCAGGAGACGGATTATGGTCCTGGTTACCAGACCATGATCTTGAATAATCCTGCTTTTGCAGGCAGCAGCCTGGATGGGACGATGAGACTCTCATATCTTAATTTCTATCCGGGGAATCATTATAATTTCCACTCTGTTTTTCTTTCATATGATTCGTATTTCCAGGCTCTGCATGGAGGAGCTGGTTTCTTCATTGCAAATGATTATATCGGAGGAATAGTGAATGATCTGAGAGGCGGCTTGTCATATTCTTATTTTTTGCAGGCAGGCAAGGATCTGTATATTAATGCAGGACTATCTGCCGCGTTTTTCCATCGCGGTTTTAATTTCAGTGATGCTGTTTTTCCTGATCAGATCGATCCTATGGGCGGAATTTCGCTGCCATCCTCTGAATTAATGTCAAATGAAAACACAACTGTGTTTGATGTCGGCACAGGCTTTATGTTTATCTACAAAAAACTTTCAGGCGGATTCGCTATAACTCATCTCACCCAACCCGATCTGGACGGAAACGGATTGTCTGTTGAAAGGCTTAAACGAAAATATCTGATGCACTTAATTGCAAATATTAATCTGAAAAAAGGGACTGATCTAAAAATTCTGCCGCTTGCTTCAGTTGAGTTGCAGGGAAAATACATATGTGCAGGTGCTGGAGCAGTACTTGAAAGTAATTACCTGTCTTTCAGCTCTGTACTTCTGGTAAATAATAATAAGAACATTGATGTTCAGGCAGGATTTTCATTCAGGAGAGAAAAACTTGGCTTGTTTTATAATTACAGGTTCAATTTGGCATCAGGCAATTCATTAATGCCATTTTCTCTTATTCATCAGACTGGCCTTACATTCAGTTTACACAATGTTGAAAAAAGAATTAAATTCAATACAATAAATATACCTTATATGTAGTTATATTTGGTGTCCAAAAAAACTATTTCAGAAAAAAAGTAGATTATAAAATTCATAAATAATATAAAATTAAGGAGTTATGTATAGATTCAGAACCTTGTCGGTTATATTTATTGCTGCACTGATTCTCTTTTCGTGCAAGGGCAGCAAAAAAGGGGATAACGTTTCATCCACCACGGGGTGGAAGTATAATGACCCTGACAATGGAGGATTTGAGGTTGCATTAGGTGCGGAACAGAAAACAGGTCCCGGCCTTGTGCTTATTGAAGGAGGTCGTTTTACGATGGGCCGTGTGGAACAGGATGTGATGTTTGACTGGAACAATGTACCCAGAACTGTTACTGTATCCTCATTTTATATGGATGAAACAGAGGTTAGAAACGTTGACTATCGTGAATACCTGTTCTGGATAAAAAGAGTTTACAAGGATTATCCCGAAGTTTTCAGAAGAGCTTTGCCGGACACGCTGGTATGGAGAAGTCCGATGGGTTTCAATGACCCTTATGTCCAGTACTACTTCAGGCACCCGTCATATAACAATTATCCTGTCGTAGGTGTCAGCTGGGTTAAAGCAAATGATTACTGCCTCTGGAGAACCGACAGGGTGAATGAACAGCTGCTGATAGATGAAGGAGAACTGAATCCCGATCCAAACCAGCTTAATGAAAAGAACTTCAATACAGAAGCTTATCTGGCAGGTCAGTATGAAGGAGTGGTAAATCAGCTTCGCGAAAGTCTTAATCCCAATCAGACCGAAAGGCGTACAAATTTTGAAGACGGATTGCTTCTGCCTGCTTACAGGCTTCCAACTGAGGCAGAATGGGAATTTGCCGCATACGCTCTTAAGGGCAATACATTTGAAGAACGTGTTTATGAAAGAAGAATCTACCCGTGGGACGGTCATAATGTAAGGAATGCTGCTAAAAAATCGCGTGGTGAGATGATGGCCAACTTTGTCCGCGGCAGGGGAGATTTGATGGGAGTTGCAGGCAGTTTGAATGACAACGGGAGTATAACCACCGATGTGAAATCTTACTGGCCAAATGATTATGGTCTTTACTGCATGGCAGGCAATGTGAATGAATGGGTTCAGGACGTTTACCGCCCTCTTACTTCAGAGGATGTTGAAGCATTTAATCCTTACAGGGGCAATGTTTTCACTGATCTCAGAAGAGACGCCAACGGACAGACAGTAGGTAAAGATAAACTTGGACGACTTTATATCGATACCGTTAAGGATACGGATGTTGCAAACAGGTACAATTATCAGAAAGGCGATTACAGGAATTACAGGGATGGTGATCTTTCATCATCAATTACAGGCAATGCCGACTGGAACGTTGATGACAATAAAAAAGGCTCATCAAGAATGTATGTTCAGGAGGAAAAGGATTACTTTACGCTTATTAATGATAATGCAAGGGTATATAAAGGTGGATCATGGAAAGACAGGGCATACTGGCTTAATCCTTCAACAAGGAGATTCCTCGATCAGGAAAGCTGCCGCGATGATATAGGATTCAGGTGTGCAATGATCAGGGTAGGAAGCCCGTCAGGATTTTAGTGGAATAGAAGAATTTTATATATATTGCCTCATTATGAATCATAATGAGGCATTTTTTTAAAGTTATGAAAACAGAACAGCTTTACAAGATATACAAAGAAGAGTCAACCGGAGTCTCTACTGATTCCCGCAACATTAAAAAAGGTCAGTTGTTTTTTGCGCTCTGGGGACAGAGCTTTAATGGGAACAAGTATGCCACCGAGGCCCTTGACAAGGGAGCTTCATATGCCGTAATTGATGATCCCGTATATGAAACCGAAAAGACAATCCTGGTCGACGACTGTCTTATAGAACTGGCGGGTCTGGCGCTCTTTCACCGGAAAATGATCAAGGCTCCGGTGCTGGCAATAACCGGAACCAATGGAAAGACAACCACAAAGGAACTCATTGCTGCCATAATGTCAAAGAAGCTTAAGGTCCACTACACAAAAGGCAACCTTAACAATGAAATCGGATTACCACTGACCATTTTATCAGCACCGGAAGATTCCGAAATGATGATACTTGAGATGGGGGCCAATCACCTTGGAGAAATCCGGGCATTGTGTAATGTTGCAAGGCCCGATTATGGCATAATAACAAATGTTGGAACAGCTCATCTTGAAGGTTTTGGCTCATTAGAAGGAGTCCTGAAGGCTAAAACAGAGCTTTATGAGCATCTCAGGAAAGTTAATGGCATTGCTATTTACGACGACCAGAATCCATTATTGACCGAAAAGATATATAAGATTGTTAACAGAGGTGTCCCGTACTCAAATCCAACGGGCGTGAAACTGGTTGTAGAAGCTTTGTCTTCAGAGATGAATCTGGCTGTAAGAGTAAAATATGAGCATAAAACTTATGATATTCAAACAGGTCTTTTTGGTGCATATAATCTTGGAAACATTAAGGCAGCGATAGCTACAGGTTTATTTCTCGGGGTCGAAATGGAGGATATTGCCGAAGCCGTTGGCAAATATCAGCCTGGCAATAACAGGTCGCAGGTAAAAACAACTCCTAACAATACTCTGGTTTGCGACGCCTATAATGCAAACCCGACAAGCATGACCGCTGCTATAAATTCATTTTTTGAACTCAAAACAAGCAAAAAAATACTGATCCTTGGCGATATGCTGGAACTTGGGGATAAAAGCGAAGAGGAACATCTGAAGCTTCTCGAGGCGCTCAAATCTCTGAAACCAGAAAAGGTTTTCCTGGTAGGGAGCACGTTTCAGAAGATCTCTGCCGGAACAGATATCAAATCGTTTCATAATGTGGAAAAACTGCGAGAATATCTTAAGGCGGAACCATTAAAGGGCAGCCTTATTCTTATAAAGGGTTCAAGAGGAATGACCCTTGAGAAGATATATGATCTCCTTTAGTTATCCTGCTTTTTAGCGGTGTCAGGATCAGCTCCAAACTTAATATTTATAAACAGCACTTCAGACCTGCTTCCTGATCTTACTCTTGGACCCCAGAGGCCGAATCCGGATGATACAATATATTGGGTATTACCTCTTTTCTTATAACCATAACTCAGCTCATACATCTTTGCAGTAAGGTGATTTAAGGGCCACATCTGGCCATTATGTGTATGGCCTGAAAGCTGAAGGTCAATCCCGTTCTTCTCGGCTTCACTAAGATCAAATGGCTGATGTTCAAGCAGTATAACAGGCCTGGAAGGATTAACAGACTTCACCAGTTCAGCAAGCGGTTTGCGCTCTTTGCCGTAAAATCTTTTTGAATCCCTGTCAAGCCTGCCTATCAGTTGTATCCCTCCTTCTATTGTAACAACTTCATCCTTTAAAATTCTTATTCCCTTGCTTTCAATATAGGGAATAGTCCGTTTGGCACCTCCTATAAATTCATGATTCCCTGTAATTGCATAGAGTCCGTCACTGCATTTCGGGCAGGAGAAATACTGCAAAAGATCACCGCGCAAAACGGGACCTATTTCACCATCCACAATATCACCAAGAAGAAGGACCAGATCAGGTTTAAGTTTTATCAGGATCTCAGAAAGCTTCTTAATGCTCCTTTTCCTGATAATGCTGCCAAGATGTATATCCGAGACAGCAGCAATCCTGAGACCCTTCAAATCGCCTGCGGACTTGTTGATAGTGATGTTGTAGCTTTTCACTTTCGGAACAATTGCATTTATAAATCCGCCTGCAATAAGGAAGAAAGAGATAATCAGAGTTATAATAAATGACCATTTCCTGAAAACTATGATATTGCTACGGTTAATAACTCCTGCTATCCGGAGAGCCACTGCTATTATATCTGAAAGGAAAAGGAAAAGAACCCCGTAAAGCATAAAAGCCATCCAGAATCCACCGATGATATTCAGGACGTCTGATAAAACTGAGGAATGCCTGGCTTCAAGGATTTTTCCAAAAATAAAAGCAGATGCGAAAAGGATGAAAATTACCAGATACCATATGTTATTATTATGGAAGGCAGTTATTGAGCCATATCCCCTGGAATAAATATAAATATTTGCCAGAGAGTAAATTGTAAGAACTACTGCCAAGAACACTATTAACTGGTATGTTTTCATTCAAATCAATTTCAGATATTAAGACTGCTGAAGGTTTTTTCTCCTTTGATATAAAACCTGAAAACAATACTCTTGTTCACTAAATGACTAACAATTTTATTTATTGTTAAACTTTTCACAGATTCCCTTTTGACTTTTAGCGATTTAATATTCTTATAATAATCCATATGGGCTTTCCAGACAGCTTTTGCATTTCCTGCATTGCCTTTCAGAATGAACATGATTGCTGCCACTCCATCCAGAACCTTTCGTATAAATATTGTTTTATGTAACTTGTTGTCAGGCAGGTTTTTATAAAGCAGAAAAAGATTATTGCGGAAATTCAGGTAAGTTTTGAGTTTTGAATCATACGGAAGCGAACCTCCTCCGGCATGATAAACTATGGATTCAGGAATACAGGAAACACGGAATCCAGCCAGATGAAACCTCCAGCACAGATCGACCTCTTCCATATGTGCAAAAAAATCATCGTCGAATCCCCCGCATTGAGTCCATGCTTCGGACCTGACCATCATACAAGCTCCTGAGGACCAGAAGATATCAGTGAAGTTGTCATACTGACCGGTATCTTTTTCGATATTTTCAAAAATACGCCCCCTGCAGAATGTATATCCGAATTTATCTATATATCCGCCAGATGCACCTGCATATTCAAAATGATCCCTTTCATGAAATGATCTGATCTTAGGCTGGCAGGATGCTACATCAGGATTCTGATCCATATGTTTTATCATTGGATCAAGCCAGCCTTCAGTGACTTCAGCATCAGAGTTCAGAAGCACGAAATATTTTGCAGTGATCTGTTTCAGTGCCAGGTTGTATCCGCCGGCAAAGCCATGGTTACTTTCGAGCCTGATTATCGTGACAACACCAAAATTCTTTGAAACCCACTCTGCTGAACCGTCTGTTGATCCGTTGTCCGCCAGATAAACCACTATATCACGGCCGGCCGAGAACCTTACAACTATCGCAAGGAATTTCTGCAGCCAGGCGATCCCATTCCAGTTAAGTATTACAACAGCAGTTTTAATCATTTAAAGCCTCTTTTTTGTATTTCCACCTCCGGTGGGTCCAGAGCCAGTTCTCTGGTTTCTCTTTGATTATTTGTTCAAGCCGTTTAACATGCGTGTCAGTCACAAGGTATTTCGGCAGGTCCCTTGTACTGTCAAATAATAATTCAATAGTCAGGTTGTAATATCCGCGCCTGACCTTCCGGACATTGAAAAATACTACAGGCATGTCATATTTTGCAGCAATTTTCTCAATTCCAAGGAATACTGGAGTCTCCTGGTTTAAGAAAGTAGTATAGTATTCTATTTGAGTTTTTGCGGGGGTTTGATCAGCTATAAATCCGTAAAGGGCTCTGATGTTTTTACTTTTGTTTTCAATTATTTTTCTGACAACAAGGTTCATCGGCGCCAATTCAGCATTATTCCTTGTCCGCAGGTTATTTAGAAACCGGTTGAACAACCTGTTCTGGATAGGCTTATATATACCAATGCAGTTGTATTTTGAAAACAGCGGAAGACACACTCCCAACCATTCCCAGTTGTTATAGTGACTATGCACTACAGCCAGATCTCGCCCTGATTTATAAAGCGTTTCGAACAATTCCGGATTGCTTACCGTAAACCTCTTTCCCAGCTCTTTGTTGCTAACGTGAGTAAGTTTAAGGGTTTCGATAAAAAGATCAGCCAGATGCCTGTAAAATTTTCTTCCGACAAGTGCAAGCTCTTTTTCGGATTTTTCCGGAAAAGAATTCCTGAGATTTTCAGCAACTATTTTTCTTCGGTACGACGGGAAGTAATATAAAAAAAGGAACAATACATCGGAAGATATATATAGAATTCTAAGCGGCAAAAGGGAGAATATCCAGTTTATCCCGTAGAAAATATAGTATCCGATAGTTCCCATTATATTACCTTGACTTACCCTTCATAAAATTACCGATTATTTCGAGTATCTCATAATAGATAAGGGAGTTCGAGGCGATTGTTTCATCGCCTGTAAGGTTAGCCATGTTGCCTGAAAAATCACTGAACCTGCCCCCGGCTTCCCTTATAATAAGCATTCCTGCTGCAATGTCCCATAGTTTCAGGTCGTATTCAAAGAAAAGGTCAAACCTGCCGCATGCCACATATGCCAGGTCGATTGAGGCACATCCAAGCCTTCTTAAGCCGTGGGTGTTTTTCACAAGGTATGTCAGGAGATTCATGTACGGGTCGAGCCTGTCGAAGAGATTATATGGAAAACCCGTTGCTGCCAGCGATCCGGATAACTTTGGAATGGATGAAACATGGATTCTTTTGCCATTGAACCAGGCACCGCCGTTTTTCCATGCCGTAAAGGTTTCATCTCCGCCAGCCTCATGGACCACACCCGCTATCACTTCATCGTTTTCCATCAGCCCGATGCTGACCGCATATGGATGCACTCCATGGAGGAAATTGGTCGTTCCGTCGAGTGGATCAATGATCCAGTTGTATTTCAATCCTTTTTTAACTGATGTACCCTCTTCAGCAATAAACCCTGCTTCGGGGATCAGGGGAGTAAGCTTTTCAATCAGCATCTTCTCTGATCCTTTATCGACATACGTTACGAAGTTGTTTTGTCCTTTCGTTTCGGTGTCATTTATATCAAAAACGACCGATTCATTTTTTATAAATTCACCGGCCATTCTGGCAGCGGCTTCAATTTCAGCACATAGAGCTTTAAGATCTGTCATGATTTAATCAATTAATTCAACTATCATTCTGGCTGATCCCGAAATGCCTGTGAGCCTAGCCTTTTTAACTGTGCCTGCCAGGCTCGCTTTCCATGAATACTCTGATCGCAGATAATTCCCGGTGAAGCCAGTTATCATTCCTTCACTTCTGTTATGTTCAAAAAGGATTTCAGCTGTCTGGCCAATATTCTGCATAGAGAATTCAAGATGCTTGTTTTCAGAGAGGCTTATTAACCTCCTGCTTCTTTTCTCCCGGATACTGAAAGGGACTTTACCGGACATCTTTTCAGCAAGGGTACCCGGCCGTTCAGAAAAGTTGAAAACGTGCAGATAAGATATCGGCATCTCTTTAAGAAAACTGAAAGTGTCTTCAAAATCATTATCTGATTCCCCCGGAAAACCTACAATAACATCAGCCCCTATGCCGGCCAGTGGTATATTCTTTCTGATTACCCATATCCTGTCTTCGAATTGATCCCTTCTGT
>Ga0209745_1002475_pt1 | contig 10532 bp, 10 predicted proteins | sample BarGraNGADG00312_FD_184495 | JGI IMG/M metagenome (GOLD analysis project Ga0209745, IMG submission 184495) | Arctic peat soil microbial communities from Barrow, Alaska - Barrow Graham LP Ref core NGADG0004-312 (SPAdes) (version 2) | ecosystem: Environmental > Terrestrial > Soil > Wetlands > Peat... | reverse complement strand
AGTCTATATTTCTCACAAAAATCAGTTATGGTATCAAGATCATCGTATGTTCCTGTTGCTGTGGAACATGCATTCGCGACTACGCAGATAACTTTAATACCAATGTCTTCAGCTTTTTTCTTATACTCTTCAAGCAGATCGGTTCTCATTCTGAACTTTGAATCGTATGGTATTTTAATTATAGACTCTTCGCCAAGGCCCATAATTTTTACATTTCTTCCGATACTATAATGCGATTGTTCTGACATCATGTATCCTGGGCGACTCTCATTTTTCACACCTTCCTCCCAGATATTATAATCTGTTTTTGCCTGGCGTGCTGCAAGCATGGCTGTAAGGTTTCCTGCCGTTCCGCCATGAGTAAAAATTCCATCGTATCCCTCTGAATATCCTATTAATGACCCAAACCTGCTAATTACGTTTTTTTCCATTGCCATGTTTACCGGTCCCATTTCGTAAATAGCGGCGCCATTATTGAGAAGAGTTGTGCAAAACTGTGCAAGTACAGCTATTGGGAGGGGAGAAGTGACCTGATGGCCTATATAGTGTGGATGATGAATATGGATTGATTTATCTATAATCCTTCTTATGAAAGAATCGAACGGTTCATTTTCTCCTCCGCCCGATTCAAATGAAAACATCTCAGAGAGTTTGTCAGGTTCATTCCAGGGTAAAACAGGCATCTCAGTCCCGGACAATGTTTTCATCAGATAATCTGATAATGTGTCAACAAGTTTGTGGCCTTCTTTTCTGAATTCTTCAGGATCAAAGGGGGCGGGTATTTTTAGACTTCGGTCTTCCATTTTAATTTCAGGTTTCTGTGTTGCCTTTGTGTAACTTTGTGATTACCTTAGTGTTCTTACTAATTGATTCAAACAACAACTCCTTGAAGAACCATATAGCAATAGGATCTGGAGAATACTTTTTAGGTTGATCACAGACATCATCTAGGATAAATCTATTATTTATAGTATCAATAAGCAGTTCTATCACACCGCAATAACCAACCGGGTGTCCTGTTCCAAATTTATAAGTTACAACCTGATTATTATATCCGCTGAAGAAATTATCGAGGATTTCGTATCTTTTTTGGTGTTTCCTGACAAACTCCTCAGAAAATCCAAAAATCTTTACGAAATTTTCGAACCGCTTAGATGCATTTTCTCTTATAAGATGACCAATTTCTCCCGGGTTAATACCTCTCGTCAGGTAGATTTCTGAATACCTGTATATTCCAAGGAATCCCAAAGCGTCCAGATCGTCAGCCACAGAAAGAATTGTCAGAAGATCATTATTAACTGCTGAAGTTTTATATTCTTTGTTATTGTGATTTTCGATGGCCAACAGAACATCCTGGTAGTTGGACTTATCGAGCAAGTTATTATCAAGAAAACGGATACATAAGTCTTTACTGTGATGTCCATGTCTGATCCCCGGATCGACAGACATACCGATGTCGTGAAGGTAGCACGCTATTATTAATCTGAAGACGATGGTTGGGTCAGATATCAAATTTTGTTCGGAAAAAAGAACAACAATTTCTTTAGCAAAATTCCATACCCGCCGGTGATGTTCAATACCATGTGAAGCTAGAGATTTTTCATCGTAGACAGAGACAAAAAACTCTTCAAGGATCTGCTTAAACTGAAGTTCAGCAGATTCAAATGTAACGGTCAGATTCATGTTTTGTAAAAGAAAGCAAAAGCTTTGTCCCTCTGCTTTTATACAGACAGTCAGATATTGAATTAGTAGTTAATCATCTTCTTAGCCAGATTTAATATCGTGGCATCATCAAATGTTACTATCCCGCCATCCGGTCCCTGTTCAAAATGTACACCGACACACTGGCCTTTATCAAAATTACATCCTCCGAAATAGTTTCTGACCGTCTCTTCATTCAGATCCAGTTTTTCTGCAATCTGTCTCATACTACCGGAGGGCAACTGGTCTTTAATCTTCCGGAGTTCGTTGAAGGTGATTGTTTTATCCATAATATTTTTATTTTAATGGTCAATACCGTTTAAATCACATAAAAACCAAAGTTAATCATTATATAGATAACTTGAATATCGTTGTAATATTTTTGAAACAATTTATTATATAATTAAAACCTTCTTTTTGCTTCCCTTTATTTCTGCCCCCCAACCCCCCTAAAGGGGGGCTAATCAGAAAGATATAACTAGTGAACCCCCTTTAGGGGGCAGGGGGCAACATACTCATCAACTCAAGAAATAACTTCAGTCCCTTTTTTTTATCTTCATCAAAATTATAATCAATGTTTTTGGTAAGATAGGTCTTTAATACCTGACCCGTAATGATTCCGCTTTTTCCAAATTTTTCAACTACAGCATCAATGTTATTTACACCGAGTTGTAATGCTGTATTAAAATCTGATAGAAACTCATTATCAAGTTTCTTATTAGCCGTCCAGCATGCGAATACAAAAGGAAGGCCGGAGAATTTCTTCCATTCACTGGCAAGGTCAATTTTGTTTCTGAATTTATTTTCAAATTCAAAGCACTGGTCACCTATAAGCACTACTGCTTCATTAAAACCAATATTTATAAAGTCGAATCCAACAATGGTATTTACCCATTTGAACTCTTTTTTCCAACTGTTTTTTGCCAGAACTTTTGTAAGGTTCACAGAGGAACGTGATCTGTAGTCGAGGAAAATTGTTTCAATCTCATCAAATGGACAGTTACTGAGAAGCAGAACTGTCCTCACATTACCTGTTGCCCCAATACAAAAATCACTTATTATATGATACTCTTTCAGAAGAGGAAGTGCAGCAACGGGAATCAGACCGATATCTGCCTTTCCGCTAATCAGTTTTGTGGCACAGTCTGCCGGGTGATCAGTTTCAAGAATAGCCTTTTTATCAAATCTACTCTCAATCAATCCGTATATAAATGGATATGTGTTTGCATATTTTACGGCCGAAATTCTGATTTTATCCATACTCTTTTTTTACAACGACTAAAATACTACTTTTGCGTATAGTTATAACAACTGAAAACTCAATCTGATAAATAATGGAACTAAATTTTCTTACCGCTATATCTCCGTTGGATGGAAGATATAGACAGAAAGTTGATGAGCTTGATCTGTACTTTTCCGAATTCGGACTAATCCGTTACAGATTAATGGTTGAAGTTGAATATTTCATTTCACTATGCGATATTCCTCTTCCTCAGCTGATTGATTTTAAAAAGGAGAATTTTAAAACTCTCCGGTCTATATATGAAGACTTTGATTTGACCGATGCAGAAAAAATTAAGGAGAGGGAAAAGATTACTAATCATGATGTCAAAGCAATTGAATATTTTTTGAAAGAAAAATTCTTTCAGTCAGGTTGGGGGCAATGGAGTGAATTTATTCATTTTGGGCTTACATCTCAGGATATAAACAATACCGCCATCCCATTGTCAATTAAGGATGCGCTGATAAATGTCTACTACCCTGTTCTCTATGAACTCAGGGAAACGCTTGCAGGTTTTGCTGATGAGTGGAAAGATATTCCAATGCTTGCCAGAACGCACGGGCAACCTGCTTCTCCAACGAGACTGGGTAAGGAAATTGAGGTCTTCATTGCAAGAATTGACGGTCAAACGAAATATTTTGGACAGATTCCGTATTCTGCCAAATTTGGCGGTGCTACCGGTAACTTCAATGCACATAAAGCAGCCTACCCCGAAATAGACTGGATTTCTTTTGCGAATGATTTTGTTAATGAAGTACTTGGATTACAACGTTCTCATCCTACTACCCAGATCGAGCATTATGATAACCTTGCCGCATTATTCGATAATATGCGCAGGATTAATATAATACTTATTGATATGGCACGAGATTTCTGGTCATATATTTCAATGGATTATTTCACACAGAAGATTAAAAAAGGAGAGATCGGATCATCAGCAATGCCTCATAAGGTTAACCCTATCGATTTTGAAAATGGAGAAGGTAACCTCGGATACGCAAATGCAATATTTGAACATCTCTCAATGAAATTGCCGATATCACGTCTGCAACGCGATCTGACGGATTCTACTGTTTTAAGAAATGTTGGTGTTCCTATCGGTCATTCATTAATAGCTTTTAATTCATTGCAGAAAGGTCTCAATAAACTGATTGTAAATACCGATAAAATAAATAGTGATCTTGAAAATAACTGGGCCGTTGTTGCTGAGGGTATTCAAACCATTTTGCGAAGAGAGGGTTATCCAAAACCTTACGAAGCACTTCTTGATCTAACCCGAACCAATAAGAAGATCACTTTTGAGTCAATAACAAGCTTTATTGAAAACCTTGATTTAAGTGAGGAAGTAAAAGCTGAGTTAAAGGGAATAAATCCTTTTAATTATACCGGTTTTTAATACGATAAATTTTAGATGAAAAATATAAGACTCCTCCTTAAGTATTTTGCACCTTACCGTTGGTCGGCTTTTCGAAGCATCCTCTATAATATTTTAAGTGCTGTTTTTGCTCTTGCTACCTATGCGCTGGTTGTACCGTTTCTAGGTATACTTTTTAATACAGTCCAAAGGGTGGCCGACCCGGGAGCTTTTCAATTTACTAAAGATTATATTTTAACATTTGCCCAGTATTATATTACTGAAATAATTGATAAAAACGGACAGTCAAGTGCTCTAATGCTTGTGGTGGTTATTGTTATAATAGCAAGTTTTTTTAAGAACGGGTTTATTTTTATGGCCAATAATAGTATGGCTTTCATTAGGGCGAGTACAGTTCGTGATCTTAGAAGAAGCCTTTACAACAAAGTTCTGAAGCTCCCTTTGTCATTTTTTACTGATGCCCGGAAGGGAGATGTAATGACTCGTATTTCAAACGATGTACAGGAGGTAGAAACTTCTGTAATGGCATCGCTAACTTTGATGTTCCGCGATCCGATAACTATAGTGATTTTTGTAGTATTTCTGTTTATAACCAGTTACGAGTTAACTCTTTTTGCACTTGTACTCCTTCCAATAAGCGGATGGTTAATTGGCAGGGCAAGCCGAACCTTACGATCTTCCTCACTAACAGGACAACAACATCTTGGACGACTTCTTTCGATTGTGGAAGAAACACTTACAGGCTTGCGGATTGTCAAGGGATTTAATGCTGAAGAGAAGATGAAGGCCCAGTTTTCGGAGTCGAATGAGAGGTACTCGAAAGTTTTTAAGAGGGTTATAAGAAAAGCCTATCTGGCTTCACCTATCAGTGAATTTTTATCAACAATTGTCTTAATGATAATTGTGTATGTCGGAGGAACCATTGCTCTTCGGGGCGTTGGCAATATGTCATCTGAAAAACTTATCTCGTTCCTGATTGTCTTTTCCCAAATACTTCAGCCTGCCAAAAATATTACTACAGCCTGGTTTAGCATTCAGAAAGGGATGGCTTCAATTGACAGAATTGACCAGATTCTTGATGCGGAAGAAAAGATTACGGAGAAAGAGGATGCTCTTCCGGTAAAAGGCTTTAATGATTCAATTGAGTTTAAGGGAACGTGGTTTGGTTATAACAATGAGCCGGTACTGAAAGATATCAACCTGAAAATAAAAAAAGGTCAGACAGTGGCTATTGTTGGAAAATCAGGTGGAGGTAAATCAACACTGGCAGATCTTCTCCCACGGTTTATGGATCCTGACCAGGGATGTATTTTAATAGATGGAGTTGATGTTCGCGACTTAAAAATAAAAGATCTCAGATATCTGATGGGAATTGTAAGTCAGCATCCGATCCTTTTCAATACTAGCTTTGCTGAGAATATTGCATTTGGTGTTGAAAAAACAGACCTGGATAAGGTTGAAGTTGCTGCACGTATTGCCAATGCTCATGATTTTATAATGGAAACAGAAACTGGTTACCAAAGCACTGTCGGAGAATCCGGCAACAAACTAAGCGGCGGACAAAAGCAAAGAATAAGCATAGCCAGAGCTATAATGGCCAACCCGCCAATTCTTATTCTCGATGAGGCAACGTCTGCTCTTGATACCGAATCTGAACGACTTGTGCAGGATGCCATTCTTAAACTAATGAAAAACAGAACTTCGGTTATAATAGCACATCGTCTTTCGACAATACAGCATGCCGATGTCATTGTAGTTCTTGATGAAGGCAGGATTGCAGAATCAGGAACACACGATGAGTTGATGATGATAAATGATGGTTTCTATCGGAAGCTGCATAGTTTCCAGGCGATATAGTAACCATTTACAAGATTTAATTTTAAAAAAACTAAATTGCAAACCAGGACTAGAAAAAATTAATATGAAAAAAGTAGCGATATTTACATAGTTAATAATATTCTCCCGGGCCCTAACCTTCTCACGAATAATAAGGGGAGAAATATTGTTGTACAGAATAATATTACCTTAAAGAAGACAGTTAAATAATTGACATAGTACCTTTATTCATTACAATAATTTTAGCGTTATGCATAAAAAAGTGATTATAGCCTTACTGGTTGCTCTTACAGCGTGTAATTATTCTGCAAAAGGCCAGAAAAGCCTTCAGACTACCGAGAAGTGGTCCATAAAAATGGCAAATACGGTTATGACTACATCGGATAGCTTAATCCATTATGTGAGCGGAACTCCAAAATGGGCTTATGACATTGCATTTCTTGGAAAGGCCATTGACGGACTTGGAAGTGTTAATCCAAAATACTCAAAATACATGGAGGATTGGGTAAATCACTTTGTAAGACCTGATGGGTCTGTTATCGATTACAAGTTAGATGAATATAATCTTGACAGAATTTATCCGGGAAGAAATGTTTTAACTGTTTACAAGAGGAATCCTGATCCGAAGTACAAAATTGCTATCGACAATTTCATAAAGCAGCTTGAGACTCATCCGAAAACAAAATCGGGTGGCTACTGGCATAAAAAAATATACCCGTGGCAGATGTGGCTCGATGGCATTTATATGGGATCAACCTTTATTGCTCAGTATGCAAAAGAATTTAATTCACCCGAATGGTTTAATGTTGCTACGACCCAGACAAAGATGATCTATGAGAAAACTCTTGATCCTCAGACAGGACTGCTTATGCACGCCTGGGACGAGAGTCATCAGCAGAAATGGTGCGATCCGGCGACAGGTAAATCTCGTTACCCATGGAGCCGTGCAACAGGATGGTATATTCTGGCTATCGAAGATATTCTTGAATACCTGCCGGAAAATCATCCTGACAGACCAGCTCTTATTACAATTCTTCAGAAAACATGCGATGCTCTTTTGAAAGTAAGGGACCCAAAATCAGGTTTGTGGTTTCAGGTATTAAACGAGGGTGGGCGAGAGGGGAATTATCTGGAGGGCTCAGGATCAGCTATGTTTACATATGCTTTTGCAAGAGGAGCTCATAAGGGTTATCTTGATAAAAAATACCTTGAAATAGCCAATAGCGCATTTGACGGGATCATTAAAGAACTCATAACAGTCGACGAAAAGGGTTTGGTTACAATGCATAATATTTGTGGCGGATGCGGATTGGGAGGTAATCCTTACCGCGATGGCTCTTATGAGTATTACATAAACGAAAAGCGGGTTGATAACGATTCAAAAGGTGTGGCTCCTTTTATAATGGCTGCCTTTGAGCTTGACAGATAATAACATTTATGCATATTCCTGATGGATATCTCAGCCCTCAGACTTATGTTCCGTTAATGGGGGTATTTGTCTTAGTGGCTGCTGTTGCAGTAAAGAAAGTTAAAAAGGATGTATCTGCCCGTAACATTCCGTATCTGGGTATGGCTGCAGCTTTCTCATTTATAATTATGATGTTTAATTTGCCTATACCCGGTGGGACAACTGGTCATGCTGTAGGTTCTGCAGTTATTGCAATATTGTTTGGTCCATGGGCCGCCATGATAGCAGTTTCGGTAGCTCTGATTATTCAAGCTCTTATTTTTGGCGATGGCGGAATTACCGCAATTGGCGCTAACTGTTTTAATATGGCGGTATTTATGCCCTTTGCAGCATATTATATTTTTAAACTTTTCAGCAATAGTTCTTCCAAAAAAGGCAGAGTCTCATTTTCTGCTTTTATATCAGGATACCTGAGCCTTGTTTTAGCTGCAATTCTTACGGCTACAGAATTTGGAATACAACCAATTATTGCATCAACTGCGGATGGAAAAGCTTTGTATTGTCCTTACGATCTTAGTATTGCAATACCTGCGATGGCTATTGAACACCTGCTGTTATTTGGCATTATTGAGGGTTTTATTACGGCCTTAATTGTTGGATATTTTTTGAAAAACGAACCGGGATTGATTTATGCTTTCAGGAAAGGAAGGAAAGATGAAGATCGATAAACTTCAGAGGAAAATTCTGATAATTCTACTGATTTTATGTCTCATTTCACCAATTGGAATTCTGCTTCCAATGTTTTTTAATGCCGGTGATGCCTGGGGAGAATGGTCGGCACAGACTGTGAAAGAGCTGGTAGGTTATGTTCCGCAGGGACTTGCAAAATATTCTGATCTATGGAAAGCGCCCATAACAGATTATACAATAAACAGCACTGATAAATCCGTGGTTCATCAGTCGGGGTATTATATTATATCAGGCATTTTCGGAGCAACTGTTACATACATAGTTATGTTAATAATCGCCAGGTTAATTACCAGAAATGCAAAGTAGGATTCCATCATATTTACTTCAGTCCGGAAATGAAAACTTTCAACCGGGAAATACAAAAAGGTCAAAACTCAGCTTTCTTGACAGAACTATTCTGAATTCGGCTAACGCAGTTAAATCTATTTATCTTCAGGGAGAAAATGGAGCGAAAGATGGCTTAATTCAAAAAATTAATCCTCATATCAAGCTTATTTCGCTGATTTATATGGCAGTAGTGATAAGCTTTGTTAATGAAGTTACTTCTCAAATTATACTTACTATTTTTATTTTTTCAGGATATCTGGTGGCCAGATTAAAAATTTTAGAAGTCTACAGGAAAATATTTTTTCTTGCGTTTATATTTGGGTTCCTTGTTGTCTTCCCGGCATCGCTTAATGTGATCTCGCCGGGTAAAATCATCTTTAATCTGATTTCATTTAATAAACCTTCACATTTCTGGATTTACAATATTCCTGAAAATGTCGGATTTACTGAAAATGGAATTAAGGTAGTAACCCTGATTTTTCTCAGAGTACTTAACTCAGTCTCTTTTGCTTTTCTTGTTGTTTATACTACACCTTTTCCTTCATTTATAAAGTCATTCAAAATAATTGGGGTACCCGATACGTTCCTCATGATAATAACACTTGCTTACAAATTTATTTTTATCCTTTCGCGAACTATTGAAGAAACTTACTTTGCATTGAAATCGAGGCTTAATGGAAATATCAGGGACAGTGCTTTAAGGAAATTAATCAGCGGGAGGGTGTTTTTTATTTTTAAAAAGGCTGCGACTATTTATGAGAATACTTATTTCGCGATGGTTTCCAGAGGTTACAATGGATCTGTAAAACTTCATTCACAATATCATTTTAACTTAATGGATTTCGTTGCACTGACTATTGTTTTTGCTGTTGGCTTAATTGTTTTGTTATTTTACCCTGCTTAATATATAGCCCTTTGTGACCCTTAGTAAAACACAAAGAAACTCAAAGGATTGGAGCATTTTTACTTGATTTTAAGTACTTCATACCAAATAAGAACATGGATGAGATAATTTCATTAAAGAAGGTTGATTATTCATACTACGGAAAGATACCTGCTCTTAAAAATATCAATCTTTCTGTAAAAAAAGGTGAAATGTTTTCCATTATAGGTTTGAACGGAAGCGGCAAATCAACATTGCTTCATCTTATTAATGCTCTTATTTTTCCTGATGCCGGAGAAGTATTGTTTGATGGAAATAATCTAACTGAAAGGTCTTTAAAGGATGAAAGTTTTGGTTTGAATTTCCGGCAGCGGATGGGCTATATTTTCCAGAATCCCGATATACAATTATTTTGTCCTACGGTTTTCGACGAACTGTTATTTGGCCCTCTTCAACTTAACCTTCCTCTTGAGATCGCTCATGAAAGAGCTGAACAAACCTTATCCTATCTCAGTATCGGATATCTGCGCGACCGTCCGGTTTATATGCTTTCCGGGGGTGAAAAAAAGAGGGTTGCTATTGCATCGGTTCTTACAATGAATCCAGATGTTCTGCTTGTTGACGAACCACTTTCAAGTCTTGATCCTAAAACGCAAACATTTTTCATCGAACTTTTACTGGAACTCAACCATGCAGGGAAGACGATCGTTTTTACAACTCATCAGCTCGATCTGATTGAGCATCTTCAGCCCAGAGTTGCCGTACTTTCCGACGAACATACTATACAAAAGACCGGAACAGCTTCTGAAATACTTAATGATGAAGAGCTTCTTATAAGTGTCAACCTCATACACGAACACATTCATAAACATGGAGGTGAAGAGCATAAACACTTTCATTCACATTATGTTTTTCATAAACATTGAATTTTGGTACAGGGATTATATAAATAGTTGAAATATGAAAAAAG
>Ga0209745_1002473_pt1 | contig 10536 bp, 9 predicted proteins | sample BarGraNGADG00312_FD_184495 | JGI IMG/M metagenome (GOLD analysis project Ga0209745, IMG submission 184495) | Arctic peat soil microbial communities from Barrow, Alaska - Barrow Graham LP Ref core NGADG0004-312 (SPAdes) (version 2) | ecosystem: Environmental > Terrestrial > Soil > Wetlands > Peat ... | reverse complement strand
TTGGGCTTGAGCAGAACCGAGCCGCCCTCGGGGACGATGTCGGCCAGCGGCGCCTTGGGGTCGCGCTCGCCCAAGCCGGCCTGCAGCAGCGCCTCGCGTACGAGCACGGCCAGCGCTTCCCGGTCGCGGTAGATCTGTTCGGCTGGCCCCGCCCCCTCGGCGACGGCCAGCCCCACACGCTTCTCGTCCAGCACTCTCAGCTCCCCCGGTCGGCGGGCGCTGCCTGTGCGCCGCCGACCAGTTCCTCGAAAGAACGGCACACCGCTGCCGGGCTGTGGACGCTGCAAACGTAGTCGATCGCCCGCCGTCCGGCCGCACGGCGGCCTTCCTCATCATCCAGCAGCCTGCGGACCATGTCTACCAGGGCAGCCGGCGACCCGCCGGCACAGAGGCCCAGTGCCGCTGAGCCAGGCTCCAGCGAGCGGCCGACGGCCAACAGATCGTCGGGGTTGGCCGCCAGCGAGACGACCGGCGTGCCCACCGCCCAGGCCTCGAGCATGGTGTTGGGGAAACCCTCGAGAGGCGAGGTGTTGGCAAGCAACCGCGCCGACCGCATCCGCTCCCAGGCTACAGCGTGCGGCAGCTCGCCCATGTAGCGCACGTTGGCGGCCCGCAGCACGCGGTCGAGGGTGGTAGCGGCGACGTTGTCGCGTTGCGGTCCGACGACCTCGAAGCGCACCTCGGGCAGCGCCGCGACCAGCCCGGCGAGCGCGTCGACCCCCTTCGAGCGGCTCAGCGAGCCCACCCATATGACGTCGGCGCCGTCGTCCGGGCGAGCGACCGGCGGCGGCTCTTCGACGATGTTGGCGACGCGCACGGCGGGAAGGCCCAGTCGCTCGCATTCGTGCAGTTGCCCAGCGGTCTGGGCGATCACCCGGGTGGCCCGGCGCAGACCGCGGCGCTGATAGTAGAGCGACACGGTCCTGCCGTTGAGAAGGCGTTCGTAGAGGCTGTCGCGGTCGCTGCCCGGCGCCTCGCGCCGCAGACGCACGTCAGCGTCGGAGGCAAGGCCCAGAAGCGAAGGGCCCCCGGCGTCGCGCGCGGCGCTCACCAGCGAGGGTGCGAAGAGCGAGAAGCCGCGGGCGTAGTAGACGTCAGCGGCCACCTCCCGCAGCACCTGACGCAGGCGCGGCAGACGATAGGTGAAGGCCCGTAGGGCGCGGACACCGGGCTGTTGGTCCCAGCCGCTCAAGACGCGCACACCCTGCCGCGTCGACGGCAGGTCGGCAAGTCCGGGCACCACCAAGGTCGCTTCGTGGCCGCGAGAGGCCAGATGCGAGAGCAGCAGCGCCACCTGGTTCTCGGCGCCGCCAGTGGTGCCTTCCCCCAGCCCGTCGGCCGTGCCGCACACGGCACAGACCTTCATCGGCCGCTCGGCATCACAGACCCGCCCGCCAGATCCCCACACCGCTCCGCAGCCTCTTCGCGCGCAGCTCTTCGACTTCGACCTCGCCCACGAGCGTGACGACGACTGGGGTGCCGCTGGCCAGGCACTCGCCAGACTTGCTCGGGAACGCCGCCGCCGAGAAGTCAACCGCCGGATGCGGGATGACGAAGACCGTCGCGGCGCGCAAGAAACCGGGGAACTCGGCTCCCGGGATCAGGCCCATGAACTCGACCTCAGTCATGGGGACGGAATCGATACTCTGTGACGCCTCTGAGCGTCCTCGCGCACCTGAGGAGTCCCTCGAAGCCGGAGTACGGCAAGCCCATTCGGATGCACGTCAGAAGTAGGAGACTGCGAAGTGATTTCTCAAGGTGCCATTTCTTTCTCGCAAAGCGCACAGCCGAGGGGTGACCGATGCTATACAGGTCTTCGGCTCCGTTCGGCCAATACAGGGTCTCTTCCGGAGCCTGATGCTGCGCGCCAACACGAGCGAACCACATCAACCTAATCTGCCTGATGCTCTCATGCCATGAACGTCGGCCCTCTGAGGAGCTGGTCATTGAGCTGCTCGCGACACGACGCTGCGCGAGAATCCCGGGCTGGAACGCGAATGAGTATCTGTCGGCGAGTCGTAGCCACATGTCCCAATCCTCGTAGTACAAGCTCTCGTCATACCCGCCGACGGACCGCAGACAGCTGATACGGCTCATGGTAGCCATGGCCGGAACGAAGTTGAGCGTCCAGAGATCGCGGAAGACCCGGCCCTCGGGCGGGTCGCCAGCCTGAAGGAAGCCGCCGTTGTAAGGAAGTGGGCTGACGCGACCCTGCGCGTCGATGATCTCGACATCGCCATAGAGCACCGCTACGTCCTCCGGCAGCTGCTCCATTCTGCGCGCAAAACGTTCCACGAACTCCGGGTGCCAGCGGTCGTCAGATGCAACGCCTGCCCAGTACTTGCCACGGGCGATGGAGAGCATCTCGTTGAACGTTCGGCAAATCCCCCGGTTCTCAGCGTGCTTCACAAAGGTGCACGGGAATGCCTGTTCAGGGAGCCATTTCTCGATGATGTCAACCGATTCATCGGATGAGCAGTCGTCTACGACAATGAACTCGAAGTCATGGAACGTCTGCCGACTGACGCTCTCCAGAGCCGCGACGAGGAAACGCGCGTGGTTGTACGACGGCATGCAGACCGTAACGAGCGGCCCAGTCACTCTTCGCGCTCCTCAGCCGTGGCGAGGAAGGCACTGCATAGCGCATGTAGCGTTTTCTCCCGCTGCTCGAGTGCGAGATGGGGACCAATAGGAAGACTTAGCACGCTTCGCGAAAGCATCTCCGCGATCGGCAGGGATCCCAATGCGCGTCGCTGGTCTGCATATGCTTTGGAGAGGTGCGGGGGAACCGGGTAGTGGATGAGAGAGCCCACCCCGGCCGCATCCAATGCGGCATGCAGCCTGTCTCGCTCTGGGTGGCGCACGACAAAGAGATGCCAGGCCGGCTCAGATGCCGCCGGTACCGTCGGCACTACCAGACCCGCGGTGTTCGAGAGCCCCTCCAAGTAGCCGCTTGCGACGCCTGTGCGCCGCCGGTTCCATTCATCCAGATGCCCGAGCTTGACGCGCAAGAATGCCGCCTGAAGTGGGTCCAGACGCGAGTTGAAACCCCTCGCCTCATTCTCGTACTTGCGCCGCGAACCGTAGTTGCGTAGCACGCGCACGCGATCGGCAAGGTCGGCGTCATCGGTGGTCACGGCTCCCGCGTCGCCCATGGCTCCCAGGTTCTTCCCTGGATAGAAGGAGAAGCCCGCGGCGTCGCCGAGGCCTCCGCAGCGCCGCCCCCTGTACCTCGCGCCGTGGGCCTGGGCGGCATCTTCCACGACCCTGAGCTGATACTTCGACGCCAGCTCCACGATCGGATCCATGGCTGCCGGCAGGCCGTAGAGATGAACAGGCATGATGACACGTGTGTGCGAAGTGATAGCCGCCTCGATACGAGAGACGTCGATGTTCATGGTGTCAACATCGGGCTCAACGGGGACGGGCGTCGCTCGGCAGAGGCTCACGGCCAGCCAAGTCGCGATGTACGTGTTCGACGGGACGATCACCTCGGAGCCTTGGCCGACTCCCATCGCCAGCAGGGTTAGCTGCAGAGCCTCCAGCCCATTGCCGACGCCGACACAGTGTCTGACACCGCAGTACGCCGCCCATTCCTGCTCGAAAGCCTCAACCTCCTCACCGAGGATGTACCATCCCGAATCCATCACGCGGTGATACGCCTCGTCCATCTCCACGCTCAACTCTTCGTAGGGGGCGCGGAGGTCGAGAAATGGGACCACGGTCATTCGCGCAGTGCCTCCGCCGCTTCTCGGAAGTCGCCGTAGTCGCGGTAGTAGTCATCCTCAGAGAAGTACTCGGAGGCCAGAGCCATGCACACAGAGCCGGACGAGAAGTTGTCAATATCGCGCCAGATCATCGGCGGAACATACAGCCCGAAGTACGACCGGTTCAGCTGGAAGCGCCGCCGGTCGCGCCCGTCGTCAAGCGTCACGTCGAAACTCCCCGACATTGCGACGAGGAGTTGATGCAGCGTCTTGTGCGCGTGAGCCGCCCTGGTAGCGCCGCCCGGAACATCGTACAGATAGTAGACACGTTTGATGTCGAAGGGCACGTGCCTCATTCCCTCAATGAAGGTGAGATTGCCGCGAGCATCTTCGATTCGCGGAAAGTCGATCAGTGTGCAGCGGTCAAGACCCACGCTCCCTCCTCGGTTCTATGCGCAAATCCGTCAAACACAGCCAGGCACCGTGGCGATGGCGCCATGGCCTTCCTTGATCGAATGCGAGGGTTTCCCCAGAGTCACGCGTGAGTCTACACCAGGGAGAATCATCAAAGTGAGACTCGCGCCGGGCTCCGGCGCAAAGCACGTCTCTCTCCGCATGCGGAGCGCGGTATCGGCAACCAATTAGGCTACAATGGCAGCGACTTTGGAGGCTGCGCGTCAGATCGTGCATGCCGGCGCACCCCAATTGCCGTTAGTGGGCCACTGGTCCTGGCTCGCATCTGGAGCATTGAGGGAGATAGATGGCAACTAGTCCGCTAGCTGTGGTGGAGACTACGCAAATCGGCGAGGGCGTTGTTGTTCACCCCTTCGCTGTCGTCGGCCCGGGAGTGATACTGGGAGACCGCGTCGTCGTGCACCCTCACGCAGTGCTGGAAGGCGTTGTCGAGGTTGGGGACGGGGCCGAAGTGATGGCTGGAGCTCACCTCGGCAGAACTCCCGCGTCGATTGCCGCGGTTGCGCGCCCGCCTGGGGGCGCCGGACCCGTACGCATTGGCCCGAGGTCGTCAGTTGGCAGTCATGCAGTGATCTACTCGGACGTCTGGCTCGGCGCAGACACCTTGATTGGCGATGGCGCATCGATTCGCGAGGGGAACCGGATTGGGAACCGCTGCCTCATTGGCCGCTATGTGACCGTCAACTATGACTCCAGCATTGGCGACGACACCAAGATCATGGACCTGAGTGTCGTGACCGGGAACTGCAGGATCGGAGCCGATGTCTTCATCAGTTTCCACGTGGTGACGGTCAACGACAATCTTCTTGGCCGCGAGGGATACGACTCTGAAAGGGCTGTGGGTCCCACAATAGAGGACGGCGCTGCTGTCGGCGCGGGGGCAGTTCTCCTGCCCAGTGTTGTGATCGGAGAAGGGGCTACGGTAGCCTCCGGTGCCGTTGTGACCAGGGACGTAGCGGCTGGGATGACTGTGATGGGTGTTCCGGCTCGACCGGTCGAGCGCAAGCGCTAGGCGGGAACGGTGGCCTTCTCCCCCCCTCAGGACTGCTCCGATTGGCAACATCTCCACAGGTTGGCTGGGGGACCCCCCGACCACCGGGCATGTCATGGCGATGAAACCTCTGCCTGGTGCCGAAACCGGGGGGCGGACCGCGGGGAAGACTCACCTTCTAGCCGATCCCCTCAAGAGGAAGCAGCAGTTCTTCGCCCTAAACGGGCTGCGCTTCTTGGGGGCTTTCTGGATTCTTGTCTTCCACACGAGTATCCATGTCGGAAGATTGAATGCCCTGGAGTTTGTTCAGCCCCTCATCAACGAAGGGCCACTGGCCATGACCCTCTTCTTCGTGCTTTCGGGCTTCGTTCTGGCGCACACGTATCGCCAGTTCGCTGACCAGCATGCCTACCACTTCTTCTTTGCGGCGCGCCTCGCGAGACTCTACCCGGTCTACATCTTTGTTGGAGTCGTGACTGTCTGGCAGCTACGGCACGGCCTTGCGGACTTCACTCTGGTAGTGCAGCATGGCGTACTTGGAGCCTTCCTCCTCGCCGGCATTCTGCTCGTTATCTTCCTATTCGTGCTTCAGGCATGGATTCCACCGCTCTTTGTTGTCTGGAACTTCGGCGGCACGTGGGCAATCAGCGTCGATGCGTTCCTGTACCTCGTGTTTCCGAAACTGCGAATGCATCTTGCCTCGCTCGGCACCAAGCTGCTGCGCCTGGTCGTATACGGAATGCCGCTTCTTATGCTGGCAATGCTTTTCGGTCTACTTGCCTCCCAGCAGAGCAACGACGACAGCAGCGCCAGACTCTTCTATGTTCTCCCGATCTTCCGGTTGCCAGAGTTCGTCTTCGGGATAGGCGGGTTCATTCTGTTCGTTGAGCGAGGTCGAGATCTGCGCCTCTTGACGATTGCGGGGTCGCTCCTCTCTGTTCTCCTGGGCGCATGCATTTGGACCAAGAGCCTGCCCGGATTGACCAACTGGGGCTGGTTGGCAGTAATACCATTCATGTGTGCGTTCGTACTGTCTCTGAAGCTAGAAGCGCCGGAGTTCGTCAAGAGACTGGTCAACTATGCAGGCCGGGTGAGCTACTGCGTGTACATGGCTCAGTTCGCCACAATTCCCGTCGTGGAGCACTTCAAGATGGATATGTCCATGCAAGCGACTTGGGCCTTGACAATTTCGTCGACGCTTGTCTTCGCCGTCTTCATGTATCACTTCGTGGAGGTGCTGGCCTACAGGAAGACCTTTAGCTTGTCCCTCCTTCTGTTCCGCAAACTGGCATCGTTGAAGGGCAAACTAGAGCGCTAGCGTGTCCTTCTGGCATCTGGGCAACTCCAAGGACTGCGGTCGCGCCGGCGGAGTTGCTAATCGGTCTGAGCAGTGAATCGACAGTGGAGCAGGATACCTTGTCAATTGCGAGTGTCCGAGCTTCCGACACCATGTCAAGTAAGTGGGGAGTATGGCGCCACGCGTAGTCTGGCGCCGCGCGCGCGGGATCTGGCGGCGGTCTGCCGAGGAATACGGTAGACTCGGGAGTGTTGGGATTGAAGCTACGGAGGGTTCGCGCAGGGGGAGAGGGCAGGAGCAGCTAAATGGGGGGCAGTTCCCAACACGGGCCGAGTCAGTGCGCGCGGCACGGGGACGAGGCGAAGCCGAAGGGGGTCGCACCGAACCGTGATCTGCACTTGAGAACAGACCGGCGATGAAGGCTGTCCGTGTCACAGCGGCCAAGCGCGCTCTCATTATTCTCTTCTCGTACAACCGTGCGATGCAGGCTGATGCAACGCTTCGGTCGATTGAAGAGCATCTCGCAGGAGGTGACGTTGAGATTGCCATCGTCTGGCGGGCCGACGTGGACCACCGCGAATCCTACGCCCTCTTGCGCGAGAAGCATGAGTTGCATGGCGTGACGTTCTACGAGGAATTGGCAGGGCTGGCGCCATGGCTCCCAGTTCTGCCGGCCCTGCTCCACGCGCGCAACCTACGCCAGTGGCAACGCCACGCCTATCTTCGCAAGTTGACGGGGTTCAAGCCGCTGGTAGAAGGGATCCTCTCGCGCACGGGATGCAGTCTCGTTTCGTTCCAGACTGACGATTGCATCTACTATCGTGACGAACCGCTGCCGGAGGCCGCGCTGAGACGCATTGCAGCCGCGCCCGCTGACTGCTCGTATCGGGTCTACGTGGGCGCGAACTACTCACAGTGCCCTGAGGGCTTGGGCGTTGCAGACGATCTTCTCGCATGGAATTACTACGACCAAACGATGTACCACCACTGGGCATATCCCTTCGCCGTCGATGGCACATTCTACAATGTTGCGTTCCTTCGGAGGTTCCTGAGCTTCCTCTATCACAACCCTGTTAGTCTCGAAAGTGGGGGCGTTGGCTCGGCGCGTCGCAAGCGGATACTGAGCAACGGTCTGAGCCCACGTACCTCCTCCTTGCTAGACTTCCCAATCAACAAGGTGGACTTCATGGTGCCCGGAAACGCGCACGGAGGGGCATCGCTGGAACGACTTCGCGACGCATTTGTTGAAGGCTATAGCTTGCAGTACGACGTACCCGTCGTCGTCACGGCGTCAGGGCGCGTTCCGGAGCGGTTCTGGCTGTGCCGGGGGCCCGAGAGGCTGGAAGTCCGAGTCACCTAGTAATACTCCGTTAGCTTGAGGAGGTCTGCGCTCTGCCGCGGCGAACCCCGGCGACGATATCATCGTCACCGTGGAGGGACCATGCGAAGGACGCAAGTCGATCGAGTGTAACGGACGCGGATTCCCGGACACAGAACTGCCTTACGCGGCGACCTCCATGCCGTGCTTGTAGTGCTCCCCTCATCTCAAGCCACCGTCTGTAGTTGTTGAGCCCTGTACTGATGCGGGCTCAAGTAGCCGAGCGCCTGATGGGGACGACGCTCGTTGTACCATCGGCTATAGTAGCCGGAGTCCACTGTCGGCTCGACTCGCGCGCCGTGTCACAGAGTTTTGGGCCGAAACCAGCTGCCACTCGTAGTCGGCGTCGGTGTTCAGCAAGTCAGAGCGGTGGGGTCGACTCACCGCCAAGTCGGAGGATCCACGAGTGGAAAGCGCCGTGAGTCATACCAGCACGCCTCGCCGAGTCGTGACTCCGTTGGCATGCTCGTTGTACGACTGCTCGCGCCTTCAACAGGTTCAGACCGTTGACTGTGATTGGATGGTTCAACGGATGGGCGCTTGCCACGAGCCGTGGGCTGTCTTCTGGGCCTTCCCCCAAGATGCACCTGGCGGGCGAGGACGTGCTCGGTCCCCCCGCCTCTGGGTTCGCGCCTGTGGCTGATTCTTCGCACAGGGAGATCCTGAGGGCGACCGCCGTGCTCGGCGGATCGCAGGTCCTGATAATCCTCCTCAGCGCCATACGCGCCAAAGTCTTCGCGGTGCTCCTCGGACCGGCCGGCATCGGCATCGCCGGTATGTACTTGTCGATCACGGGAGTGGTGGGGAGCGTTGCCGGCCTGGGCATCCGCAACAGTGGCGTGCGGCAGATCGCCGAAGCCGTCGGAACGGCGGACTCGCAGCGCATTGGACGCTCAGTCGCCGTGCTGCGCCGCGTGACCCTGCTCACGGGCGTTGCGGGAGCATTGGCCCTCGCAATCCTCGCGTTCCCCTTGTCGCGTATCAGCTTTGGAAGCGACGCCTACGGCTGGGCTCTCGTCCTGCTTTCACTGACCGTACTCTTCGGGCAGGTATCCAATGGGCAGTATGCGTTGCTGCAAGGCTTCAGACGAATCGGCGACCTCGCTCGAGTGAGTGTCCTTGGAGTGCTTGCGGGAGTCGTCGTCGGGATTCCGCTCGTCTACCTGCTCGGCGTGCGCGGCATCGCCCTCAGTCTACTGGCGGTGTCGGTGACAAGTCTCGCGGCGTCATGGGTGTATGCGCGACGCATCCCAGTGCAACAGGCATCGATGACGCTGCGCCAGACGTGGACGGAAGCACGACCGTTGCTGCGCCTGGGCGCGGTCTTCATGACGACCGGCCTCATCGCCACCGCGACGGCGTACTTCCTCAGGGTCCTTGTAGCCAGAGGGCTCGGCACAATCCAGCTCGGGCTCTACCAGGCCGGAGCGACGCTGGCGGGCCTCTACGTCGGCATGATCATCGGCGCCATGGTCGCCGACTACTACCCGCGTTTGACCGCAGCAGCAGCCGATCAGGTGATGACCACGAGGCTCGTGAACGAACAGGCGGAAGTCGGGCTGTTGGTCGCCGTGCCCGGGGTGCTCGCCACGATGGTACTCGCCCCGCTTGTCATTCGCGTCTTGTACTCCGCTGAGTTCCTCGGTGCCGTTCCCATGCTGCAGTGGCAGGCACTTGGGCTGATCTTTCAAGTCATGAGTTGGCCCCTGGGCTACGTGCTCCTTGCGAAAGGGGACGACCGCGCGTTCTTCTGGACACAGACGGGCGCCAGCCTTGTCAACGTCCCGCTCATTTGGCTCGGCATCACTCTCTTCGGCCTGGTCGGCACCGGAATCGCCTTCTTCGCGGGCTACCTAACGTACTCGCTGGTCATCTTCCTGGTGGTGCGGCGGCGACACGGCTTTTCGTGGTCGAGCGCCAACATCAGGCTCTGGCTTATCGTCTTGCCGAGCGCGGCTATCATCTTCGGTGTCCTTCAGCTCATGGCGCAGCCGTGGGCGATGGTCGTGGGGGGAGCCGGCACCCTCGGGGTGATGTTCTACGTTGTGCGCCGGTTGAATCGCGTGCTCGGCGAGTCCGCGATAAGACTGGCGCTGCGCAAGATCGGCGCCCTCGTTCCGAGAGGAAGGCGCGGCGCGACGGAGGACGCAGCGGAGCCCACGGACGTATCCGGGGACCCTCGGAGTGATGCGGTTCCGCCGGGACCCCCCGAGACGAGTTGAGTCAGACCTCGACCAAGCGACCGTTCACCGCTGTTCGATCGAAGCCGCAGACGAACCCGTCCGGCGCTGCATCAGCATCCAGTCCAGCGTGCGCTCGAGACCTTCTTCAAGGCCGACCGTTGGGTTGTACCCAAGCGCGTCCCGGGCGACCGTGATGTCGGCGAAGGAGTGCAGCACGTCCCCTGGCCGCGCCGGCACGTACTCGATCTGCACGGCGCGCTCCGCGACGCTGCCCACGGCCTCGGCGAGCGCGAGGACCGTGTGCGCAGATCCGCAGCCCACGTTGCAGATCAGCGGGCCGTCAAGCTCGCACTCGCTGGCCGACAGCGTGGCCGCGACGACGTTGTCGACGTAGGTGAAGTCGCGCGACTGCTTGCCGTCGCCGTAGACCAACAGAGGTACACCGTCGAGCGCTTGCGAGAGGAACTTCGGGATCACGCCGCTGTACTGGGAGTTGGGGTCCTGCC
>Ga0209745_1002471_pt1 | contig 10537 bp, 13 predicted proteins | sample BarGraNGADG00312_FD_184495 | JGI IMG/M metagenome (GOLD analysis project Ga0209745, IMG submission 184495) | Arctic peat soil microbial communities from Barrow, Alaska - Barrow Graham LP Ref core NGADG0004-312 (SPAdes) (version 2) | ecosystem: Environmental > Terrestrial > Soil > Wetlands > Peat... | reverse complement strand
CGCTTTATACCTCCAGCCCGCTCGATTCTCCGGCGGGTTGTGAAATGTCAAAAAGCAAGTCCATGGTGCTGTTTTTATCCTGTGCATCTTTATTGACGAGGCTTTTTTATGGTGATAATCTTGAAGCGGTTCGCCAGGAGGGAAGGCGTATCGAAAATACCCCTTCATGACGTTATGCTTCGAGGATGTGATTCTCACCCTTAGACGCAGAAGCCGGGAAAACCCGGAGTTACAGAAGGAGGTGGGAACCGAAACCCAGGTTCTTATCCCCAGGGCAAATGCTTTATTTCAGGGAAAGAGAGGTCAAGAATGGCGTACGACTACGAGCTGGTTAAGGTAGAAATCCAGGATGGAGTGGCCACCATGTCCCTCAACCGGCCACCTTTAAACCCCTTAAACTCCGAGCTTTTTCTTCAAATAGGCAAGTGCGCCGACGAGCTGTCAATGGACGATGAAGTGAGGGCCATCGTGCTTACCGGCGGAGACAAGCACTTCGCAGCCGGGGCTGACATCAAAGAGATGGTGGAAGCCGGGCCGGTGGAGATCACCAAGTTCATCAACGTCGGCCAGGCAAGTTTTACCAAGGTAGCAAATATTCCCAAACCGGTCATCGCCGCCATAAACGGCTTCGCTCTGGGAGGCGGTTGCGAGTTGGCGATAACGGCAGACTGGCGCTTCGCCCATGAGGACGCCAAGATCGGCCAGCCGGAGATACTGCTGGGAATTATTCCCGGTGCCGGGGGTACCCAAAGGCTGCCCCGTCTTATAGGGCCTGCGAGGGCGAAGGAAATGATTTACGGCGGCCGTTTCTTCAGTGCACAGGAATGCCTGGAGTTCGGACTGGTGCAGAAGGTTGTCTCTGGAGACGAATCCGTGGTAGCCCTCGCGCAAAAAGTAGCTGCAAAGTACGCTAAGGGGCCGGCGGTGGCTCTCGCCATGGCCAAGAAGTCGGTGGACAAGGGCATGGAGTGTTCGATCGAGGAGGGGCTCCTCATCGAAGCCCAGAGCTTCTGCATATGCTTCGGATCGGAAGACCAGAAAATAGGCATGCGAACTTTCCTCGCAGAAGGGCCGGGCAAGGCCCAGTTCAAGGGAAAATGACGTGTGCCCTGTTGATATAGATGGGTAAATATGGAAATACCCTGGGAACGGAAAAGTGAATCAAACAAGGAGTTCGAAGAGGTAAGGAGGTTCATTTATGGTTGATTTCGAACTCAGTGGGGAGCAAAAAGCAGCGTGCAAAATGGCCCATGAATTCGCATTGAACGAAATGCGACCGGTCGCGCTTGAGTGCGACAAGGAAGGCAAAATCCCCGAGGATCTAATTAAGAAGGCGGCCGCTGCCGGCCTTACCTCCGTGGCGATCCCCGACGAGTACGGCGGAGGCGGACTTGATCAGGTAACCGCGTCAATGGTTAGCGAGGAGCTCTTCTGGGGCTGCGCCGGCATAGCGACCACCCTGGGCGCTAACAGCCTGGCCAGCACGCCGATGTTGATTTCGGCGAACGAGGAGCAGAAGAAGGAATACTTCCCGCGCCTCTGCGATCCCGAGAACCCCAAGTTCGCGGCCTTCTGTCTGACAGAGCCCGGCGCCGGTTCCGACGCGGCGGCCTTAGCTACCACCGTGCAGGAGCAGGATGACCACTTCATCCTCAACGGCCAGAAGTGCTTCATCACCAACGGGGGAATCGCCGATTTCTACACCGTCTTCGCGACCTACGACAAGGAGAAGAAGTACGGCGGAATAGGTGCCTTCATAGTCGATCGCTCTTGGGACGGCGTCTCAATCGGGAAGCACGAGGACAAGATGGGCATCAGGGCGTCCGACACGTCCGAGGTCATCTTCGATAACGTGAAGGTCCCGAAGGAGAACCTGCTGGTCCCCATGGGCCAGGGATTCTACAACGTCATGCAGACCCTGGACCTCACCCGCGCGAGCGTAGCGGCAGCCGGTGTTGGGGTTGCGCGCGCCGCCTTCGAGGAGGCTCTCAAGTACTCCAAGGAGAGGGTGCAGTTCGGTCGTCCGATCATCGCCCAGCAGGCGATAAACTTCATGCTGGCCGATATGGCTATGAAGATCGAGGCAGGCCGGCGCCTGTACCAGCTGGCCGGCTGGAAGGCATGGAAGGAACTCCCGTGCTCACTGGAGTCCTCATACGCCAAGGCGTTCTGCGGCGACGTTGCGATGGAAGTCACCATCAATGCGGTACAGATCCACGGTGGCTACGGCTACATGAAGGAGTACCTGGTGGAGAAGCTCATGCGTGACGCCAAGATCATGCAGATCTACGAGGGAACCGCACAGATCCAGCGCTTGGTAATCGGTGCCAACCTCATGGGCGTTACCGACGCTTATCCCTGGAACTAGAACGAGCTACGCTGGAAATAGAGGGGCGTCTCCGGGCGCCCCTTTCACATGCTTTGATTTTGGCGACGGCGTTTTTTCAACGAACAAGCCATAGACCATAAGCGAAGTGCTATCATCGTTCTTATCATGTCTAAGATAGGTATCACCACGACCGTTCCCATCGAAGTTGTTTATGCCGCCGGCCTGGTGCCGGTGGATTTAAATAACGTCTTCGTTGCCAGTGAGGAATACAGGGAATTACTGGAAGAAGCCGAGCTGGCCGGCTTCCCGCGCAATTTCTGCTCATGGGTAAAGGGCATTTACGGCGTGGCGAGGCGCATGAAGGGCCTCGAGGCCGTCGTGGCCGTAACGCAGGGCGACTGCTCCAACACCCACGCGCTGATGGAAACCCTGCAGATGGAAGGGGTGGAAGTGATTCCCTTCGCCTATCCGTACGGGCGTGATTACGACCTGCTGCGCCACCAGATGGAAAGTTATGCCAAACGGATGGGCACCGGATTGGACGAAGCCGGGGGCGTCATGGTGCGCCTTGACCGCATAAGGCGGAAAGTGGCCGAGATAGACCGGCTCAGCTGGGAGGAAGGACTCATCAGCGGTTTCGAAAATCATCTCTGGCAGATAAGCTGCAGCGATATGGAGAGCGATCCCGACGGCTTTGAGGAGCGCGTGGATCTTTTCCTCAAGGAGGCGTCCGAGAGGAAAAGCCTCCCCGCCGCGCTCCGCCTGGGCTATGTCGGGGTGCCGCCGATCGCCCCCGGCCTCTATAATTACCTGGAAGATCTTGGGGCGCGGGTTATCTACAACGAAACCCAAAGACAATTCAGCCTGCCATATGATACCGCCGACCTCGTGGAGAAATACCGCCTCTACAGTTACCCCTATTCCATTTTCTATCGCATTGAGGATATAAAGAGAGAGATTGGGGCGAGGAGGCTGGATGGGCTTATCCACTACGTACAAAGCTTCTGTTTTCGCCAGGTGGAGGATATAATTCTGCGCCGTTCTCTCAACATTCCGATACTTACGATCGAGCTGGACAACAGTACGAACCTCGACGCCAGGACCAGGATGAGGATGGAAAATTATGTCTCCATGCTGAAGGGAAATATGCAATGAAAGTTTCCTACGGCATCGATCTGGGAAGCCGCTTCGTTAAAGTCGCCGTCGACGAGGAATCCGACTATCGTTTCCTGGGGCCTTTCGACACGGCCGAATTCTACCGGCGTTGTGTGCAACCCGGTCCGGACGGCCCCATGCTCCGCCGCGATATTCTCGGCCTCGACGATGGACACGCCATGGTTTGCACCGGCTACGGACGGGCGAGGCTCGCGAACGGGGCGATCATGGTGCCGGAACTGGAGGCGATCGCCGAGGGGGTGATGGCCATAACCGGAATTTCGAACGGTGTCATTCTTGACGTCGGCGGGCAGGATTCGAAGGCGCTGCTGCTGCGCGATGCCCGCATGGCCGACTTTGAGACGAACGATCGCTGCGCCGCCTCCTCCGGCAGGTTCCTGGAAAACATGGCGAGGGTCATGGCGATGGAGCTGGAAGATATTGGTAACTATTGGACGGATCCGGTGGAGCTATCCTCGACCTGCGCCATCTTCGGTGAGACCGAACTGGTCGGTTTGATCGCAGAGGGCCATTCCATGGAACGGCTTGCGGCGGGTGTGAATCATGCCGTGCTGCGGCGACTGCTTCCGCTGCTTTCCCGCTTCGACTTCGAAACCTTGGTTCTCACCGGAGGCGTCGCCTACAATAAAGCCCTGGTCGAACTATTGCGGCAGCGAACGCGGGCTGACATTATAGTGCCGGAAAAACCGGATTTTGTAACCTGCGTCGGTTGCTGCCGATTGGGCCGCAAAGTTGAGGAAAGGAAGCCGAGTGTATGAGATAAGAGCTACGGCGGGGTTCGATGCGGCCCATTACCTTCGCAATTATGATGGACCATGCTCTAAAATGCATGGGCATACCTGGAAGGTCGAGGCAGCGGTGACGGGCTCCGAACTCGATGAGTCGGACCTGCTCATGGATTTTCACGATCTGCGCAAGATCCTTCGCGAGGTTGTAGAATCCTTTGACCATAATTGCCTGAATGACCTCGAAGCCTTTCGCGAGCTGTCTCCCACTTCAGAAAATATTGCGTCCTTTATATATAGAGGACTCCTCATCAAGCTGCGGGAGTTGCCCCACCGAGCGACGCTGGCATGGGTTTCCGTGGCCGAATCCCCGGAAACCATGGTCGTCTACCGGGAAGAAGGCTGATATGGCGAGGAATCTGATCCTTCTCTCTGGAGGTCTCGATTCTGCCGTCAACTTCCTGATCGCGCTCGATCAGGGGGGTGTGGGGGCGGCGGTCACGGTGGACTATGGTCAGAAGGCGGCGGCCCGCGAAATCGCCAAGGCGGGAGCGCTCTGCGAAAGCCGCGATACGCGGCACATCGTCCTCGATGCCACCTGGCTGAGCGATTTTTCGAGCGACGCCTTGACCACGGCGGAAGCCCCCCTGCCGCGTGTAGAGCCCGAACAGCTCGAGGACGCCGCCCTGATGGCCGAGACCATGAGAGCGGTGTGGGTACCCAATCGCAACGGCCTTCTGGTAAACATGGGTGCGGCCGTCGCCGAGGCGATGGACCTGCGCTGGCTGGTCATGGGGCTCAACGCCGAAGAGGCGGCCTCCTTTGCGGATAATTCGGCGGCCTTCATTCGCGAGACGAATCGATCGCTCATCTACTCGACCCTTTCCGACGTCAGGCTGAGGAGCTTCACGGTTTATTGGGATAAACTGGAAATCTTCGAGAAGGCCTTGGCCCAGGCGCTGGACTTTAGCTTGATCTGGTCCTGCTACGAAGGCGGCGAGCTGATGTGCGGCCGGTGCGAATCGTGTGCGCGCCTGAGGAGGGTTGCCGAGCGATCGGGCAATTCGGTTAGGTTGCAGGGCCTTTTCGCCGAAAAATAAGGCAGTCGCATAGGCTGCGAGGAAAGCGGGGAGTATGAAAGGCAAGTATATCAAGGGCAAGAAGATCACCTACGATGGATCTCAGCTGCAGTCTCTCTGGGCTTTTTCGCAACACAACGTCCAGGGCAACTCGGTAATAGCTTTTCGCGGTCCCTGCCGCGTCACCGAGGATGCCCTTGTGGACATGGAGGACCGCAAGAACCATGCCGAGATCTTCAGCGAGGACATGGCCCATTTTGTTGTCGAGCTCTTCGATTACGACCTGGGCCGCACCGTGGTTCTGCAGCGATTGTTCCTCTGCATCATGAAAGACGTCATTGAAGAGTTGAAGCCGGAGCTTTTTATAAGCAGGCGCGGTAACGGTCTATATATAGAGGTGGAGGCGGAGGAGGAAGAGGAAGAGGAACACCGAAAGCTCACCGTTTCCGTGGCTACGGCGACGCCGATATCGACCCTCATCCATACCGGCATCAATGTGGCCAGCCGGGGCACGCCGGTTCCCACCCTGGGCCTCGAGGACCTCGATATTCCGGTGGACGACTTCATCCTCAAGGTGCTGCAGGGCTTCATTAACGAGGTGAAGGGGATCGACCAGGACCGCTGCAAGGTAAGGCCTGTCGGTTGAGTACGTCGCTTAAGTGAGGCGATAGCTCCTGTACCTGCATGAGATATTTCCATCATTTCAGGGCGAAGGCCTGCTGCTTGGCATGCGCCAGGTGTTTCTCAGGCTGTCCGGCTGCAACCTGGCTTGTGATTATTGCGATACCGCCGAGGCGAGGGAGAAGATCGATAGCTGCCAAGTGGTCGATGCCGCGGGAAATAGGAAAATAATCCCAAATCCGTTGGGCATCGCGGAGGCCGCCGAGCTGATGGGGGAGTTGTGGACTTCCGGCACACATTCGGTGAGCCTCACCGGGGGAGAACCGCTATTGCAGGCGGAGGAATTGGCCGAGCTGCTGCCCATGCTGAGGCGGCGGGGGATGCGGATCTACCTGGAGACGAACGGAACGCTGCATGAAGAACTGAAGCTCGTGCTGGGCTGGATCGACTGGATCGCCATGGATGTAAAGCTTCCCTCCTCGCAGGGCGGACGCGACCTCTTGGCTGCGCACCGGCAGTTCCTCGAGGCAGCCGCCGGTCCAAACGTTTTCCTTAAAATGGTAATTACCCCCGAGACTGGCGAGGCAGAGTTGTCATCGGCCTGCACTATTCTGGCGGAAGAGACGCCGGGGTTGACCCTCGTATTACAGCCGGCGACCGGGCCTGATGGCGCGATTGCCATAACGCCGGAAAGAGCCACGAAGCTGCACGAAATTGCTGGTACATCCTTTACCGATGTACGCGTGATCCCGCAAATGCACAAGCTGTGGGGAATAAAATAAGAATAGCGAATGGAGAGTAAGGATGGTCGAAAGCCACTCGGAAAACCTGGAGCAAGCGCTCGCTAAAGCGCGCCGGGAAATTAAATTGCTCGATCCCACATGGATAGCTTCACGCTCGGGTACTGTCTACGATTTCCCCACGGCGTCCTTCTCGGTTCCATTTTTCGGGGAAGTTTACCGGGTCGAATATTCGAAGGGATCGGTGCTGCGACACGAGGACGGAAGTCAGGCCGTCAGCCGGGAAGCCTTGATAATCCTGCATTACCTGATTAAAGCGGACGGCACACCGGTTAAGGGCGAATGGGTCGCCTACCGCGACCTTCCCGGGGCACGTTACCACGAGCCGGCCTTCGTTGCCGAGGTGGAGAGGCCTTTGTCGCTGGGGCTCACCGGGCGGCTGGAATCACTACGCTTTTGGGCGTCAACAAATGCTAATCCCGTTGATATCACGGGCGACACTGCCTTTAAGTTATTTGTGCTGCCACGCGTGCCTCTACTCATCATATTCAACGAACAGGATGAGGAGTTCGCAGCCTCGGCCCGCGTCCTCTTCGATATCTCCGCCCCCAACTACCTGCCGACCGAGGATCTCTCCATCCTGGCGGAATTGGCAACAGACCATCTTCTCGAAAACCTCGAGCAATAACACCTTATTTAATCTCCCTTAACTGCTGATGATTTACCTGTTCAATTTCGGCTGGTATGGTTTATCATAGTCTGAAAGTACGGTTGTCTAGCTTTGAAAAGGAGGCCAAGGGCGCGCGTCAACAAGGGTGAGGGGACCTTGAGAGGCGATGTGCCGGCGGAAACTGGAAACGATGTCTGGCGTTTTGGTTCTCAATGCTTCATATGAGCCCTTGAATCTGGTCAACGTCAAGCGGGCAATTGTCCTCGTGCTCAAAAAGAAGGCGGAGATCGTCGAGGAGCGAGAAGGGGAAATCCGTTCCGAGAGGATGAAAATGCGCTTTCCTTCGGTTATCCGTCTGCTCTATCTTGTACGCGTCCCCTATCGTTCCGTATCGTTGAGCCGCCGGGCGGTATTTATCAGGGATAAGCACGCCTGTCAGTATTGTGGCGGCAGGGCCGAGAGCATCGACCATGTGATTCCACGCAGCCGTGGCGGCCAGCATATCTGGGAAAACGTCGTGGCGGCCTGCAGGCGCTGTAATACCAAGAAGATGAACAGACTTCCTTCCGAGGCAGGCCTGAGACTGTCCCACAAGCCGGCTGAGCCCAACGATCATATCTGGATCTTCAGCCTCGCGAACGACATCCATCCAACCTGGGAGCCCTACTTAGAGACGGTCGCGGTGGGATGAGCTCGGGCGAAGTCGACTATGACTCGATCGTAAAGCCCATCGCCGATAACATCTACAACATCGATATCCCGATTCCTCACGACCTCAAGAACTTCAACCTCTATCTACTTTTGGGAAGGGAACCAACTCTCATCGATACCGGACCCTACCATCCCCTGCTGGAGGAAGTGGTAACCGGCTGTTTGGAGCGTCTGGATGTCAGTAGCCTTTCGCGCATCTTGATCACCCATTCCCATATGGACCACTACGGCCTGGCCGGGCGCCTGGCCAAAATGACCGGCGCGGATGTGCTGGCCCACGAGCTAGAGAGGGAGCGCTTGGAGGGAGGAGGCGAATATATGGCGCAGGAATACGAAGATTACGCCTCCCTTGCCCCTGCCTTCGGGTTTCCCGAAGAGATGCTTCGCCGCGTCTTCGAGACCATGCGGCCCTGGCTGGATCTGGTAGAGCGCTGCCCACTTAGCAGTTCCTTACAGGGAGGTGAGCTCATCCGGGCTGGTGATTGTGAACTGCAAGCCATCCACACACCAGGACACACCGCGGGGCATTTGTGCTTTTTTGAAGCGAACCGCGGACTTCTTTTCTCAGGCGATCACCTTATGCGGTCCATTACCCCCAACCCGGAACTCTACTGGCCTCCCCGCGACGGCCGCTATACCGGCCTCGGCCAGTTCATCAAATCACTCGAGCTACTGCAGGAATATCAGATCAGGTCGGCGTTTCCGGGCCATGGGAAAGCCATAAAGCAGGTGGCAAAGAGGATCAGGTTCAATCTGCAGCATCATGAGCGTCGGCTCGAGAGCACCCGGGAGGCGGTTGCAGCGGGGTGTTCCACAGTCTGGGAAGTGGCCATCCAACTCTTTCCCCAGGTCCCCGGACAGCCCCCGGGAGTCGACTACTTCTTGGCCTTGAAGGAAGCCCTCGGCCATCTGGTAATCCTCGAGGGCCAGGGTGCCATCAGGCGCGAGGATCAAGGCGAATTGCTGCGTTTCTTTTCGCCGGGATAGCCATGTCGGGCAAAGACGGCGGTACCTCACCCGCTGCGGGGCTTAATTGAAAAGCCAAATCCACATTGTTAATATGAGAATGAAATAGGGGTAACGGTGCCCTTGTAGCTCAGTGGATAGAGCAGTGGCCTCCGGAGCCACGTGCGGGAGTTCGAATCTCCCCAAGGGCGCCATTTTTTTAAGGGGGACGCGAAGTTGCCCGAAACAACTCGTTGCTTCAACTGCACAAAGGAGATACCCCTTGGAGTCGAAAACTGCCCGGTCTGCGGATTCGCCCTGTCCGGGGGGCGAATCAAGGCCATCAAGGAAGCAGCGGATCTCAATTCCCGCGCCCAACTCCTCGACTCCAAAGGCCAATTCGAAGACTCGGTACCGATGTATGAGCGTGCTGTCGAGCTGTATCCGGAGTTTGTCAGCGCCCATTACAATCTGGGAATCGCGCTGGGAAGGGTAAAGAGATTCGAACAGGCGAAGGAGAGCCTCACCCAGGCCATACACCTAAAGGCGGATTTCGCGGCCGCCTATACGGCCAGGGGAGAAATACACGCGGATGCAGGCAATTACAATGCAGCGGTCGAAGACTACTCCATGGCAATCGAGCTTTATCCCGATTACGCCAATGCTTACTACAAGAGGGCCTTGGCCTGGAGCGAGCTTGGCTCCCTGGATGAAGCCAAAAGGGACTTGGAGGACTACCTCTATTACAAGCCACACGACGGGCGGGCGCGCAAGCGTCTGGAAAAGCTCAAGGAAGGAGCGTGATGGGCCTTGGCGGAAATCGAGGGGTATAAGCGGTTGTTAGGGGACAGGGTCGGCAAAGAAGTCATGGTGTGGACCTCGGGCGGGCATTATTTCCGGGGCAATCTGGCCGGCATCGACGCCGCCGGTTTTCTGATCATGGATGATGTGAGCTGCACGCTGGCCGGGGAGAGGCAAGAGCGCGACAGGGTCCTGGTAAACCTGGACGCTATAGACGGCGCTTCCGCCGCTTGAGAAGATTGAGATTTAGAGGACGCCAAAGCCGAGCCATCAACCACCTGAGCGAGTGCGCTGCTGCACGAAGTTCATCTGCATATTGGCGAGGGTTCCTTTGAAAGCGTTGATAGCCTGTTCGGGGATTCTCCCTTCTGAGGCCTTGAGCATCGCATCCAGCATATCTATTGCCAGCTTGGCCTGATTAAAATCTTTATACTTCTGATTGACGTTCTCGGGAAGGCCCATCTTGAGGTAGCCGATGCTCGCCAACTGGTTCATCATGTTGAGCGAGATGTCCGCCACGGTCACCGTCTCCAGGCTTTCCTCGACCATGCGGCGCAGTTCCTCGTCGCTCAGCTCTTCCTCGTCCAGCGCGCCGCCCCCGGATTCTTCCCCCAAGGCCTCGCTTCCAGTATTTTCCTCTAAGGCTCCGCTCCCATATCCCTGCTCGAGGCTGGTGCCGGAGGCCGGTTCCTCGACGGCCTCCTCCGCGTTCGATGGCATTTTCTCTTCCGCCTTGGCAG
>Ga0209745_1002470_pt1 | contig 10537 bp, 12 predicted proteins | sample BarGraNGADG00312_FD_184495 | JGI IMG/M metagenome (GOLD analysis project Ga0209745, IMG submission 184495) | Arctic peat soil microbial communities from Barrow, Alaska - Barrow Graham LP Ref core NGADG0004-312 (SPAdes) (version 2) | ecosystem: Environmental > Terrestrial > Soil > Wetlands > Peat... | reverse complement strand
GTACCTGCCGTATCTGCTACCGTCGGTATCGGATATTTTCAGGAGGTCCCATGGCACTGCCCCATACGCCGGTGATCGTCGGCGGCAACAGGACGCCGTTCGCCAAGGCCGGTGGCGCCTACGCGTCCGCCTCGAACACCGACCTGCTCACTGCCGCGATCGACGGCCTCGTTGCCCGCTTCGGCCTGGCCGGAAGGCGGCTCGACGAGGTGGCAGCCGGCGCCGTGCTCAAGCACAGCCGCGACTTCAACCTCACCCGCGAGGCCGTGCTGGGCTCAGCGCTCGCCCCCACCACCCCGGCCGTCGACCTGCAGCAGGCCTGCGGCACCGGCCTGGAGGCGGTCCTCTACATCGCCAACAAGATCGCCCTCGGCCAGGCGGAGGTGGGCGTCGGCGGCGGTGTCGACTCGGCGTCCGACGCCCCGATCGCGGTCAGTGAGGGCCTGCGCCGTGCCCTCCTCGCAGCGAACCGAGCGCGCACCGTTCCGCAACGACTGCAGGCGTTCGCCCACCTCCGTCCCGGACATCTGGCTCCGGTGGCACCGCAGGTGGTCGAGCCCCGTACCGGTCTGTCGATGGGCGAGCACCAGGCGGCGACGACGGCAGCGTGGGGCATCACGCGCGAGGCGCAGGACAGGCTTGCCGCCGCGTCCCACCACAACCTGGCCGCTGCGTGGGCGTCCGGGTTCTTCGACGACCTCGTCACGCCCTACCTGGGCGTGACGCAGGACACGATCCTGCGCCCGGACACGTCGCTGGAGAAGCTCGCTGCACTGAAGCCCGTGTTCGGCGACACCATGACCGCAGGCAACTCCACGGCCCTCACCGATGGGGCAGCCGTGGTGATGCTGGCAGAGCAGGGTTGGGCAGAGGCCAACGGCCTGCCGGCGCTGGCAAGGGTGGTGGACGCCCAGGTGGCCGCTGTCGACCACACGACCGGCGACGACCTCCTGCTCGCCCCCACCCACGCTGTCGCGAGGCTGCTGGCCCGTCAGGGCATGGGCCTCGCCGACTTCGACCTGTACGAGCTGCACGAGGCGTTCGCTTCCACCGTGCTGGCGACGCTGGCCGCCTGGGAGTCGCCGGAGTTCTGCCGGGACAAGCTCGGCCTGGACGCCCCACTCGGCAGCATCGACATCGACCGGCTGAACGTGAACGGGTCGTCGCTGGCTACCGGGCACCCGTTCGCCGCGACCGGCGGGCGCATCGTGGCAACGCTGGCCAAACTGCTGCATGAGCGCGGGACCGGCGCGCGCGGGCTGGTGTCGATCTGCGCTGCCGGCGGCCAGGGCGTGGTCGCGGTCCTTGAGGCCGTCTGATGGCCGGGCTCCTGGAACGCGCGTTCACCTCGGCGCCCGGCAAGGCCGTGGCCGGACGCCTCGGACTGGCGGAGCCGCCACGGCTCCGACGCGGCCACGGACTGCCCGACGGCCCGGTGGTGCTGGCCTCGCTGGCCGGCTCCGATCTAGTCGGGCGCAGCCTCGCCCTTCTCGGGATCGCCACGGACGCCCCCGTCCTCGACGCGACGGCGGACGACCCTGGACCCGCCTACCCGGGCCGGATTGGGGCGCTCGTTGTGGACGCCCGCGGGCTGGCCACCATCGAAGGGCTCGAGCAACTGCGGGAGGTGCTGCGTCCCGCACTCAAGGCGCTGGAGGGATCCGGGCGGGTGGTGCTGGTCGCTGACGCCGACGCGGACGGGCTCGAGGCAAACGTCGTCCACCAGGCCATCGACGGCATCAACCGGACCGTCGGCAAGGAGCTCCGCGGGGGAGCCACGACGAATCTCCTGCACGTACCGTCCGACCTTGACCCGGCCGACCTCGCGTCCACCCTTTCGTTCCTGCTGGAAGGCCGCTCCGCCTTCGTCGACGGCCAGGCCTGGACAATCGCCCCGGCCCTCAGCCACTCCCGCACGTCCTCGCTCCCGAAAGTGGCCCTCGCTCCCGAAATTCCGGGAGCAAGCGCGCGTTTCGGGAGCGAACGCGCCGGAACGGTCCCTGAGGAGGATTCGGGAGCGGAGCGAGCGAATCCGTCACGAAGGGCCGCGCCCCTGACCGGACGGGTGGTCGTGGTCACCGGAGCGGCCCGCGGCATCGGCGCGCAGATCGCCACCGTCGCAGCACGGGACGGGGCGATCGTGGTCTGCGTCGACGTGCCGGCCGCCGGCGAGCCCTTGGCAGCGCTGGCCAACCAGTTGCAGGGCTCTGCGCTCCAGCTCGACATCACCAGCCCGGACGCCGGCGAGCGGATCGCCGCACACGTCGCGTCCCGGCACGGTGGGGCGAGAATCCACGGCATGGTGCACAACGCGGGGATCACGAGGGACAAGCTGCTGGTGAACACCGACGCGAAGCGCTGGGCACAGGTGCTCGAGGTCAACCTGGCCGCACAGCTCCGGATGAACCCGGTGCTACTGGACGGCCGCCCCGGCGGCATCGCCGACGACGGCCGGATTGTCTCGATCGCGTCCACCTCAGGCATCGCCGGCAACAAGGGCCAGGCGAACTACGCGGCATCGAAGGCCGGCGTCATCGGCCTGGTGCGGGCGCTCGCGCCCGAGCTGGCCGAGCGCGGTATCACCGTCAACGCCGTGGCACCGGGCTTCATCGAGACCGAGATGACAGCCAGGATCCCGTTCGTGCAGCGCGAGGTGTTCCGCCGCGCGAACAGCCTCAGCCAGGGCGGACGGCCGGTCGACGTCGCGGAGACCATCGGCTACTTCCTCGACCCGGCCAGCGGCGGGGTCACCGGCCAGGTGATCCGGGTCTGCGGCCAGAACCTGGTGGGCCAGTGATGGCCGACCGCCAGGTGGACCTGCTGCCGGCGATGCCTCCGCTGGGTCCGCTGTTCGCGAAGGCGCTGTTGCCCCGCCTCGACAGTGGCCCAGCCCGGGTGCCCCGCGAGACGGTCATGGTGGTGGGCATCCAGCCCGATCCGCAGCGCCTGGCCGACTACGACCGGGTCTGCGGTTTCACCCTGCGCGACCACGTGCCGTCCACCTGGCTGCACGTGTTGACCTTCCCGTTGCACATCCACCTGCTGGGCGGCCCGGGTTCCACGATCCGTCTCGCCGGGTCGGTGCACGTGTCCAACCGGATGCGGCTGCACCGGCCCGTAAGCGGCACCGAGGTGCTGGACGCTGCCGTGCGCGTCGAGAACCTGCGTCCCCACCGGCGGGGAGCCCAGCTCGACGTGATCAGCGAGATCCGAGTGGCTGACGAACTCGTCTGGGACGGCGTCAGCACCTACCTGGCCCCGGGAGCGACGGCCGACGGCACGCTGGACGCCACCGAGCCCGCCCCGTTCGCCCCGTTCGCCCCGGTGAACCCGATCGCCAAGTGGCTGCTGCCGGCCGACTTGGGAAGGGACTACCGCGGCGTCTCCGGCGACCCGAACCCGATCCACACCAGCCGGCTCGCGGCACGGGCATTCGGCTTCGTCCGTCCGATCGTCCATGGCATGTGGACCCATGCCCGGCTGCTGGCAGCCCTTGAACCGCGACTGCCCGAGGCCTATACCGTCGAGGCGAGCTTCGCCCGGCCCATCCTGTTGCCGGCCAAGGTCGGCGCCTGGTGGCAGCAGGACGCGGACGGGTGGTCGGCCGCCGTCACCACCCCGGACGGCGCCAAGCCCTACCTGCTGGCCTCCGTCCGCCCCTGAGCCGGCGGCGGCCCCGTCCACCACCGCGGCCCCGTCCACCACCCAGACGCCCCCGAAAGGGAAGGAAGCCCTCGATCTTTCGGGGGCTTCCTTCCGTTTCGGGGGCGTCTGCGATGGTGGGAGGTTCAGCCCTGCAAGGCCCGGCCGAGGGCGTCCAGCTTGCGCTCGACAGCAGCAAGGCGCTCCGCGACGTCCACAGGGACCGTCCCCCCACCGTCGGCGGGCACCGCAACGCGACGACGCGCGAACTTGAGCCAGCCGATGGCGATGGTCACAGCCAGCGCAACTGCCACAACGACGAACCGCAGCACGCTCGCATTGGACGACACCGTGACGCCGACGGCGTAGATCATCGTGAACACCCCACCGAGCAGCAGCCCGTTGGAGAGCACCCCCTGCGCCTCCGGCAGGAAGAGGGACACGGCAAGGATGATCGTCGCGCAGACGAGCAGGATGATGCCGGTGGTGAGCTGCCACCCGGCGTACTCGGGACGCCCGTCGACATAGGCGGGCTCGGGGTAGAAGGTGTTGACGCCGATGCCGACGAAGGCCACCACCACCAGGCCGAGGAAGAAAGCGAAGATGATCTGCAATGCGTTGTTGGTCCGCATGTACTGACCCTAGTCGAGCCACCGCCGAGCGCGCCGGGGAATAGGCTGCCAATGCAGGGCCGCCGCTGGCGCCCTGGCGACAGGAGATGTCATGCAGGAAGCCCAGGTTGCAAGGATCCAACACGGCGAGGGCTTCGTCGCAGCCCTCGACCAGTCCGGGGGGAGCACGCCGGGCGCGCTGGCTCGGTACGGCATCCCGGAAAGCGCATGGTCGTCGCAGAAGGCGATGTTCGAGCTGATGCACACCTTCCGTACCCGGATCATCACCAGCCCGGCGTTCACCGGGGACCAAATCCTCGCCGCGATCCTGTTCGAGCGGACGATGGAGCGCGACCTCGACGGCCTCGGGGTGCCGGACTACCTGTGGGAGCGCAAGCAGATCGTCCCGTTCCTGAAGGTCGACCGTGGCCTCGCTGAGGCCGCGGACGGCGCCCAGCTCATGAAGCCGATCCCCGACCTCGACGGGCTGCTGTCCTTCGCGAAGGCCCGCAACGTCTTCGGCACCAAGATGCGCTCGCTGATCCTTGGCGGCAACCAGACGGGCATCGACGCCGTCCTCGACCAGCAGTTCGCGATCGCCGGGCAGATCCTCGCGACCGGGCTCGTCCCGATCATCGAACCGGAGGTGGACATCCACGCCGCCGACAAGCCCGTCGCGGAGGCGATGGTAACTGCCGGCATCCTCGAACGGCTCGGCGGGCTGCCTGCGGACCAGCGGGTGATGCTGAAGCTGACCATCCCGACGGAGGCGAACCTCCACCTCGAGCTGATCAGCCACCCGCGGGTGCTGCGCGTGGTCGCCCTCTCCGGTGGCTACAGCCGCGACGAGGCCAACCGCCTGCTGACCGCCAACAACGGCCTGATCGCCAGTTTTAGCCGGGCGCTCACCGAAGGCCTGCAGGTGTCCATGAGCGACGAGGAATTCGATGCAGCCCTCGCAGCTTCCATCGCCTCGATCTACGCGGCGTCCACCACCTGACCGGTTGTGCGGCGCAGCTACAGTGCGCGCAGGGGGAGGCGCCGTGAGCACTGTTGAACCGGTCGGGGAACGGGTGGGGGAACTGCAGCAGCAGGCCGCGCCGTCCGAACGATGGGCCGTGGTGGTCAATCCCACCAAGTTCAACGACATGGACGCGCTCAAGGCGAGCTTCGCCGTGCTGTGCGCCGGGCACGACTGGCCAGAACCCTGCTGGTACCCGACAACGGCCGAGGATCCAGGCGAGGGTCAGGCAAGGCAGGCGCTCACCAACGGCGCCCGCCTCGTGTGTCCCCTCGGTGGAGACGGCACAGTGCGCAGCGTCGCGTCAGCCATGGTGGATTCGGGTATTCCAATGGGCCTGCTGCCCGGTGGCACCGGCAACCTGCTGGCCCGCAACCTGAAGCTGCCGGTGGACAATCTGGAGGCAGCGCTCGTCGTTGCCATGACCGGACGCGACTCCGGCATCGACGTCGGCGAGGTCACCTGGGACGAGGACGCGCCGGCGGTCTTCCTTGTCATGGCCGGCATGGGCCTGGACGCCGAGATGATGGCCGGGGTCGACGAAGGACTCAAGCGCAAGGTCGGCTGGCTGGCGTACGCCCTCTCCGGCGCGAAGGCGCTGTTCCGGCTGGGCTTCGCTGTCCGCGTCCGGGCCGACGCGAAGCGGGCGGTCAGCCAGCACGCCCGCGCGGTCGTCGTTGGCAATTGCGGGGAGCTCGCCGGCGGGCTGCAGTTGATGCCCGACGCATCCATCGTCGACGGCAAGCTCGACACCGTCCTTGCCTCGCCCAACTCGATCGCCGGCTGGCTCGCGCTGGGCCTGAACTTCATCTCCGCCCGCCGTCGTGGCCACCCGAGCCTCGTGCGCCTCGTCTCCGATCGGGTCGATGTGGCGACCCGTGAGCCCGTCGAGGCGCAGCTGGACGGGGACGCTGTCGGGGCCCGTCGGCGCATGACCTGCACCGTGCGAGCCCTTGCGCTCACGGTCCGTTTGCCCGCTAGGGCGTGAGGGGCTGGCGACGCGCCGACGAACCCAACCTCATTTCCTTGTTCCCCATCAGGGGGACATACCGTAGAGTGCGGTTCGTAGTCGCTGTACCGGCGCGTCTTCCCAGCCGGGAAGGCACGCCAAGAACTCCATTGGGGGGTGCGGGGACAACATGTCGGTCCCGGCGGTCGGGACCGCACCCACAAGAAGGAGTTTGTGCATGGCCACTGGCACCGTGAAGTGGTTCAACGCCGAGAAGGGCTTTGGATTCATCGCCCCGGACGGCGGTGGGCCGGATGTCTTCGCCCACTACAGCGCGATCGCTACCTCCGGGTTCCGCTCGCTCGAGGAGAACCAGAAGGTGCAGTTCGAGATCACCCAGGGCCCCAAGGGTCCCCAGGCCTCGAACATCACCCCACTCTGATCAACTAGCAGATCGGCCCCTCACTTCGGTGAGGGGCCGGTTGCAATTTCTGAGGAGAATCGGGCCGTGGCCAGCGACATCTTCTGTCAGATCATCGCCGGTGAACTCGCCACGGCCGAGGTGTGGCGCGACGACCAGGTGGTTGCATTCCTCGACCACCGGCCGGTGTTCAAGGGCCACGTCCTGGTGTGCCCGACCCGCCACGTGGACACGCTGCTGGACCTGCCCGACGACCTGGTGGTGCCGTTGTTCGCCGCCGCGCGGTCCATCGCCGCGGTCATGGGTCCCGCGTTGGGCGCCGAGGGCACCTTCGTTGCGATGAACAATGTGGTGAGCCAGTCCGTCCCGCACCTGCATGTGCACGTCGTGCCGCGGTCGAAGGGGGACGGGCTGCGCGGCTTCTTCTGGCCCCGGACCCGCTACGCCCATGGCGAGGAAGCCGACTATGCGGCCCGGCTTCGGGAGGCCCTGGCCCGTCCCGGGGAGTGATGCGGGCGGGCGATCCGCATTCCCGGGCCCAGACTGTCACCCGGTGGGGGGCTTTCTGACCCGGCGGTCAGGCTGGGAAACTCGGCGGGATCGCTATGAGGGGAAACAAATGCGTAGGCGCCTGCTCCGCCACCTGACGGCATTCGTCACCGGCCTAGCGCTGGCCACGGGGCTGATCGCCGTCACCACCGTCCCCGCGCAGGCTGCCAGCTATGGCGTGACCATCAGCGCATCCCCGACCACCATCCTCGAGACCGGCACGGTCACGTTCACCGGTAAGGTCAGCCCCAAGCCCGCCAGCCGCACGCTCTATTTGCAGCGTCGCTACCCCGGCTCCACCACCTGGGCGACCGTGAAGAAGTTCACCGCAGCCACCGACGGCAGCTACTCGGTGAAGACCGGTTTCGGCGATGCGCGCGACCGCTACTTCCGGGTTTACAAGCCGAAGTCGTCGACCCGCAAGGCGGGCCACTCCGCGTCGGTGAAGATCGTGGTCGACTCCCCGCCCGAGCCGTTGTCCGGCGGCAAGACCGTCCGACTCGTCGTCGCGGGCGTGACGGGGGCAACCAGTGTCACCGTCACACCCCGCGTGCCGGCCGACTACATCGACACCGTTGTCGGGCTCTCGGAGCTGCCGGCCGCGTTCACCGTGATCGACGACAACACCATCGACGTCACTCCCCCGGCTAGCCTCGGCGGGAGCAACCTGGTCACGATCTACACCCCGTCCGGGACCGTGGAGACGTCACTGCTCTTCGGCAGGACCAGCCGGGCGGGCTCAGCATTCGAAAAGGCCGTCTTCGACCAGATCAACCTGCGGCGCAGCAAGAAGGAGACGTGCCGGGGGAAGTCGATGCCGGCGGTCGGCAAGGTTGCCTGGGACGGCCAGCTCTCCGACCTCGCCCTCTCTCACGCCAACGACCTGGCCGCGCGCCAGGGCACCGCCTACGACGGGCTTGACCACGTGACCCACGGGCTCAAGGCGTTCTACTACCGGTTCTTCGCCGCGGGGTACGTCAGCGGCGGGTCCAGCGAGAACCTCGCACTTTCGCCACACGGCTACACCGCCTCCCAGGTGGTGACGCAGTGGATGAAGAGCACATCTGGTCACTGCGAGTCGGTGATGAACAGGAGCTGGAAGAAGGCCGGCATCGGAGTTGCCTCGGGCGACTGGAGCGGCCAAGCCTCGATCTTCAGCAGCCTCGACCTGCTTTCCTGAGCGGCGCCCCGGGCGCCCAACCCCGGGCTGTGGACGGCCGGGGGTCGCGGAAGTAGCGTGGAACCGGATCTTCCGTTGTCGCAAGGAGGCGCACATGTCCGGATTGAATCCACGCCTGGAAACCCTGGAACCCTGGGTCAGCGCGGGGCTCCGCGAAATGGTGTCGATGACAGAGCTGCAGGAAGTGTTCCCGGCAGTCTTCGAACAGGTGGCAACCAAGGTTGCGAAAGCCGGCGGCAGGGTCATCGGTCCCGCCTACGCCCGCTACTTCGGGATGCCCGACGACACCGTCGACGTCGAGATCGGCTTCGGCATCGACCGTCCGGTTGAGGTGCCCGACCTCGTGGTCAGCGAGCACCCAAAGGTGCAGGCGGCCGTCGCTACCCACGTTGGCCCCCACGAGCTGCTGGAGAAGAGCTACGCGGAACTCATGCCGTGGCTGGCCGGGCAGCACCTGAAGCTCGCCGAGTCGATGCTGGAGTTCTACGACAGCCCGCCGGAGACCGATCCGGCGCAGGCAGTGACCAGACTGGTCTTCCCGCTGGCCGATAGGGTTCCCTCCTGACCCAACCACCCGGGATGGAGTGATGGAACCTGACCCGACCGGCTCCGGCGCACCGGTCTATCTCACCGGCCTGCTGCTGGGCGGACGCCGTGTGGTCGCCGTCGGCGGCGGCCATGTGCATGCGCGCCGGGTGCCGAAGCTGCTGGCCGCCGGCGCGGACGTGGTGGTGGTGGCTCCGCAGTTGCATCCCGGGCTGGCAGCCCTTGCCGCGTCCGGGCGTATCACCTGGCACCAGCGGGAGTTCGTCGAGCCTGACCTCGACGGCGCCTGGTACGTGCTCGCTGCGACCGACGACCCTGCGGTAAACGCTCGAGTGGCCGCAGCTGCGGAGGAACGGCACACGTTCTGCGTGCGCGCCGATCGGGGCGAGGCTGGTTCCGCCTGGACGCCGGCGACGGCTGCCGTCCCGGGCGCGACGATCGCCGTCCAGGCCTCTCACGACCCGAAGCACGCCCGCGCGCTGCGGGACCGGCTCGTGGAACTACTGGGATCAGCCGGTGAGTGAGGCTGCCCCCGGCCGCGTGATCCTCGTCGGCGGTGGCCCCGGTGACCCCGACCTGCTGACCGTCGGCGGCCTGAAGGCGCTGCGCGTCGCCGACGTCGTGCTGTACGACCACCTCGCCCCGCTGGCCTGCCTGGACGAGGTGCGTCCGGGCACAGTGCTGGTCGACGTGGGCAAGATCCCCCGCGGCCCCCAGACCGCGCAGGAGGACATCAACGCCCTGCTGGTGGAGCATGCACGCGCCGGCGCGACGGTCGTCCGGTTCAAGGGTGGCGACCCGTTCGTGTTCGGACGCGGTAGCGAGGAATGGCAGGCCTGTGCGGCGGCGGGCGTCCCGGTTGAGGTCATTCCCGGGGTGTCGTCGGCGATCGCCGGGCCGGAGCTGGCCGGGATCCCGCTCACACAACGCGGACTCAGCCAGAGCTTCACCGTCGTCTCCGGCCACGTCGGCCCCGATCACCCTGGATCGTTGGTCGACTGGACGGCGCTGGCCACCGGCGGCGGCACGATCGTGATCCTGATGGGTGTCGCGCACCTGGGCGAGATCTGCGCCGGCCTGATCGCGCGCGGCCTGGACGCCGACACCCCGGCGGCGATTGTCGCCCGCGCCACCATGCCGGGCAGCCAGGTGGTCATGGGCACGGCAAGGACGCTGCCTACGCTCGCCGCCGAAGCCGGGATCGAGCCACCAGCGCTCACCGTGATCGGCGCGGTCGTCGGCCTCGGCCTGAACCCCACCGTGGTCTAGCCTCAAACGCTGGTTGAGCCTGTCGAAACCATCACCCCAACGGTCCCTGAGGAGCGTTCGCGAGGAACGAGCACGCCAACCCCACGCTCCCTGAGGAGCGTTCGCGAGGAACGAGCACGCCAACCCCACGCTCCCTGAGGAGCGTTCGCGAGGAACGAGCGAACGCGTCACGAAGGGCAGCCGCCGCCCTGACCCGGTGGTTTCGTGGTGTCGGCGCGGCGATGCTAATCTAGGCGGGCCTGAAAGGCACCTGGGGCTATGGCGCAGTTGGTAGCGCGTCTCGTTCGCAATGAGAAGGTCAGGGGTTCGAATCCCCTTAGCTCCACCGGGTGAAACCCCTAGCCGGAAG
>Ga0209745_1002469_pt1 | contig 10540 bp, 10 predicted proteins | sample BarGraNGADG00312_FD_184495 | JGI IMG/M metagenome (GOLD analysis project Ga0209745, IMG submission 184495) | Arctic peat soil microbial communities from Barrow, Alaska - Barrow Graham LP Ref core NGADG0004-312 (SPAdes) (version 2) | ecosystem: Environmental > Terrestrial > Soil > Wetlands > Peat... | reverse complement strand
CCGTTCGCCGAACTTCGTCAATCTGTCAGTGCTGAATCTTATATCAAAAGACTTTAAGATTGCTGATCTGGTGGCAATTGGCGGATCATTGGATCTGGTGATACCGGATATTGATAGGTAGAAGTTTTGAGTGCCTAAAGTTTGGAGTTACAAGATAAAAGTTGAGGAGTGAAACGACGAAATCCCGCAAAGCGGGAACAAAAGTAAAAAGATAAAAGTAAATCCTGCAATTCCCCCTTTGAAGGGGGAAGGGGGATGTTAAAATATAAAGAAACAGTATATGCCATTTGATATTTACGATTTTACTTCGCTGACGCAATGGATTGACACAGGCCTTCAAAATTCCATGTCTCCTTTCTTGACGACTGTGGTTGAGATGTTGATAATCGGAGTGTTGATCCTTATTTTTTATGCTATAATTGGTTTGTTCCTTGTATATGCAGAAAGAAAAGTCTGTGCGTTCATGCAGAATCGGCTTGGTCCGAACAGGGTAGGACCATTCGGAATGTTCCAGACCATTGCAGACCTGGTTAAACTATTACTTGTTGAGCTTGTTCCGATAAAGAACGCTGATAAATTTCTTTTCAATCTGGCTCCGTTTATTGTGATTATCGCCTCATTTATGGCTATAGCAGCAATTCCATTTGCCAAAGGTCTTCATGCAATCGATCTGAACATAGGGGTTCTATATGTCATAGCCGTATCATCAATGGGTGTTATCGGGATCCTGCTTGCAGGATGGTCGAGTAACAACAAGTATTCATTGATTGGAGCCATGCGAAGCGGAGCCCAGATAGTGAGCTATGAACTATCGGTTGGTCTTTCACTTATTACCATTGTAATACTTGCAGGTTCCATGCAGCTTTCCGTGATTGTTGAGGCTCAAAGCAACGGATGGTTCATTTTTAAAGGGCATATTCCTGCATTTATCGCATTTGTCATTTTCCTTATTTCAAGCACAGCTGAAACAAACCGTGGGCCATTTGACCTTGCAGAAGCTGAATCAGAACTTACTGCCGGTTATCACACTGAATATTCCGGGATCAAATTTGCTTTTTTCTTCCTGGCTGAATATATGAATATGTTCATTGTTGCCTCAATTGCTGCAACTGTATTTTTTGGAGGATGGATGCCATTTCACGTAGGACACTGGGATGGATTTAATCATATTATGGATTTCATACCTCCTTTTATATGGTACATAGTGAAAACATTCTTTGTGGTCTTTCTTATGATGTGGTCTAAATGGACTTTCCCCCGTCTGAGGATTGACCAGCTTCTTACACTTGAGTGGAAATATTTGTTGCCAATAAACCTTGTTAACGTACTGATAATGGCGTTTATAGTCCTAATGGGCTGGCATTTTTAAAAGATAAAAGATAAAAGTAAAAGGATAAAAGCTAAGATAATCCTATAAGTTCCCCTCCTGGGGGGCCGACCGTTAAGATCCCGCAAGGCGGGATTAGGGAGGAGCCAGACTGCAGGGGAGATTTGTGGTGGAGGGGTTAGGGGTGGGTTTAGAAAAGTTAAAAGTTCAAATATATATCTCTGAATGAGAAGCATAATAAATTATCTGAAGGACATATTTCTTGGAGTCTGGTCGCTTTTAAAAGGGATGAAGGTTACAGGATCCTATTTTTTCAGGCCTTCGACAATTGTAACCCAGAAATACCCCAATAACAGGAAAGAGCTTGTAATGTTCGAAAGATTTAAGGGGGAAGTTGTTATGCCCCATAATGAAAAGAATGAACATAAATGCACCGGCTGCGGTATTTGTGAAATAAACTGCCCAAACGGTACAATTGAGGTAATATCTAAAACGATTTTGACTGAAGACGGAAAGAAAAAGAGAGCTATTGATAAACATATTTACCGCCTGGGTATGTGCACATTCTGTGCATTATGCGTTAAAAGCTGTCCTTCAAATGCACTGGCTTTTTCCCAGGAGTTTGAACATGCTGTTTTCAACAGGGCTTTGCTGATCAAAGTATTAAATAAACCAGGTTCGCAATTAATGAAAGGAGTTGAATAATGACCTCGAATCAATTAATGTTTTTCTTGTTTTCTGTTATAATTGTTGTCTTTTCAATCCTGACTGTTACCGGCCGTAAGATATTAAGAGCGGCAGTTTATCTCCTTTTTGTTCTTGTATCAACTGCCGGGCTCTATTTCATGCTGAATTACCAGTTTCTTGCTGCAGTGCAGCTTACTCTCTATGCCGGCGGTATTGTAGTGCTGATAATTTTTTCTATACTGCTGACAAGTCATATAAACCAGAAATTTGAACCTGTAGGATGGAAAAAATCGCTGTTTTCTGCACTTGCTTCAATTGCAGGTGCATTTGTTACAATAATAACAATTCTTGATTTTAAGTTTTCAGCTACAACCGAAGCCGCCCAGGAGATCAATATGCGCCTGGTAGGCAACTCTCTTTTATCTGTCGGCAAAGATGGCTATATCCTGCCGTTTGAGGTGATTTCAATATTGCTTCTTGCAGCAATGGTTGGAGCAATTGTAATTGCAAAGAAAGCAGACCCTAAAAATCCCCAGTCACAAACAACTAAACAAATATAAAATGAATGCCGGAATACCTTTAATCTATTTTCTCATCCTTGCCGCGATAATGTTTTTTATCGGTGTTTATGGTTTTCTCACGCGAAGGAACCTTATTACAATACTGATGTCAGTCGAATTAATACTTAATTCGGTCAACATCAATTTTGTGGCTTTCAACAGGTACCTCTATCCCCATAAACTTGAAGGATTCTTTTTCACTCTTTTTATAATTGCCGTAGCTGCCTCTGAGGCTGCAGTAGTTATTGCCATTATCATAAATATCTACCGGAGGTTTACAACAATCAATGTAGAAGATGTTAATGTAATGAAATACTGATATTTATAATTCAACTTAGAAACGCTTTATGGTCAATTTCACTTATACAGTCTCAATACTTATCATTCCTTTCCTTATGTTTATCCTGCTTGGTTTGGCTGGCCATAAGCTTAAACCAAAACTCTCAGGATTGCTTGGTACTGCAGGGCTGGCTGTTATAACAGCACTTTCTTATATTACTGCTTATTTTTATTTTTTTCAGAGTGAAAAGATCGACGGCGCTTTTCAGAAGATCACTGCGTATAATACAACCTGGCTGCAGTTAACCGATAAACTGCATATTGACTTGGGTGTCCTTATTGATCCGATATCAGTAATGATGCTCATTGTAATAACCACTGTATCCTTTATGGTTCATATCTACAGTCTTGGCTACATGAAGGGTGAAAAGGGCTTTGAGCGCTACTATGCTTTTCTTTCACTTTTTACATTTTCAATGCTCGGACTTGTACTTGCAACAAACATTTTCGAGATGTATATCTTCTGGGAACTTGTGGGTATTTCTTCCTATCTCCTTATCGGATTCTATTATGAAAAACCATCTGCCGTAAGAGCTTCTAAGAAGGCATTTATTGTAACCAGGTTTGCCGACATGGGATTCCTGATAGGTATACTTATACTTTCATTCAACACAAAGACATTTGATTTTATAACACTTACCGACCCTGCCGGGCCTGCAATATCTCAGGGAAGCGGCATCAGCTTTATGGGTCTTTCGGTAATGACCTGGTCAATGATATTTGTATATATGGGTGGTGTAGGCAAATCGGCTATGTTCCCGTTCCACATCTGGCTTCCGGATGCAATGGAAGGACCCACTCCTGTTTCAGCTCTTATCCATGCTGCCACAATGGTGGTTGCGGGTGTCTACCTGGTTGCAAGAATGTTCCCGATTTATGCATTATCAGCTCCGGCTGCTCTTAATGTAGTTGCTTATGTAGGTGCATTTTCCTCACTTTTTGCAGCAGTGATCGCCTGTACCCAGACTGATATAAAGCGTGTTCTGGCCTATTCGACAATTTCGCAGATAGGTTATATGATGCTTGCCCTCGGAGTTTCAGGCTATGGGGGACATGAGGGATTAGGATACATGGCATCAATGTTCCATCTGTTCACCCATGCAATGTTCAAAGCATTGCTTTTCCTTGGTGCAGGTGCAATAATTCATGCAGTTCACAGCAATTTCATGAACGATATGGGTGGATTGCGCAAATACCTGCCAATCACTCATATAACATTTCTTATTGCATGTCTGACAATCGCAGGTATACCTCCTTTTTCGGGATTCTTCAGCAAGGATGAGATACTCGCCGCTGCTTTCAGCCATAACAAGTATCTGTTTGCGGTTGAGTATGCTGTTGCAGGTATTACTGCGTTTTACATGTTCAGACTTTATTTCAATATTTTCTGGGGAGAAGATACCAGGTACGACCACACTCCTCATGAAGCTCCCGCAACAATGACCATACCGCTGATAGTGCTTGCAATCGGAGCAGCAATCTCAGGAATTATTCCTTTCGACAAGCTGGTAACGTCCGATAGTAAGGCATTTGAAACGGCGATTGAATGGAGCATTGCAGTGCCTTCTGTTCTGATAGGACTTCTGGGAATAGGAATTGCCTATATCTTTTACGGAAAGAAGAGTTCGCTACCTGACAAACTGACTGCAACATTCAAATACACCTACAAATGGGCATATAATAAATTCTATATTGATGAAATATATCTTTTCATTACAAAAAAGATCATTTTCAAATACATCTCTGAGCCCGTGGCCTGGTTCGACAGGCACATTGTTGACGGTACTATGAATGCCATTGCCTCCGTAACTCAGGTAGTCTCTTTCAGAATAAGAGGTTTTCAATCGGGTCAGATTCAAAAATATGCTTTTGTTTTTATATCGGGAGCAATATTGCTGGCATTGATTTTTATTTATCTGTGGCATTAGTAAGAAAGGACGAGTTTAAAATATGAATATATTATCATTTTTTGTTTTAATTCCGATCCTGACCATGACCGGAATAGTGCTGATAAAGGATATGCGGCAGGTGAAAATCGTTGCCAGCATCGGCATGGGGATACAGTTGCTGCTATCAGCACTTCTCATTTTTCTTTATATTTCAGCCCGTCATGCCGGAAATACGGCTGAAATGCTGTTTATAAAGGATGTCGTCTGGTTTGAGAGCCTGAATATACATTATGCCGTTGGTGCTGATGGTATTTCGGTGGCAATGATCGGGCTGACATCTATTGTTGTTTTTGCAGGGATCTTTGCTTCCTGGGAAATGGAATTTCTTACTAAAGAATTCTTTGTATCGCTGATACTTCTTGCAACAGGTGTTTTCGGTTTTTTCATTTCAATCGACCTGTTCACAATGTTCCTCTTTTATGAGCTTGCAGTTATCCCAATGTATCTTTTGATTGGAATCTGGGGAAGCGGTCCCAAGGAATACTCTGCCATGAAGCTCACCCTGATGCTTATGGGAGCTTCAGCCCTTCTTCTTGTCGGGATACTTGGGATTCATTTTAATTCGGCTCCTGATGGTGGTCAGACATCGTTTAATATTCTTGAAATCTCCAAAATCAAGATCCCGATAAAGGCTCAGTATATATTTTTCCCGCTGACATTTGTAGGTTTTGGTGTACTTGGTGCACTATTCCCTTTTCATACATGGTCGCCCGACGGTCATTCATCAGCTCCGACTGCCGTTTCAATGCTGCATGCAGGAGTGCTTATGAAACTTGGAGGCTATGGTTGCTTCAGAGTTGCTATTTTTCTCATGCCTGAAGCTGCCCATGAACTCTCCTGGATTTTCATCATTCTGACAACAATAAGTGTTGTTTACGGGGCATTCAGCGCTATAGTACAGAAGGACCTGAAATACATCAATGCTTATTCTTCGGTAAGTCATTGCGGACTTGTGCTGTTTGCAATCCTGATGATGAACAGAACAGCAATGAACGGGGCAATAATCCAGATGATCTCTCACGGACTTATGACAGCTTTATTCTTTGCCCTTATCGGAATGATCTATGGTCGCACTCATACCAGACTGATCAATGAAATGGGCGGATTGATGAAAGTAATACCTTTCCTGTCAGTTTGTTATGTAATTGCCGGACTGGCTTCCCTGGGACTCCCAGGCTTCAGCGGATTTGTTGCTGAGATGACAATATTTGTGGGGGCATTTCAGCATCCGGAACTGTTTTACAGGATTGTGACCATTATTTCTATTACTTCCATTGTTATAACAGCAGTGTATATTCTAAGGGTAATTGCAATACTCCTGCTGGGCCCGGTAACAAATGATCATTATGAACATCTGACCGATGCAAAATGGTATGAGAAAGTATCGACAGTGACTCTGATAAGTTTTATTGTATTTATCGGGATGGCTCCCTTCCTTCTTTCTTCAATGATCGGAGTCAGTTTGCAGCCTATAATAAGTAAAATACTTGCATTGAATCCATTTTAGGATCCTGACAATAATAAAAAATATGACAGAATTACAAACAATTATATCGTACAAAAAATTATTATGAGCCTGGGAAATTTTGCATTAATGCGGCATGAACTGCTTCTGACAGTAGCGGCCTTACTGGTCCTGATAGTTGAAATTTTCGCGAGTTCCAAAAGCAGGAAATCCATTAGTTTGTTTTCAATAGTTTTGTTTGCTGTAATAACAATAGCCGGATTTCTGCCATCCCCGACAGGGACACTTTTCGGCGGTATGTATGAAGTAAACAATACCAGGCTGATTATGAAAAACATCCTTAATATCGGAGCTTTGCTTGTTTTAATTCAATCAGTTACCTGGCTTAATAAAGAAGAAAATCATGATAAGGTGAGTGAGTATTTTTTCCTTCTTATTTCGACACTTGTCGGGATGAATTTCATGATATCGGCAGGTCATTTTCTTATGTTCTATCTTGGCCTTGAACTGGCTACCATTCCGATCGCCGCACTTGCTGCCTATGACAGGTACAATAACAAATCTGCCGAAGCCGGTATCAAGCTTATTCTTATCTCAGCTCTTTCTTCAGGGGTACTCCTGTATGGGCTGGCAATGATCTATGGTACAACAGGAACACTCTATTTTCATGAAGTGGCACAACTGTTTGAAAACAAGAACCTTCAGGTACTTGGATTTATTTTCTTCTTTTCTGGCATGGCATTCAAGATATCGATTGTCCCGTTCCATCTCTGGACTGCGGATGTTTACGAAGGTGCACCGGTTAATATAACATCATATCTTTCAGTTATTTCAAAGGGTGCTGCAGTATTTATTCTTATCATAATGCTGTTTATTGTATTCCCTGTAATTATAACGATCTGGCAAAAAATCATATATGTTTCTGCTGTTCTGACAATGACCATCGGTAACCTGTTTGCTATACGGCAGCAAAATCTTAAAAGGTTTCTTGCATTCTCATCTATTTCACAGGCAGGGTACATCCTGCTTGGTTTGATTGGAGGCAATCAGCTGGGGATGGCATCGGTGATATATTACATTCTTGTTTATATTTTCTCAAACCTTGCTGTATTTGGTGTTGTTGCAGCAATATCAAATTCTAAAGGCAAAGAAAATATTGATGAGTATAACGGACTTTACCAGACTAATCCTGGATTAAGTCTTGTTATGCTTCTGGGATTATTCTCCCTTGCCGGAATTCCACCTTTTGCCGGATTTTTCGGCAAGTTTTTCCTTTTTGCAGCTGCAGCTCAGAAAGGTTACTACCTTCTTGTAACAATTGCTGTATTAAATACAATAATATCACTTTACTATTATCTCCTTGTAGTAAAGGCAATGTTTATTAACAAAAGTGATAATCCAATTGAAAAATTCAGAAGCGATTTTCCTACACGCTTAGCTCTCGGGATTTGCATTGCAGGTATTGTTATTACAGGCTTTGCCAGTATTATCTTTGAGGTTATTAAAAATATGAGTTTCGGAATTTAGCTTTTACATTCCACTTATGGCAATAAATAATGCAAAACATATTGTAGGTGAGATAGATGGTGTCCGCTGTACAATAGTTGAATCAGGTATAACACTTGATCGCCTGGCTTTCCTTACTGATCTGCTTCAGTTTAACGATTTTGATGTAAAGGAAATGAAAGTTCCTTCTGAGGTGGAAGGTGAGGAACCTAAATACACTATCGGCGTCACTGATCTTATTTTCAATCCTGTTTTTGCAATTTATGAGCGTAGTCTTAAAACCAGGGACGGAAAGTTTGTAACACCGGCATACTGGAAGAATGGATTTGATGATTAAAACAATTTCTTAAATTAAATCTTATTCAATATCCGAATAGAGCTTCATGAACTGAACCCTTTCGATAGCAGCAGGATTTTCGAGGTTTGTCTGGCTCAATTTACCACGGAATGAATCGACCGTTTCAAACTTATGCATTTTCATCCATTCAACTGTATTCTTCAGAATTTCAGGAATAACATCGAGCCCTTCCTGGTAGAGAGCTGAAGCAATCTGAACGGTTGTTGCACCAGCCAGAAGCATCTTTACAAAAGCTTTATAATCATGCACTCCCGTGGAAGAGGAAAGATCACATTTTACATGCCCTGACAGTATGGATATCCAGCGAAGCGTATGAGTATACTCATCTTTTGAACTGAAAACCTGTCCGTGACCTATATCTATCTTGTCTATATTGAAATCGGCATTATATGGCCGGTTGAAGAGCACCAAACCTTTGATACCGCTTTCAGATAATTTCCTGACTGATTGAACCATTGATGAAAAGTAATAACCGATTTTAACAGCAACGGGTATATCTACAAAATTCCTTACCTCCCTGATTATATCAAAATATATTCTCTCATTATCCTCCCCGCTTCGTCTCCAGTCTGAAGGCAGAATATAAATATTCAGCTCAAGGGCATCCGCTTTGGTATCCTGTATTTTTTTTGCAAATGAATGCCAGTTCTGGTTCGAAACACAGTTTATGCTTGCAATTACCGGAATATCGACTGAATTTTTAGCCTCCCTGAGGAAGGCAAGATATTTCTCAAGTGTGTTTGCTTTTGCATAATCGAAGATATAGGAATATGCTTCATCATAATCATAGATCCTTTTCCCGAACAGCTTATCGGGAGCCTGCGTAAAAGTCTTAATTTCACCTTCTTCCGACTTTATTGCATTTTTAGTTTCAATAGTAATCTGCTCTTCAAAAAGAGATTTGATCACCACTGCACCCACACCTTTTGAAGCCAGTTCCTTAATATTTGAGATGGAATTTGTAATCCCGCAGCTTCCTGCAATTAAAGGATTCCTGAGTTTTAAACCGAGATAACTGGTTTGAAGATTTTCCATAGTTGTTATTTATTTCAGGTTTTAACAAAGCCAGTAAAGTAAGCAAATCGAAAATTACAAAATTGTTCTTACTTATTTCATGGGTTTTCCTGTTTTCTATACTTTTACGACGTCACATCCGGGAATATTATAATAACCAAAAATAAGTGTCCATGAATCTGCCAACACTATCTGATATTCAATCGACCCATAAAAAGATCAGGCCGTTTATACATCGTACTCCGGTCCTCACCTCCCAACAGCTGAACCGGATATTTGGATGCGAACTTTATTTCAAATGTGAGAACTTTCAGAAAGTTGGTGCATTCAAGTTCAGGGGCGCAACAAACGCTGTTTTATCTCTGGCTGATGATCAGAAAAAACATGGTGTTGTAACCCATTCATCAGGCAACCATGCAGCTGCTCTTGCTCTTGCCGCCGGAATGAACGGAATAAAAGCATACATTGTGATGCCCGAAAATGCTCCGTCAGTAAAAAAGGATGCAGTTGCAGGGTATGGGGCATCAATCACTTTCTGCAAGCCAACGCTTCAGGCGCGCGAAGAAACCTGCAGAACAATAATGGAGAAGGAGGGAGCAACACTTATTCATCCCTATGACAATTTTAATGTAATCTGCGGGCAGGGAACAGCCTCACTTGAGCTTCTTGAAGACGTTGACGATCTTAATGTAATTGTTGCACCAATAGGAGGCGGCGGACTCATGAGCGGCACTTCAACATGCGCAAAAGCGATTAATGACAGGATAAAAGTTATCGGCGCTGAACCACTAAATGCAAATGATGCCTGGAAATCTTTCAAAACTGGAATTCTGACACCTTCTGTTAATCCTTTAACAATAGCCGATGGCCTGCTGACATCTCTCAGCGAGCTTACTTTTTCAGTTATCCGGAAGAATGTTGATGATATCTTCACAGCACAGGAAGAATCAATTACCAGCTCAATGAAGCTTATCTGGGAAAGAATGAAAATAATAATTGAGCCATCATCTGCAACAGTCCTGGCAGTAATCAAAGAGAATCCGGGATTTTTCAAAGGAAAAAAAGTTGGACTGATAATCTCGGGAGGCAATGTTGATTTAAAGAGATTACCATTTTGAGAACAAAAACAACAAGCAACCAGCAACTAAGGTTAATTCTTCTTCCTGAAATAGGCAATAATAGGATAATGATCTGAGTATTTTACTTTTATTATATCAAACTGGCGGCACTCAATTGCATTGTCATACAGGATATAGTCGATTCTGTTGGGGGGGTAATTGCCACTGTACGTAAATCCTGCTCCGTATCCGGAACTTACAAAAGCATCATTTAGCC
>Ga0209745_1002467_pt1 | contig 10548 bp, 6 predicted proteins | sample BarGraNGADG00312_FD_184495 | JGI IMG/M metagenome (GOLD analysis project Ga0209745, IMG submission 184495) | Arctic peat soil microbial communities from Barrow, Alaska - Barrow Graham LP Ref core NGADG0004-312 (SPAdes) (version 2) | ecosystem: Environmental > Terrestrial > Soil > Wetlands > Peat ... | reverse complement strand
AATGATAGTTACCTTTATCTGAGATGTCTTAACTACCGGAAATTTACGGATCACCTTATAGCCGATCGTTGTTCCGTCGATCAAATTTTTCCACTCACCATCAACAAATGCTTCGACCTTAAATTCCTGAACACGCTGACCCAGTTTGATATATTCCTGAAGTAAAATCCTGTTCACCTCAGTTTCTGTCCCAAGATCAAATGTCAGGCTTGCAGATGTAATGTCATTGGGAGTTGACCAATAAGTTTCAGGATTCCCATCATTTACATTCGGGGCTTTAAATCCTTTTCCCCTGTCATTGGATGAGACAGCTTTTTTCCCCTTTGCCAGCTCAGTTGAAAATTCTTTATCGCGTAATTCCTTAAAAGCCAGGAGCGACTTAACATCATTTTCATGCAACAAACCCCTTCTGTCAGGAGGAACATTCAAAAGGAGACTGCTGTTTCTTCCTACTGATGAATAATAAAGTTCCATCAGGTTTTCAGGAGTCCTTACCAATGAATCCTGGGTCTGATGATAAAACCATCCCCTGCGGATTGATACGTCAACCTCGGCTGGTACCCAGTAATTTCCATCTTCATGCCCTTCGCCCAGAATTTTTGCAAAATTGCCACCAGGGTACATTTCATCTTTTTTCAGGAGGGACCAGTTTGTGAGACTTCCCATCCCGCTTTCATTTCCAACCCAACGGATATCCGGACCGGCATCACTGAACATTATCGCTTCAGGTTGTAATTCCCTGACAATTCTATGTGTATTTGGCCAGTCATAATAAGTTTTATTGTCTATACGGCGTGTTTCCCTTGCTCCTCCGTAAAATCCGTCTCCACCATTAGCGCCATCAAACCAGACTTCAAAAATATTCCCGTAATTTGTAAGAAGTTCCCTGAGCTGGTTCCGGTAATATGTCAGATATTCAGGTGTCCCGTACACTGCAGAGTTCCTGTCCCATGGCGAAAGATAAACGCCCATTTTCAGTCCGTACTCATTGCATGCCTTCCTGAGTTCCATCAGAATATCGCCCTTGCCTTCCTTCCATGGTGAGTTCTTTACAGAATGTTCAGTAAATGCGGATGGCCACAGACAGAATCCATCGTGGTGCTTTGCAGTGATTATTATACCCTTCATGCCGGCCTCTTTCGCTGTTTTTGCCCATTGGCGGCAATCGAGTTCCGACGGATTAAAAACTGATTCCTTTTCATCACCATAGCCCCACTCTTTATCTGTGAAGGTATTAACAGTAAAATGAACGAACATGTAATACTCCATTTCGTGCCATGCAAGCTGACGTTCAGAGGGCAATGGACCAAAAGGCTCCGGTGGTTTAACCTGTGCCCAGGAGGAAGTGGTTACAAATAAGACTAGAAACGATAAAATCCTGATTTTCATAAAGAATTATTCTTTAGTGGTAAGCTCCTTAATTCTGATGTTTTTAAATTTAACTACTGATCCATGACCCAGGAATCCTATATGTCCGGTACTATTTTTTAATCCAGGATGTTCATTGTGATCCATAGTCCCGTTATCCCGTGGACCTGCAATATCACCGTCAACGATAATGGTTCCGTTCAGGGTGATACTGATCTGGGTTCCCTTTACATAGACCTCCTCATAGTTCCATTCGCCAACCGGTTTAAGATAATCACGCTTAGCAGGGATCACTCCATAAACAGATCCATGATACTGGTATGGCTGAAGGTTAGCATACACATCTGCCGTATTGTCAAGTATCTGGAGTTCCATCCCTACATATGCGGCATCTCCTTCCAGAGGAGCTCTTATCCCAAGGCCGTTATTTGCAGCAGGAGTCAGAAGGAATTCGAAACGGAATATAAAATCTGCATATTCCTTTTCAGTATAAAGATTACCTCCACTGCCGTTTTCAGGTTTAATAACTATCATCCCATCCTCGGCAACATACGATTGTTTGTTACCGGTCCAGTTATCAAGATTTCTGCCGTTAAACAAAGCAACAAAGCCTTCGGTTTTTTCTTCAGGTGTAAGGTTATAGTCCTTTTCACTTATCTCCCTGACATATATCTCCCTGAAGGCAAGATCAGTTCCATGTGCCTGCAGTTCAATTGGCCCTTTCGGGAATATAGGAATCTTGCGATCCCAGTAATTCTCCATTACTACGTTATCGACAACAAGTTCACCATTCAGCCATACTGAAACTTTCTCCCCAATCATTATAATTCTGAACGTATTCCATTCACCTACAAGATTATCTGCAACCTTAAGCGGTTTTGCCAGATTCACTTGATTGTTATACAAGCCGCCGGAACCAACCTGTGCTCCTACGTCGGTCCTTGATGTGTCCCATATCTGAATCTGGGGTGTTCCTCTCAGGTAAATGCCGCTGTCGCCTTCTTTTGTGATCTTCCAGTCGACGAGCATTTCGAAATCACCATACTCGGCAATTGAACAGAGATTGTTTCCCTTACCGTTAAACCAAATGCACCCGTCCTTCACGCTCCAGTTAACTGGAACCAATACATTTGCTTCAGCCTGTCTCCTTTCAAGGTCGACACTCCTCATTTTTGCCCGAACGACCGGATTTTCAACAAGACCCTGCCAGCCAGTAAGATCCTTTCCATTGAACATTGACTTAAAGCCTTCATCAGGCGGCATAGCAGCAAGATATTTGTTTACCATTTCCTTATTATATTCACTTTCCGGGCCTGTAAGTTTTGAAACAGCCTTCGTCAGGATATCACGCACAAGATTGCCATACATCCCAGCCGATGAACCGGATGATGGCAGGGCGATATACATTGCTGCTGAAGCAGCTGCTGAGGATGTTGAAGGATCATCTAGATAATTCCCTACCAGAAAAAGCGACTGGTATGTCTTCAGTTTACCCAGCTCCGTAAGTATCCCATTCTTTCTCTCGGCGCTAAGTGCATAGGGCAATATCTTTCGGAAAAGGAGCAGTTTCTGTTCGTCAGGCAAAGAGGCTGCTTTTACCTGTTTTACATATCCGTTAAATGCAGGTTCTTCAAAAGTCTTGTTTCCTGATGCACATATCTCATACAGAGCTGAAGAGGCGGTATAATCCTGCCATGAAGTCAGAGTTTTGAAACAGATATCCCTCATCTCCGGATTACCGTTTTCAAACTCTTTAAGAACAATATTCAGTGCTTCCCTGCCTCCGGTTTTTGCGAGAACCGGTATGATTTTTTGTTTTGCTGCACTGTTCTCCATTCCTTTGAGAATAATATCTGAACGCTTCCCGGGATCAGATATTTTTCCGGCAGCTGATGCAAGAGCAGTCTGGAGATCTGCTATATAATTCCTGTCTTCAGCAGAAGATAATAATTTAATTAGATCAGGCTGATCAGCAGGACCTGAAAGGCTTGAAAGAGCTTTGTAAGCAGCAGATTTAACAAACGCATCTCCTGAAGAAGTAAAAGGCAATACTTCCTTAAAATACTCATTCCCCCCGTTCCATGCCATAAGTTCTATTACACTTTTCTTTGCAGCGGCTGATCCCTCTTTCAAAAGAGGTTTCAGTAAAGCTATCTCTTTGTTACCTGACACCGTCATCAGGGCTGTTTTTACAGCTTCCTGATCAGTCGGCCCTGCCGAATTCTTCATGTATTCAATCAGAGACGGAACAGCTTTGGCACCATTGATCAGAGCCATTGCTGCTGCTGCCTCAGATCTTACTTTCTGATCAGTGCTGGCAAGAGAAGAGGTTAGTAGCGTCAGGGCAGATTCGTCGCCCCTTTCTCCAAGCATTGCTATTATCTCGGGTTTAGCTTCAGGAATAGCTTTCGGAAAATATGCTATCCATTCCGATACGATTTCTTTCCCTGGGATTGCGAGAGAAGAACGTAAAGCAGCATTCCTGTAAGTTTTGTCAGAATTCTCTGCAGCTTTTTTAAGCTCTTTCATTGCATCGATCCCATGAAAACTGACATAAGTTACCAGGGCCTGGGTTTTATTCTGAATTGTCAGTTTATCCCTGCATTTTGCCATTACCAGTTTGCAGATTTTATCCATCGTCTTCAGGTCACCATTCTGTCCTGTGTTTTTTGCATAATTTAGCAATGCAGATGTTGCTCCACTGACTTCCCATCTGTAGAGTACAGCCTTTGCGGCTTTCAAAAGCACAGGCAATGCCAGAGGGCTTGAGCTCTGTGCAAGTGCGTTAAGAGCCGACGATCTTGTGTTGACATTTATGTCAGATGCAAATCCGATATATTCATTCACAGCGAGTTGTGATTTCATGCCGGCCAGGGTATTCATGACCGCTGCAGCACATGGCAGGTCTTTGTTCTTAAGGGATTCTGCCAGAACTGCCTCTGCAGTTTTACTGCCAGAGGCTTGTATTGCAGCCAGGGCCGGATAGCATATTTCCTTATCATTCAGGTAGGTCTTCATTGATGTCACAGTGGCGTCACCTCCTACAATCTGAAGCTGTTTCATAAAAAAATCCTTCACTCCATTGTCCTTCTGGTCTGTTGCATATACGATACATACTTTCTCCCAGGAAACTTTTTCAGTCTCTTTTCCCTTTTGAGACAGGTATCTTGAAAGACTTTCCACAGCAAACCGGGCACGGGTATCATCACCTTTACCAGCAGGTATTATCTGGCTGCATATCATCTTAATTCCTGTTTCACCAAGAGCGACCATGTCGCCCATAAGCTTATCAGTGTATTTTGAATCGTTGGATGGAAGCTGGGCAAGCAGATCTGCAACTTTTGTCTCAATGGTTCTTTTATCCTGGGCATAAGATCCTCCGGCCAAAAGAAGGAAAGTTATGTATGCTATTATTATTCTACGGATTTTCATATTTTCTAATTTTCAAATTGGTTGTTTAATATCAGATCTTCCATTCACCCCTCATGGGCTGATTAATAAGTCTATTGGCACCGTCATCATCAATAAACTGCTGTTTTACAGGATCATACTTCAGGTTCCTGCCCAGCCTTACAGCAATTATGCCAAGATTTACCACTGAGCATGATCTGTGTCCGTTCGACTCATTCAGGGCAAATTTCTTCCTTGTTAGAACTGACTCGGTGAATGTTGTGACCTGCGGTTCAGGATCAGGAAGTGATTCAATCAATCTTTCCATATCCTTTATGTCGGAACGGAATCCTTTGTAGACTTTGCCTTTGGGTCCTTCTATATATGCGGCATCCTTATCGCGGTTTTCTCCATCGAGGACGATCTGACATCCATCGGCATATGTATATGTTATCCTTCGCCACGAGCCGACCGCATCATAATGCTGCTCAGGTGCATCTACCTCAACCGAAACCGGTCCTGTTTCATCCTTGCCGAGCATATACTGAACAGGATCAAGATAATGCTGTCCCATATCTCCCAGTCCGCCACCATCGTAATCCCAATATCCGCGGAATTTAGAATGCACCCTCTCGGGATTATATGGCTTAAACGGAGCCGGTCCCAGCCAGAAATCATAATCGAGTTCAGGGGGAACAGGTTCAGGTTTCAGGTTATGCAGTCCGCTCCAGTAGAATTTCCAGTCATACCCGGTGATACCGCTGACAGTTACTTTCAGTGGCCAGCCAAGTACTCCGCTGTCGACGAGCTTTTTGAGCGGTTTGACAGTTGTTCCGAGTCCATAAAAATCGTCTTTGAACCTGAACCAGGTATTCAACCGGAACATACGGCCGTTTTTCTGAACCGCTTCAACTACCTTAATGCCTTCACCTATAGTTCTGGTCATAGGCTTTTCGCACCATATATCCTTGCCAGCTTCTGCAGCCATTTTTGAAATAATGCCATGCCAGTGCGGCGGGGTGGCAATATGGACAACATCAATATCGGGTCTAGCGATAAGTTCACGGAAATCATGATAGCCTGTGATTTTCCCTCCCGCCAGTGCTATTACCTGATCGAGGTGATTCTTGTCAACATCGCAGACGGCAAGCAGACGGGTTCCTTCATATTCAATATGTCCGCGGCCCATTCCGCCAACACCAATAATGCCTTTGGTAAGCTGGTTGCTTGGAGCTGTATACCCCTGTCCTCCAAGAACATGTCTTGGGACAATTGTAAAAGCAAGCGCAGCTGCAGCGCTCTTCCTGAGGAAGTCACGGCGGCCCAGATTGTCTTTTTTCATAATATATTATTTAAATGAAGTTATTTTTTCAGGCAATAAATTGAAACTGCCCAGAGATAGATCATGCAGGCGATCAGAATAGTCATTCCAAGTGCAATGCTGCTTATATCACTTACCCAGCCGACCAGAAGCGGGATCACTGCTCCTCCTGATATGGCCATCATCACAAGGCCTGAAATTTCATTGCTCTGATTAGGATGTTTTTCAACAGCTAATGAAAATACCAGCGGCCAGATGTTGGCAACTGCCAGCCCGATAAGAAATACCAGTCCCCAGGCAAGGACGGGAGATTTGACAAGGACAATTGCAGTGAGACATAAAATTCCGAGAGCAGAGGTCCACATGAAGAATTTGCGTGAAGAGATTTTTGTCAGCATTATTGCACCAGCAAAGGTTCCCAGCATACGTCCAAGGAAATATACACTGCGTCCTGATTCGGCTGCTGTCTGATCAATGCCAAACCGTTTGATAAGGAATTGTCCTGAATTGGAATTGAATCCGACATCCACTCCGACAACCAGAAATATTGAAAGGACCAGCAGGAGAACATAGCCGTTCCCCAGGAGTTTAAAGGAAGAGGCAAAGGTTGCTTTTTGCCCTTCCACTCTTGTTTCCTCAATTTTTGCAGTGCCAAGCCATAGTACAGCCAGGATGGAAACTATGCCAAAAACAAGGAATAAAGTCTTCCAGTCCCCAAACTGTGCTGCAAAGAACCCAGCAAGAGGAGCCCCTATCATCGACCCAATCGCTTTTACGAACTGCGAAAAGCTCAGGAAACTTGATGCCCTGTTTCCGGGAACAACATCAACCAGCAGAGGGTTTGCCGAAACCTGAACTATTGTATTTCCTATTCCGAGAAGTGCAAATCCGGCAAGAACCATCGGGAATGTATAAAAAGTGAAAGGTACAAGCAATCCGAGAGCGGTTACACCCATGCCAATGTTCAGCATGTTCTTTTTACCAAGGCGAGACTGCATCACCCCGACCGGGACCGACAAGATAAAGAACCATAGAAATGCTGCTGAAGGTATAAGCTGAGCTACGGTCGCACTGAGGCTCATATCCTTGCTTACACGGTCAACTCCGATCCCTACGAGATCGACAAAGCTCATGACGAAAAATGCCATAAGCACGGGTGATATTTTTGAAATGTTTACTTTTTCTGTGGCCATAATCACTGAATTTATTGATTGTTATTTTCTCTTCCTTTTGCCTGTTGCCAGTCGCCAGTCGCCGTTTTATAAAGGCTACAGGCGAAGGGCTTCAGGCTACAGGTCTTTTTTCTTACATTAACGGCAATGCATGCTGTATATCTTTCCAGAAGGTTTCATCAAGCAGATAAGCTGCTCCTATAAATGCTGCATCCTCCTTCAGCTCGGAAAGAGCGACTTTGCATTTGCATCCCTCTTTCTTTAGGCTGTTTTCAAAAATGTCTCCGAAAAGATCATATGCATGAGAGATATTGCCTCCCACAACCACGATCTCAGCTTTGAATTTCTTAAGCCATGGAGCAAGAAAAACGCCCAGATTAGTTCCGAATTCCGTAAAGAGATCCCTGACCATTTTATCAGTCCCTGCAAGTTTTGCAAATTCCTTGACACCGCTCAGCTCCTTGCCGGTCAGTTTTTTATACTTTCCTATAAACCACCTCGTCGAGAAATAATCATCAGCGATATTATCTCCGTAAGGAAGATAATATACACAGCCAAGTTTCGGGACCTCCGGTCCGTCAACTATCGGTATGCGGTTGGCAATGAACGCTGATCCGAAGCCTGTCCCAAGTGTTATCGACATTGACCGTTCAGCTTGTGCAGCTTTCCCAACAAGAGCCTCGCCAACAGCAAAAGTTGAAACGTCATTCATAAACCTTACCGGGAAATCATCGGTAAAATCCAGGCTGCCGGATATTGCATTTTTTACATTGCAACCATAAAGATTCTCATATTTTGCAACTCCCTTGATATAGCTTATACCCTTTACGTAGTCAAATGGACCAGGCATTCCGAAACCTATACCTTTTAATGAATCCCCGGGTATCTTCTTTATGACATCTGTAAGAGCCTGTACCCATACACTTATAATCTTACTTGCTTCAGCTTTATTATCAACTTCTCTTTCGGTGCGTGTCTCATTCAGGATCCTGAAGGATTTAAGATCGACAGCTGCACAGCTTATGTGACTGCCACCAATATCAACGCCAATTGCCAAATTCTGTTTCATATATAATAAGGTTGCAATAAGAAGAATAAAATAAGCTAAAATAGAGATGCTGAAAGTATTGAATTTTGTCGGGAAAGCAAAAAATAAAGATTTAAAAATGATCAGGTCAGCCTAAATTAAATTGATCTTCATCATATCTATTTCAGTTTATTAGTTGTAATTTAGAATCATTAAAACCATTATTCATGCCTAAAGTTACAAAGGAAGATGCACTTCTTTACCACAGCAGAGGACGCCACGGGAAAGTTGAGGTTGTACCGACAAAACCTTACTCTACACAGTTCGATCTGAGTCTTGCATATACTCCCGGAGTGGCATACCCCTGCCTGGAGATCGAAAAGTCACCAGAAGATGTTTACAATTATACCGCCAAGGGAAATCTTGTGGCAGTCATATCAAACGGGACTGCAGTTCTCGGTCTGGGTGATATCGGCGCAATGGCCGGAAAACCCGTTATGGAAGGTAAGGGCTTGCTGTTCAAGGTGTTTGCCGATGTGGATGTATTTGATATTGAAATTGATGAGAAGGATCCGGACAAACTTGTTGAAATATGTGCCAGGATCGCTCCGACCTTCGGCGGGATAAATCTTGAAGATATAAAGGCGCCTGAGTGTTTTGAAGTTGAGGCAAAGCTTAAGAGCATGCTTGATATCCCTGTATTTCATGATGATCAGCATGGAACAGCAATTATATCAGGAGCCGGGCTATTAAATTCGCTTGAAATAACAGGAAAAAAGATTGAAAAACTGAAGATTGTCGTTTGCGGAGCCGGTGCGGCAGCAATTTCCTGTTCAAGACTCTATTTAAAGCTTGGCGTAAGGAAAGAAAACATAGTGATGGTCGACAGCAAGGGAGTGATAAACAGTAAAAGAAAGGATCTGAACAAATACAAACAGGAGTTTATTACTGATAGGGATATTGATACCCTTGCAGAAGCAGTTAAAGGTGCCGATCTGTTTCTTGGCCTTTCAATAGCTAACATGTTGTCGAAAGAGATGCTTGCAACAATGGCTGAAAATCCTATTGTATTTGCTATGGCAAATCCTAATCCCGAGATCACTTATGAGGATGCGATGGCAACCCGGAATGACCTGATTTTTGCAACGGGAAGATCAGATTATCCCAATCAGATAAATAATGTGCTTGGATTTCCCTATATTTTCAGGGGAGCCCTCGACGTACGTGCGTCGACAATCAATGAGGAAATGAAGCTGGCAGCATCAAAAGCGCTTGCTACCCTGGCAAAAGAGCCGGTTCCTGATGTAGTTCTTAAGGCTTATAATGTAGACAAACTCAGTTTCGGGAAAGAGTACATTATACCTAAACCTCTCGATCCGCGACTGATATCATGCGTGTCATCATGTGTTGCAAAAGCGGCTATTGAGACAGGAGTTGCACGTCGTCCGATCACCGACTGGGAGGCATACAAAAAGAACCTTGATAAAAGGCTAAGCATCCATATTAAAAAAGTAGGAGAGCTTGGTGAATTCTAATAGATCGATTTGATCTTGTTCCTTTGGGATATCTGTTTAAGAACTTTTTTCTCGTACATCGAGACTATAAGCTCTGCTGTTTCTGTAATACTGAATGAAAATCTGTTTATTGTCACATCAAACAGGCTTTCAATATTTTTGGCTTTCTTATCAAGAAAGGTCTGAATCAGGTCATGCCGTTTTTCATCAGTTTCAATTACATATTTTTCAGCTGTCTCAAGTCCCATAGCCTTTTTCTTCATTACATTATCGACCCTCCAGTAAAAGGGAGCAACAAGCCTGACATGAAGTGCATCCTTAATATCGCGGGCGATTGAGACTCCTCCCCTCCCAACCAGGACAACATAACCCTCCTTGCAAATTGATAGTACGACGTCCTTAATTGCCTTCTTCACTCTCAGGTCACTTACGAATCCGCCTGAAAAAGCCATGATCATTTCAGACAGATTTGAAAGCTTGATACCTTCATAGTAATTTTCAATACGCTGGGTATCAATATTGAGTTCCTTGGCGATCGAATAGATTATATCCTTGTCAACCCACTTCCATTTGGTGACCCCGAACTTTGAATTAAGATTTTCAACGATACTTGAAGCAGTTTCACGGGCATCGCATCCGGTAAGACGTGAGATAGTAATTACAGGTCCATCTTCGGAGGCTGGATTATTAAGGACAGATTCCCTGTACCTTTCATCAAAATAATCAAAGAATTTTTCCATCTAACCTGTCATTAAA
>Ga0209745_1002464_pt1 | contig 10553 bp, 8 predicted proteins | sample BarGraNGADG00312_FD_184495 | JGI IMG/M metagenome (GOLD analysis project Ga0209745, IMG submission 184495) | Arctic peat soil microbial communities from Barrow, Alaska - Barrow Graham LP Ref core NGADG0004-312 (SPAdes) (version 2) | ecosystem: Environmental > Terrestrial > Soil > Wetlands > Peat ... | reverse complement strand
AAGAAATAGAATAAAGAAGTCCTTTAATATCCCCTTAAGAATAATTGGATCAGGCATTAAAGCATGCTGAATCATGCCAGCGTAACGAAGGCTTGCGAGATGATCCTCCACGCTCTGAATACTTAAAGTGTAAAGATCCTCGGGACCTTCCTGATTGTAAGGCGCCATAAAGGAAAGTATCAAACAGACTAACTATTTAAATAAACTGATTTTCAGGGCGCTTATTGTGAGAAAAACCTTTTAGGAAGCCTTCTTCTCAAGAAGGATTACATTTTCAACATGATGAGTATGGGGGAACATGTCAACAGGCTGGATTCTAGTTACCTTGTAATATTCTGACATTAAGCCGATATCGCGTGCCTGGGTTGATGGATTGCAGCTTATGTAAATGACTTTACCTGCTGATGCATTTATAATTTGCTCAACGACATCTTCATGCATTCCCGCTCTTGGGGGATCAGTGATTATGACATCAGGTTTGCCATTTTCACTTATAAACTGATCATTAAGCAAAAATCTGATATCTCCTGCAAAAAATTGTGCGTTCTTTATGTTATTGATTTCAGAATTGATTGCTGCATCTTTGACTGCTTCCTCAATATATTCAATCCCGATAACTTTTTTTGCAGAATCGGCTATAAAATTTGCGATAGTCCCGGCACCGGTGTAAAGGTCATAGACGACCTCATTGCCAGTCAGTGCGGCAAATTCTTTTGCAACTTTATAAAGCCTGAGCGATTGTTTTGTATTGGTCTGGTAAAATGATTTTGGCCCGATCCTGAATTTAAGTCCCTCCATTTCTTCAAGGAGGTGGTTTTCACCTTTGTAAAGCACAGGGACCTGGTCAGCAATGGAATCATTCCGTTTTGTGTTAATAATATAAAACAGGGAACATATCTGCGGAAATTCCGATGCAAGAAAATCCAGTAGCCCCTCAATCCGCTCCTTTTCATCAAGGTAAAATACAACTATAACCATCACTTTACCGCCGCTTGTGTTGCGGATTATCAGGTTCCTAAGAAATCCGCTTTGCTGCCGCAGATTAAAAAATGCAAGTGATTTCCTGTGGGCATATCTCCTTACTGCGTCGCGTATGGCATTTGAGGGCTCAGGCTGAAGATGACACTCCCTGATATCCAAAACTTTATCGAACAGACCAGGGATATGGAATCCGAGTGCATCTTCATTAATATGATCATTGTCGGAGATCATTTCTTCCCTTGTAAGCCAGCGTCTTTCGGAAAATGTGTATTCAAGCTTATTCCGGTAATAGAAAATTTCGGCAGAACCGATTATTGGATCAATTTCAGGGATATCCACTTTCCCGATCCTTACAAGATTATCCTTTACCTGTTTTTCCTTGAAAAGGAGTTGTTTGTCGTATGGAAGATGCTGCCATTTACAACCGCCGCATATTCCAAAATGTGCGCACCTGGGTTTGATCCTGTCAGGAGAGTATTCATGGAAACGTACAACAGTGCCCTCAATGTATTTCCTTCTCTTTTTCTTAATGCGGATGTCGACCAGATCTCCCGGGATGAGCATTGGGACAAAAACAACCTGGTTATCAATTCTGGCAATTGCATTTCCTTCGGCACCGATATCCGTTATCCTTACCTTCTCGAGCAATGGCATTTCTTTCTTTCGTCCCACCTGTGATAATTATTAAAATCTGCAAACTTTAAATATGTTTTTATTCTTGCTCCAGACTCATGATAAATTGCAGTCCTTTTATCATGAATGGAACGACAGCATCACCATGATCAAGATCAGGAATAATCTCTTTCCTGCAGGTCTGCGGTGAAGTTCCGGCCTGTATCATGGCATTATAAATGCTTTCGGTTGTTATAGGATCAATTGATGTATCGCCACCACCGTGAATAAGGAGCAAAGGCACGGCAGTATTCCAGCCAGCTATGCTGTTATTTGCAAGAGATGCCCTGACAGAAGCGTATTTTGCTTCCGACCCGAATCCCGAGAGAAAACCATCTGTAAAAAGATCAGGGATTGAGGTGGTTAGCTGTTTATTTATCTGATCAGAGGTTAATAAGCCGGTGTACAGGTTACCAAGCCTGGAAGCATATGGCTCTTTCAGAATATCTGAAACAGGATTTGTAAACTGATCGTACTTGGTATAAGCATTAATGATATATCCGATATAAACGGGCATCGGATATGAACTTGCGCCAGTCATTGATCCGAAAAGAATATTCAGATTATACGGACCTGCCCCGCATACACTTCCTTTAAGAGTGAATTCGCCCGAATAATCCTTTTCAAGAGCCTCATGCAGTGCGAGGGTAGCCCAGCCGCCCTGTGAATAACCGGCCAGGTAAACGGCATCTTTAATTGTTACGTCCGGAAGTTCTTCAGGATCCATCTCTTTAACCGCAAAAAGCATGTCAATTATTGATCTCACAGTTGGTTCCTTAATCAGGTATGGATGAGGGATATTCGCTGATTCGCCGAATCCCGGGTAATCCGGGATAACGACCACATATCCCATTGAAGCGATAACTTCCACAAACTGATAAGAAGGATTACCGGGATATTCACTTGGTGCATAATCATTCACAGTATTGGTACCATTCTGAAAACTAAGCAGAGGATAATTTCCCTTGTCTGAAGGAACACAGACCAGTCCTGAGGCATTTATTTCCTTGTCCTTTACTTCTGTTTTGTAAACCACCCTGTAAATATCAACCGGACAAGATATAAGCGGTTTAAGATCACCCAGTTCAGGGTAGGTTGCAGATGCTATATCAAGAAGAGTATTTATATAGGTGGTTGTGTAGGTGGTAATATATTCCTTTGAAACAAAATGGTCATATTCCGGTCCCTCACTTTTTTTGCATGAAGAGACAACTGAAATAATTGCTGAAAGAAACAGCAGTGCACCGATTAAGCGTTTTAACGTTTTCATTCCGGCAAAGATAACTTTTATCAGGAAAATCTCTTCTTCACAGGCTTCTGTACTTTTCATATATTTGCGCTTAATATTTTTTGTATGGTTTCGGTACAGGATATTTCAGTTTCATTCGGAAGTTTCGATTTATTGACTGACATTTCGTTCCTTATAAATGAGCAGGACCGCATCGGTCTTACAGGGAAAAATGGTGCCGGAAAAACAACCCTTCTTAAAATAATATCAGGGAACCAGAGCCCTACAAAAGGGTTTGTAGATATGTCGAAAGAAGTTACTATCGGTTACCTTCCTCAGCAAATGGTAGTAGACGATTCAACAACTGTTATGAATGAAACCCTTACGGCATTTGCCGGTCTGATAAGCCTGTCAGAAGAAATAGAAAAATGCAGCAGGGAGATAGCTGTGAGGGATGATTATCATTCTGTAGAATATTTGAAGTTGTGTGACAGGCTGAATGAGACAGAGGAGAAATACCGGATGCTGGGCGGCACCAACTATCTGGCTGACGCTGAACAGACCCTTACCGGACTTGGTTTTGAGAGAAAAGACTTTAGCCGGCCCACCCATGAACTGAGCGGAGGGTGGCGCATGAGGATTGAGCTTGCAAAACTGATCCTCAGAAAACCTTCGCTTTTTCTCCTTGATGAACCTACCAATCACCTGGACATAGAATCGATCCAGTGGCTCGAAACTTTTCTTGCAGGATATCCGGGGGCAGTGATGATGGTTTCGCACGACCGCGCTTTTCTTGATAATGTGACGAAAAGGACAATTGAAATTTCACTTGGAAGGATCTATGACTACAAGGTTTCATGGTCAAAATATGTCGTTCTCAGGGAAGAGAGAAGAGCGCAACAGATAGCTTCGTTCAGAAACCAGCAGAAGATGATTGAGGATACGGAGAAATTCATAGAACGATTCAGATACAAAGCGACAAAGGCGATACAGGTCCAGTCGAAAATCAAGCAGCTCGACAAGATTGAAAGACTCGAGGTCGATGAGGAAGACTCCAGTGCGATGAACCTAAGGTTTCCGCCTGCTCCCCGTTCAGGTACTGTTGTTGTGGAAGCAGAAAACCTCTCCAAGAGCTATGGCTCTCTCAACGTCCTGAATAAAATTGCCATCACGATCACCCGAGGGGAAAAAGTTGCTTTTGTAGGCCGTAACGGCGAAGGAAAAACAACTTTCTCAAGAATTATAATCGGAGAACTCGATTCTGAGGGCTTCCTCAAAATTGGACATAATGTCAAAACAGGCTACTTTGCGCAGAATCAGGATGAACTGCTTGACGAGAATTCAACCGTTCTTGATACAATTGATTATGTTGCCAAGGGCGAAATAAGGACAAAGATCCGTGATATGCTCGGTGCCTTTCTTTTCAGAGGCGAAGATGTTGATAAGAAAGTCAAGGTCCTTTCGGGTGGTGAAAGATCGAGACTTGCCCTTGTAAAACTACTTCTCGAACCGACTAATCTGCTCGTTCTGGATGAACCGACAAATCACCTGGATATGCGTTCAAAAGATATCCTGAAGCAGGCCTTGATCAAATATGATGGCACGCTAATTGTGGTTTCGCATGACAGAGATTTCCTCGACGGCCTTGTTACAAAAGTCTATGAATTCAGGCATAACAGGATAAAAGAAAATATCGGGGGTATTTATGATTTCCTCCGGAAGAAAAAGATTATAAACCTTAGAGATATTGAAAAAAGGGATAAAGTAAACCGGGAGATCATAAGTGATGATAGTATATCGAACAAGCAGAAATATCTTGAGAAGAAAGAATATGACAGATCGCTGAGGAAACTTAGGAAAAGACTTGAAGATTCTGAAAGGCAGATAGAAAGAATGGAAATTGAATTATCATCTATGGATAAAGAATTAATGACTACAGCCAGCTCCTCAGAAAGTGCCGGGATATACAGGAAATACGAAGATCTCAGGTACCAGCTGAATATAGAAATGAATAACTGGACTCTCTATTCACATGAGGTTGATGAATTTTTAAAAACAACGGCTGAATATGGAATACCCAATGCTTGAAAAGGAATATCCGGTTCACGTTTATGAAACAGGACCTGACGGCCGGCTGAATCTTCATTCCCTTTTTGATTATTTGCAGGATATAGCATCAGATCATGCAGTTCAGCTTGGTTTTGGCCGCGACGACCTGATGAAACAAAATCATTTCTGGGTCCTCTCAAGGATCTATGCAGAGATTTCCGTCTGGCCTTCATGGGGTGAAACTATCAGATTAAAAACATGGCCAAGGGGAACCGACAAGCTTTTTGCTTTAAGGGACTTCGAAGCCCGATACCCCGATGGAAGATCAATTGCCCGTGCAACTTCGTCCTGGCTCATAATTGATCTGGATACAAAGCGGATCCAGAGGCCGGATAATAATCTGAGCCTTTTAAATTCTGAATTGGCGGGTGAAAAAGCATTCTCCCGGAATGCAATGAAACTTGAACCTGCTGCTGAAAATGGCCGGAGCACACCCCCATTCCATGTCTCGATAAGCGATCTTGATATCAATCTGCATACCAATAATGCCAGGTATCTCAAATGGGTCACTGACAGTTATGACCTGGATTTCATTCATAATAATGTCCCATTATCTGCTGAAATAAATTATCTTGCCGAATCACGTTTCAACGACAGTATTGCGATTACGATATCAGAAGAGAATAATGACAGCAATGTATTAAATCATTCAATAATGCGGACATCAGACAATACTGAGCTTTGCAGGGTAAGGATAAACTGGAAAAAGAATCACATATAACAAATTAATAATACAGGAACATGAACCGGAAAAGTTCTTTCAGAAAATACAGCTTCCTATTTTACGCAGGATTATTTTGCATGGTGATTGTATCATGCACTGCAACAAAAAAAGCCGCTGTCGACTTAAAGGATCTTTCTTATTTATACAATCCGACAAAAAGTTCTATTAAACCACGTTTCAGTATTTTTAATGAAACAGATGCATCGTCAGTTCTGTCAGTCAAGTTTTTTGCGACGGATCTGCTTTTTTCAGAGGCAAACCCCCAGGGTATTCCCATGGCGCAGATCCTCATAACAGTAAAATTGTTCAATTTCACAAATGGAAGAATTCTGGCCGATACTGCTTTCATGGATGCTAATATTGTAAAGGAGGCGTCGCGTCAGGAATATGTTTATAAACTGCCTTTGAAAGTGGAGCATGGCGCAGATTATATTGCTGAAGTAAAGCTTCTTGACAAATTGCGGACCGAGGTCATACAATCATTTGTGACTTTCAATACGCGGTCCTATAACAATAGATATAATTTCATAGCCCGCTCACATATCTTTAAGAATGAACTTTTTAATCCTGTTGTCAAAGTTAATGAATTTGTAAACCTTCTTTATCCTTCAAAGCCAATAGACAGTTTATATATCTCTTATTATAAGCCGTTGGCCGAAGTGCCTTATCCTCCTTCGATACTGCTGCCTGAAAAAATAATTGATTATGATCCTGATACGGTTGTCGCCCTTCAGTATTCCGACACCTTGCCTCTTATGCTTCCAAAAGAGGGTGTTTATTTCTGCACACCCGAAAGAGACTCAGAAGAAGGGTTCACCTTTTTCAACTTCGGAGAGACATTCCCTTCGATGACAGACCCGGCAATAATGATTAAGCCTCTTGCCTATCTTGCCTCGGAAGAGGAAATGAATGAAATGCTTTCATCGTCACGACCTAAGGTTGCACTCGACGAATTCTGGATAAAGTGCGGCGGAAATATTGATAAATCAAGAGAACTGATACGTATTTATTATACAAGGATCTTCTATTCAAACTATTACTTCACATCGTTCAAGGAGGGCTGGAGAACCGAGAGAGGAATGATCTATACAATATATGGTCCCCCTGATAAAGTGTACAAAAATTCGGAAGAGGAAAGCTGGGGATACCGGAGGCCGGTTTTAAAATCTTCATGGGGAGGAAGATACCATCTTAAGGAGCAATACCTTTTTTTCAATTTCAGAATCAGAAAAAACAAATTCTCTGACAATGATTTCTATCTGAGCAGGAATGAAACGCTTGTAACTTACTGGGATAAAGCGATCGCCAGCTGGAGAAAAGGTATTGTATACCGTCTTGATAATCCTGAAGATTTATAATTTTTAGAGTGAAAGAATCAGATTGCATTTATGGCCTTAGGGCAGTTATTGAGGCTGTCAAAGCAGGTAAGCAGATCGACCGCCTGCTGATAAAGCAGGGCTTGCAGGGTGCTTTATATCATGAATTAATGATTGAAGTGCGGAATCACAATATTGCTTACCAGATAGTTCCTCTTGAAAGGATTGAGCTGGTTACGCGGAGAAATCATCAGGGTGTTTTAGCCTGGCTCTCACTTATTGAATTTCAGTCAATTACAAATCTGCTGCCAATGATCTTCGAGAAGGGAGAAGATCCTTTAATAATTGCTCTCGACGGTGTATCGGATGTAAGGAATTTCGGAGCAATAGTAAGAAGCGCCGAATGCCTTGGAGCACATGCAGTTATTATCCCTGAAAAAGGTTCGGCAAGGATCACGGCCGATGCCATCAAGACATCTGCGGGAGCCCTGCATTCCTTTCCGGTTTGCAGGGAAAAAAGCATCGTAAGATCTATAGAGTACCTTAAGGAATCAGGACTTAAAGTCATAGCCGCAGGTGAAAAATCAGGTTCTGATATTTCTGAAGCGTATCTAAAAGGCCCTTCTGTTCTGATAATGGGCTCGGAAGATAAAGGAATAAGCCGTGAACTAATTTCGCTGGCCGATCAACTGGTCATGATCCCTATGAAGGGAGAAATAGGATCTCTTAATGTTTCTGTCGCCGCCGGCATTCTTCTTTATGAAATTTCAAGGCAGAGGTCACTCTGATCATCCAATAATATTCAGAATTCTCTGATCGAGCATAGCCTGATCCGCTTTAAATGAAGCCAGTCCTGCAAGAGTCAGCAGTGTATCCGGAGCAATTTTGCCATCCACAATTTTCTTCTGCCACTTCGAGAAAACCGGAATTTTTCCATCACTGGCAATTGTTGCTTTTTCTTCTTTTGAAAGCGAAGGGAACATATCTTCACAGCCCTCTTCCTGAGCAATATGGATAAGTTCGGGACCCGTCACAGGCATCTTCTGATTAAGTCTCTGTGCAAGACTGAGAACTCTGTCATCAACCTCCCAGAATTTTTCTATCCTGGCTTCCTTTGCTGAAGGAAAAAGACTGACTTCGTAATTCTCATGAGTCCGTATTGAAAATTTGCCCGTTAAGGATTTTCGTCCCTCAGCAGCTACTTTAGGTGGTATCGTAAACACATCAGTTCCAGCAAGCAGTTCAAGCTGATTGTAATGCCGAAGGCTGGCAGCTATTAATTTCGTTTGCCATACATTTTGTGCAGAAAATGCTGTGACCCAGTTCTGGGAAGAGATGACAGCCATTTCACCTGCACCTGATCCGTCTCCAAGTTTATTATTCATCACAAACGCCCCGACTCTTCCAAGAAATACATTGAGATAGTCTGGCTGGGCTGTCCTTGTCACAATAACATTTTGCCGGGCACTGAATTCAAGTGTGAAGTTAACCCTTACTCCTGCCTCCTTTAAACGTCTTGCCCCTATCAGTCCTTCAGCGGTATACGGGACTTTCACAATAAACTGGTCCGGACAGATTTCATGGTACCTTTTACCATAGTATTCAATAGCCTTTATATCATGGGCCGTATCTGTATGAAGTTCCACACTGACAAATCCGCCGAATTTTGATGCAAGCCTTAATCCGTGCCTTGCATTCAGCATGAAAGCTATCTCCTTTACTTTTGTTTCGAGAGGCAGCTCATAAACAATATGCTTGGCTTCGGAAATAAAGATATCATAGATCCCCTTTTGTATCTCATTGTTGAGCAGCGTATTATTCGTAGTCAAAGCGCTCATTTCAGCCGACCAGTTTGCTTCAGCTTCTTCAATGTCTCCGGTATCAAGCCAGAGTTCGGTCCCGGTATCCCTGAGAGATTGCCAGAAAGGATCCTTTTTCCCGTTGACGTGTTTTTCGTTCAGATTTGCCCAGAGAAAATCGCTTATTCGTGTGTTCAGGTCAGCCATTGTAATTAATATTTGTTGTAAAACACTTAAGACTTAAGTTTGTTCCCGCTATTGTTTTAAGCCGCATCAAAATTATATAAATTATTTATCCTTCTTATTGAATATTATTAGCTTTATGCAACAATATTAATTACGTACCCTCAATGAGAATTCTATTGACTTTTATATTGACAATCTGCACATTGCCATCATCCGGACAAAATATTTTTGAAAACTATTTCATTGATAAAGTACTGCGGTTTGATTTTATGCTTGCAGGAAACAGTCAGAAAACGCTTGTCTATCCCGTGGGGATGAAAGAGGAACCATTTTTTGGCGGATCGCATGAGAATTTAATTGATCCCTTTGATTACGGGAACTTTAAATATGAACTTTTTGATGCCGCTGAAAACAGGCTGATATATTCACGCGGATTTTGCACACTTTTTCAGGAATGGCAAACCACTTCAGAAGCCAAAACAATGGAACGCAGTTTCTATGAAGTGGCCACAATGCCTTTCCCGAAAAACAAAGTCCGTTTTGTCCTGAGCCTGAGGGAACGGAACGGAATTTTCACAAAACTATACGAAACCGCTATTGATCCTACTGACTATTATATAAGAAATGAGAAGCCTGTAAATGCTGCCGTCACTAAAATATATGGTCCGGGCAATCCTCAGAAATGCGTCGACCTTGCATTTGTGGCTGAGGGATATACTGCTGATGAAATGGCTAAATTCAGGGAGGATGTAAAGAAAATGGCAGATGTTCTTTTTTCAGAAGCCCCTTTCAGCGATTACAGAGACAAAATAAATATCTGGGCTGTTGAAGCAGTTTCTGAAGATTCCGGAACAGATATTCCGGGGGACAAGGTATATCTTAATACGGTGCTGAATTCAAGTTTCTACACTTTCGGAACCGACCGCTACCTTACAACACAGGACATAAAATCTGTAAACGATTATGCTGCAGTAGCTCCCCATGATAATATAATTGTACTCATTAATAGTAATAAGTACGGGGGCGGAGGTGTATATAACTATTACAGCGGCACCACAGTAGGACACCCGCTTTCACCAAAGGTATTCATACATGAATTCGGTCATGGCTTTGCAGGTCTGGCTGATGAGTATTATTCCTCAGATGTTGCCTATGATGAGTTTTATCCTTTAAATGTCGAACCATGGGAGCCGAATATAACAACCATGGTAAATTTTGACTCAAAATGGAAAAAGATCGTAGCAAAAGAGACTCTCATGCCGACTCCTGCCGAGGATAAATACAAGAATACAACAGGATTGTTCGAAGGGGGAGGCTATTCAGCAAAAGGGATCTTCAGGCCTGAAATGGATTGCAGGATGAAAAGCAACGGCCCAAAGGGATACTGCACTGTGTGCCGTAAAGCAATAAAAAAGATGATTGAATATTATATTCAATAAAACCATCCCCTGGGGAGCTGTATAAAAAGTTCACCACTGTCTTTTTACCCCTAAATCCCCCAGGGGGGACTTATTGATTTACTGATGTTTATAAAGCCC
>Ga0209745_1002462_pt1 | contig 10558 bp, 8 predicted proteins | sample BarGraNGADG00312_FD_184495 | JGI IMG/M metagenome (GOLD analysis project Ga0209745, IMG submission 184495) | Arctic peat soil microbial communities from Barrow, Alaska - Barrow Graham LP Ref core NGADG0004-312 (SPAdes) (version 2) | ecosystem: Environmental > Terrestrial > Soil > Wetlands > Peat ... | reverse complement strand
GAAGGCAATGGCACTGAGTTTGAGATCGAGCTACTGACAATCGATGACTGCTCAAACGACAATACCGTAGAAATACTCAGGTCAATGGGATTACAACCCCTGTCAACGCAGGTCCCCAGCGGCGGTCCCAACAGGGGCCGGAATATAGGACTGCAGCGGGCCACAGGCGAATATATTGCGCTGATTGACCATGACGATACCTGGCACCCTGATAAGATTAAAACACAGCTCTCAGTTGCTGACCGTGCTCCTATCATCACCACCGGCTTTCGGGTCACTGACGGTTCAAGAAAAACCAACTCACCGGCAGGAACAGGCGAACCGGATATCAGGTTCTTCGACAAAAATGTCACCTTCCTCGACAGGCTGGCACGGAGAAATAGCGGACAGCCCGTTTACATGAGCACAATCATGATCAGCCGTACGCTCTCTTCCATCCTCTTTGAGGAGGAATACGGCTGCGTGGATTATGACTGGCTGCTAAGGCTCTTCGAAGGCAACTCATCAGTACACTGCAACAAAGCTCTGGCAACAAGATATATAAGCGGAGAGAACCTTTCCCTGCAGTCGGGCTACAGGGAGAAAGAATATGAACTCTCAGTACGTACCGCAGAATCGTACAGTAAGAAATACACGGAAGAAACCCGCGAGGCTATTTACCATATCAACGGTACCAGGGCAAGGTATCACTATGTCGTCGGTGAAATGAGGCAGGCACGCAAATATCTGAGAAAATCAGCTCCGGGACTGAAAACCTCTCTTTACTATTTGACAAGCTATGCCGGCAGCAGTGTGGTTAAACGTTTCTTCCGCGTCTTCGGTTAGTTTATGCCACCCAAAAACAGAAAATAGATTAACTTTTAATTTTCAACGGATATGAAAACAAACGCAACAATACTTATTATCGCATTTCTGGGCCTGGCATCCTTCAGGTCTGACAAGCCGGCCTATATGCTGTACAATTCAGAGGGCAAAAATGTAAAGTACCAGAAAATGATTGAAACGATCAGTTCTGCCGATGTCGTTTTCTTCGGAGAGCTCCATGATAATCCCATTGCCCACTGGCTTGAATACGAGGTCACGGCTGATCTCCATGAGATCGCCACTGACAGACTGGTAATGGGAGCGGAAATGTTTGAGACCGACAATCAGCTGTTGCTTGACGAATATCTTTCATCAGCGTACGAGGCCGACAAGTTTGAGGCTGAGGTTAAGCTCTGGAAGAACTATAAAACTGACTACAAGCCGCTCATGGAGTTTGCCAGGAAGAATAATCTGCCTTTCATAGCAACAAATATCCCGCGAAGGTATGCATCAATGGTGTCAAGGAAAGGGCTGGAAGTGCTTGACAGCCTCTCCGTTCAGGCTAAGGGGTATATTGCTCCGCTGCCGGTCTTCTATGATCCGGAAGTCAAATGTTACAAGGATATGCTGAATATGCACGGGACGGAGGGTATGGGAGGCAAACCCAATGAGAACCTGCCAAAGGCACAGGCAATAAAGGATGCCACCATGGCTCATTTCATCCTGAAAAATCTGGAACCCGATGAACTTTTTATTCATTACAACGGTTCATATCACTCGGACAATTATCTTGGAATTATCTACTACCTCAGGCTTTACAGGCCGGGTATCAGGGTAGCCACCATTTCAACGGTGCTTCAGGCTGACATTGATACTTTATCGGCTGAAAACAAAGCTATTGCTGATTTTATCGTGGTAATTCCCGAGACAATGACACGGACATATTGATATACAAAAAACTACCCCGGGCAAATGCACCTGGCAGTTTCATTAAAAATTAAGAATTTATCTAATAAAGGAGATTAGCTACACCATCCAGGATATAAGTCGGGCGATAAGGGAATTTGTCAATCGTCTTCAGGGTTGATATACCTGTCAGTACAAGCAAAGTATCAATTTCAGACTCTATCCCGGCAATTATATCCGTATCCATCCTGTCTCCAATGATGATAGTCTCTTCATTTGAGCATCCGATCCTCTTCAGGGCGATCCTCATCATCAGGGGGTTGGGCTTTCCCACATAGTAGGCATGCCTGCCTGTTGCAAGTTCTATGGGAGAGATAAGGGCTTTTGTTGCAGGAATAATTCCGCCCTCAACAGGACCGGTAACATCGGGGTTGGTACCGATAAGCTTGGCACCCTTCAGGACAAGGTTGACAGCCTGCTCGAGTTTTTCAAAACTGTAGCTGCGTGTATCTCCGACAACCACGTAATCAGGATTAAAATTATTCATTGAATAGCCTGCGTTGTACATGGCATTTATAAGTCCTGCCTCTCCTATTATGTAAGCCGATCCGCCCGGCTTCTGCATTGCCAGGAAATATGCTGTGGCAAGAGCACTTGTATAAAATGCGCTTTCATCCAGATCAATCCCCAGCCGCAGCATCTTTTCCTGAAGCTCCTTCGTCGTTCTTTCGCTGGAGTTGGTGAGAAAGAGGAACTTCTTGCCTTCCTTTTTAAGCCATTCCACGAACTCAGGTACACCCGGCAGCAGTTTGTTGCCGTGGTATATCACTCCGTCCATATCACTTATAAATGCTTTCTTGTTCCGTATCTTTTCGATTATCTCTCTGTTTTTCATCCGATTAATTTATGGCGCAAAATTAATACTATGTAAAGAATTACCTATCATTCGAAAAGAAAAGTAGCAATTCCTTAATTTTTGCAGTTTGATCAGGAAAATTGTAGTTTTGGAACCTGACAGCCTTATGATTTGAGGCACGGCATGATTAATCACAATAAACCAATATAAAGATGAGTATAGGTGACACAGCGGCCCCGATGAGTCGCAAGAATTATGTTATAGGTCTGTCAGTGATAGGCGTTTTCTTTTTCATTTTCGGTTTTCTTACATGGCTAAACGGCATTCTGATACCGTTTCTCCGGACTGCATGTGAACTGACCAACTTCCAGGCCTACTTTGTGACAACGGCCTTTTACATTTCTTATTTTGTAATGTCGCTTCCGTCATCAGCATTGCTAAAGAAGACAGGTTTCAGGAAAGGAATGTCGATCGGCCTGTGGGTCATGGCAATTGGCGCACTGATATTCATTCCTGCCGCTCTCTCACGAAATTATGGAATTTTTCTTCTGGGACTTTTTGTTCAGGGCACCGGGATGGCGCTTCTTCAGACTGCGGTAAATCCGTATGTCACTATCATCGGACCGCGTGAGAGCGCCGCGAAGAGGATCAGCATGATGGGGATAGCGAATAAATTTGCCGGCGCCATCGCACCGATTATTATCGGTGCTCACATTATGAAAAATTCAAATATCCTTGATCAGCAGCTTGCCACAATAACTGATGCTGTCATTCGCGGTGGCCTGCTTGATCAGCTGGCAACAAGGGTGATAAATCCCTACATAATTATGGCAGTCGTACTCGTGGCACTGGGCTTTCTCCTGAGCCTGGCCCATCTGCCTGAGGTCGATACTGAGGCTGAGGAACCTGCCGTTGGCGAAACAAATGTCAATAAATCCAGCATATGGCATTTCCCGCATATGATAATTGGCGCTGTCGCTCTTTTCTTTTATGTCGGAGTGGAGGTCATCGCCGGTGATACTATTATCCGGTACGGCCAGTCGCTGAACATAGATATGTCCTCTGCAAAATATTTTACTTCACTGACGATGCTTGGAATGATAATAGGATACATCATGGGTATATTATTAATTCCCAAAGCCCTCAGTCAGGTCAACGCTTTACGGATTTCAGCCCTTCTGGGCATAGTATTTACTGTTGGGGCGGTCTTTACTCCTGTTGCAACACAGATTACGATGCCTTTCAGGGATCTGGTTACATTTGATGCTGTGACCCTTACCATTCCTGTTACTGTGCTGTTTGTGGCTCTGATGGGCCTTGCCAATGCTCTCGTCTGGCCTGCGATGTGGCCGCTTGCCCTGAACGGTGTCGGCAAGTTTACAAAGACTGCATCCGCACTATTGATCATGTCAGTCGTGGGAGGAGCCCTCATACCCCTGGTCTACGGGAAACTTGCAGATATCTTCACAACACAGTCAGCCTATTGGGTGTGCCTGCCCTGCTACCTTATGCTGCTTTATTACTCCCTGTACGGGTACAGACTGAAAGGCAGATAATTGTGCATATGACACCCGACCTCAGGAAGATTTACAGCTGTTTCAGCGCGGAAGGCTCATTCCTTTCAGGCCAGTCGTTCGGCCCGGGACATATCCATGACACATACAGGATCGCAACAGCAGAAAATCATTGCGACGATTATATTCTCCAGCGGCTTAATAACAGTGTATTCAAAGACATACCCAGGCTGCAGCATAACATGGAAAGGGTTACGGCGCACCTGCGTAACAAATTGTCAGCCATAGCGGGCAGTGACTTAAAGAGAGAATGCCTTACCTTGATTGGAGACCGTGACACCGGCCGGTCATGGCATATTGATGAGCAGGGAAATTTTTGGCGGATGTTCATTTTTATTTCCGATCATCGCTCATATGAAAGGGTTGACTCAAATCATAAAGCTTTTGAGGGTGGAAAAGCGGTGGGAAGATTCCAGGCTTTGCTTTCGGATCTTCCGGGCGACCCTCTCTACGAGACTATACCAGACTTTCATAATATTGTGAAGAGGCTTGAAACATTTCACAAGGTTATATCAGCTGATCCGGCCGGGAGGGTTTCCTCTTCCGGGAAGGAGATCGCTGAGATAACCAGGCGGGAGGAGGAGATGAAGGTCATCATAAGGCTTGGCGAAGAGGGAAGAATACCTCTCCGGATCACCCATAATGACACCAAATTCAATAATATCCTCTTCGACACCAATGAAAGGGCACTATGCATTATTGACCTTGACACAGTGATGCCTGGATATGTTCACTATGATTTTGGCGATGCCATCAGGACAGCCTCAAATACTGCCAACGAAGATAGTCCTGATCTTTCCTCGGTTTCAATGGACCTGGGCATTTATGAAGCATATGCGAAGGGATACCTGACTGAGACAAAAGGAACATTGAACGATACAGAAATAGAGTATCTTGCTTTCGCGCCAAAACTGCTTACATACATCATGGCCACGAGGTTCCTTACTGATTACCTTGACGGCGACAAATACTACAAAATCAAATACCCTGAACATAACTTGCAGAGGAACAAGGTTCAGATAACCCTGCTCAAAAGCATGGAGGCAAATTACGCAAAGATGGAACAGATAATTAAAACCATTATACAGGGTCTGGGCTGAGGCAATCAAAGAGTTCGTCCGCTAATCATTTTTGGATATTACCTGTAAATTAGTGACTTTTGTCATGCCGTTTTGCACGGCATAATGGCTTATTATTTTATCCGACTACTAATGGACATAAACGGGAAGTACTTCAAATCATACCTTGAACGCGAGGATGCCTTTAAAAAACAGTACAATGCCGAGCGTATAAAGAAACAGCACTCCAAGGGCAAACTGACTGCACATGAAAGGATAGCACTCTTGTTCGATGCAGGCTCCTTTGAAGAGATTGACGCCTATGTCACACCCCTGGATACAGGAGTCGAATTCGGAAAGGTTGAAAAATCATACGGCGACGGCGTAGTCACCGGTCATGGCAAGATCGACGGACGGCTGGTGTTCGCCTTTGCACAGGATTTCACCATCATGGGAGGGTCGCTGGGTATAGTCCATGCCCGCAAGATTGCCAAGGTCCAGGAGATGGCGCTGAAGATGGGTGCACCATTTATCGGCATAAATGATTCCGGTGGCGCAAGAATACAGGAAGGCATAGCCAGCCTCAGCGGCTACGCGGTAATTTTCAACAATATAATACAATCGTCAGGCATTATCCCGCAGATTTCGGTGGTCATGGGCCCGGCAGCCGGCGGCGCTGTTTACTCGCCAGCCCTGACTGATTGGGTCTTCATGACCAGCCACACCAGTTATATGTTCGTAACTGGTCCGAATGTGGTTAAGGAAGTCCTCAACGAAGTGATCAGCAGTGAAGACCTCGGAGGTGCTGAGGTACATGCACGCAAAAGCGGCGTGGCCAACATGATCTATGACGACGAAGAGAACACGATCATCGCTGTGAGGAAACTCCTCTCCTATCTCCCTTCCAACAACCTGGAGAATCCTCCGGTGGTCGCCTGGGAAAACGATACACCTGAAGTGAATGAGAAGCTTCGCGACATTGTGCCTGATGACCCCAATAAAGCATATGATGTCCGTGATGTTATCAATCTCATCGCCGACCGTAACAGCTTCTTTGAGACCTCTGAGCTTTTTGCTCCCAACATTGTTACAGGCTTCTGCAGGATGGAGGGCAGAACCATCGGCATCGTAGCCAACCAGCCGAAAGTGCTTGCCGGAGTGCTGGATATAGATTCATCAACAAAGGGTGCGCGGTTTATCAGGTTCTGCGATGCCTTCAACATACCCATACTCACTCTTGAAGATGTACCCGGTTTCCTTCCCGGTAAGGATCAGGAACACGCTGGTATCATCAGGCACGGCGCCAAACTGCTTTTTGCATACGCTGAGGCGACGGTGCCGCGTATTACCGTCATCCTGCGCAAAGCCTACGGCGGCGCTTATATTGTAATGAACAGCCGTGGTCTGGGCGGAGACTTCAACTATGCATGGCCTTCGGCAGAGATTGCCGTCATGGGTCCCGATGGCGCAGTGGCTATCCTGTACAGACGTGAGCTGGCTGAAGCAAAAGATCCGGCAGCGCTGAAAAAGGAACTGGTTAAGAAGTACCGTGACAAAGTGGCCAACCCGTTCATTGCCGATGAAAAAGGTTATATCGATGAGGTGATTGACCCGGCCATGACACGGATGAAAGTGCTGTCAGCATTCTCTGCTCTGAGCAACAAGAGCGTGAAGGTGCCGTCACGCAAACACGGCAATATGCCTCTTTGAGGTTGGGAGTGACTTAAGTTGTAAGATTACCAATGAGAAAGATTAAAAAAATACTGATTGCTAACCGTGGGGAGATTGCGGTGCGGATAATGAGAACGGCGCATGCTATGGGGATAAAATGTGTGGCCATACGCACGGCAGCGGAACCAAACGCTATGTATCTTTCTTCAGCTGACCTCATTCATGATGAAGTTGATGAGACAGCTGAGATACCCGTCTTTCTGGATATCGATAAGCTGATCTCCATCGCCCGGGCAACGAAGTGCGATGCCCTTCATCCCGGATACGGCTTTCTTGCCGAGAACGCATACTTTGCCGATCAGTGCAGGGATAACAGGATTATTTTTATCGGTCCGTCACCTGACTCCATTTATAAGATGGGTAACAAGACCGTTGCCAGGCAGATAGCCCTGAAGCACAGGATACCAATGGCCATGGGCAGCCCGGGCAGCATAGCTGATGAGGATGAAGCTCTGAAGCATGCGGCAAGGATAGGTTACCCGGTGATCATCAAGGCAGCATCGGGCGGCGGCGGTCGCGGAATGCGCATTGTGAGACAGTCGTCAGAGATGGAAAAGATGTTCACCCTTGCAAGCCGCGAAGCAGAAAAAGCCTTCAACGACCCGAGCGTATTCATCGAGAAATATATCGAAAACCCAAAACACATTGAATTTCAGATTCTCGGCGACATGCATGGAAACATCATTCATCTCGGTGAAAGGGAGTGTTCCATCCAGAGAAAACATCAGAAGCTGCTTGAGGAGGCTCCTTCTCCCGCACTTGATGAAGAGCTGCGCGAAAAGATGGGCTCTCTGGCGGTGAGGATTGCTAAGGCTGTAGGATACTACTCTGCCGGTACAGTTGAATTCCTGCTTGATTCGGACCGTAACTTCTACTTCATGGAGATGAACACCCGGATACAGGTGGAACATCCGGTGACTGAGATGATTACTGGCATTGATTTGATAGAGCAACAGATACGTGTCGCAATGGGTGAAGAACTCACCATCCGCCAGGAGGATGTCAGGCTTACCGGCTGGGCTATCGAATGCAGGATTAACGCCGAGGATGTACAGGCAGGGTTTGCGCCTGCCCCGGGCAGGATAGAGAAGATCAGCTTTCCTGAAGGACCGGGTATCAGGGTCGATACAGGCGTCAGTGCAGGGTCTTCAATCGTCGCCGCCTATGACTCGATGATCGCCAAACTGATAGTCACAGGCAGCGACCGCAGGCACGCAATCACAAACACCAAACTGGCACTCGATAAGGTGTGGATCAAGGGAACAAAGACCACCCTGCCGTTTTTTCGTATGCTGATGCGCAATAACCTGTTCCAGTCAGGCAGTTTCACCACGGCATTCATTGAGAAAGATATCGAAAGGTATCACTGCAACAGCGAGTATGAAGAGATGATAGCCGCATGGCTCGCAACAAAACTCTTTGTTGAGGAGAACCTGACAGAGAAAAAAAACAATATCAGCTTCGGCCAGGGAAAGGAGCTGACACCCTGGCTGCTGAGAAAGAGACTCACTCAATTTTAATATTTCACGGATGAAACCTGACAAACCAGAAATAAAAAAGCTCTACGCACTGTCAAACGACGGTCATAAAATCCCTTTCACCCTGCCGTTAAAGAATATCATCAGGTTCAACGGCCGAGATTACAGAATTGAATTGCGTGAGGATGAAAAGTATGGTGTTCATGTCCTCTGGAAGAACAGGCGCTATCCTGTCGAAATAGTACGGACCAAACAGAACAGGTATGAGATCCTGTTCAATGACATCAGCCATATTTTCACTATCGAGACGCCTATTTCCATGCAGCGTAAGAAAGTGCTTGGCAGCACTCAGGCCGGTAATGAGAATCACATCGTGCGTGCTCCCATGCCAGGTAAGATTATAGACGTCATCGTCCGTGAAAATACTGAAGTGATTCGCGGAGAGGCCCTGGTGATACTCGAAGCCATGAAAATGCAGAATGAGATCCAGTCACTGGTCAATGGCACTGTCACCCGAATTGGCGTCAAACCCGGTCAGAATGTCATGAAAGATGATATGCTGGCGGAGATCAAAGTAAAATAGTAGAGACAGGTCTCAGACCTGTCTCTCTATCATGTATTTACAAGAATCTCGGTTAATTTATTTGGTTACCGGGGCATTCTTGAGTGTTGCCACAAGGAAATTCCAGAATTTGCCGACAGACTCAATTTCAACCTTTTCATCCGGGCTGTGCGGATAACGTATCGTCGGGCCGAAGCTGATGGAATCCAGTTTCGGATATGCTCCCATGATTATTCCGCACTCGAGACCTGCGTGAATAGCCTTGATCTCAGGTACTTTGCCGTATAGTTTCTTGTAGGTATCCTGCATGGTGCCGAGTATGGCACTTTCCATATTGGGGTTCCATCCCGGATAGCTTCCTGAAAGCTTAACATCACAATCTGCGAGCTGAAATCCTGCAGCGATTTTCCACGCTGTAGCCTCTTTTGCTGTATCGACGGAGCTGCGGGTAAGACAATAAGCCTCGAATTTGCCATCCTTAATCTTGACTATGGCCAGGTTATTGGATGTCTCAACCAGTCCTGGCATGCTATAGCTCATTCTCTCCACTCCGTTAGGGCAGACGAACACACATCTGATTATCCGGTACTGATCGCCGGCATTCATGACTTTTGCCGGCGGATCGCAAGCCCTGGCGATGACTTTAATATCAGGGTCAACCTCTTTGAATTCGCTCCTGTATATCTTTTCATATCCCTTCACGAACTTTTCAAATTGTGTCTTTTTGATTGTTGGAACGACGACTGTGGCAAATGATTCACGCGGTATAGCGTTGCGCAGGTCGCCGCCGCTGAACTCCGCGATACGCATCCCGAAGTCATGTTCAGCCTGCTGGAAGAAGCGGAACATAAGCTTGTTTGCATTGGCTCTGCCCAGATGAATGTCTACGCCGGAGTGACCACCGTGCAAACCTTTAAGGGTCATATTGTAAGCTGTGACACCTGATGGTGTCTTTTCCTGTTTGTAGCTGCGTAAAGCACTTACATCCACTCCGCCGGCACATCCTACGTAAAGTTCACCTTCATCCTCAGAGTCCATGTTTATCATGATCTCTCCCCTGAGAATGGCTTTTTTAAGATTCTTGGCGCCGGTCATGCCTGTTTCTTCATCGACGGTGAATAGTGCCTCAAGTGGTCCGTGTACGACTTTCGGGTCAGTCAGGGCAGCCATTGCCGCTGCCACTCCAATGCCGTTATCGGCTCCGAGGGTGGTGCCATTGGCCTTAACCCATCCCTGTTCAATGCGCGTCTCTATCGCGTCCTTCGCAAAGTCAAACTTCTTATCGGAGTTTTTCTGCGGGACCATGTCAAGATGACCCTGCATGATGATCCCTTTACGTTTTTCCATGCCTTTGGTGGCAGGCTTGCGCAGTATGACATTGCCTGTCTTGTCGGTGATAGTCTCAAGACCATGCTCCTTGCCAAACTTTATCATGTATTCAGTCATACCCTTCTCTTTCTTTGAAGGACGAGGTATCTGGGTTATCTCATGGAAGTACTTCCATACCAGCTTCGGTTCAAGATTTTTTATGTCACTCATAACTAAATTGTATTTGATTGTTCTTTAACAATATTGGGCATCTCAAGGCC
>Ga0209745_1002461_pt1 | contig 10559 bp, 9 predicted proteins | sample BarGraNGADG00312_FD_184495 | JGI IMG/M metagenome (GOLD analysis project Ga0209745, IMG submission 184495) | Arctic peat soil microbial communities from Barrow, Alaska - Barrow Graham LP Ref core NGADG0004-312 (SPAdes) (version 2) | ecosystem: Environmental > Terrestrial > Soil > Wetlands > Peat ... | reverse complement strand
CAGCCGCTGGGCGTCCAGCTTCGCCTGTGCCAGCTGGCTCGGGTCATTGTTGAGGCGATACGACTCGAGCGCGGCGAGACCGTCCTGTGCCTGGCGCACCGGGTGGTCGTAGAGCTTGCTGCCGATCAAGAACATCGGGACACCGGTGGAGTCCCGGGGGAGACCGTGGTGGTGTAGGGGCCGGGCGGTTTCTCATCCTTTCCCGTTCGCTCTATCGTGAGTCAGCGCCTCCCAGCGCATCCCAGTGCCAACCCGTGACAGGGCTCAACCGCGCCGCGCGCGAACAGTGAAGGAGACGATGCAAGACGTGACGATGGATGCAGGCATCCTGGACGGCGCTGGCCGACGTCACCCACCCATGCTGTGAACGTCCGAGGGTTCCGCATCGCCGGCTGCTGGACGCGCGCCCGATCCGCGCTGCTGCTGTCCATCGTGGTCGCGACCACGTTCATCGTCACCTACGCGTCGGTCGTGACGGTCAGACCGCTCTTCGCTCCGGACACCCGCTACTACGCCGCCATGTCGCTGTGGTTCGGGGGGGCCAGCAAGCAGGAGGCAGCGCGCCAAGTCGGCGAGATGGGCACTCAACTGGGGTGGCTGGTGCCTCCCGTTCCGACCGAGCAGCTGTTCGGCTGGGGTCTGGTGCAGCCCCGCGTCGTCCTGCCTGTGTTGTCAGTCCCCTTCGTCAAGATCTGGGGCATCGAGGGCATGGCTGTCGTCCCCGCGCTGGCCATGGCGGCACTGATTGGCGTCCTCACGTGGATGCTGGCCCGCCGTTGGGGTGGGGTGGCCGCGGCGGCCACGGTCGTCCTGATCATGTGCAGCTCGCAGATCATGTTCTACGGATCGGCGATGCTCACCGAGTCGTTGTCCGCGCTGTGGGGCGCGCTGACGTTGGTGGCTGCGTGGCAGTATCAGCGTCGCAGTGGTTGGCACCCTGTGGTGTGGATGGTCATGCTGACCGTCGTCTCCGGGTTCACCCGGCAGGCGACCCTGATCACGGCTGGGGCCTTCGTGACCGCCTGGTTTGCCGCGGTGGTGCTGCGCCGCCGGCCGAACATGTGGGGGGTACCTGCGATCTCGGTCGCCGTCACGTCCGTGGCGGTGCAGCTGCTGCAGACTCGACTGTTTCCGACCTTCTCTCAGCTCACCCAGTTTGAGCGCAAGACGGGGGCGGACTCGTGGGGTGACGCCCTTCTGGGCGCTCCCGGGCTTGCCGTCCGCATCGCGAGGCACGATCTGGTCTCCATCGCGGCGGCCGACCATGCTTTGCTCGTTCTGATTACACTCAGTGCACTGTCGATGGTGGTCTTCTGGCGACGTGCTGAGTCGCACCTGCTGCTTGGCGCCATCCTGGGCATCGAGTTGTACGGCGTCACCAACGGGACGCCCACGGCCTTCCGCTACGCCATGCCAGGGCTGGTCTTCTTCGCCGCCTCGGTGGCGCTGCTCATCTCGCGGGCCGGCCTGCGCCCGGATCGGTCGCCGCAGCGGGAAACACCCACTGACGCAACGCGACGAAGTTTATCGCCGCGACCGTGACCATAGTCGTGAGCTTGGCGGCCCAGGGCACGAGACCACCACCCACCAGCAACCACACGCCGGCACTGCTCATCCCCAGGTTGATGATGACGAGTACGGCGTAGCGGGAAAGCGATCCAGGTGCCCGGCCGACGCCGAAAACGAGGTCCCGGTTGCCACGGTAGTTGACCCCAAAGGCCGAGACGAAGCCGATTGCCGATGCTGCAGGCGGCGGCATACCCCTGCTCTGGAGTGTCAAGAAGACTGCGCCATCGATCACTGCGCTGGTCAACCCGATGGTGAGGAAGGCCAGCGGCTGGTGCAGTCGGTGCCGACGGGTCGGCAGCCTCACTGCGGTGTGGCCTGGATATCCAGGGCCAGTGCCTGAATGAGCATCTGGATGCCGACGAGCGACGGTGCGACGGCAAGCAGCCATGTCCCTGTGCTCGCTTCTGCGGCGCCGATGCTGGCGATCATCGCCCAGATGCCGACCGCGGTGCCGAACGTCAGCAGTAGGCAACCAGTGATCAGCAGGAGCGCCACGGCGGAGAAAGACCAGAGCACGTACTTCAGCCACACTCGTCGCCAGAAGCCGCGGAAGAGCAGGAGGGTGAGCCGTGGCACCACCGCGTTCAGGCGGATGTTCGACACCTCGGTGCCGTAGAGCGCTGGGATGGGGACGTCGACGGCACGGGCGTCGATGATGTTGAGCCAGATGAGCTGGTCGTTCTCAAACTCATAGCGCTCCGCCAGACGATCAAGAGGCAGTCGCTCCAGACACTCCCGGGTGATGGCCGTGTATCCGTTCTGAGGGTCCACCAGGTTCCAGTACCCGGACGCTGCCTTGGTCATGAAGGTGAGCAGTACGTTGCCGATGATCCGGTGGGTTGGCATGCCCGAGTAGCTCGTGGCGGAATAGAAACGGTTGGCCTTGGCGAAGGCGTACCCGTCACGAACCAACGGTTGAAGGAGCCGGGGGAGGTGCTGGGGGTCCATCTGGCCGTCGCCGGCCATGACCACGCTCACATCGGCCCCGAGCTCAAGAGCCCGGCGGTGGCCGGTCACGATCGCACCGCCCACCCCTTTGTTCACCTCGTGCCGGAGGACCTCGGTCCGGGGATCCTGCACCGCCGAGGCAGCGGCGCTGGTGCCGTCCGGGCTCGCGTCGTCCACGACGATGACGTGGTCCACCAGAGCCGGCATGCTGGTGATGACCTTTGCGATGTGCTCCTGCTCACGGAAGGCTGGTACCACCACCGCGACTCGCAGCCCCTCGAACATCCACGCCCCTTGCTCGACGGTGGCGCGAACACTACACGCCTCGGACGTAGTCTAGAGGCGTCGCGAACCGCGATCGGCTGCCGTCAGGGCGTGTCTCGTAACGGCGGACCTCGCGGCGGTCGACCCATGTTGGTGCACCCGCCTCAAGGCTGCGTGACCTCGGAGGCGCGCCCTGGTCCGGTTGCCGATGAATACCCAGTGTTGCCTTGGCCTCGCCGCGGCCTGGCCCGGCCCACTGGTTATCATTAGCGATGGCCATCGCTGAAGGTGTTTCGACCGTGCGACCGGCATGAAGGTATCCCGTCGTACATCGCTGCGTGTCCAATGGATCCTCGACCAGCTCGTCCCGCCGGTGGTCAGGGACAGCCGGAGGTTCATGTACCTGCCGATGAGGCTGGTCTTGCATGAGCACGTGCACGACTTCATGGCCTTCAAGCAGCGGGCGTTCGTGATGACGGAGCATGAGTTCTCGGATGTCTACCGCAAGGTGTCGAGCGTCAGCGAGCTCCAAGGCGAGACCGACCTCAACGAGGCATGCACGCGCGAGATCCTCGCGACGGTGAACAGTGGAAGCGTCCTCGAGGTTGGCAGCGGTCGTGGCTACCTGGCCGAGAAGCTTCACGCTCAGGGGCTTGAGGTTACTGCGTGCGACATCGTCGTCAGTCCGGACCTCATCGAACGGCTGCCTGGCATTACCTTTGTCGAGAACAGCATGGAGCACCTGCCGTTCCCGGACGCATCCTTCGACACCGTCGTCACGACGCACACCCTCGAGCACGTCCAGGACCTCTCCAAGTCGGTCGCCGAGCTGCGAAGGGTGGCCCGCAGACGACTCGTCATCGTGGTGCCCAAGCAGCGGCCGTACAAGTACAACTTCAGTCTGTACATTAACTTCTTCCCGTACGAGTGGTCGCTGGTGGGCCAGCTCGGGTTCCGCCCCGACGTGACCATCAAGGACCTCGGCGACTGGTTCTACGAGGAGAGACTGGCTGGACCTTGACGGCGACGGGTGCGGGTGCGGCAACCTGCAGATCGCCCTGTAGGTTCCATGTTTGCCGGTGTGGCCTTCACAGCGGCCATCGTCGGGTTGGGTATCATCTAGCGCAGGTGAGCGAGGCCGGGCTGGCACCTCTGTTGGCACCCGGACTCACCAACGCTGGAAGGGGACCCACAACCCGATGGCGCTGACACGCGACGGTTTTCGACGCGTCCTCATTGTCGGGATACCGCTCGTGATCGTCGGGATTCTGGCCCTTGTCTCCGGGCAGTTGCCGTTCGCGGTCTGGCGCGGCTACAACGGTGACCACTACTACTACGGCTCCATGGCGCTGCAGTTCACCGGCTCGTCCTACGACGACTCCCTGCAAGAGGTGGCCTCGTACTTCCACTACACGCTGCCGCCGAGCCAGATGGACCGCGGCTACCTCAACCCGCTCGTGTCGCCGCTGATCTACCCGCGAACGGCCCTGCCGCTGCTCGCGGCACCGTTTGTGGCGATGTTCGGCCTTGGGGGCCTCTACGTTCCGGGGATTGTCTGTGGCGTTCTGACAGCGGGCATCCTCATCGTCTTCTGCCTGCGTCGATTCGGCTGGGTCGCTGCGCTCGCGGTGTCGGTGCTCATGGCGTGTTGCGCGATGGTCACGGAGATGGGGTTCGGCATCTACACCGAGGCCCTTGTGATTCTCGTGGTGACTCTCCTTCTGTTGGTGCTGCCCCTCGATGGCGTTCGTCGCTCGTGGCGTCATGCCGCGACGGTGGGGGTGCTCGTTGCGGTCCTTGTGTTCGTCCGTCAGGTGGTGATTTTTCCGCTGGCGATCGTCGCCTTCGGCTGGCTTCAGGCGTGGTGGCGCACGAGGTCCTTCCGCAACGCCTGGTTTCCGTTCGTGTTGGTCGTCGTATTGGTCGCCTGGGTCAGCGGAGTCGTCGTCAACCAATGGGCGCCATATAACCCGTTTCTTTTTCTCGCCGCGGTGCTCCATGTCCAGGTTCTGCAGGAGATGCTGCCGCTCCTTCCTCAGCGGTTCTGGGCGGCGATGGCAACGGACACGGCAACGGCATGGCAGGGCGACCGGCTCCGGCTCGTGCTCCCCTTGCTCGCGGTCGTCGGAGGGATACGCCTGCGAGCGACCGCGTGGCCGTGGGTCACGATGGGCGCGTTCGTGGCCGGGCTGGTGACTACTGCGCTCAACGGCACTCCGAATGGCTTTCGCTACCTTGCTCCCGCGCTGCCTCTCGTGCTCGTCCTTGCCGCGGTCGGGGTGTCTGAGCTGAGCCGAGGGGTGGTTGGTCAGGTACTGCGTGAAAGAACCGATGGCTACCAAACCCGGCCTCCCGGCGTTGGTGGCGTGCGACGCACCTCCGTGGCGCTCGCCGGTGCGATGCTCGCGCTCGCGGTGACTGTCGTCGCGACGATCGTGGTCTACCGCCCGGCGCCGCTGGATTCGGCCGCTCGTCGCATCGTCAGCCAGCAGGAGTTCGGCGCCGACTGGCCGATCGTGGACACCGCCGGAACGTTGCTCTGCGCCGGAGACGACGCCCAGGTGTGGTTCCGGTCTCAGGATGGTCAGCTCTACGCCTTCAGCGGTACGGCGATGGCGCGGTCCCTGACCGTGCCGCGTCTGTTCTCCCGCGCCCGCGAAACGCCAACGTATGGTTGGCGCAAGGGCTCCGTCCTGCTGAATGCCGGAATTGATCTGTGTCGCAAACGTTGATCGCTCCGCGCTGGCGGGGAGGAGATCCCATGCGTGCTAGCCTGCTCCGACTCGACCGCGCCGGAGACGTGGAGGGGGTGGGACGTCGACCGACGATCCGGTGCGGAGCACAGGAGGCTGCATATGTTGCGCGCAGATGGCCGGGGCTTGCACGTGCTCTATGTGGCCTGGGGATTCGCGCCGCACCAGGGTCCGGGGGTCTACCGGCCGCTGGCTACGGTGGCCGAGCTCGTGCGCCAGGGGCACCGCGTCACGGTACTGGCAGCTGACCTGAGAACCTTTGACCTGGTGATCGGGGGCGACCGGTCGCTGCTCGACGACGTCCCGGCGGCCGTTCGGGTGGTGCGGGTCGCGATGGCTCCGGGACTGCGGGATCCGCTGCTGAACAGCTGGTCCGCTGTCCGCATGGCGAACCCTGGGGTCTGGAGGGAGGCAGTGCTGGAGAAACAGATTCAGGCCTTCCCAGAAGGCGTCTACGCCACATGGCAGCCGCGTGCTGAGGCGGCAGCGGCCCGGATCCATGAGCTGGACCCCGTCGACCTCGTCATCGCGACCGGCAACCCCTACGTCGACTTCAGCGTCGCGTTGCGTCTGCACGTCGACCACGGCGTTCCCGTGGTCCTTGACGATAGGGACAGCTGGCTGCTCGACGTCTACACCGGGGATCAGAGCCCCCTCGCCGACCGCATCCTGCCGTGGCTGGAGTTCGCGCTGTCGCAGGCGTTGCGCGTGTGGTTTGTCAACGAGCCCATCGCTAAATGGCACCGCGATCGCTTCCCGCAGTTCGCGGACCGGATCCGGGTCGTGGAGAACGGCTGGGACCCGCGGTTCCTCTCCGTCGGCTCGCTCCCCGCGCAGCGAGAGCCCGGGCAGGGGCTCGTCTACACCTATGTCGGCACGGTAAACAGCCAGCTGCCGTTGCGGCTGATGGCCGAAGCCTGGCGCCTGGCGCGAGCCCACTCACCTCTGCTCGCAGGCGCCCAGCTGCGAGTGGTCGGCCAGTTCGGCCACGGAGGTCTGATGACCGCTGACCAAGCTGCGATCGCGGCCGAGTTCGCCGCCGACGGACTTGTCCTGACTGGTCGTCAACCCAAGCACCGGATCGGCCAGGTGTACGCCGACGCTGACGTCCTTGTGTTCGTCAAGGAGGGTTCGGGGATGGTCACTTCCGGGAAGGTGTATGAGTATGTCGCCACCGGGCTCCCCATTGTCTCGGTGCTGGAGCCGGAGCACGATGCGCGTCGGGTGCTCTCGGGCTATCCGCGTTGGTACGACGCGGCCGGGCACTCCCCGGCGGGCCTCGCCGATGCCATGCTGGCGGCGCTCGATGACGAGGTGGATGGGGCGGGGCGCTACGCCGCCGCCGTGCAGTATGGCGCTGCGAGGAGCCGGGAGGCGGCCCTGGGGCCAGCCCTGCAAGACGTTGTCACGGTGCTCGCCTCGTGATCTCCGCAGCTCCTGTGAACGGTGCCGGTGAGGTCTGGCTCGTCTGCCTGTCGTCTGGACGACCCGAACCCGGCACGGTAGCCAGGGTGGGGCTTGCTGACGTGCCGCGAAGGAGCATCCTGACGGTGGTCGTCGGGGAGGACGACTCCACGATCCGACTGCTGGAGCCGCAGGACCTTCCGCCGCGCGAACTCGGTCTTGTGGCGCGGCGCCACGTCGAGGGCACGGTGGTCGCCCTTACCCGCGTCCTCGCTGCGGCCACTGGGCCGGTGGTCCTGGCAGCCGTCGACCGGGTTGCCCAGCTTGCGTCCTGGGACGTCGCGCAGGAGCTGGACCACGTGGTCGTCGCCAACACGTTGGACGCCGCGCTCAGGGTGGTGGCGATGATGCAGGCAGGCGCCGACGTGGAGGAGGTGCTGCACCCGCCGGGTTTCAGCGTCGGTCTGAGCGTGGCCGACGCGGGCATCGGGAGCACTGAGAATGTGGAGACGCTCGTGACCATCGACGATGGTCCAGTCCCGCCCGACACGTCGTGGCTCACGATCCGGGACCGGGATCTCGAGGTCCGGACCCACGGGATGGGCCGGTGGGCCGCTCGCGCGGTGATCGCTCGTCGAGGCCTCCGTCGTCGCGTCGTCGAGGATGCGACACGTCGATTGCTCCTGGGGCCGGCCAACTATGCCGGGCAAGGTGCTGAGTGGGCCAGGGCCGTGCGTGAGCACGTCCCCGGATGGACGGCTCGCAACATGCACGTCGTCGCTCCCGGCGCACCCTTGGTGTTCGGTGCCGATCTTCCCCTGACCACGGTGGAGTGGGCTGAGCCCGCCGCGCGGCTCGACTTTGCCGTCGACCTGGTCGTCGGTGCCACGGATATCGTGGTGGAGGCGATGCGGCCGCTGCTTGCAGTGGGGGACAACAGCGACGCGGCCAGCGCCATGGATCCACGGCGAGCGCGCGAGGACGTCGATGCCCTGCGTTCCTCCGGGCGCAACGTCGCTCTGCTGTTCCATGGGTCAGAGGTTCGTCGACCGCGCGATCATGCCCGACTTACGCCCTGGTCCCCTTTCTTCCGCAGGGATACCGCGGTGCGCAGCACGGACATGCAGCGCAAGACGGACAGAATCCATGAGGCACTGGTCGGTTTCGACGGACCGGTGCTGGTGTCCACGCCGGATCTGCTCGATCACCTGCCTGGAGCAGTGTGGCTCCCCGTAGTGGTTGGGCCCGCGTCGTTCGTCCGAACAGCTCCGGTGCTGACGGGTCGTCGACCCGTCGTCGCGCACGCGACCTCCGACTCGTTGCTCAAGGGTTCGGAGTGGATTGACCCGGTCCTCAAGCGGATGGACCGAGAGGGTCTGCTGATCTACCGACAAGTGCAGAACGTCCCTCCGATCATGTTGTCTTCGCTGCTGTGTGAGGTCGACGTGGTCGTCGACCAGGTCGTCCTCGGCAACCCCGGTGTGATGGCGGCTCAGGCGATGGCAGCGGGTCGGCTCGTGCTCGCGCACCTTCCTGAGCCCGTCCGTCGGCGGTTCGCTGATCCCCCGCCCGTGGTTGAAACCACGCCCGCGACCATTGAGCAGGTCCTGCTCTCCGTGATTGAGAACCCGGAGCATTACAGTCAGGTCGCCGGGCGCGGCGTGGAGTTTGCCCGGAAGTATCATGACGGCCGGATGTCGGCCCGCGTCCTGACGGAGGCACTGAGCTCATGACGACCCCGGGCCCTCGACCACTGGGCATCGAGCAGTCGGTCGCGTTCTGGCAGGAGAGGCACCGCGACCTGGCCGCCGGCTTCCCCGGCGGTGACATCTCCTACGATGACGCGGGGAACGAGGCGTTCAACGCCCTGCGCATCGGGCGCCTTCTCGATCTCCTGGGCACTTTCGCCGAGCCCGCTGCTCCCTTGCGGCTCTTGGATGCGGGATGCGGCACGGGCTGGCTGACGCGCGCACTGGCCTCTTTCGGCCACCAGGTCGACGGTATCGACTCCGCCTCGGTGGCGGTGGAGGCGTGTCGCGTCCAGGCGCGAGCCGACGGCCGTGACCGGTACGCCCTGAGCCGGCTGGATGCCTGGGCGCCGGCCTATCTGTACGACGCCGTTGTCAGCGTGGACGTGCTGTTCCACATCATGGAGGTCTCCGTTTGGGCGGCGTCCCTGGTCAACCTCGCATCCTTGGTGCGATCTGGCGGTCGCCTGGTCTTGTCCGAGCACGACCTGGCCGAGGACCGGCTCTGGGGTGACTACCAGATGAGCCGTGCCCGTCGACGCTATGTCGAGTTGCTCGCGGCGGAGGGCCTGGTGTACCGCCGTTTCGTGCCCTACGAGTTCCACTACAACGATGTGGGCTTCCACGTCTTCGACAGGATCGCCTGATGCTGATCAAGGAGCTCATTGTCCGCCATGTCGGTTCGCAGGGTGCGCTGCACGAGCGGGGCATCCGGCTGAACCGGGCCGAGGTGCCGCCCGGCGTCCGCGTCCACCAGGACGGGGACGACGCTGTCGCACCGGTGGCCGGTGATCTTCTGCTCATCAGAGCGCCGGTGGGACTAGGGCTGCGGGAGCACGTCGACACCGATCTGGCGGTCGGCGTCACTGTGGTGCTGCTGCTCGCGGTAGAGGTCACTGAGCTGCCGGTCGGCCGGGTGCTGGCCGCCCTGGCAGCGGCGAAGCTGCAGGTGGTGGAGGCATCCGTCGTGACCGGTATGCCAGCGGCGACGGTCGCCGTGGTGGCGACGCGTACGGACGAGCTGCTTGCCCCTCAGCCCTACCTTGCCCACGACCTGGAGCCGGGGGACAACGAGAGTCTGGCGGTTCTGCGGCGCGTGCTCGGGGAGCATGCCCTCGAGGGCCTCGTCCAGCGGGCTCGCGAGCGGGTCCTCGCGCTCAGGCTTGCGGTTGTGACCACCGAGCTGGAGCAGTCGAGGGCCGATCGGCAGGACTCGAGGGCCGATCGGCAGGACCATGTGGCTATGGTTCGGGATCGCGATACGGCCCGCAGGGAAGCGGACACTGAGCGCAAGCGGATGTGGGCACTGGTTCAAGATCTCGACACCGCGCGTGGGGAAGCGGAAGCCGCGCGCGAGCGAATTCGCTCACTGCGTTCCTCGAGGACGTTCAAGCTGGCGTCGCGACTGGCCCGGGCGTCGGGCGTCGCACGGCGGATCATCCGGCGGTCTGATCACGGTAAGGCCCGCGGCTAGGTGCTGCCGGCTAGCCCGGCCCGCTGAGCCCCCGCAGGGTCCGCAGTGACGGCGCACATCCCACTCGCTCCGCCGCCGTCCTCCATGACTTCTCAGATGCGCCCAGCACTTGGCGGTTTCTCATCTCTTGCCGTTCGCTCGCTCGTGAGTCAGCGCCCCCTGGCGCCAACCCGTAACGGGTCCAACCGCGCCGTGCGCGCGAATCAGTGAAGGTGACGATGGGCATAAACATTCAGGACAGCGCCGACGTCTCTCCGGTGGCTACGATCGGCGACGGGTCCTCGGTCTGGCACCTTGCGTAGGTGCGTGAGGGCGCGGTGTTGGGGAAGAACTGCATCATCGGCCGTGGCGCCTATGTCGGGACCGGGGTGCGGATGGGTGACAACTGTAAGCTGCAGA
>Ga0209745_1002460_pt1 | contig 10562 bp, 10 predicted proteins | sample BarGraNGADG00312_FD_184495 | JGI IMG/M metagenome (GOLD analysis project Ga0209745, IMG submission 184495) | Arctic peat soil microbial communities from Barrow, Alaska - Barrow Graham LP Ref core NGADG0004-312 (SPAdes) (version 2) | ecosystem: Environmental > Terrestrial > Soil > Wetlands > Peat... | reverse complement strand
ATTTTCTTTCACATAATCTTCGATGGCGTCGTGTGACCCTTTACGTATCTTTCGGCCATCCCAGTCTATTCCGCTCATGCGCGTCTCTGCGCTGAATGGGATGAACGATGAACCAACGGGTGCCCGAATATCTCTGCCGCGGACTCCCAGAATCTCTTTGCAGAGATCTACAATGCTGCGACCCTCGGGCGTCTCATCCGCCAAAGAAGAGAGCATAGCCGCCTCAGCAAGATCATCAATGCAGACGCCGCTCGCAGGGATGAACTCCGTGGCCATCCTGTTGCCCAGGGTTATGGTGCCGGTCTTGTCCATCAGAACGACGTCCACATCTCCTGCCGCCTCAACCGCCCTTCCGCTCAGAGCAATGACGTTGTGCTGGAGCAGCCTATCCATTCCAGCAATGCCGATGGCAGGCAGAAGGCCGCCAATGGTAGTAGGCATCAGACAGACCAGAAGTGCAACAAGAACGGGCACGGATACTACCATGCCCATATAGCCGGCAAATGCCTCGAGGCTGACAACCACTACCAGGAACAGACCTGTTAAGCCAATTAGCAATATCTCCAGCGCCTGCTCATTGGGCGTCTTCTGGCGTTTGGCGCTCTCGACCATGCCGATCATCTGATCGAGGAAGGTCTCGCCTGGATCTGCCGTGATGCGGATCTTGATCTTTCCGGAGAGGACCCTTGTGCCGCCTGTCACTCCGCAGAGGCTTCCTCCTGCCTCACGGACTACTGGAGCTGACTCGCCGGTAATGGCCGATTCGTCCACCAGGGCTACTCCATCTGCTATCTCTCCGTCGCTGGGGATGATCTCGCTGTCACTTACCAGAACCAAATCGCCCTTGCGAAGCACCAGAGCTGTCACCTGCTCTGTGCTGCCGTCAGGAAGCAGCCTGCTGGCGGAAGCCTCGCTGCGGGCCTGACGCAGGGTTTCAGCCTGGGCTCGACCCCGTCCTTCCGCCAGTGCCTCGGCAAAGTTGGCAAATAGTATGGTGAACCATAGCCAGATGCTGATTTGAGCGTCAAATCCATAGTTCAATTTAGATATTATATCGTGTAAGGTAATCAGGGTCGTCAGTATTGCGCCGATCTCCACCGCGAACATCACCGGATTTCTCCAGAGAGATCGTGGGTCCAGCTTTGGAACTGAATCCTTAATAGCCTGCAAAACCTGGTCTGACTGCCAGAGGCTCGACATGTTGGTCTTCATTTAATCACCTCAGAAGGTCCTTCCAGCCTGCATAAGCAGATGTTCCAGTATCGGCCCGAGCACAAAGACCGGAAAGAAGGTCAAGGCGCCTACTATTATGACAGTCCCTGCCAGCATTATGACGAAGAGCGGGCTGGCGATGGGCAGAGTGGCAACGCTTGTGGGCACTATCCTCTTCTGGGCCAGGGAACCTGCTATTGCCAGGGCCGGGAGGATGGTGGCAAACCTTCCTACTATCATTCCCAGTGCGGTCGCCAGGTTGTAGAAGACTGTGTTCGCGTTTAGCCCGGCGAATGCAGATCCATTGTTGCCGCAGGCTGATGCAAAGGCATAGAGGATCTCTGACAGACCGTGTGGGCCAGCGTTGTTCAGGCTCAACAGACCTGTCGGCAGAATTATGGCGATTGCGGCCAGAATCAGCACCATCACAGCCGGTCCCAGCATCCCTATCACCGCCATTATCATCTCGAATGGCTCAAGTTTCTTGCCGAAGATCTCCGGAGTTCTTCCGATCATCAGTCCGGCCAGGAACATGGTCATGATGGCATAGAAGAGCATGCCTATGAGGCCGACTCCCACTCCGCCGAAGATCACCTCGCCTATGGCCATGTTAAAGAGGAACACGAGTCCGGTTAAAGGCATCATGCTGTCATGCATGCTGTCAACGCCTCCGTCCGAGGTCACTGTTGTAGACTCGGCGAAGAGCACAGAGGGAACGATTCCGAATCTCGTCTCCTTGCCCTCCATGTTAACGCCTCCGGCTATGCCCATCTTTTCCAGGAGCGGGTTTCCTCGGGTTTCTGACCAGAGGGCCAAGCTCAGACCCATCAGGTAAAGCACCAGCATAGCCGCGAATATCGCCCGGCCCTGTTTGGGGTTATTGATAATGTGCCCAAGCGCAAAGGGAAGCGAGGCGGCTAACAGCAGCATCCCCAGCACCTGCAGAAAATCCGTCAGAGGCGTTGGATTCTCAAAGGGGTGAGCTGAATTGGCATTGAAGAAACCGCCTCCGTTGGTTCCCAGGAACTTGATGGAGTCCTGCGAGGCAGCTGGTCCCACGGCGATCGTCTGCACTCCACTGTCAAGCGTTTGTGCGTTGACATAGGGGCCCAGGGTTTGAACAACGCCCTGGGATGCAAATATCAATGCCCAAATGATCGCCAGAGGCAGCAGCAGATAGAGCACAGATCGGGTTAAATCGACCCAGAAGTTGCCAATTGTTGCCGTGTTCTTGCGAATGAAGCCCCGGATGACGGCCATGGCAACTGCTATTCCAATAGCGGCAGAAAGAAAGTTCTGCACAGTCAACCCCAGCATCTGGGTCAGATAGCTCATCGTCTGCTCGCCACTATAGGATTGCCAGTTCGTGTTTGTAGCGAAAGAGACCGCAGTGTTCAAGGCGGTATCCCATCTGACGGGACCCATGGCTTGAGGATTGAGAGGAAGCAGATGTTGCGCTTCCTGAAGCCCATAGACCGCTATCAATCCTAGCGCGTTGAAGATCAAGAGAGCCGTAGCATAGCGTTTCCAGGACATCTCTCCGAGCTCATCCACGCCGCAAATTCTGTAAAGTCCCCGCTCTACTGGTTGCAGGAGCGGCGAGAGCAGCGTACGGTTGCCGCTGAAAACGTTCGCAATATATCTTCCCGTGGGCTCCGCCAGTACCATCAATACAACTAGCAGCAGCGCCACATACGCTAATTCCATTAACATTTATATCGCCTTCGTGAGAATATAATCTAAAGTAAATGAGCAATTAGTATACTATCATAGTCTGTTTTCGACTATAATAGCGTTCTGAATTTATCTGGAACGCTGTCCCGATACAAAATTGTTTATGTTCGGAGAATATCTACAAGTCAAAACATCTGCATCTATTCCCGAGATCGGGCTAACAGAAGTTGCTGCAGCGTCGGGCTCAAGCCTGCGGAAGATCGCAGATGGATCACATTCGACTCCGCCCTGAAATTTTCTCATCTTTTAATCCCTCAGGAAAAAGGTCGCGTATTTTTTAAATAGACTACGGCCATTCTCCATGAGAGGATGCCAGATGCTGGCACCAATATATAAATGTATTTGTGAAGAAATCACCCACCTGCGGTCGCGGCTTGAGCGGCACTGGTGGCAATCCGGCCCAGCCATCTCCTCCCGCCGGCCCGTGCCTGCGCCCATACACGGGCATGCGTCCCCACGCCCGCAGGCGCACGGAAACGGGGGAGCGCGCTTCGGCGGCGCCGGTGGAGAGATACTGAGAAGAGATGAGGTGAAACATATGTAACGCCGAAGATACAAGAGATGATCGATGTGGTCATGAAAGAGCATCGTGCGGGAAAACTCTGGAGGACCAAAAGAAACTGAGTCCTAATCCGTTAAATACAGTGAATGCACATAGTTGGAAACGAGTGTCATACTATGAGGGCTATCTTGGTCTTATTCCTATTGGCGGGATTACTGTTATCATCTTTTGCTGCATCGGGATCTTCTGATAAGGTAATTTTGGGACCATTTTCTGTCAGCTTCAATAATAATACGACCGAAAATTCGGCCACGGTTATTCAGGAGCGCGTGTTACGTAATGACTCCAATGAATACGGTTTCCAATTACAGGCCGGGGCCAAAGGAAGAGAATTAATCAACGTCACCATCTTTGACTATAATAATAGCACGGATGTATCCGAGAACAGTCTTATGGAATTCATTACAAAAAGGCTAGCATCGCAGACATACAGAGCCACATGGGACCGGGCGACTGTAGGGAATATACAAGCTATAAGAGCCAAGATTAGTTCCTCAGGAAGATCGTCTTACGTCGCTGCGTATTCTCCTGATGAAAAGAACAAAACTGGCAAGATAATCGTGGTAGTTGAATCATTTGAGCCTCTTGTTGTGACAGACTCATTCCTTCGGGACCTTCAAGTTTCAAGAGTATAATAAATAAAATCTCTCGATCACCCCGATAAGGTGTGAGATGCAGTAAGGGTAAAATACAATTGAAAGGAACTATCCCTCCGGTGAGTTAATGAAATGGTTCATGAAAATTCTGCTCGCAGCATTCATTATGCTCGTGGCATCTTTAGCGCCTGTTTATGCTGATGACGATGAAGGCAACGAGGGGGCCGATGAGAACGAGGCAGACTCTGGTGACTCCGGGGACGATGAAAAAGAGAGCGCACCTGGCTTCGAGTTTGCCTTTGCAGTCGCCGGAGCTCTTGCTGCAGCTCGTATTCTCAAAGCCAGAATGCTTTGAACCCTCTTTGAACCCGGGATCTTTTTTCTAGATCTCTTTTTATTGAATATCGAAACGGTTAAGGTCTATTTGGTGCAATAGAATCCCCATGACTTTTGCATTCTTTCCCGCTGTCGACTTACGCGGCGGCAAGTGTGTGCAGCTCGTGGGTGGCGTGCCTGGAACTGAGGTTGTCGCCCTGGATAACCCACTGGAGCAAGCAGAGCGCTGGCAGGCGGAGGGCGCGGACCATCTGCACATCATCGATCTGGATGGGGCCATCCTGGGGAGAAGAGTGAACGCCTCCATCCTGAGCCAGATCGTGAAGAAGCTGGACCTCTACACGCAAGTGGGCGGCGGCATCAGAACGAAAGAGGATGTGAAGACAGTCCTCGATCTGGGCGTGGACAGGGCGATCCTGGGCACCGCAGCCCTGAAAGATCCGGAGATGGTCTCCCAACTGGCAGAAGAGCACGGCTCGGAGAGGATCATGGTGGCACTGGATGTGCGACGAGGAAGTGTAACCACGGAAGGCTGGCAGAGAACGCTTGGCAAGAAGGCAGTGGACCTGGGAAAGCTCTTCATGGAGAAGGGTGCGGGCTCCATCCTCTTCACCAACATCGATGTGGAAGGAAGAGAGCGGGGAGTCGACCTTGAGCCCACCCGTACTCTGGTACAGGCGCTGAAGATCCCGGTGGTCGCTGCCGGAGGCGTTACCTCTGTCGAGGATGTCCTGGCCTTGCGCGAGGCCGGCGCCTCTGGCGCGGTGGCGGGCACTGCCATTTATACAGGAAAACTGAGCGTGCGCGGAACTCTGCAGGCGCTTCGAGAGGAGAGAGGAAATCAGTAATATGGTGATGATGATGAGAAAAGGTGTTGCAAACGCAGAGTTTAGGGGCGGCAAGGCCTGTGCAAGTCTGGATCTGGACGGATCCGGAAAGGCGATTGTCCACTCAGGATCGGGATTCCTGGATCACATGCTCACGGCCCTAGCCAGGACGGGACAGATGGACTTGACGGTGCAGGCGGAGCCGGGCTTCTATAAAACCGAAGCCCTGGGAGCCGCCATCGGCCTGGCCCTGGACAATAGCCTGGCTGACCGCAGCGGAATTCGCCGCTATGGCAGCGCGTCTGTCCCCATGGATGAGGCTCTGGCCGATGTGGCCCTCGATTTCAGCGGCCGGCCTTATCTGATCATCACCGGAGAGTTTCGGGGCGAGAGGATAGGCGACTTTGATGTGCAGCTCCTGCAGCCGTTCCTGGAAAACCTCTGCGCAGGAGCCAGGATGACACTGCACATCCGCTTCTATGGCGAGAATGACCACCACAAGATGGAGAGCGTCTTCAAGGCCCTGGGATTTGCCCTCCGCCAGGCTGTGGCGAAAGAAGGCGAAGGCATTCCCAGCACAAAAGGAGTGATTTAAGGAAAATGGAAAGTCTGAAACCATTTCCTGAAAACATAGATTATAAAAAATTTTTGAATATCAGAATAGATTTTCGATCTTTTTAAAGTCGATCCTCGCTGTCGAGTCCAGGCTGAGAGGTGTGATTGAGATCTTTTTGTCCTGATAGATGGTCTGCACATCCGTCCCCTCCTCACCGCAGCAAATCAGATCGCCATCAATCCAGTAGTAGGGCCGGCCCCGAGGATCGAAGCGCTCCTGCACGGTGGTCCTGAAGATCTTGCGCGCCAGCCTCGTGACTACAATCTCCGTCTCCTCTGTGGCATTGACTGGTACATTCAGGTTCAGGAGGTCCACGCCCTCGGGAAGGCCGTTTTCCAGTACCTTGATCGCTACGCGGCGCAGAACTTTTGTCGCCACCTCAAAGCTGTGTTTAGCTCCGTGATGCATGTCGAATTTATCGCCCTGATCAACGGCCTGAATGGAAGCGGCAATGGATGGAATGCCGTAGCTCGCCGCTTCCAGGGCAGCGCCGATGGTTCCGCTGGTAGTGACTGTATCGGTGCTGATGTTCTCTCCCACATTGATTCCGGATACGACGAGATCGGGCAGCTCCTTGAGGATGGCAAAGATGCCGATGATGACGGAATCGACTGGTGTTCCTGTGACGGCATAGGCCTTGAAGCCGTTCAGGTTCACCTCCGCGAAGCGTAGCGGCTCAAAGACAGAAATCGATCTCCCCACGCCGCTCTTCTGGCCGGAGGGAGCCGCGACTGTTACATCTCCCAGGCCCTGCACGCTTTTCGCGGCTGCCTGCAGTCCGGAAGCATAAACGCCGTCGTCGTTGCTGACCAGTATGCGATGCATCGCTACATTCCAGGGAGCCGGAGGTATAAAATCATGCGCTTTTGCTAATTGAACATCTCCAGCAATTTCTCCACGATTCTTGCGAAGCTCTCTCCTGCCTGGGTCTTGCACCCTGCAAAAGTCTGCCCGCTGTCGCCCCATGCGCAGACCTGTGGATCGATGGGTATGGCCCCTAAGAACGGCACATCCATCTCCTCCGCCATCCTTTCGCCGCCACCGCTGCTGAATATGTTGATGGTCTCCTGGCAGTGGGGGCACTTAAGGCCGCTCATGTTCTCGACGATGCCAAGCACCGGCAGCTTCATGGCCTTGACCATGTTCACGGCTTTCCGTGAATCGAGCAGGGAGACCTCCTGGGGAGTGGTCACGATTATCGCACCCGCCAGATCGGGGATGAGCTGCAGCACGCTGAGCGGCTCGTCGCTCGTGCCCGGAGGCAAGTCAACGATCAGAAAATCCAGGTCGCCCCAGTTGACGTCCTGGATGAATTGTTTGATGGCGGCCATCTTCATCGGGCCGCGCCAGACCACCGGCGTTTCCCGGCTGGAGAGAATTAGAGCCATGGACGCCGCTTTGATGCCGTTGGCATTAGCGGGCTCGATTCCCTCCGATCCTTGCATCAGCTTCTGATCTTCTATTCCGAGTAGCTTGGGAATATCGGGGCCGGTTATGTCGGCATCAAGAACGCCTACCCGCAAGCCTTTCATCTGCAGAGCACTGGCCAGGTTGACGGTTATGGTGCTCTTGCCTACACCGCCTTTGCCGCTGGCGATGATGATCTTGTGCTTGATCCTGGCCATGCGATCAACTATACATGTGCCTTCCTTTCCTGCGTCCTTATCTTTGCAGGAGCCCTTTTGGGCGCAGGAATCGCATTTCTCATTCACGTCAGTCATTGAAAATCATCCACTGGTAGTTGGTTAGCTTTGTTTATTAGAGTTGGTATAACAATAGTTAGTATTAATACATGATTAAATATCATTACCAATTATAATAGTTGAATATAATTGCCTGCGATTGCTTATGATTTGCATTTACAGCTGCATTGAAACCGGAGTTTATCGCCACAGAGCCTCCTTGAGATCAACCCATCGCGCTCCATGATCTTGCAGTATTTGATGGCGTCGCTGCCGGTCAAACCCAAACGGCCGCAGATCTCCTCCAGGGTGCAGGGCTCAATGGAAAGCAGGTCCAATAACTGATCACGAGTCGCAGGCGGAACGCTCCAGTCCCAATCCGGAATCAATTCGGCGCCGGGGAAGATATCCAGCATCTTTTTCATCTCTTCCTCGCTCAAGGGCTCGACCGGCTCTGCCGGTGTCCTGACCACTGTATTGAGCTGAATTCGGTCCGGCTCTGTGGATTCAGCAGCTCTGGCGATCAATTCTGCATCGCGATCATTAATGCCCTTCACCAGCATCACCTCCAGCCAGATCTCTCCGGAAAACTCTTTCCGGAAGTCTTTAAGCCCCTGAATTATTTTATCAATCCTGAGATCCGGATCGGGTCTGTTTATGGCCCGGAAGGACTCAACAGAAGCAGCATCCAAAGAAGGCAAGACCACATCAGCCGCAGCCACCTCCCGTCGAACAACGGGGCTGGTAAGAAGGGTGCTGTTTGTGATCACTGCCACTGGCGCCTCAACTATCTCCTTGGCCTCTGCCACTATTTTTCCCAGATCCAGGCTCAGCGTCGGCTCACCAGATCCCGCAAAGGTGAGATAATCAAAGGGCTCACCCCTTCTGGCTTTGATCTCTTGCAGGACTTTCTGCGGCGGCACAAAACGATCACGGCGGGTGGTTAGACATTTGGTTCTGCCCAGCTCGCAGTATATGCAATCCAGGTTGCAGGTCTTGTGCTTGAGCAGGTCCACGCCCATGGAGAGGCCCAGGCGACGAGAGAGCACCGGTCCGAAGAGGTATCCCATTTTTCAGTCCCGATCTTTATTTGCCGAGCGTTCTTTTATTGCTTAAACATTACATGCCGTGCAGCTTCTTCAATATAACTTTCTTCTCGAATGACCTTTTTTCCTTATTTTCCAAACTCTTTCCTCTCAGTTGGTATTCCTTTCAGCAAAGCTTAAAAGACGGCGGTGCCGATGAATCCGCATGGACAAGGCTCTTGAACTGGTCAGAACGCTCGGCCAGAGTGATGACTACTTTGAACGCCAGAAGGCGGCATGGGCCCTGGTGAATTTGGGTGAAGATGCCGTAGACGACGTTGCCGGTGCCCTGGAGAAGGGCGAGTTCTCCGACCTGCGATACAAATCCGCCTGGGTCCTGGGAAAGACGGGGTCCCCCAGAGCCGTGGAGCCGCTCTGCCGGGCCATGCTCAGCGATCCGGATCATGTAGTTCGCGAATGGTGCGCGGCCGCGCTGGAGACCCTTGGGAGCACGGATGCAGTACAGCCGCTGGTCCTGGCCATGAAGCGAGACAGCTCCAAAGATGTGCGTCTGCGGGCATCAATGGCGTTGCGGAGCCTCAAGGCAGCAGAGGCGCTTCGAGAAATATTGAGTTATGTCGATCCCGAAATCCGTGGCATGGCCGTGACCGGTCTGGCAAAAATTGGAGACCTTGCATCGCTGGCGGATGTGGCCAGGCTGCTGAACGACGAAGACCCGGAGGTTCGGCGCAGAGCCGCGGCTTACATGGGGGAGTTTGCCTGTGATGAGGCATTGGACAGTCTCTCACTAGCACTGCGGGATCCTGAGCCAAAAGTGAGATCTGAAGCTCTGAAGTCCCTGGGAAAGATAAAAGGCGAGAGAGCCTGCGATATGGCGCTTCCCGCGTTGAAGGACAACGACTGGCAGGTTCGCTACACTGCCGTGACGGCTTTAGGCGAGATCGGCCACAACAAAGCACTGGAGGCTCTAATCGAAGTCATGTTCGGCCAGGAGGACGAGGAGGTCCGGGCCTGGGCAGCCTGGAGCTTGGGCGAGATTGCTGACGAGAGGGCGGTGGAACCATTGATGAAGGCCTACAAGACCTGCCCCACGGAAGTGATGAGGAAGGCCAAGGACTCATTGACGGAGGTCTTCAAGCAAGATCTCTAATTTAAGTTTTTTATAATATAGGATGTGCTCTGCAGTTTTAAGGTATCAATCAGATTCGCCCTGCATACATCAACTATATCTTTCACCACAAGCATGGAAATATTGAGCACTATCGTGTGATTTTGAGACTTAAAATCTATTTCCAGAAATGCCACCAGCCCTTAGCCCGGGCCTCTTCCGATCTTGGTGATAGGATAGCAGACTTATGCTTTGTGCGTTACGACTGCAAAAAGGAGAAAGGGTCTTAGGAAGTCTCAAGAGATTATTCCTCCCTTGTCTTTCCCTTTTTTCTTTAGTTTCTCTATGAGATTCCTGGATCGATCTTTGGCCTCTTCGGTGGCTTTTTTGTCCTTCACGATTGCGATATCAAGGACGTCTCCTTCTTTGCATCCCTTTGGAAGCAAAATCAAGGGCATGTTTACTTTTATGCTTCCATCTCCTCCCATTAAGAGAACCGCCAATTTGCCCTCTACCCTGTCAATTACTGCCTTCATGGTGGATGGCATATTCCACATGGGCTATATCCTTGCGCTCTGGCCTCCGCAGAGTTGGAGAATGTGACCAGGTTTGCAGGCTTGATCTTCTTAGCCGCGCTACAGCTCGGATAGTGGTATTTATCGGACTTGGAAGAGCCAACAAAAGGCCCTCCAGAGACATTGGAGGAAGGCGCTGCAATTGGGCTGGATGCCTGCGTAACGGTAGGAGTATATGCAGAAGTTTTCGTTTGAGATGTCGTGCTGGCCGAATTTCCAGATGGCTTTTGAGTGCTTAAGGAATAGGTCAGGCCATCTGTGGTTATTA
>Ga0209745_1002459_pt1 | contig 10564 bp, 9 predicted proteins | sample BarGraNGADG00312_FD_184495 | JGI IMG/M metagenome (GOLD analysis project Ga0209745, IMG submission 184495) | Arctic peat soil microbial communities from Barrow, Alaska - Barrow Graham LP Ref core NGADG0004-312 (SPAdes) (version 2) | ecosystem: Environmental > Terrestrial > Soil > Wetlands > Peat ... | reverse complement strand
TTCCTTGAGCCGGACGAACGCCGGCCCGGACAGGCCACCAGTGAGCTTGATCACCCGGTCCACCTCGACGAGGGACGCCGCGCCACGGATCACCTCGTACAGGACGCGGTTCATGGCCCGGAGCACGGTCACCAGCATCTCCTCGCGCGTGGCGGCCAGCGTCAGGCCCCGCCACGCACCGGTCCGCCTCTCCAGGCTCTGACGGTCCCCGGTGAGGTAGGGGTCGAAGGCGACCTCCTCGACCTCGGGGTACCGGGCGAGGCACTCCGGGAGGTACTCCTCGTAGAAGGTCTGGATGCTCATCTCCCGGCAGAACTCACGGTGGAACCAGTCGAGCGCGAAGCCTCCGGCAGTCGTCGCGTAGATCTGCCACAGCCCGGGCAGGGCCGCGTTGCGCAAGTAGTACCGCGGGTCGGGAGCTGGCACGTCGGTGAGGATGCTCACCATGTCGCTGCTGCCGGCGGTGTTCATGATCGATCCGGAGGTCGTGTTGCCCGCACCGACCTGCGCCGAGGCCATGTCGTTGGTGCCGACGGCCACCGGCACCCCCGCCGGAACACCGAGCCTGCCCGCCTCGGCCGCCGTCAGCGTGCCGAGCAGCGTCCCCGGGTCGTGGATCTCACCGAACCACTCTGGGCGGAGGGCGAAGGCGTCGAGCAACTCAACCGACCAGCCGGCCTGCGTGGTCGTTTCGTACACGCCGAGCATCGACGCGTTGACCAGGTCGACCGTCCACCGGCCGGTCAGGCGGTGATGCACGAAGGTTGACAGGTGGCCGATGCGGGCCGTCTCGTCCAGGCACCCCGGCTCGTGCTCCTGCATCCAGAGCACCGTCATGAGCCCCGCACCGCCGGTGAACGGGTAGATGCCGGCGACCTCCAGGTAGCGGTCCTTCCCGACGACGTCGTCCACCCGGCGCGACTGGTCGCGGCTCCGGCGGTCCAGATGCGTGATGACGTTCGGATAGGCGAAGCCGCCGTCCTCGCGCAGGAAGACCGGCGACGGTGAGAACGTGTCGTAGCAGACGATGTCGATCGCCCGGCGCAGATCCTCCGGAAGCAGGGTCGCGGCCCGGTAGATGCTCGCGAAGAGGACCTCGGGGTCGATCTCGACCTTCTCGCCCGGCAGCAGGATGTAGGGGTAGGCGGCCGTGCCCGCGGCGAGGACCCTCCGGTCGTGGTCGACCACGCACAACTTGACCGCTGACGTGCCGACGTCGATCGAGAGGAACAGCATCCTGGCGCCTCCCTCAGCCCGCGGTCCGGTCGGTCCCGCGCGCGAGCGCTGCACGGATGTCGTCCGCCGTAGCCGCCTCGACGGGTCGGACTGGGAGCCTCGGCAGGCCGCCCCGGTAGCCCTGGGCGTCCATGCAGAGCTTCAGGCCGGCGACGCCGTGAGGCCCGGCCGTCGACCTCACCAGGCGCTGCAGCGTCAGGTAGCGCTCGCGGGCCTCGTTCTGCCTCCCGGACAGGTACAGTCCGGTCACGGCGGCGCACTGGTCGGGCAGGTAGTTGGCGGCCGAGACGACCGCCCCCCGGCCGCCGAGCGCGAGGTTGGTCAGCGTGTTGCCCAGCGAGCCCGCGAGGATCGAGAAGTCGTCGCGCCCGCCGACCGCGACGGTGTAGTCGACGATCATGGACGGGTTCGTGTCCTTGACTCCGTGGATGTTGGGGTGGTCGGCCAGGGAGCGCAGGCTCGACGGCGGCAGGGTCACCTGGTTGGCAAAGCCCGGGGCGACGTAGAGCAGGAGGGGGAGCGGGCTCGCGTCCGCGACGGCGGTGAAGTAGGCCTCGAGCGCCGCGGGGGTCATCAGCCCGCGGAAGTACGACGGCGTGAGGACCGACAGGTAGTCGATGCCGTGGTGGAGGGGCTCGAGCCTCGAGATGAACCGCATGGTCTGGCGCAACGACTCCCGGCCCACGCCCACGATCAGCGTCTTGCCGGCAGACAGGCGCACGGCATGCTCGACGACGAGCACAGACTCGTCGTCGTCGAGCGAGCGAAACTCGCCGTTGCTGCCCAGGACCATGTAGCCGGTGACGTCGGTCTCCTGCCAGCGGGCGAAGTTCGCCTCCATCATCCCGACGCTGACCGACTCGTCCTCGTCGAAGGGCGTGACCGTGGGGATGATGACCCCGCTCAACCGCTCCGTCATGCTGCACCTCTCCTGCTGCTCGGGATCCTGCACTGAGTCTGCTGGTCGGAGCCAGCGGTCGCGTGCGCCCACGCTGGGGCGTGCCTGTGGCCCGCTCGGGGCCTCACCGCTGCGCCGCGGCCAGGAGCCGCTCGAGGTGGGGGAGCCGGACGGTTCCGTCGGGCCGCACGTCGAAAGGGTCGGCGAGGACGTTGCCGGGCTCGTGCGCGTCTCCGAGCGAGGTGACCACGGGAGCCGCCGAGGTGAAGTCCTCGTGGGCGGTGTAGCCGCTCACGGTCACGACTGTCGTGAGTTCGGCCGCGCGGGCCGCGCGCAGCCCGTTCTCGCTGTCCGCGACGTCCCCGAGAGCGCCTCGCACCGTCAGGCACTGCACACCGGCATCCCTCATCCGCGACAGGGACGCCAACTGCTTCTCGATCCGGTCGGCCCGGGCAGCATCGAAGAAGTAGTCAACGGGTACGCCGAAGACCTCTGCAACAGCAGCTAGCAGAACTACTGATGGATTGTCCCGTCGGCCAGCGCGCATGTGCGACACATGCTGGTAATTGACCTCGACGCCTCTGGCGCGGACCTGATAGGCAATGACCTCGCTCGTCCACGCCGCAGTTCCCAGCGGAGCCGGAACCGTCGCCGTCAGGAACGCCAGGCGCTCCTTCGGGTACGGGATACCGCTTGTCATGACCAGATTCTCACCTACTGCCGCCGTGGCCACCAAGTCATGGTGCTTGTCGTCGCATCGAACGCGTCTACCTGCAGCCTCGACGCCATGCACGCCCAACCCAAGTTCAGTCACAGACACGCCACAGTATATCGCTAAACGGTTAGTGCCCATGTTCTCGCTACGACAGTTGAGCCCGGAGTAGTGTCTACCGATATGGCGTCGTATCCGGGTCGAGGTCGCCATGGCGAAGTCGTGCATGCGCTGGGTCTGCGGATGGTCCGTGGCGACTACCCGCCCGGCGAAGCCATCGACATCGATGCGCTGGAGTCCGAGTTCAGCGTGAGCAAGTCCGTCGTGCGCGAGGCGTTGAGGGTCCTGAGCGCGAAGGGGCTCCTCGACTCCAGGCAGCGATTCGGCACCTTCGTGCGTAATCGATCCAACTGGAATCTGCTCGACGGCGACGTCATGATGTGGCGCCGCGAGGCGCATCAGGACCACGACATGCTGCTGGTCGATCTGGGCGAGCTGCGCGATGTCTTCGAGCCGGCCGCCGCCCGCCTGGCAGCGTCCCGCAGAACCACCTCCGATCTCGAGGCACTCGAGGAAGCGCTCGAGCGGCTGGGACAGGCAGGGCGGAATCCATCCGAGATCGCGGCCGCCGATATCGACTTCCATGTCGGGATCCTGACGGCGACGCACAACGAGCTGTTCGCCCGTCTAGACGTGATCATCGTCCATGCGGTCGGGGCCCGTGACCGCATCCTGCACCTCCCCGGCGGACCGGCCTGGCGCGACCCGGTTCCAGATCATCACGATGTCCTCGATGCTGTGCGCCGTGGGAATGCCCGCGACGCCCTCCGGACCATGACCTTCCTCATCCGCGAGTCCGAAAGCGACCTGCAAACGGGAGAGCCCCCCTTCACTCCTTCGAATTCAGGCTCGAACTCCAGTCGAAGAAGCCAGCGTCCTCCGGACGGAGGTAGCGCACAGCCTCTTCCCGCACGAACTCGACTCCGAGACCCGGCGCATCCGGCACCTCGATGAAGCCGCCGACGACGATCTGTTTCGGCAACCCGGTGACAATGTCGTACCACCACGGCTGTTCCGCTACCGGGTACTCGAAGGCGATGAAGTTGTCGGGCAACGTAGCGCAGACTTGCACGAGGGCCGCCAACCCGAAGATCCCGTCGTGAACCCCGTGCGGGGCCACCTGGATGCCGTACAGGTCAGCGAACTCCGCGACCCATTTCAGCTCGGCCATTCCCCCGATGTCGAGCATCTCAGGCCCGATGACCCGCACGGCTTGCCGCGAGATGAGTTCGCGGAAGTTATGACGGAGATAGATCTGCTCGCCCGTGTGCGTGGGGGTCGACGTGGCGCGCGTGAGCTCTCGGTACTCTTCCACGTGCACCCACGGGACGAAGTTCCCGGACAGCAGATCCTCACCCCACATGATGCCGAGCGGTTCGACCTCGCGCATCACTCGGATCGCGTCGCTAATCATCCATCCCGGACCCATGTCCAGCGCAAGACCAATGTCGTCACCGAGCTCCGTCTTCATGGCGCGGACACAATCCACGATGTAGCGCAGCCCCACCGGAGTCAGCGGGCCGCGGTTGGGGTGATTGTCGCCCACTCGGCCGCCGTTGAAAGCGAGCCCCGCAGTAGTCTGAATGCTGTAATCGTGATAACCGACTCCCTCCTTGACGATCGAGAAACCCTCCCGCGCCTGCTTGATGAACTTCATCCTCTCGGCGTAGTCCTCGGGTCTCGTGCCGCGAGAGGAATACTGCTCTCGTCCGACCCCGTCGGGGCCGGGCCGCACTCCACCGTTGTAGACGCGCACGCGGTCGCGTACCTTGCCGCCGAGCAGCTTGTACGCGGGGACGCCGTAATACCGCCCGACCAGGTCGTGGAGCGCGAGATCGATCGCGGAGACGATGGCCCCCCACGGCTTGAAACCTCCGGTGCGGCGGATGGCAAGCAGGCAGCGCTCGATGTCGGTCGGGTCGAGTCCGATCAACAGATGACGAAACATCGGCAGGGTCGCGATAACACCCGGGATCGACCACTCGGCTTGTCCGAACCCGTCGACCCCCTCGTCGGTCAGCACCCGGACCACCGGGCTGTTGCCGATGAGGGCTCCCCGCACGTCAATGATCTTCACGCCATCGCTCCTTTCCCGTCCAGCCAATACTCCGGCAGTGGCCGGAGGGTTTCGAGCTCCTCCCAGAGCTCGTCGGGCACCGACGCAGATGCCTGGTCTGCCAACTCGCGCAGCCGCCCCGTGGTCGAGACTCCGACCACCGTCGAGTGGATGCGGCTATCGCGCAGCGAGAACTGCAGCGCGGCCGTGGCGAGCGAGGTCCCCGCTCGTCGGCAGGCGGCATCCATCGCAGCAATCGCCGTCGCCACCTGGGGTCGCAGCGGGCGATAGCCGTAGCGGCCGCCAGCTGCGGGGCGCGCGAGAATCCCACCCCCGAAGACTGCGGCGTTCACGACGGCGACGCCCATCTCGGTGCCATGCCGAATCAGTTCGCCTGCGCTGCCGTCGACAAGTGTCCATCGGTTGTGCGTGAGGAACACATCGAAGACATCGAGGTCCAGGAAGCGGCTCATGACGCTTACCTCGCCCCCTGCGACGCCGATCCGGTCCACCAGCCCTTCGTCCTTGAGCGCGACGAGCGTCTCCACCGCGCCGCCGGGCGCGGTGAGGGTGGCCTCGTCGTGATACTCCGGATCGTGCAGGTAGAGCAGTGGAAGCCGATCCAGACCGAGGCGGTCCAGGCTCTCCGCAACGGACGCGCGCACCCGCGCACCCGAGTAGTCCCCGTCGAGTGCGTCGGCCTTGGTGGCGATCAGGCAGTTATGAGGGAGGCCGCCCTCTTCGCGCACCGCTATACCGATGCGCTGCTCGCTGCGCCCCCCCGAGTAGCCGTTGGAGGTGTCGAGAAAACGAAACGGGCTACGAAAGGAGGACCGAACCAGGGCAACGGCGGCGGATTCGCCGATGTCGTCGCCGTACTTGTCCGGCACCCCACCCAAGGGCGCCGCTCCCAGGCAGATGGCGGGCACTCGGATTCCTGTCCGTCCGAGGTCACGCCACCACGACCCGACTGCCAGCTGCGGCTCGGGCAGGAAATCGTCCGTCATCAATGGCCCCTGATGACGGTTGCGGCATGGATGGCGTCGATGATCTCTAGCACCTGCAGGCTGTCCTCCAGCGGCACTGGCAGCGGAGCCCCTTCGCGGATGGATACGGCGAGCCCCGCGAACAGGCGGCCGTGCTCCCCGCGCAGGGTCGGTACTGCACGCTCGCAGCCTTCTCCGACCAGCCGGCCAACCCGGCTGTTGTCGATACCGAACCCGGGGTCGGCGGCGGTCATCCCGTTCTCGGCTTGGTGCTCCTGCGGATCGAGGCCTGCGAGGGTGTAGCTCGCGCGAGACCCGACGACCCGGAACCGGGGCCCGAAATCCCGATCGACGCAACTGGTCCACAGCCGGGACCGCACGCCCGAGCGGTGGCTGAGCATGATGACCACGTCGTCATCAGCGCCCGATGCAGGGCGCCAGGAATCGAGCTCGGCGTACCAGGACTCGATCGGCCCGAAGAGCAGGATTGCCTGGTCCAGCAAGTGTGGTCCCATGTCAAAGAGGGCGCCACCGCCCTCTGAGACAGTCGCCGACGCCTTCCAGGTCGCGGCAGGTACCGGGTCCCACCAACTGAAGCGCGACTCGAAGACACGCACGTCCCCGAGTTCTCCGCTGGCCAGCAGCCCCTGCAGCGTCATGAAGTCGCCATCCCACCGGCGATTCTGGAAGCTCTCCAGTAGCACTCCGGCGGAGGCGGCTTCCTCGACCAACTCGCGCGCCGCGGTCGAGTTCACCGCCATCGGCTTGTCAACCAGTACCGAGACGCCGCGAGCTATAGCCTCCCGGGCGATCGCAACGTGGGTGATGTGGGGGGTCGAGACAGCCACCAGGTCGTGGGGCTGGTCCCAGATCTCCTCGACGGTCGCGACAACCCGCGTTGCGGGGCTGAGCCGATGGACCGCATTCGCCTTGACCGGATCGCCGGTAACGACCGTCGTGAGCTCGTAATCCGGCGACGTGGCGAGGTGCGGAGCAAACTGTAACTGGCCGCCGTGGCCGTATCCCACCAACGCCGTTCTGATCCGCTGGGTCATCCTTTGACTGCCCCTTCGCTGAGGCCGCGAATCAGCAGGCGCTGTGCGGCGATGAAGACGATGACCGCAGGTACGCTCATGAGCAGCGATGCCGCCATGAGGTCACCCCATTGGATGCCGTTCTGGTCGATGTAGAACCCAAGGGTGACCGACAGCGGCCGTAGGTCCGCGCCCTGGGTGAAGACGAGGGCGAAAAGGAATTCGTTCCACGCGAGGATGAACGAATACATGGCCACCGCTACAAGAGCAGGGCGGCACATGGGGATGACTACCTGCCAAAGCATCCGCGGCAGCGAGGCACCATCGACCATTGCTGCCTCCTCGATCTCACGAGGGATGTTGTCGAAGAATCCCTTGATGAGCCAGATGGCGATCGGGAAGACCGCCATCAGGTATACCAGCACAAGGCCGGGTCGCGTGTTCATGAGGTCCAGGTGACGCAGGGTGATGAAGAACGGCACGATGACGACCACCCGCGGGAACAGCTGGGTGAAGAGAACCGACCACAGCAGCGTGTTGCGTCCTGGGAAGCGGTAGCGCGAAAAGCCATATGCTCCGAGCACACCAACAATCAGTGCGACGATCGTCGTCGAGATCGCGATGATCACGGTGTTCAGCAGGCCGTGCAGGATGTCAGGATTGCTGATCACCGCCGCGAAATGGTCAAAGGTTATCGGGTGCGGAATCCACTGCGGGGGTGTGGAGTACAGGTTCTTCGTCTCCGTGAAGGCGGTGCTGATCGCCCAGACCACTGGGGCGAAGCTGAAGGTCGCCAGGAGCAATCCGCCACCCCAGACGATCACGTGCAATCCGACTCCCCGCGCCATGCGCGCACGCCGATCGCGACGGGCGAACGAACCCTCGCTCAAAACCGCCATCAGAGTTCGTCCCCTCTTGCGTGCACGGCACGTTGATTGACGAACCCGTAGAGCACGAAGACGGCGAGCGCCGCGACGAACATGAGGACGCTCAAGGCGGAGGCGCCGCCGAAGTCGAAGAGCGAGAAGCCGGTGCGGTAGATGTCGATGCCGAAGGTCAGGGTCGCGTTGGCCGGGCCTCCTCCGGTCATGATCATGATCGTGTCGAATGAGTTGATCGAACCCACTACTTCGAGGATCAGCGCGATGGCGATGATGCCGCGCAATGAGGGCAGCGTGATGTGGCGGAAGATCCGCCACCAGTTGGCGCCGTCCAGAGCGGCCGCCTCGTACTGGTCCCTCGGGATGCCCTGGAGCCCTGCCAGCAGCAGCAGCATCACAAAGGGGAAGCCCTGCCAGGAGTAGGCGACCATGACGGAGAACAGCGCTAGACGAGGGTCGCCGAGCCACTCGGCAGCCAAGAAGCCGAGTCCCAGGGAGCGCAGCGTCTGGTCGATGACACCGATGTCGCCCTGGTACATCCACCGCCAGAGGTTCGCGCCCACGACGGAGGGGAGCGTCCAAGGGATGATCACTAACACTCGAAGCCAGACCGTGCCGCGCACCCGGGCGTTGAAAATCAGAGCGCCGAGGAATCCGAGCACGAAGCGGAGCACGACGGTGCCACCAATCCAGACCAGAGTCCGCAGGACTAAGGGAGGCGTCTCCGGGTCTCGCACCACTTTCGTGAAGTTGGTCAGACCGTTGAAAACAGGGGTCAGGCTCGGCAACTTCACCGACGAGAAGCTGAAGATCACTGTCTGGACGAGCGGGTACACCATCATGACGACGATCAGAATCATCGTCGGGAGGATCAGCACGTATGCTGGCCCCCACTTCCGGAGCGCGATACGACGCTGCCGATCGTTCAAAATGCGGAATCGTGGCGCGGGTAAGCGTGGGACAGGCGAGCTGGTCATGTTATCAATCCCGGGAGAGAGAGGTGGCCCCGGCCGCATCGACCGGGGCCGCCAGTTGTCAAGAATTGAGCAGCGAGTTCATCTGCTTCGCCATCGAGTCGGCCGCCTGTTTCACGGTCTCCTGTCCAACCAGCACCTTCTGCAACTCGGTTACGATCACCGTCTGCATCGGTGTCCAATTAGCGACCTGCGGCAGACTGCGCGAGTCCGCGAACGCCGCTGTCGAGACGGCGTACTGCGGTTTGTTCCACGGAGCAACATCGTTGGCCTTGATGATGCCCGGCGTCGTCGGCATGAGGGTACCCTGACGATTGGCGTCGGCGAACCACTTGAGGAACACCTTTGCCGCATCAGGGTTCTTCGCCCCGACCGGGATCCCCATCGTCCAGCCACCGCCGCGGTTGACCTTATCGGGCAGCGTCACCATGCCGTACTTCACGTCGGGGTGTTTCGCGAACTCGGTGATGAGTTGAGCGCCCTGGCTCACCATGGCGACCTTGCCGGCTTCGAACAACGGCACAACATCGCGCGTCACCGTGAAGTTCGGGGTGCCCGACGGTACGACGTGATATTTCGTATACAGGTCGGCCCAATATGTGAGGCCAGCGATTGCCTGATCGGAGTTGATAGTCGCCGTCGTCTGATCCTTGTTGAAGAAGTCACCGCCGTGACCCCACACGCACTGCGCGATGAAATCCATCGCGTTGGCTGGGTCGCTTAGATCTGCCGCCATACCGAAGCCGGATACCCCGTTGCCGGTGAGCTTTTGAGCGTCTGCGAGGAAGGCAGCGTAATCCCAGTCCGAAGTCGGGTACGGAACACCGGCGTTGTCGAACAAAGTTTTGTTGTAGTAGAGGAACGACGCATATGCGTGATCGGGAAGGCCGTACTGCACGCCCTTGAACGTACTCGCCTCCCACACCGCCGATGCATAGTCGGACTTGTCGATCTTCTCACTCGTGATGAAGTCGCCCATCGGCTGGAGAAGCCCCTTCGAGGCGATCGAAGACAACATGCCGACGTCAAGGTCGAGGATGTCCGGCGGGGTCCCGCCGAGCGCCGCCGACGTGAACTTGTCGGCGTAGTTCGCAATCGGGAGGGGCTGGAGGTCCAGGGTGATTTCTGGATGGTCCTTCTTCCACGCAGTCTGGATCGCGTCGATATTGGGCTGCCACCAACTGCCCACCCAGATGGTGACCGTACCGCTGGGGGCGGCAGCGGATGACGTCGACGCATTCGGCGCGCCGCTTGAGCACCCCGCCATGGCGAGTGCGAAGGCGGCTACGGAAGCAACGATCGCAGTTACACGAGCGGCTCGAGAGCGTCGCCCGGACATCGTCTTATGCACTGACACTCCTGTGTGTTGGCTACTCATCACGGACGTGACACGGCCAATATATAGGAATTATTTCAGATGGCAAGGGGGTGCTCGAGTTGTGACTAGAGCCCTCTCGGGACCCGTTCTGCCGCCGCATGTCGGCACCCCGGGCAGTAGCTCGCCCCGCTCGCGAGCAAGCGCGAGGGGCGCGGACAGCGCTCACAGTTGCCAGTTCGCTCGCCGATCTCAGCTCACCGAAGAGTGAGATTGGGCACGTGATGCACAGAAGCTCCCCGGAAGAGAACGCGGGGCGATCTCCCTGCCACCAATGTGTTTGCGGTTTGCGGATCTACTGTCTCAGTCCGGGCTCGGACCCATCCTCGCCGACCCGTGTGCTCGCCCAGTT
>Ga0209745_1002458_pt1 | contig 10565 bp, 5 predicted proteins | sample BarGraNGADG00312_FD_184495 | JGI IMG/M metagenome (GOLD analysis project Ga0209745, IMG submission 184495) | Arctic peat soil microbial communities from Barrow, Alaska - Barrow Graham LP Ref core NGADG0004-312 (SPAdes) (version 2) | ecosystem: Environmental > Terrestrial > Soil > Wetlands > Peat ... | reverse complement strand
ATGTTGTAGGAAGCGGAGCAAGAGTACCACCGGAACAGATCGCTGTAACCGGAGTAAATGTTGGTATGACATTTGGATTAACAGTAATAATTAAAGTGGCTATTGTGGCGCATTGCCCTGCAGTTGGTGTGAAGGTATAAGTGGTGGTAAGAGTATTATCCACTGCCGGAGACCATGTTCCTGTTATGCCATTAAGCGAAGTTGTCGGCAGTGGGGATAGTCCTGCACCGGAGCAAATGGGGTTTACCGCAGCAAAAGTTGGTGTTGTACTCGGATTGACGGTAACCGCTAAATTACTTGCAGCACTTGTTCCGCATCCATTAGTTGCAGTGACCGTTATAGTACCTCCAGCATTTCCGGATGTAACCGTAATTGATGTTGTTGATTGTCCTGCTGTAATTGTCCAATCTGCAGGTACTGTCCATGTATATGAAGTAGCATTGGGGACTGCGGTTATGTTATAATTTATCCCTGATGTGCTGGCACAAACATTTGCCGATCCGTTGATTGTTCCCGGTGTGGCCGGAGGCGCCGGGAGTGCATTGATAACAACATTTTCTGATGCCAGTGATGTACATCCATGTGAAACTGTAAAAGTATAAGTCCCAGGGGCTGTCAAACCGGTTATCGTTGTACTGGCTGTGTTTCCAGTTGTAAAAGTTGATGTTGGTAATTGCGTTAATAGCCATGGGGGAGCTGAAGTAGGTAAACCACTTATTTCCACACTGCCTGTTGGATCAGCACAAGTTGGTTGTGTAATTGTTCCGATTATGGGGGTTGCGGGTACCGTTGGCTGAGGATTGATGACAACATTTGCAGATGCTGGAGATGTACAATTTGATGCATTTGTTACAGTAAATGTATAGGGCGTTCCAGCTGGAAGTCCGGTAACAGTATAGGTTGTCCCAGAATTGGTATATGTGGTGCCTCCTGGTGTACGCGTTAAAGTCCAGCTTCCTGTTGGAGGCAAACCGGATAATACTACACTTCCTGTAGAGAGAACACAATTAGGTTGCGTCCTGGTCCCAACAACCGGAGCTGTTGGTGTTATGGGTTGGGTATTTATAGGTACGCTTACTGATGCAGATGAGGTACAATTTGATGAATTTGTAACAGTAAATGTATATGATCCACCAGAAAGCCCGTTAACCGTATAAGTTGTTCCGGAGCCCGAATAAGTTGTCCCTCCTGGTGTTTGTGTTAATGTCCATGTCCCTGTTGCTGGCAAATCATTTAAGTCGACGCTTCCACCAATGATTGAGCATGATGGTTGTATAATAGTTCCTATTGTTGGTGCTGTTGGAGCTGAACTAAATGTGATAGTGACATTTGATGCTGAAGGTGGACAGGGCGGTCTGGAGATTGTCCAGGTCAATACATATATGCCAGCTCCTCCCGCAGGGGTAAAGGTTGTATTCCTTGCTGATGTACTCCCAAATTGTGATAATGAGGTACTTGGTCCGCTGGAAACGGACCAGGCTCCAATGCCTACCGAAGGATTATTTGCAGAGAGGTTTGCACTTACATTGCTGCAAATTGACTGATTCGACCCTGCGTTCGAAGCAGTTGGTGCCGAGTTGACAGTGGCTACAACAGAAGTCCTAGAACTTGCACAAGTTCCGTTGGTAGCGGAAACCCAATATGTTGTTGTTGAAGATAAGGTTGGTGAATATGTGTCACCGCTGCTTAAAGGGGATCCTCCTGTAGAGTTTGCGTACCAGTTAACAGTCCCACCTGCTGAAGCAGTTGCACTTAATGTCACACTTCCAGTTCCGCAACGGGCTCCAGGAGTTGTTTCTGTTATAGTAGGTGGTGAAGTTACTGATACAGTCAGAGTCCGTTCTCCACTGTCTCCGCATCCACTATTTGCAACAACGGATATATCACCTCCAGCATTGCCTGTTGTAAACGTAATTGAAGTAGTCCCTTGGCCCCCAGTGATAGTCCAACTTGCTGGTTTGGTCCAGGTATAACCTGATGCGTTTGGTACAGATGAAATACTATATACTATTCCGGAAGTGTTAGCGCAAGGACTCGTTGGACCATTAATAATTCCAGGTGTTGCCGGCGGACTTCCTGAACCAATCGTAACATCAATTGGCGTTCTTGGACTTTCACAACCTCCTGAATTGCAGGAAACCCAATAGGTTATAGTACCTGGGAATGAATTAGTCCAAGGTGTTCCAGTCATAAAATATGATCCGCCAAACTGTGTGGTATACCATCTTATGTTTGTTCCTGAACAACCCGTAGGACTTAAAGTAAGTGTTGCGGGGAAACTGCAAGAAGAATATGGACCTCCGGGATTCGGAGGAGTAGGTGCAGTGCCCGGGTTAACGTGAAGAGTAACAACATTACTTGTCCGGGAGGCTATAGGACATGATGTATTAGAATTAGAAACAATAAGCCTGAAATAATAGGTCCCGGGGGTAGAAAAAAACGACTCGAGCAGATAATTATTATCTCCAGGAGGATTTGGCATTGTTACAAATCCACTTGTACTACTTTCTGTTGAATATTGCCATTCATAACCAGTAATAGTACCTGAGCGATCTTTTATATCAATATCATTCGTATTGTCACCTGGAAAATCTCCGCAGACATTTACTGTTTGTACATCCTTTATAGGGCCAACAGTAGCATCAAGGGTAATTGATACAGTGGGACATGTTTGTCCAAACGCTTGGATTGCTACCAACATCCAAAAAACAATAACAAGCAATAGCTTGCTGAAATTTATCCGACTCTTCAAAATGTGAAAAGCTGAAATAAAAAAATTCACGGCATTTCCTGTTAACATTTTCAGATTCTGCTTTCGGTATGGTGAGAAAAAATTACATCGGACTTTAACTTTGATTTTTAAGACCCGTCTTATTATTAATAAAATTTTTCTGCTGCTTATTACAAAATAATTGCTATCTGTCTCATTTACAGGGCAATTAACAACTACTCAAAATACATCCCGGTTTCTGTAATAAGATTCTAACGACGACTAAAGATAAAAGCCTTTAAATGACTTTGTCAACAGAACGAATATCCATTTTGACCAATGTGTAATAAATTTCCATCAAAGCCTGTTTTTATATTATTGATGTTTCGGGGAGTGAAAATGCAACAAAAAAATTCCTGTTTTGCCTGGAATTATGAGGCAAATACTAAGAGCAATAGTTTTGGATATAAATTTATAAACATCACAATAACAACACTATACAACTAAATATAACAATTAAAGAATCTGAAAAAGCTGGCTTTTGATCTGAATTTTTAAATCATTGCTCATACTTATACATTATTATATATGGAAGAAGGATTTAATTGACAGGTTTGAAACTCAGGGGCCCGGTTCTTAAAATTATTAGCCGGTATTCTGTTAATAAAAATTCCCGGTTGTTTATCCTCCCGGTTAAAAGATGACACGTCCGGATCATAAATCTAAATATTTGAGACAATACTGGAATTTCAATTAGCTAAATAAATTAGATTATGTTTTTAAAATGATATTTATTTGTTGGAAGTCCAAAGACCGAGGTCCGAAGACCAAAGTCCGAAGACCGAAGACCGAAGTCCGAAAAAACAGATGAAATCAATCTTCGTAGAACCCTTAACGAGTCTTTGTTGAATAATTTTTTTTAACCACTAAGGATCACAAAGGGCAACACAAAGGAACGCTAAGTAAAAAAGACAATCGAAAAAATCCTTTGTGACCCTTCGTGATCCTTTGTGGTAAAAATAAATAAGAGCATATAAAAATACTCATGTGAGATCACCGACTGTTATTATTCTTAAATGAATCATGAGTTTATTGTAAGTCTAAGAGACAGATCAATTAACACATAATCAACTAATTACAGCCCAATAGAATCCAGTACGGGCTTTCCATGAAATTATATCTGTAATCCGATCCGATCCCAGGGGGAAAAATTAAAATAACAGGTCACCGGAAAAAAGAATTTGGATCAGAATTACATTTTTCAATCTGCAATTTGCGCTAAGATTTGTTTATCAAACGAAATATCATGTTCGTCAAAATTAGATTCGGGATTGTCAAAAGCGACTTTTAAACTGATCTTGTATTTAAAAACTAGTTGTAAAATCGATGCTGAATGATGAACAGAATATCCCTTGATTCTGGTATTTCATTTTCAAAACATTGATTGTCAGAATAGTGAATTATCATTCAGGGGAAAGCCTGTAATACTGACCTGATTTTTCAGAATTTTTGTAAGAATTAATGATGTAATCTTAACCAGACCTGATAAGTATGGATGAACTTTTACTCACTCTTAATAAACTTATAAATAATCAAAATTTTACATCAAGTCAGGTGTACCTGACTTTTATTGGATTTAGTACAATATCATTATTGATAATAACAACCTGATCGCAAAAAATTAATCCTGCTAATGAAGCAAAAACAAAAAACTAATCATATGAAAACTTTGACACCTTCAGTTACATTGCCAAATGGTACCTCTACGGATATCATTTACCGTTATGTTAACCTCTTTTCAGGGAAAAGTGAAGTCACTCCTGACAGGATAACTATAAGTGAGATCAACCAGGGGCAAAACATTTTAAACAGGTTATTTAAAGGTGTAAGACATTTAAAACTAATTATAGCATTTCTTATCTGTGTATCATGTTTAGTGGATGTCACGGCACAGATAACCACTCTGAATGCCTGGTCAAATGAATACCATGGTACATCCACAAATACCCAGAATGTCTCTTATGCAATACCTGCTGGAAGCAACACAAATCGTCTTCTGGTTGTTGCCATTGCATCTGCTAGAAGTTCAACAGGTTCAAAGACAGTAACTCTCACATATGGAGGTCAGACATTGATATCTGTGCAAGGTGATATGTCGACCACTTCAATACAACAGCATACACAGTTATATTATCTGAATGAAGCAGGTATCAAAGCTGCTGCCAATAGCACATTATCATTTAGTGTTACTGGAGGCTCAACTACACGAATTACTGACGTATTTGTCACTGTCTTCGATGGCGTTGATCAGACCTCTACAATAACTAATAGCAGGAACTATAACAGTGGAACAAATACAACAAATAACTTTTCTTTTTCAACAGCCCTAAATATAAATGGCAATGATCAGGCTGTGGAGATCGTAAGTTCTGTTCGTACAAATAGCTCTAGTCCACGTACTATTAATTATGCTACAAACTGGACAATGGCAACTGATGAAACTTCTACAAATTCTGATGCAATAAGAAATGGTGTTGCTAATCGCGCTATTCCGGGCACAAATATTACGGATGTCTCTACAACTGGTTTAACTGGTTCTACTCTTGTTTCCATGACAGGAATGAGCCTTAAAGCGGCACCTATTGTTCCTGTTATTACAAGTTTAGGCTCAACCAGCGGTTGCGTGGGATCTTCACTTGTAATCAACGGAACTAATTTATCAGGAGCTACATCAGCTGCAATTGGCGGTACTGCTGCGAGTATAACTGCTAACACAGCTGCCTCAGTTACTGTAACAGTGGGAAGTGGTACAACAGGTACTGTTTCTGTTACCACTCCATTAGGGACTGCAACAAGCAGTGCTACTTTTACTGTAAATGCCTTACCAACAGTGGCTGCAATAGAAGGTGGAGCATCCTCTGTATGTGTAAATTCCTTAACTCCTGCATTTACCGACGCAACCTTGGGAGGATCATGGTCAATAACCCCAGGGACAGGTAGTGCAAACATAACATCAGGTGGGGTAGTTACGGGTCTGACAGCCGGTACTGTTACCGTTGTTTATACATTCAGCAATGGAACATGTTCAAATACGGCTTCAGCATCCTTAACAGTAAACCCGTTACCGTTAGTCGCTCCGATAGCAGATGGAGCACCAGGAGTATGTGTAGGTACTTCAACTCCAGCATTCACGAATGCAACCCTTGGTGGATCATGGTCAAGAATCAATGGAACAGGTACTGCAAGTATTGATGCAGGCGGAATTGTTACCGGGCTGACACCAGGTACAGTTACAGTCGTATACACATACAATGACGGAACATGCTCAAATACAGCGACTATTGGACTTACTGTTTATTCCACTATTGTTGTTAATAGTACAAATGTATATAGCAATTCTCCGACTTCAGTCCCAATATGTGAAGGCTCTACTTTAGAGCTATTTGCCCCTTCCGGCGGCACAAGTTATGAGTGGTTTGGTCCTGATGGATGGTCATCACCTGATCAGAATCCTACAAGAACTTCTGTACCTTTATCTGCAGCCGGGCAGTATAATGTCTTTATTTATAGTGATTGTTACCCTGCTGGTTATGCATGGGCAACATTTGTTGGTCTGCATGCGCGACCTGCTGTTCCTGGTTTATCAGGTCCATCTCCAGTTTGTATCAATTCAACGAATAACGTTTACACCACTGAGGCATCCATGTCGAATTATGCATGGACAGTATCACCCGGAGGTTCAATTACATCCGGAGGAGGTGCATCAGACAATAGTGTTACAGTTACCTGGAACACGGCAGGTCCTCAATTCGTTAAGGTGAATTATACCAATTCCTTTGGATGTTATCCAGTATCGGATACTCAGTTTAATGTAACTGTTAATCCTTTCCCGGGGAATCCCGGTAGTATAACCGGCCAGGCAACTGTTTGTCCAAATGCTATCGGTATTCAGTATTCAATTGGCTCAGTTAGTGGCGCTACAGGTTATACTTGGACATTACCTGCTGATTGGTCAATAACCTTGGGACAAGGAACAACAAATATTACGGTTGTGCCAGGTAATCTGGCCGGAAATATCAGCGTAACAGCTGACAACTTATGCGGTTCAAGTTCTCCAAGAACACTTGCAGTAACAACAACTGTCGCAAATGACATTGGGTTTAATAATAATTTTAATACTAATACACTTTCAATATGTGCCGGCACTACGGGTACTACTATTGATGGAGGTAATCCTTCAGGTTCGGAAACTTCAACCTGGGAGGTATCAACTGCAGCTCCTTCAGGACCATTTGCTACAGTCTCTCCCAATCCTGGTAATACACGAAGCTGGACAATAAGTTCGACATATTATAATCTTGCCGGAACATATTATTTCAGGAGGGTGCTTAGTAATAATTCTATTTGCAGTGGAAATAGTGATGTTGTTACATTAACAGTAAATCCCCGGCCGACCCCAGGCATCACAGGTAATAATACAGTTTGTCAGGGAACCTCGAATACGTATCTTACCCAGACAGGTATGTCCGGCTATGCATGGGCAGTATCAACCGGCGGTTCAATCACCGGAGGTGGTGGTTCCTCGGATGATTATGTTACCATAACCTGGACTGCATCAGGCAGTAATCGTTATGTCAGAGTAAATTACCATGATGCAAATGGATGTGATGCTCTATCCAGTACTCAGTTTAATGTAACAGTTAACCCCGCGCCTGTCCCAACAATCGGGAGCGATTCCCCCGTATGTTACGGATATAACCTGAATCTTTCATCAGGTGGCGGTGTATCTTATGTCTGGTCAGGACCGAATAGTTTTTCATCTCAGGACCAGAATCCTGTCATTAATAGCGTTACCCCCGCTGCAACAGGGACTTACATTGTAACAGTTACTGATGCCAATACATGCACTGCAACTGCATCAACACTTGTTTCTATAGTTCCCATAATTGATATAGAAGCATCAAGCGACTCTCCACAGTGTGAAGGCTCCACATTGAATCTCCATTCAACAGCTGGTGGCACTTCATACAGCTGGACCGGACCGGATGGTTTTATTTCCACACTGCAAAATCCGGTAATTTTCCCTTTAACCAATGCTAAAACCGGACTTTATATTGTTACTGTAATAACTCCTACTTGCGGCTCGATTACTACGGCCACGTATGTTACAGTTAATCCAAACCCGGTGCCAGGCATATCAGGTCCTTCTTCAACTTGTCTCAATGATACAGGCGATGAGTATATCACTGAGTCAGGTATGACCAACTATATCTGGACCGTATCTCCGGGAGGTACAATTATTGCCGGAGGTACTTCGACCAGTGATAAGGCTACTGTCGCATGGAGCGCTCCCGGGCCTCAATGGGTCAGTGTAAATTATATGAATTCAAACGGATGTTCCGGCGGTTCGACTCATAATGTTTCAGTTATACTACCATACATCTCCTCTGGTCCCACTTCTGCCTGTATCGGATCAACTAATAATGTCTATTCAGCTGAAACAGGTATGACCAATTATGTCTGGACAGTATCTGCAGGTGGTACAATTACTGCTGGAGGAGGTTCAACAGACAACACAGTTACCATTACATGGAACACAGCAGGTGCTCAATCGGTTGGTGTGAATTATACCACCCCGGATGGATGCACTGCTATATCTCCGACTATACATAATGTCACTGTAAATCCATTGCCGGTTCCTGTAATTACCGGTCCGGTCAGTGCTTGCCAGGAAGGATCCTCCGGATTCGTTTATAATACTCAGCCTGGAATGTCAAACTATGTCTGGACTGTATCTTCAGGAGGAATCATCAATTCCGGTAATGGCACAAATTCAGTAAATATTACCTGGACTTCTAAAGGTTCACAGTCAGTAAGTGTAACTTATACCAATGGTAACGGTTGTTCACCAGTTGTCCCGACAGTTTATCCTGTTACGGTTAATGAACGGCCAGTTCCTACTATTACAGGTCCGGCTTTTATTTGCAACGGATTATCAGGGGTTTATACTACAGAAGCGTTAATGACAGGTTATACCTGGGGTATATCAGGCGGAGGTTCAATCACTTCCGGTGCAGGTACAAATTCTGTAACTATAACCTTTACATCAACCGGAGATAAATATGTTTCCGTAAACTACACTAATCAATCAGGTTGCAGACCTGCAACTGCAAGTGTTATGATGGTTACAGTTAACGCGATACCATCGCCCACAATCACAGGTCCTTCCCCGGTATGTCTCAATTCATCGGGTAATGTATATACCACTCAGGCTGGTAATTCAGGTTATTCCTGGAGTATATCTGGAGGTAACATCACCTCAGGTGCAGGTACGAATGCGGTAACTGTTACCTGGACTTCCGCTACTAACACCTCTCTGGGAGTTAATTATATGAATTCAAATAATTGTGCTGCTGCATCACCCGCTACTCTTAATGTTACGGTCATTCCTCTGCCTTCAACAACCGGGACTACTATTACTTACGGACAGACAGGAAGCAGTGGAGCACTGACATTCACATCAAGTTGCGATCCGGTTAATTCATTAAAGGGACCTTTTAATGCTTCAACTGGTTCAAATGTTACTGGAGTGGGAACGGTTGCCTGGTCAGGATTTGGAAATATTACTAATGTAGCTGACAATAATTATGCTACAATAAATGGTCTAAGCGAAAATGGCGGGACTTCTAATTATCTTAGGGGTACAGGGTATGGTTTTGCAATTCCATCAGGAGCTACCATCAAAGGTATTGAAGTAGTTATACGTCGTCAATCAAGTGGTTCCAATTCACCATTAATCAGAGATAACAGGGTTCGGCTCGTAAAAGCAGGAGTAATTCAAGCCGCTGAAGATAAAGCAAAAACTACGGAAGACTGGACTAGTGGCGGTAATTTTGGTACAGCAACCTATGGAGGACAGACTGACTTATGGACAAACAGCTGGTCAGTTGGTGATATAAATGATGCCAACTTTGGTGTTGTTCTTTCTGCACTCAATTCGAATACTGGTAATAACCGTACAAGAGATGCAATAGTTGATTATATGCAAATTACTGTATATTATACCTTACCTGGAAATATTCAATGGTATGCTGCATCTTTAGGCGGATCTCCAATTTTCACAGGGAATCCTTTCAATACACTTCTGGAGGCTTCCTCGGGTCTCACCAATATGAGCCTTCCGGGATCACATACTTTCTACACCGTATGTTCAAATGCTCCTGATTGCAGAGCTCCGGCTACTTTATTAATTGAAAAGGCCGAACAGACAATTACATGGACTCCTCTTACACCTATCAGTTATGGTACACCTTTGAGTGTTGCACAGTTAAATGCAAGCGTATCAGGAGTATCAGGTGGAGCTCTACCGGGAGAATTGACTTATACCCCCGCTTTAGGTACAAAATTACCTGCAGGTCCACAAACACTTCATGTTACTGCTGCTGAAACAGATTATTACAAAGAAGCATCAATGGATGTATTGATTAATGTTGAAAAAGCTCCACTAACTGTTTCTGCGACCGCTGACAACAAAATATATGACGGTCTGACCACAGCTGTTGCACATCTTACAACAGATGCACTGTTTGGCGATGTTGTAACGACTGCATATGTTAGTGCGGACTTTACAGACAAGAATATTGGCACCGGCAAAACTGTTAATGTAACCGGTATAAGTATCGGTGGTACAGATGCGGGCAATTACAACCTTCTCAATACAACTGCAACAACGACAGCTGATATTACAGTTAAAGGCCTTACCGTTTCTGCTCTGGCAGATAATAAAAAGTATGATGGTCTGACCGCAGCAGTTGTGCATCTGACAACTGATGCTGTATCTGGTGATGTTGTTACA
>Ga0209745_1002457_pt1 | contig 10571 bp, 7 predicted proteins | sample BarGraNGADG00312_FD_184495 | JGI IMG/M metagenome (GOLD analysis project Ga0209745, IMG submission 184495) | Arctic peat soil microbial communities from Barrow, Alaska - Barrow Graham LP Ref core NGADG0004-312 (SPAdes) (version 2) | ecosystem: Environmental > Terrestrial > Soil > Wetlands > Peat ... | reverse complement strand
GGCACGCTCGGAGCAGGTGGACATGCTGAAGCTATCCTTGAGCGCATCACCCCGGGGGGCCGGCTCATTGGTATTGACCGGGACCCGGAGGCAATTGCTGCAGCGGAAGAGAGGCTGGGCGAAATGGCTCAGGCGGTCAGTTACCATTGCGAAAATTTCAGAGGTTTACAGTCCGTCCTTGATGGCGAGGGGATAAGCGAGGTCGACGGCATCCTGCTTGACCTCGGAGTCTCGTCGATGCAGCTGGACGATGCCACCCGTGGCTTTTCATTCAGGCATGACGGGCCGCTCGACATGCGCATGGGCCCTGACGCCGACTGGACGGCTGCGGAGATAATCAACGAGGAAACAGAGGACGAGCTCGCTCGCATCCTCTTCAGGTACGGCGAAGAGCGGTGGGCCAGGCGGATCGCTCAATTCATAGTGGAGGCTCGGGAGCGCAGACCCATACGGACAACAGGGGAGCTGGAACAGGTCGTAAAGGACGCCGTGCCCGCGGGCGCGAGGCGCGGCAAGAAACATCCCGCGCGCAAGACTTTCCAGGCGCTACGCATCGCGGTAAACCACGAGCTGGAAGATCTCAAGGAGGGGATCGCCGACGGGACAGAATGCCTGGCTCCTGCCGGGCGGATAGTCGTGCTGACTTACCAGTCCCTCGAGGACCGGATAGTCAAAAGCACATTCAACTCCCTGGCAAAAGGAACAGACTATCCGCCCGGCTTCCCGCTCGCTCCTCCGGAGCCGACAATGTTCGAGGTCCTGACGCGCAAGCCGGTCAGGCCTACCCCGGAGGAGATAGAAGAAAACCCCCGTTCCAGGAGCGCCAAGCTGCGCGCCGCTATGCGGAAAAGCGAGCTGGAAGATGCTTAAGAAGAAGGTCAACGAGAAGCACGTCAAGAATGCAAAAACAGAGCCTGCGGCGAAGCGCCAGGAGAAGAAAGGGCTGAACCTGGGGCTCTTACTGGTTGTGTTTCTCTTCCTGGCTACCACGGGAGTCTTCATGCTGGTGCAGCACCAGTACTCAGTCAGGAACGACCTCAAGTCGCGCAGCGTCCAGGCACGGATTTCCTCGGAAAAGTCGAAGCAGGAGCAGCTGCGGCTGACGCTGGCGCGGCTGAAATCTCCAGGCCGTGTGGCAAGCATCGCCGCCGACGAACTGGGGCTCTCGGACCCCTCCGGCGTCATCTACCTGAAGTACACGAGGGACGCGGCCGGAAACATGGTGTGCCAGAGCACCCTCGAGGAGCTCACGGCCCCTAGGCCCGAGACACAGGCTGAACCGGATTCGTCGCCTTCCAAGGCTGAGGCCAACGTAGTCGAGAAGACCGGCGGCGGGCGCTGACGAACAGACAGGCGCGGTATGTCAAGACGTGAGATGAGGGACAGGCGCATCACCGTTGTGACGATCGTCCTCCTAGCGGCGCTGGGCATCATTACGGGTAAGCTCGTCCTGATCCAGGGCATACAGGCCGCCAAGTACAAGAAGCTTGCATCCGATCAGCGTGACACCACCATCAAAGTGACCCCGAGGCGCGGGACCATAACTGACCGCGAGGGCGAGGTCATGGCCATCAGCGAAGACTGCTCGACCGTCTACGCGACTCCTTACCTGGTCAAGGACAAGAAGCGCGTCGCACAGAAGGTCGCGCAGGCTCTCGGGGAGGATCCCACCGACGTCCAGAGGAAACTCGAAAAAAAGGGTGGGTTCGTCTACCTGGCCCGAAAGCTCGACAAGTCTGTCGCGGACAAGCTTAAAAAAGAGAAGCTCGAGGGAATCGGGTTCGTCGAGGAGAGCAAGCGCGTGTACCCGCTCGGGGCGCTGGCCTCGCAGATACTCGGGATGGTCGACATGGATAACAAGGGGCAGGCGGGCCTCGAGCTCTACTACGAGGACATGCTGGGAGGGAAGCCGGGCGAAGTGATGCTGGAGCGAGACGCCGCGGGCAATCCTATCCCGGGCAGTGAGAAGAACCAGGTGAACGAAGTCGACGGTGTGGATCTTCAACTGACCATCGACAAAGACATCCAGTCGACCATGGAAGACTCGCTCGCAACGGCCGTACGGGAGTACGGTGCGAAGGCGGCGACGGCGATAGTCATGGACTGCAATACGGGCGACGTCCTGGCTATGGCCTCGAACCCTACGTTCGACCCGAACCAGCGCAGCAACATCGACCCGGCATCGATGAGAAATCGCGCGGTGACCGACGTATATGAGCCGGGTTCGTGCCTCAAGATCGTGACTGCCGTCGCGGCTCTGCAGACCGGCACGGTCAATCCCGACACCGTGATCAACGTCCCGACAGAGCTCAAGGTCGCCGACGCCACCTTCAAAGACGCCGAGCCGCTGCCGACCCGCCAGTTGCCCTTCTCCAAGATAATCAGCCAGTCCTCAAACGTCGGCACCATCGAGACGGCGCTGAAAGTCGGGGACAAGCAACTGAGCGACTACATGAATGTGTTCGGCATCGGCCACAAGACGGGCATTGATTTCCCCGGTGAGGTCGGGGGCATCCTGCCCGCTCTCGGCGCCTGGACCGGAACGAGCGCCGCCACGATCAGCATCGGGCAGGGCGTCTCGTTGACACCGATCCAGCTCGCCTGCGTTACCGGCACTGTGGCTAACGGAGGCAGGAAGATCTGCCCCCATTTTCTGAAAGCCAAGATCTCAGGCACCGGGGTCCATGACATGGGTCTTGGCGGATTGGGGGAAGAGATCCTGACCAAGGACACCTGCCAGAAGATGACCGGGATCATGGAGCAGGTGCTCGCCCCTGACGGGACCGGCCCTAAGGCCGCGGTCAACTACTACCGCGTGGCGGGCAAGACCGGGACCGCCGAGAAGCCGAACCCGGGGGGCGCCGGTTACTCCGGCACGTACATGGCGACGTTCGTAGGGTTTGCCCCCGCGGAGAGGCCAAGGATCGTCTGTATGGTCGTGCTGGATGAGCCCACGCCGATCTGGGGCGGCGAGACGGCGGCGCCGGTTTTCAGAAAGATAATGAGCTTCAGTCTGCAGCATTTGAAGATCCCGCCGTCCTGGGGGACACCCCCCAAGTAACCGGAGGTGCCCCCATGCTTGAGACGGCAAGGCTGGCAGTGGAGCTGATGAGATGCGGAGTTCACAGGGATGAGAGGCGTTACTTGACTCTGGCGAGGCCCAGGACTACAAGGTACCATGGGCACGGCCCGAGAGCACAAGTGACGAGGTATAAACATGTTACTAAGCGAGCTTCTGGACACAATTGATGAGAAGAAAGCGAGCGGCCCGGCAGAAATTGAGATAACCGGGATAGCGTACGACAGCCGAGCCGTCGTCGAAGGCGACGCGTTTTTCTGCATCAAGGGACTGGTCACGGACGGGCACCTGTACGCGGCGCAGGCCGCCGCGAGAGGCGCGAAAGCGATTGTCGTGGAGAGGGAGCCCGAGGACGAGCTTCCCGAAGACCTCGCCATCGTCAGGGTCCCGGATTCGAGGTACGCACTTGCAAAACTCTCCGCCGAGTTTTACGGCAACCCTTCACTCGAGCTGAAGCTGGTGGGGTTGACCGGAACGAATGGTAAGACCACCACCGGCTACCTCGTCGAAAACATTTTCAAGAGCGCGGGGTACGTCGCCGGTCTCATCGGGACGGTGGAAAACCACATCGGCGTGACGGTCGAGCCGGTGACGCGCACGACCCCGGAGTCTCTGGACCTCCAGAGGCTCCTCAGGCGGATGGTCGATGAAGGGGTCGAGGCCGCCGTCATGGAGGTGTCCTCTCACGCCCTTGAGCTACACAGGGTGAGCGGCTGCTACTTCGATTCGGTAGTGTTCACCAACATCACGCAGGACCACCTCGACTTCCACATCTCCTTTGAGGACTACTTCGCGGCGAAGCGCCGTCTGTTCGAGGGGGAAGAGTTCGGCGAAGGCCGTACCGTGATAGTGAACATCGACGATCCCTTCGGCCGGAGGCTGCTCGAGGAGACAACTCTACCGGCGCGCTCGTTCGGGATGGACTCTGGAGCTGACGTCCGTGCCGACAACGTGGTGGTCTCGGCCGGCGGGAACACGTTTGACCTGATGTACGGGGAGTGCGTCACGGCGATGGCCACGATGCTGCAGGGAAGGTTCAATGTTTACAACTGCCTCGCCGCCGCGGCCGTTGGTGTCGAGCTTGGCATCGATGCGGAGAGCATCGCTCGCGGCCTGGAGACGCTCGCCGGCGTACCTGGCAGGTTCGAGAACATCGGCTGCGGCCAGGCGTTTACGGCGATCGTCGATTACGCCCACACGCCTGACGGGATCAGAAACATCCTCGAGGCATGCCAGGAAGTGAGCGAGGGGCGCGTGATCACTGTCGTCGGGTGCGGCGGGGACCGCGACAAGGCGAAACGCGCCCTGATGGGGCGGGTTGCCACAGAGCTTTCTGATCTGTGCATCATCACGTCCGACAACCCTCGCAGCGAGGACCCGGCGTCCATTATAGACATGGTGCTCGAGGGAGTGCGGGGCCAGTTCCCCGAAGACCGTTACATGGTCGAGGTAGACCGCAGGACCGCGATCTGCAAAGCAGTCAAAGAAGCCGACGACACGGACCTCGTGGTTATCGCAGGAAAAGGTCATGAAAGTGGCCAAATCTTTGCTGACAGGGTGATTCCCTTCGACGACAGGCAGGTCCTTCGAGAATGTCTCCAGGAGGTCACAGGTGCGGAGTGTCAGCCTTAAGCAGGTAGCTGATGCGACCGGCGGAAAGCTCGCGGGCGAGTGGACGAAACTCAACGTGTCGAGCGTCGGAACGGATACGCGCGACCTGTCGGGAAAAGAACTGTTCATCGCTCTGGCCGGTCCAAACTTCGATGCCAACGGCTTCCTCGACGACGCGGTAAAGGCGGGAGCGCGGGCGGCGATCGTAAGCGCGAGCAGCCCGTTCGCTCGTGATTTTCAGGCCAGAAACCCCTCGTTTCCGCTCATCATGGTGAAGGACACCGAGAGAGCTCTTGGAGACCTTGCGGCATTCGTCCGCAAGAGCCTTGACCTTACGGTCATAGGCATAACAGGCACCACCGGCAAGACTTGCACCAAGGATTACGTGGCCTCCATCATGTCGATCGAGAAGAACACGCTCTCGACGCCTGGCAGCTATAACAACGAGGTAGGTATCCCGCTCACCATCTTCGGGGCGCGCAAGAAAGACCAGGTCCTTGTCGCGGAGATGGGAGCGCGGAGGGCCGGCGACATCAAGAGGCTGGCTGAGATCGTGATGCCGCGCGTGGGCGTGATCACCAACATCGGGCCGGGGCATCTCGAGCTGTTCAAGACGCTCGAGACAGTCGCGCGCACCAAAGGCGAGCTTGCACACTGCCTGCCGGAGGACGGGGACCTGTTGCTCAATGCCTCAGATCCCTGGACCAGGAAGATAGCGCGCGAGACCCGCGCGAGGGTGACCAGGTACGGGCGGGGCAGGGGCACTGCCTACCGGGCCGACCGCGTCTCTCTCGACTCGATGGCGCGGCCTTCGTTCGAGCTGCGCGGCCCTTCGTTCGAGCTCGAGGTTCGGCTGCCCTCAGTCGGAAGGCACCAGGTGGAGAACGCCGTGGCGGCCGCAGCCTGCGCGCACGTCATGGGAGTAAGACCCGAGAGCATCAAAGCCGGGCTCGAAAAGGCCCGGCTGTCACGCTGGCGCACCGAGTGCATCGAGTGTGGCGCGGGCTATCTTGTGATAAACGACGCGTATAACGCAAACCCGCGCTCGATGGAGGCGGCGTTGCGGACCCTGGCCGAGGCTGCCGGCAAGCGCCGCACAATCGCCGTGCTCGGTGGAATGGCGGAGCTCGGAGCGCAGAGCACTGACTTCCACGAGCAGTCCGGGATCAAAGCCGCGGAGCTGGACATCGATGTGCTGGTGACCGTCGGCCGGCGGGCGCGGCCCATAGCAACGGGCGCAATATCGGGCGGTCTGCCGAAAGGCAGCGTCTTCCGCTGCGAGGATGTCGCCGAGGCGATGGACCTCCTGGCGTGCATAATCGAACCCGACGACGTCATACTGGTAAAGGCATCGAGGGCGATGGGGCTCGAGACCATGCCCGAGAGGATCGCGGCACCGGCTTTCGCGAACAGGAAGCTGGTGGAGAATGTATAGAGTCCTCGGGGCCGCTTGCGTGGCCGGTTTCATCTGTATTATCTTCACGCCCGCTCTAATCAGGTTCCTTCGCCGGATGGAGTACGGACAGGTGGTCCGGGAGGACGGCCCGCACGCGCACTTCGTCAAGAAGGGGACGCCGACCATGGGCGGCATCCTGATCATCCTCGGAACGGTCATCGCGTACTGCATCTTCTCCAAGTTCACTCCGGAGGGCCTCATCGTGCTGGGCACGATGGTCGCGTGCGGCCTGCTCGGTTTCGCAGACGACTTCATCCAGATAAGGAAGAAGAGGTCTCTCGGCCTCAAGGGACGCTATAAGATACTCGGACAGATAGTCATCGCTCTCGGCTTCACCCTCCTGGCGACGCGGCTCGCTTCGCCGGGCCACCCCAAGCTGCCGATGAAGTTGAGTTTCCTCGGAGGCACGGGGCTGAGCCTTGGGCTGTTCTTCTTCGCGTGGGTCTTCATCATGATCATCGCGGCTTCCAATTCCGTGAACCTGACAGACGGCCTCGACGGCCTGGCCAGCGGGTCGATGATCATGGTGATGGCGGCTTACCTCCTTATCGCCTTCACGATGTTCAGGCACCCCATCTCGGTCCACCCGAAGTTCTATCCTTTCACCGGCAACCCGGCTCTCGACATCGCCATAATCTCCGGGGCGGTGCTGGGCGCCTGCGTCGGCTTTCTCTGGTGGAACGCTGCGCCGGCGAAGATCTTCATGGGTGACACAGGCTCCCTCGCGCTGGGCGGCGTGGTAGCGGCCATAGCGATAATGACCCGGACGCAGTTCCTCCTGCTGATACTGGGTGGGCTGTTCGTGCTCGAGGCCCTCTCCGTGCTGATACAGGTCGGAGTGTTCAAGATCACTCATGGCAAGCGCGTGTTCAGGATGGCGCCGATCCACCACCACTTCGAACTGGGTGGGTGGTCGGAGTTCACGGTGATGGTCAGGCTCTGGATCCTCTGCGGGTTCTTTGTCCTCGTCGGGTTCGCCATCTTCTACGTGGATTTCGTCGGCAGGGTCCCGTCGTGACCTGGCCAGCCGGCAAGAAGGTTCTCGTTGTCGGCCTCGGATCCAGCGGAGAGGCTGCGGCTGTCGTGTTGCGAGGGCTTGGTGCCACCCCGGTGGTCATCGACAGCTCCGATGCGCCCTCGCGCGCCGACGCGGCTGAAGCGCTCGAAGCTCGAGGCATCGAGGTCAGGCTCGGGGTGCTCATTCCCGAAGACGTCAAGTCATTCGGTCTCGTAGTGGCAAGCCCGGGTGTGCCCGACCGCGCAGCCGTGCTTAAAGAGGCGCGCTCGAGCGGGATCAAGGTCATCAGCGAGCTGGAGCTCGGATATGATCTTCTGACCGGTAGCACTTTCGTGGCGGTGACTGGCACCAACGGCAAGACTACGACGACCCGGCTGATAGCGGCGATGCTCGACGGTCCCGGTCGGCGGGCCGTGGAATGCGGCAACATCGGAACGCCGGTGGTGAGCCTCTACGGTCAGGTCTCCTCCGAGGATATCCTCGTCTGCGAAGTGAGCAGCTTCCAGCTTCAGAACATTGACACCTTCCGGCCCCACGTCGCCGTAGTGCTCAACCTCGCCCCGGACCATTTCGACTGGCACGAGGACATCGGGGATTACAGCCGCGCCAAGATGCGTATCGTCGAGAATATGGGCGAGGACGACTGTCTCGTTTACAACATCGACGACGCGTTCTGCCGCGAGGTCGCCGGCAAGGCCCGGGGCATGACGATCGGCTTCGGGCCGGAGCGAAGAGAAGGCAGCGGCATATGGCTGGAGGACGGCTGGGTCGTTACGGGCCGTCCATTGCCTCCCCGCCGGCTCCTTGAAGTCGGCAAGCTCAAGCTCGTGGGGGGGCATAACATAGAGAACGTGATGGCTGCCGCTGCCGCATCTCTTGCGATCTGTGACGATGCCCTGAAGGTAGCGGCCTCCGCGGAATCATTTGGAGGGCTTGAGCACAGGTGCGAACCCGCTGGCGAGATCAGTGGCGTGCTCTTCTACAACGATTCCAAGGCGACAAACCCTCATGCTGCGCAGCACGCGGTGCGCGCCTTCGAGGGAAGGTTTGTCGCCATCATGGGTGGAAGGAACAAGGGACTTGATTTTACGGAGCTCGCACATGAGCTCTGTTGTTTGATGCGTGAAGGTCGCCTCGAGGGCGTGGTCCTGGTCGGTGAGAGTGCCCCGGAGATGAGGAGCGCGATCGAGAGCTCTTGCGGGGAGTTGGCCGGCGAGCGCCTTGTCACAGTAGGCGACCTGGACGAGTCTGTCGCAGTCGCCCTCGCTATGGCTGGGCCTGGAGCATCGGTGCTGTTCTCACCCGCATGCGCTTCGTTCGACATGTTCGAGGACTACAAGCACCGGGGGAGGGCATTCAAGGCGGCTGTCCTTAAGCTGGCGGGAGGTGAGACAGGTGGCAGCGTCACCTAGTGCTGCGAGAAAGCAGCCGCCGGCGCGGCGCGATGGTCCGCGAGGGGTGACTGCGCAGCGAAAACCACCATCCTCCCGAGAGCCTGCCCGGACTTCCAGGAATAGGGCTACGAGCGGACACGCGGGCAAGCGCGCCAGCAGCCCTCGTGACAATGACAAGAGGCGCGCGAGCGCTAGAGACCGTGCGAGCAGGCCACAGCCCAGGGCGATGATCAATAAGACACCGCTCGCTTACCTGGTACTCATACCCTCCACCGCGCTGCTCCTCCTCGGGCTCGTGATGGTGTTCTCCGCGGACTCGGTCGTCGGGCCCAACATGCAGGTCGGCGGGTACCATGCGTTCCTGGACCAGTTGATGTGGGCGGGACTCGGCGTAATCGTGCTGATCTTTTTCGCCAAGTTCGATTATCACAAGGTAGGGAAATTCTCCTGGGCAGCGGTGATCCTGTCGTTCGTGCTCCTGGCCCTGGTACTCTTCATGGGGAAGTCGGCATATGGCGCGCGGCGATGGATCGTAATAGGGCCGTTGAACCTCCAGCCCACCGAGATAGCGAAATTCGCACTCATAATATTCGCTGCTTACGTTCTTTCGGTGAAAAGCGAGAAGCTCAAGCAGTTCGGGCACCTCTTCTTCCCGGTGCTCCTCTTCACCATAGCCGGTGCCGGCCTGATGCTGGTTCAGCCGGACCTCGGAAGCGCGCTCGTGCTCTGCTTCGCGGTCATGGTCGTGCTTGCGATAGCGAAGACGAAGTCCTCCCACCTGTTCGCCATCGGAGCGGCGGGTTCTGCGGGCGCTTTGTTTTTCGCTCTCTCAGCCCCGTACCGACGGGCGAGGCTTTTCTCTTTCGTAAACCCCTGGAAGACCCCGAAGGGAGCGGGCTACCAGGTGATCCAGTCTTACATCGCACTTGGCTCGGGAAACATCAAAGGCCTCGGGCTGGGCATGAGCCGGCAGAAGTTCAGCTACCTGCCGAATGCGCATACCGACTTCATATTCTCGATCATCGGGGAGGAGCTGGGCATAGCAGGGACGGTGACTGTCGTGTGCCTGGTGGCGCTCTTGGCTTACGGCGGCATGCGGATAGCGCGGAGCGCCCCTGACGAGCTCGGGAGGCTGCTCGCCGCCGGGATAACGGCACTGATCGTCATCCAGGCGCTGGTGAACATGGGCGGGGTCACCGGGCTCCTTCCGATAACCGGAGTCCCGCTGCCGCTGGTCTCGAGTGGCGGCTCAAGCCTCTGTGTATCGCTGGCGTGCGTGGGCATACTGCTCAACATTGCCGCTCATAGCCGGGCCAAGGTGTAAGCCGTGCATCTGGTCGTGACGGGTGGCGGCACCGGGGGCCACATATACCCGGCAGTCGCGGTAGCAGAGTATGCTCGCAAGAACCTCCCTGACACTACTGTATCCTACATCGGCTCGGTCTCCGGCCCGGAGGCCGCCATCGCGGGGGAGGCCGGGATCCCCTTCGACGGGGTCGAGGTCGCCGGGGTGGTAGGGAAGAGTCCGATAACGGCGCTCAAGTCCATGATCATGTCCCTTCGCGCGGCATTTCGCTGCAGGAAGCTCTTAAAGAGGCTCGGCGCCGACTGTGTCGTAGGCACCGGCGGGTATGCGATGGTTCCAGCCTGCATTGCGGCCATAACTATGCGCGTGCCTCTCGTGCTCCACGAGATGAATTTCGATCCGGGTCATGCGACGCGACTGTTGGCCAGGCGGGCCGCGGCGATCGCTGTCGCCTACGCGGGGACGGCAGAATTTCTGCCGGCGTCTTCGAGACGAAGGGTCGTTGTCACGGGCGTTCCCGTGCGTCCCGAGATCGAAGCGATCGCGTCGCCGGAGGCCCGAGAAGAGGCGAAGAATGAGGCGACAAGGGTGTTCGGCCTCGATGCGGGAAAGAAGACCCTGCTGCTTTTTGGTGGCAGCCAGGGCGCGGAGGCGCTGAACGAGTCGGCATGGGCCGAGCTTGCCGCGCTGGCTGACAGAGTGGACGT
>Ga0209745_1002456_pt1 | contig 10573 bp, 10 predicted proteins | sample BarGraNGADG00312_FD_184495 | JGI IMG/M metagenome (GOLD analysis project Ga0209745, IMG submission 184495) | Arctic peat soil microbial communities from Barrow, Alaska - Barrow Graham LP Ref core NGADG0004-312 (SPAdes) (version 2) | ecosystem: Environmental > Terrestrial > Soil > Wetlands > Peat... | reverse complement strand
GTGCGGGTTCGAGACCCGTCGGGGACACCAAGATCCGGGACGTCGGCCCGTGGCTGGGGAACTTCCGGCGTGCGGCAGCCTTTAGTCTGGTGACAGAACCGTCCATGGGGCGGCCCGACGTGGTGGAGGAAAGACGATGGCAAACCCGGTGTTCGACCGGCTCGACAAGCAGATCACCAAGGGCGACTACGCCGGCTTTGATCGCGGGCCCTCGGCAACCCCGGCGAGCGCGGGAAGCGGCGTGCAGGACAGCCTCAACTCCCAGCAGCTCCAGGACATGTACAACCAGCCGTCGGCAGGCCCGGTGCAGATGCGGCGGGTGACCCTGGACGACGTCGTCATGAAGACCCTTGGGCTCTTCAGCATCGTCGTCCTGGTCGGTGCGGCCACGTGGATCACTGTGGCCGGCAACACCAAACTGAGCATGCCGCTGATGCTCGCCGGTATGTTCGGCGGCTTGGCGGTCGGCCTGCTCATCGCCTTCAAGAAGACCATCAGTGTCCCCCTGATCGTGCTCTACTCGGTGCTGGAGGGGGTGTTGGTCGGGGCGATCAGCATGGTCTTCGAGGCACGCTGGCCCGGACTTGTCGCGACAGCGGTGATTGCGACGGTGTGCACCTTCGCCGGCATGCTCCTGGGCTACAAGTCCGGTCTGATCAAGGTGACCGACAAGTCCCGTCGTATCTTCGGTATGGCGATCATGGGCTACCTGCTCTTCAGCCTTGCCAACGTGGTCGCGGCGTTCATGGGCGTCGGCGGCAGGTGGGGCTTCGGCGGCACCGGCCCGATGGGCATCGCGATCTCCGTGCTCGGTGTCGGACTCGCGTCCTACTCGCTGGCCATCGACTTCGACTCGGTCGGTCGGGCGGTCGAGGCCCAGCTACCCGAGAAGTACTCCTGGCTCCTGGCTCACGGGTTCATCGTCACCCTGGTCTGGCTGTACCTCGAGATGCTGCGTCTGCTGGCCCGCATGCGTCAGTGACCGCGCCCCAGACCCCGAGGTCGCCTGTCCCCGAGGAGGTCGGGGCCGAACTACAGCGCGTGGTCCAGCGGTGGCGTCAGCTGCCGCTCGACCACGCGCTTTCGTATGCCGGCCGCGTCCGTGCGCTCGTCCAGTCCCTGGCCGACCAGGTCGCAGAAGCGACCGGCGTCAGGGCGTCGATGGTTCCGGACTGCGGCCCGGCGACGCTGATGGACCAGCTCACCGTCATGGTCTATGACGCGAGCGCCGCCGCAGTGTCATCGACGCGCACATCGACGCTGACCTCGACGCTCGCGCAAGACCTGGCGAGCCTGCGCCGCGATCTGAGCTGACCGGTGTACCTCAGCTGAGGCGCTCGTAGATGATGGCCATTCCCTGGCCGCCGCCGATGCACATCGTCTCCAGGCCGAACTGACCGTCGCGGGCGGCCAGGCCGTTGAGCAAGGTCGTCGTGATGCGGGCACCGGTGGATCCGAACGGGTGGCCCAGAGCAATCGCGCCGCCATGGACGTTGAGCTTGTCCGTGTCGATGCCCAGGTCATCGACCGAAGCCAGCACCTGGGCTGCGAACGCCTCATTGATCTCGATCAGGTCCATGTCGTTGATGGACATGCCTGCCCGCGCCAGGGCAAGACGAGATGACTCCACCGGACCCATCCCCATGATCTCCGGGGAGAGAGCACTCACCCCGGTGGAGACGACCCGCGCGAGCGGGGTAAGGCCGAGGTCGCGGGCCCTGGCGTCGCTCATGATCACGAGCGCTGCCGCACCGTCGTTGAGCGGGCAGCAGTTGCCGGCGGTGACGGTGCCGGTCTCGCGAAACACCGGCTTGAGCGCGGACACGGCCTCGATCGTGACACCGGCGCGCGGGCCGTCATCGGTGGAGACAACGGTGCCGTCCGGCGTGGTGATCGGGGTGATCTCGCGAGCAAAGAAACCATCGACGATGGCTTTTTCGGCACGGTTCTGGCTGATGACGCCCCATTCGTCCTGACGTGCCCGCGAGATGCCACGGCTGGTTGCCACGTTCTCGGCGGTCTGACCCATCGCGACGTAGACATCGGGCAGCAGCCCCTCATTGCGAGGTTCGGTCCACGTGGAGTTGTCGGCGGCCATCTGGGCGTTGCGGGCCTGGGTTGCCGCGAACTTCGGGTTCTGGGTCTCAGCTTTGGCGCCGCCGGGACCGGCGAAATCGACGTAGCGCGAGACGCACTCGACACCGGCGCTGATGAAGATGTCACCCTCGCCGGCCTTGATCGCATGGAAGGCCATCCGGGTGGTCTGCACCGACGAAGCACAGAAACGGTTGACCGTGGCGCCGGGTAGGTGGTCGAAGCCGGCCAGTATCGCGACGACGCGGGCCATGTTGGCGCCCTGCTCGCCCGACGGCTCGGCGCACCCGAGGTAGAGGTCCTGGACCAGCAAGGGATCCAGATCGGGGATCTTGGCAAGGGCCGCGGTCACCACTGTGGCCGCCAGATCATCCGGGCGGACGTCCTTCAGCGAACCTTTGAACGCCCGGCCAATCGGGCTTCGGGCGGTGGAGACGATGACGGCTTCGGACATGATTCCTCGTTTTCTTCTCTGTGTCACTCCAGGTGACGTGGTCGACCGACCCGACGGTGACGTAGGGGTTGACCTTGCCGTAGATGCTATTGCGGTGCAGCGGCTCTCGGAATATGGGCTTCGTCTCCTGCCGGGGCGGATGTGCCGGCAGCCTCGGTGGCGTCCGCCAGCTCGCTGCGGTCCGTGACCGGGCGGCGGTGTCGGCGTAGGAGTACGGCCCACCGGCCTCGGGGGCCGCGTGGCTGGCCCTCGACTGCCGTCGCGCTCACTTCGGTGCCGGCTTCGCGGACAGCCTGCACGGCAGCCACCGCGACGGGCCCCACGCGCTCGCCGCGAAGGTAGTCCGGACGGCGGTCGGCCGGGTTCGACCAGAGCCCCAGGGCGTCGCAGACGCTGGGCAACAACGCCGAGGCCACCCGCGCGTAGCCAGCCGGCGAAGGGTGGAAACCGTCGTGGCTGAACATCTCGTGCGAGCTCTCGGCGAACAGCGGGCCTAGCAGGTCGCCCAGGGAGACGGTGCGGCCACCGGCCTCGACCACCGCGACGGTCTGCGCGGCGGCCAGGTCGCGACTCCAGCGGCGGGCCAGTAGTCGCAGAGGCTGGGCCACCGGCTCGATGGTGCCCAGATCGGGACACGTTCCGACGATGACTTCACAGTCGGTGGCGCGAAGGGCGCCGACGGTCTGTTCGAGGTGACGGACGGCAATCGACTTGTCGATGCGGTGCGTGACGTCGTTGGCGCCGATCAGGATGACGGCGACGTCAGGGTTGGCGACCTCTTCCAGTGCGAGGGCGAGCTGCTGGTCGAGGCCGGAGGACTCTGCGCCGATGACCGCGAGGTTGGCCAGCCGGACCGGTCTCCCGCTCAGCGCCGAGACGCCGTGGGCGATGATGGCGCCAACGGTCTGTTGCGCCGTGTCCGCGCCCATCCCGGCGGCGCTGCTGTCACCGAGCACGAGGAGCTGGACCGGATAGCCCAGCCCCGAGCCGTACTGTCCATTGTCGTCAGGGGCACCCTCGAAGGGCTGGCCGACGATGCGCCTGGCCAACAGCGCCTCGACCTTGAGCACGCCGTAGCCGACCAGGCCGAGCGCGCCGATTCCGGCAGCCCCGATGCCGCCCCCATAGGCAGCCGTTGCCGCGATCTTGCGTGCGCGTCGTGCCCTACCCATGCCCCTCAGCCTTCGTCGTCATCTCATCCCCGTTGCCCACGGCGGGTTCTGTCCACCACGTTAACGGCGCGGCGCAAGCCTTTGTGCCCGATCCCTCTGTGGCAGGGAGGGCTGCCCCCTCGTTCCATTCGGAGTCTGAGAGCATGACCGGGTGAAGTATGCCGAGAATATCGCCGACCTGGTCGGGAACACACCCCTTGTCAAGCTCAACAAGGTCGCGGACGGGATTGCCTGCACCGTCCTGGCGAAGGTGGAGTACGTCAACCCCGGCGGTTCGGTCAAGGACCGTATCGCCGTTCGGATGATCGATGCCGCTGAGGCCTCCGGTGAGCTCAAGCCTGGCGGCACCATCGTGGAACCCACCTCGGGCAACACGGGGGTGGGGCTGGCCCTGGTCGCCCAGCGGCGCGGATACAAGTGCGTGTTCGTCTGTCCCGATAAGGTCAGCGAGGACAAGCGCAATGTCCTCAAGGCGTACGGCGCCGAGGTCGTGGTGACACCGACATCGCTTCACCCGGACCACCCGGACTCCTACTACTCGGTCAGCGACCGGCTGGCCAGGGAGATCGAGGGTGGATGGAAACCCGACCAGTACTCCAACCCTGAGAACCCGAAGAGCCATTACCTGTCGACAGGTCCGGAGATCTGGGCTGACACCGAGGGCAAGGTCACCCACTTCGTCGCGGGCATCGGCACCGGCGGCACGATCACCGGCACCGGTCGGTACCTGCGCGAGATCTCGGCCGACCGTGATGGCGGCAGTGGTGGCAGGGTCCAGATCATCGGCGCCGACCCCGAGGGCTCGGTCTACTCCGGTGGCACCGGCCGTCCGTACCTCGTCGAGGGGGTTGGCGAGGACATGTGGCCGCCCGCCTACGACCCGACCGTGGTGGACCAGGTCATCGCGGTGTCGGACGCCGAGTCCTTCGCGATGACAAGGCGACTGGCGCGCGAGGAGGGGCTGCTCGTCGGCGGTTCCTGCGGTATGGCGGTCGTCGCAGCCCTGCGCGCGGCCCGCGACCTGCCGGCGGACGCCGTCGTCGTGGTGCTGTTGCCGGACAGCGGTCGCGGCTACCTGTCGAAGATCTTCGACGACGCCTGGATGTCGTCCTACGGCTTCATCCACGAGGACGGCGGGCGGACCGTTGGTGAGGTGCTCAAGGGCAAGTCCGGGAACCTGCCCACCCTGGTGCACACGCACCCGACCGAGACCGTGCGCGACGCCATCGAGATCCTGCGCGAGTACGGCGTCTCGCAGATGCCCGTGGTCACCTCAGAGCCGCCGGTCGTGGTCGGCGAGGTTGCCGGTTCGGTTGGCGAGCGCGACCTGCTGGCTGCACTTTTCACGGGCAAGGCGCACCTTGCGGACCTGGTCGGGAAGCACATGAGTCCGACGTTGCCGCTGGTTGGTGAAGGTGAGCCGGTTTCGACGGCTCGCCACATCCTGGAGACCGAGGACGCGATCCTGGTCATCAGCGGTGGCAAGCCGGTTGGCGTGCTGACCCGGGCCGACCTCTTGGGCTTCCTCGTCGGCTGACGGGAGTCAGCGTCGGCTGCGGGCCCACCTCGCCGCCAGGGTGGACAGGGCGAAGCCCAGGAGCACGCACACGGCGTTCTGGATGGGGTCCACCGGCACGAACAGCAGCACGCTGCTGCCGTGAGGCGCCGGCTCGAGACCGCTCGCGACATATCCCAGCAGCCCGAATGAGATCTGGGCCGCGCCGGCTCCGGAGACAGTCGTCGTCACGATCGTGGCTGTCGTTGTCTGGGGCTGCGCTGTCACCGTCGCTCTCACCCTGGGTGTCCTGCCACGCTCGAGCGGAGCAAGCAGGGTCGCGACCAGGAACACGACCAGGGAGAGGCCGAGCAACCAGAAAGGTCGGGTCAGCCACCAGAGTCCCGACCCGGCAACAGGCGGGTCGATACCCAGGCCGAACAGAGGTCTCGTCCGGCAGGCCGACCATGCTCACCGGGTAGGGCCCCCACGACGTCAACGCCACCACGATGTCAACGCCACCACGACGTCAACGCCACCAGGACTGCGAAGGCACTAGCCAGCGTGACCCGGCTCATGCCCAGTGCGGCTGCGGCCGGCAGTGCGAGGTGCCAGAAGAGGACGCACGGCCGAGCACGACGATGAGCAGGCTGCCGGCTCGTACGGCGTCGATGAACCGATCCCGATCCGGCGGCGTGGCCGCGGAGACTCTCTCGGCGAAGCTGAGGGGTGGGGGATTGGCCGGCATGCTTTCATCGTGGCCAGTTGGTGGCCCGAGGGAATGAGCGCCACGAACATGAGCGCCACGAACATAAGCGCCACGAACATAAGCGCTGTGGCTCAGATCAGAGCGTCGACCTGGTGACGGTGAACTTCGCGTTGCGGCCGATGACGTGCGTCGGTCCGACCGCCCGGTTCAGCTGATTGCGATACGGCAGATGAGAGTTGAACACGGTCCACAGCTGACCCTCGGGCGCCAGGACACGACCCGCGGCCTGGAAAAGCTTGACGGAGGCGCCGGAGTGCACCGAGGTGCCGAGGTGGAACGGCGGGTTGCACACGATCAGGTCCACGCTGCCATCAGCCAGGGTGGACATCGCGTCGTCGCGAAGGACCTGGACGCGCTCGGTCAGTCCGTTGGCCGCCACGGTGGCCAACGCTGACGACACGGCTGCTGCTGAGTCGTCGGTTGCGAGCACGCTCAGCTGCGGACGGGCCCTGGCCAGTGCCGAGGCGATGACGCCGGTGCCACAACCGAGGTCCACCGCCGTGTCGGCAGCCGGGTGCATGCGGTCGAGGAACTCCAGAAGGAACCGCGTCCCGATGTCGATCTTGGTCCCCGCAAAGGCCGCGCCGTGCGCACAGACCCACAGGTCCAGGTCGAGATGATGCTGTCGCAGCGGGTATGCCGTCGCGCCCGCCCCATCTGCGGGTCGAGGCCCGCTGGCAACCAGGACGCGGGACTTCTGGTGTGCCAGGGATGCCCGCACGTCAGTGAAGCTGTCGCTGAGCACGTCGTTCATGGCGTGGGTCATGTGCTTGACCCGGCCACCGAGGAACACCGTGACGCCGGCGTCGGCGTGGGCCGCTGCAAGCTGGGCGATCTCACGCAGCGCGTCGAGGCTCTTGGGGAGCTGACCGATGACGACGCTGGCCCCGGTGAACAGCTCTGGGGTCAGCGGGAGCTGGCGGAACCCATTGGTCAGCCCCGCTCGAATCGCGTTGTTGGCCAGGGCTTGCTCGCCGGTGAGGGCGTCCTGATGCACCCGGACGTCGCGGGCACCGTGCAGCGCTATGGCGCCGAGCGTCATGGCGCCATAGGGGTCTCCGACGACGACAACAGTGCCCGGCCTGGTGGCATCGGGGGCTCCTGTGGCATTGAGGACTCCCGCGGCATCGATGGCAGCGGAGGCCTCGGTCAGGACCAGCCGGTCGGTGGCGTCGACCGCCACGAGGTTGTCGGCCTCGAGGTCGGGGAAACGCCGCAGGACCTCGAAGGAGAAGGTGTCGCTCATCGGAGGCAGCTGGTCAGTCAGGTGGGCGGACATCCGTCTGGGCGGGCACTTGATCCTGAGGCACCAGGCCAACCGGGCAGGTCATCCCGTTCGGGCCGTGGTTGCAGTACCCACTGGGGTTCTTGTGGAGGTACTGCTGGTGGTAGCCCTCCGCGTAGTAGAAGGGGCCGGCGTCCTGCGCGGACCGCATTTCGGTGGTGATGTCGCCAAAACCTTTGTCCTGCAACACGATCTGGAAGGCCCCTCGGGTCGCACGTGCCGCTGCCTCCTGGTCGGGCGTCGACCAGGAGATCGCGCTGCGGTACTGCGTGCCGAGGTCGTTGCCCTGGCGGAAGCCCTGCGTCGGGTCATGGTTCTCCCAGAACGCCTTGAGCAGAAGCTCCGCTGAGGTCAGTGACGCGTCATACGCGATGAGCACTGCCTCGGCGTGTCCCGTGCGGCCGCTGCATACCTCCTCGTATGTCGCGTTGGGGGTGAAGCCCCCCATGTATCCGACGGCGGTGGTCACCAGGCCGGGCAGCTTCCAGAAGATGCGCTCGGCACCCCAGAAGCAGCCCATCGCGACGTAGAGGACCTGCGTGCCGGTTGGCCAGGGACCGAGCATCGAGGTGCCGAGGACCTCATGACGGCTCAGGATGTCCGGCAGGGGCGTGCTGCGTCCGGCCAGGGCGTCGTCGGCGGTGGTCAGGGTGCGCTTCGTGGATCCAAACACAGCACAAGTCTCACACGATTCGACCGACCGGGGGCTCGGCGGGGTAGAGGATGGTCGATGCGTGCGCGGTCTGTCAGGATCGGTGTGTGAGGACGCCGCGGTTTCTGGAGGGCGCGGAGTCCGGGAAGGCGAGACATGGCGCAGGACGACGAGCCCGCCTCAGTGACGCTTCACACCGTCGCGCTAAGGGCCGGAGTCTCGACGGCGACTGCTTCCCGGGTGCTCAAGGGCAGCGCGTCGGCCTCGGAATCGACTCGAGTGAAGGTTATTGCCGCCGCCCGTGAGCTGGGCTACTCGCCGCCCGATCGACTCCGGGCTCCCGCTGTGACACGCCGCGATGCCTACGGGCTGGTGCTTGCGGACCTCGCCGGTTTCTACCACTCGGAGCTCGTCATGGGCTTTGAGTTCGCGGCCGCAGATCTGGGCCAGGGCGTTGCTCTCGTTGTTGTTCGGCGTCGACACGATGCCTCCGAGGCGCTCCAGGCTCTGGCCAGCCGCGTCGACGGCTTGGCCATCGGAGCCAACACGGTGCCCGATTCGGTGGTTCACGAGCTGTCCCGCGGGTCGCCGGTGGTACTGCTTGCGCGCCAGGAGGTGGCCGGCTGCGACTCGGTGCGGGCCGAGAACCTCGAGAGTGCTGCCCTGCTCACAGCTCATCTCCTGGAGCACGGCCGGTCGCACCTGGTGTTCGTCGGCGATCCAGACGGCTCTCCCGACGTGGCCGAAAGGTACTCCGGATTCCGCACGGCTCACATCGTCGCAGAGGTGCCCTTGCGCCGACCCCCGCTGCGGGTACCTCTGGTCGAAGGCGCTGGGATCCGGGTCGCGGACGAGATCCTCCGGCGACGCGTCAAGGTCGACGGGCTTGTCTGCGCCAACGACGACGTTGCCCTGGCCGTCATGAGACGACTGCAGGACAACGGAGCTCGCCTGCCAGATGACCTGGCGGTCGTGGGCTGGGATGACGTCATGGCCGCCCGGTACATCTCCCCAGGCCTGACCACTGTGCGTCAGCCGATCCGTGACCTCGGTCGGCTCGCCGCCGAACAGCTGCAGGCTCGCATCGTCGGCGAGCAGCCGGCGGGCAGGGCCCGGGTGCTCCCGACCCAGGTCGTCGTCCGCTCCTCTTGTGGTTGTCCGACGCTGTCACCGTCCCCCGACGCCTGACCCCAGCCCTTCAGCGCAGCCGGGTCCGGCTGGCCCTCCGCCGTCAAACGTGCAGTTGACGCCTGAGGGGGTATGCCGCAGTCGCGTTACGCACATGAGCGCGCGAATCCGTCAGGGGGATCGACCTCGTGCACGTTTGACGACGGATCCCATGTCAGTTCTCAGGTGGGCGGCTCGCGTAACCTTGGCGCCATGACCGCCGCGAAGACTCAGAACCCAGGGATCGCCGAGAACACTGCTGGATTCAACACCCGTGCGATCCACGCGGGACAGGAGCCGGACCTCGCGACCGGGGCCGTCGTGCCGGCGATCTACCAGGTCTCGACCTACAAGCAGGACGGTGTCGGCGGCCTTCGGGGCGGCTATGAGTACAGCCGTTCGGCCAATCCCACGCGTACTGCGCTGGAGGGGTGTCTCGCGGCGCTCGAGGGCGGTGGCTGCGGCTTCGCGTTCGCCTCCGGTCTGGCTGGACAGGACACGGCGATCCGGGCACTGCTCAAACCCGGTGACCACGTGGTCGTTCCCACCGATGCGTATGGCGGCACGTACCGCCTGATGAACAAGGTTGCCCTTCCATGGGGGGTGGAGCACACGGTCGCCAGGATCTCCGACGTCGAGGCCGTGCGCGCCGCGATCCGACCGGGCCAGACCAAGATCGTCTGGGTCGAGACGCCGACCAACCCGTTGCTGGGTATCGCCGACATCGCTGCGCTCGCGGCCGTGGCTCATGAGGCCGGCGCGATCCTGGCCGTGGACAACACGTTCGCCACGCCCTACCTCCAGCAGCCGCTGGCCCTCGGCGCTGACCTCGTCATGCACTCGACCACGAAGTACTGCGGCGGCCATAGCGACGTGGTCGGAGGGGCAGTCGTGACGGCGAAAACTGTTGCGGTTGCAGGGTTCGAGGACGCGGAAGAGCGTATTGCCTTCCACCAGAACTCGATGGGCGCGATTGCCGGACCCTTCGATGCGTGGCTGGTGCTGCGCGGTCTGAAGACCCTTGGTGTTCGGATGGAACGCCACTGTGACAATGCCGAGAAGGTCGTCGAGTTCCTGCTGGGTCACAGCGCGGTCACTGCCGTTCACTACCCGGGGCTGCCCACACACCCCGGCCACGATGTGGCGACCAGGCAGATGAAGCGCTACGGCGGCATGGTCTCTTTCCAGGTTTCCGGCGGCGAGCAGCAGGCGGTCGACGTCTGCGGCGCGACGGAGATCTGGACCCTGGGTGAGAGCCTCGGTGGCGTCGAGTCGCTGATCGAGCACCCCGCACGTATGACGCACGCCTCGGTCCGCGGGACCGCGCTGGAGGTACCCGCTGACCTGGTGCGTCTGTCCACCGGCATCGAGGACGCACAGGACCTCATCGACGACCTCGACCGCGCGCTGACCAGGAGCGCCGGCTGATGCCCCACATCTCCCGTTGAGGTCTGTGCTCTGCGTCGACTTCGGGTCGACCTTCAC
>Ga0209745_1002454_pt1 | contig 10590 bp, 10 predicted proteins | sample BarGraNGADG00312_FD_184495 | JGI IMG/M metagenome (GOLD analysis project Ga0209745, IMG submission 184495) | Arctic peat soil microbial communities from Barrow, Alaska - Barrow Graham LP Ref core NGADG0004-312 (SPAdes) (version 2) | ecosystem: Environmental > Terrestrial > Soil > Wetlands > Peat... | reverse complement strand
GAATCATTGACATCGCTTTTGGAACCGCTACTCATTGTGGGACTTGGCTTGGTTGTCGGTACTATTGTAATAGCATTGTATCTGCCCATATTTTCCCTCATTTCTCAATTCAATAAGCAATAAGGAATGTCAGGCGACGAAAAGAAGCATTGTTCTTGACGATAAAACGGTTTGTCGGCCTGGGGATCAATTGAAAGACTTATGCTGAATTCGTTTGGTTTAAGAAATAAAGAAAAGGAGTTTTTCAGCTGCACGAAGAATCAAGAAGCTAGATGAAAGAACAGAGTAGAAAAGACTTGTATTGTTGCTTATTGATTAATAAAAGCAATTGTTTTGCGATGGTTAGAAGCCTTTATAGTATAGAGAAGTTGAGAGTAGGAAATAGTGCTAAAGATAGTTAAAGTTGTTGGCGATGAAATATATTGGCTCAGGATACTTTTTTAGACAAGAAATACTATTTGTAAGAGATGGAATCGCTGGAGGGTCCAATTGGGGGATAGATTCAGCAATAAATTATTAACGGTCAACGAAGTTGCCGCAATATTAAGAGTATCAAATATGACAGTCTACAGATTGGTAAAGAGTCGGCAGATACCGGCTATTAGAGTGGGTAAGAACTATCGAATCAAAGAGAGCGAAGTCAATGACTATTTATCCAGGGGATCTCAAAAGGAGGACGAAGGCTGAACCACGGAGGTAGCAAGTGAGTCCGAGGAAAGCGGCTTCAGCAATAGGATTAGACATAAGCACCAGGTCCATAAAAGTTGCTGAGATAAATGTGGCGCGTGGAGAGGCTGTTCTGACTAACCTTGGAATAGTAAATATGCCGGAAGGCGTCATCAGGGACGGTGAGGTGGAGGATGGCGTAACATTGGCAGAGTCCCTGAAAGAACTATGGGGCCTGACAGGGATTAAAGGACATTCGGTCATTCTAGGAATCGCTAATCAGAAGGTAATTGTCCGGCCGATCGAGCTTCCGTATATGGAAAAGGAAGAGTTAGAGAGCGCTCTCAGATTCCAGGTCCAAGAGTTCATTCCGATCCCTATTGAAGATGCAATTTTGGATTTCGATATAGTCGAGGAATTTATGACGGCTGATGAAGAGAGGATGCTTACTGTTCTCCTTGTCGCAGCTCATAGGGATATGATACAGAGCTTCATAGAGGCCTTGAGAGCGGCGGGATTGTCACTCTCCGCCATTGACCTAAAGGCGTTTGCACTTCCGAGGGCGCTGCTGCTAAAAGAAATACAGACAGGCAATTATGAGGAATTAGATGCAATCTGTATCATAAATATTGGCGCTGGCATTACAAATATTACTATTCTCAAGGATAACATACCAAGATTTGCGCGTTTTCTATTGAGGGGAGGAGACGATTTTACCCGGGCTATTGTTAATCGTCTGGATTTGGAGTGGGAAGAAGCCGAAGAGATAAGGCGTGGAAAGCAGGTGAATGAGGAAGCTAGCAAGATCCTGCAACAAGAGATATTCAATTTTGTCGGTGAGATCAGAAGATCAATTGATTACTATATAGCGCAAACACAAGAGCGCACCTTTAACAAGGTAATTTTAAGCGGCAGCGGCTCTATGACAGTGAACCTCCTGCAAGAAATAAATCGAGGGCTGCGATTATCGGTTGAAACAGGAAAATCCTTTCAAAATGTTCAGCTCGGGAAATTGGCTTTTACCCCTGAAGAATTAATTGAAATAGAACCTTCGGTCGCAGTATCCGTCGGCTTGGCTCTGCGAGAGGTAATAGAATGACAAGAATCAACCTACTCCCTGAAGAAATAAAGGAAAAGTCTGGCCAGCCGAGACTAATTCCCTGGTTCATAGTTATGGCACTTGTAGTCGTAGCAATTATTGTCGGCCTTTTCTTTCTTTTCAGCAGTCAAAAATCGAGTAAGGCAGATGATCTTAAGCAAAAACAAGAAGAACTTGCAGGTCTTCAGAAACAAACAAAGCCGATTGAGAAGTTTGAAACGCAACAACAGGATTTAAGCTCCCTCAAGAGCTTATATGAGGAAAGCAATTCAGGCCGGGTCGCTTGGGCGCAAATGTTAAATGAACTCGCCATGTCTGTTCCCGAAGGCCTGGCTACGGCTTCAAATCCGAAAGCACCCTCTATCTGGCTTGCCCATCTAACAATGGATGCGCAACCGCTCGAGGCTTCGACCGGAGGAGCATCAGCCCAATCACCTTCAAGTAGTGTTCCGGTTAAGATAGAAGGCTATGCAGCGCCGGCATGGCTTTGTATACAGACATGGCTCCCAAGGGCAAGTGATTTCAAGTCAAAAGGCTTCTTGGACGCTTACCCCTATTACTATTACTTCAAGGGCCAGCCTAAAGTTGCCGAATTGTTTGTAAGGCTGCAAAACATGGGCGAATGGACAAACCTCTGGATTACGGATTCAAAAGAGGAAAGCATACAGGAAAAGCGGATAGTGGCAACGCCGAGTCAGCCTGGACAAGTACAAGAAGAAACATATTCTGACTGGGCTATTCATTTCACGATTGAAGGACGATGGAATAACGATAAAGCGATTTGGAAATCGAGTCAGTCCTCAACAGGCGGGTAGCTGATTATGAAAGTGAGAGTCGGAGCGGGAATTTGGCTTTTAGCCGGGGCATTGGTTTCTATCATAATCCTGGTCTTAGGACTTTTCTTGGTAGTATTTCCACAAAAAAATCAGGCGAGTAGCATGGATAAAGACACCCGGGCCGTTGAAAGCAGTATTCAGCAAGAAAAGAACAGACTTAATCAATTAAAGCAATACGAGCAAGATCCGGAACAATTCAATAGACAAATAGATGCAATAAAAGAGAAGGTCCCCGAGAATGTGGAGTTAGCGGATGTCATCCAGCAAATCGATCACGCCGCAGAGGAATCAGGGCTCGACTTTTCTTCGTTTAAGCCTGAAGCACCCGTACAAGTTAATACTTATTACGCTGTTACTTCCGAAACTGTTTTTAATGGTCGCTACTTCAACTTGGTAGAGTTCTTTAACCACATTGAAAGGCTGACAAGATCGATTAAAGTAGTATATTTGGAGATTCAGGCAGGCGATGCAAGTCTCCCATATCTGGAAATCAAAATGAAATTCAGATTCTTCTTTACAACCGATAAAAACGTGGACCAGTTGTTGAATAGTAAGTGATGTATTGCGGGGGGAATGAGTGAGTGGAAGGGACTTTGACGAGTAGTCACGAGAGGTGGAGATGAGACTCCAAACAGACAAATGCAGCGAGGAAAAAGGGCCTTATATCAAGCTAAGGCATATTCGATTGCTGACGGGGTTAGGGCTGGCGCTAATAGTTGTCACAGTCTTGATCACGGGGTTGAATTCGGCCGAGGATCATGATTCCAAACTTGCTTTATCCCAAGCTATGGTGCAAGAAGGAATGGATTCGAAAATAGATTCGAAAGCAATAAGTTCTCGCGTTCTTGAGCAAAAATTTCAGATTCATATGCAGGAGAATGATCAGCAAATCGGGGAGATACCCTCTGTGGAGGTGTGGGTTCTGAACGACCCATTCTATCCATTGATAGGTGAAGCGGCAGACCTAAGAAAGAATGACGGGGCGCTCGCAAGCAAAGAATGGCAAATGCTTGGATTCCCTAATTATACACCGCCAACGTCACCGACAACTTCAACGTCATCGACAACTTCAACGTCATCCTCTTCAGCAACCTCTAGCGTCACAACTTCAGCGACGCAGAAGGTTGTAATGGTTCAAGAAATATACGAGATAAGGGGCATCAGGTACGCAAAAATCAAAGTAAATGATAACAGCTACGATAGGTTGAAGGCAGGAAGTGATTTTGGTGATGTCCTCAGAGTTCAAGAGATAAAGGATGACCAGACTGTGGTTGTATTATGCGGAGACGAAAATTATGAACTCAAGGTAGGAGAACTTAGAAAGATTTAATTGATACAATATTGGATCGCCTAAAAAGAAACTTTCTCTTCAGCGGCTCTTTTTCTGCCAGATACCCAATTATGGAGTATCCATTCTCATCAAAATGCATTGAAAACGTCGCTGAGGATATCCGGTTTTCTTTGCTCCAATTGTCTACAAGAAAGTGCCTGCTACTTTGCTGACTTTCAGCCCCCTTGAGTATTCTATTACCTAGACGTGTGGATAAGACGAAGGTCGCGCTACTTCGTGCAATAAAAGTTCGAAGCGCGGCAAGAGTTGTTTCGCCGGCGGGAGGCGGGTAACTCCTAAGCCCCCGAAGGGCGAGCAGCATCTACAGCCCTAAGGCGTATCAGCCGCAGTCAAAACACTCTATTGCATCTATCCTAATGACTTGCCTTCGACCGGGCTTGGACTCATCTGTAAGCTAGGGGGACAAACTGCTCCACTTAATTTAACTGAGCGTTAGACAAGGACCCGACAGGAGCGGCCGTTGTAGGCCTACTAGTTCCATTATCTAACATGTAATATAAGAAATATTAATTGACCTGAAAAGAAAGTGAGATACGAGGGATGCTGAGATTTCTAGATGCCGGAGAATCTCATGGCAGATCAATTGTTGCTATTTTAGAGGGACTTCCGTTTGGAATTCCGGTTAATTCCGAGATAATAGACAAGGAATTGTACAGACGGCGTATGGGTTATGGGCGGAGCGCTCGCATGGATATTGAATCTGATCAGGTCCGGATAATAAGCGGGGTAAGAATGGGCGTAACGTTGGGAAGCCCGATTGCCTTGGAAGTAAGGAATGCGGAATCCGAAAAATGGGAAAAAGTAATGAGCGTAGAGGCAAAGCAAAATATTCCTGTTTTAACGCAATTACGCCCGAGTCATGCGGATCTTGCCGGTGCAATCAAATACGGGACCAGGGATGTCAGGACCATACTGGAGCGAGCATCGGCTCGAGAAACCGTGGGCAGGGTGTCGGCGGGTGCGATTGCTAAAAGTTTCCTGCGTATCTTCGATATAGAAATATATTCGCATGTTTTATCTGTTAATAAAGTGCAGGCGAGGATTGATTACGAGAGCTTGAACATTGAGTTTCTGAAAAAAGCCGACCAGGATCCCATGCGCTGCCTTGATCCTGAAGCTTCTCAACAAATGATAAGAGAGATCGACGAAGCCAGAGAAAAGGGAGATAGCTTGGGCGGCGTCTTTGAAGTCATTGCGTTTGGGATACCAATAGGATTGGGAAGCCATGTGCAATGGGATAGGAGGCTGGACGGACGAATAGCAGCCAGCATAATGAGCATACAGGCCATAAAGGGGGTTGAGATCGGTTGCGGTTTCACGCTCTCTGGAATGAGAGGGTCTGAAGCCGCGGATCAGATATACCATGAGGAAGGAAAAGGCTTCCGGCATTCCAGTAATCGTGCTGGAGGAATCGAAGGAGGAATAACCAATGGGGAGCCTGTCGTGGCGAGGGCAGCCATGAAACCAATACCAACCCTCACTTCACCTCTCGATTCCATAGATCTCTGCAATAAGAAAAGAATCAAAGCGGCAGTAGAACGAGCTGATGTCTGTGCCGTTCCAGCAGCGGCCGTAATTGCCGAATCTGCCCTGGCTTTCGTTCTTGCCGATGCTTTGCTGGAAAAGCTGGGTGGAGACAATATCGAAGAGATGAAGGAAAGATATCAAACACTGAAAAGGTTTCAAGCGAATTTTTAAGTGCGGGAGGACGGAGTATCTTTGCCTCAAGCATTGGGGAAAAGCGTAGCGATCATAGGCTTCATGGGTGCCGGCAAGAGCACGATAGGAGAAATACTTGCTTCAAAGTTGCAGGCTGATTTTGTTGATCTGGATGAGGCAATCGCCCGCAGGGCAGGGAAGAGCATAAGCCAACTCTTTCTGGAGGAAGGAGAATCGTCCTTCCGGAGACTCGAGCAAGAGGAACTCATTGTGCAATCGGCATCGACAGCAAAGGTCTTGGCATGTGGCGGCGGGGTGGTCTTGGATGAAGAGAATGTGAAGGTTCTGCGAGCCAAGTTTTATATCTTTTACCTTGAAATCTCAGTAGAGGAGGCAATCAATCGCCTTTCCGAAGGATCGGGAAGACCTCTGATAAAGGGAAAGAGTATCGAAAAAACGGTGACTGATTTAATGAAGCAAAGATCGCAGATCTATTCAAGCACGGCAGACGAAATTATAAAGGTGGATAATATAACGGCAGAACAGGTTGCCGAGGAGCTATTTCAAAGATGCAGGAAATTGATGTTCAAGCCACACGAGGACCATACAAGATCATAATTGGGGAATTTCTTTACCACAAAAAGCTGGTTCAGATACTTCAAGAGCTAGGTCCATACAATCAATTGGCTCTTGTTAGCCATCCAAGGATTCTTGAATTACATGGCACTAAAATAATAGAAAGCCTCGATCCTGGCCAAAAACTGGTTATCTTTTCCTTTCCAGAAGGCGAACAGAACAAAAACCTCACAACTCTCGAGAAAGGATATAGGCATCTTCTCGATAATGGGGTAAATCGCAATGCGATTCTTTTAACTTTTGGAGGAGGAGTTGTAGGTGATCTGGGTGGGTATCTGGCCGCTTCCTACTTGAGAGGCATTAGGTATATTCAACTACCAACGACGCTCATGGCTATGGTTGATTCCAGCACAGGTGGAAAAGTAGGCATCGATTTACCGGGAGCAAAGAATGCCGTTGGGACTTTCTATCAGCCGGAAGCGGTTATTTCCAGCATAGATGTTTTGAAATCGCTTGATCTGAGGGAAGTTAAGAACGGAATGGCTGAGGTGGCGAAATACGGTTTTCTATACGATGAGCGAATATTAGACGAGAATTGGCAGCTGGAAGGCTTAGACGATATAAAGGATTTGGAGTGGCTGATTGCCAGATGTGCGGAACTTAAAAGCAGAGTCGTTTCTACAGATGAGTTTGATACCAAAGGCGAAAGGGCAATCTTGAATTATGGCCATACTTTCGGTCATGCTTTAGAATCATCAACAAGTTATAGGGTTTTTCGCCACGGTGAAGCCGTTGCTATCGGAATGATGATGGCAGCCAGGGCCGCTGAATTGGCTGGTATTGCCCAGCCCGGCCTATTTCAATTACATAGAGAAATACTGCGGCCTCTCCTGAAAGGGTTTGCGATTCCAGACGAAGTTAATGTGGATGAAATGATGAATGATATGGAGAGAGATAAAAAGCGAGAAGCATCACTTCGCTTTGTGCTTCTAAAGGATATAAATCATCCGTGTCTCGTTGATTCATTATCAAAAGAAGTGGTTAGGTCAGCGATACAAGAAATAATAGACGACCTAAAGGGGAATTGAGGGATGCCAACAATCGCAGTTGTTAATGGTCCAAATCTAAACCTTCTGGGCACCAGGGAAACTGAAATATATGGGACAAACAGTATCGATTATATCAATGAAAAACTTGCCTCGAAGGCTGAGGAAATGGGGTTTGATCTTGAGTTTTTTCAGAGCAATCATGAAGGTGCTCTTATTGACTATATTCAAGGATCGATCGGGCGTATACGAGGTTTGATAATCAATCCGGGGGCCTTGACTCATTACGGTTATTCCCTTCGAGATGCCCTTGCATCAATAAATCTTCCCATTATCGAGGTCCACATTACAAATATTTTTCGCAGAGAGGAATGGCGTTCTATATCACTGGTTACGCCGCTTGCAGTTGGCTCGATATTGGGTTTGGGAAGCATGGGCTATGAGCTCGCTCTTCGCGCCATGGCAGGCTTCATCGAGGAGAGTGAATAGTCACCTTTTTCTTGTCCCAGACATCGTCTTTAAGCTAGAAATAGCCGCATTTACCTGCTCCGTAACATTATCGTCACATTGTTAACAACTTATTTTCTTGAGAGCTATAAATGTCCGTCATAGAATTGGCGATAGAGTTAGTAATGAAATAATCTCTACACTTCTGGCTGGATATAAGAAGCTCGGAAACCAGGGGATGAAATTGAAGCTTTCAAAAGATGAACCAATTTTAAGGCACGCCGAAAATGGTTTCACTATGATCGAACTCGCAGTTGTCGTAATAATAATAACCATTATTTTTGCTACTTCGGCCTTAAGTTATTCAGCTATCAGCAAGGGAATGAGTCTTAGCGGGGCAAAAAGCCAAGTTGAGGAGGCGCTCAACAGAGCCAAGACTTCAGCTCGCGAAGAAAATGTTAAATATATGGTTGTTTTCTATCCTTCCTCTGGTTCAAGCAATCCTAATACTTATGAATTATTGCATAATGTTGCCGTCGCGAATCCCACAGATCTTATGAGCCTGACCTGGACCATGACCCCAGTTTATGTATCCGTAGGTGAGACGGCAACTCAGGTAGGTGGCCATTGGTATATCAAGGTACCAAACGGTGTACGGATTACCGGTTCCCAAATTACAGTGATCTTCAGCCCATCCGGTAGCACGATATCAGCAACGTGGCAACCTGATTTTGATCCCAATGGTGAAGCAACAATCAATCTTAATAGTGGAAGTGCGATTGGAAGTGTATCAGTCGATGCCCAAGGCAATATCAATAGAAAGTAATACTAATGCATAGTTTTTCTGGAATAAGGCGGCAAAGGAGGGGGAGGACAAGATGCATTTGAGGAGAAGACTTGGCGAACAGAATGGCTTTACGCTTGCTGAAATCATAGTCGCCCTTCTGATTCTGTCAATAGCGCTTGTTCCCATGACAGGCATGTTCGATACAGCGGTCAAGGGCTTGCTTAACTCGGAGAGGATAAAAAACAGCGCGGAATGCGCCACAACCGCCTTGGAACAAATATCGGGCATGCCGTTCTACCAAGCATACGATGCAGATAAGGGCGATGTGGATATAGACGACCACTTTTGGGGTGATCGGAATCCACTCTACCTGAGCCCGATAGCTGGAGGGGGAACACCTGATTGGGCTGCTATACCTGAGGTACTCGCGAAGGACTACAATACCACACCGGTGTTTAATGAGCTAAGCTCTCTGGGCCAGTACAAAGACTGCAAAGTCAGTGTTGCCCTGGCATATCTGAATGATAATACGGGTGCGGTTTCAATGAACCATAACTGGGGTCCAAAGTTAGACGGCAAGGATAAGCCTCTCACCGCCGATAATGAAAACCCCCACCTGATTCTGATTCACATCAACGTTTATTATAAAGTCAACGGCAGCGAGAGGAACTATATTCTGGAGCAGATTGTCACCGATACACAGGCCATATATGGTGTGGGGATTAACCAGATAACGGCGGAAGCACCCCCTGTGAATCTGCCGCTGCCTGATGGTCAGGGTCCTGTTTTTCAAAAAACCGCAATTCATTGGCCCAACAATAATGTGACGGTAAAGATAGCGGGTTGGGGCTTCGACGCCGCCGGCACACCCCCCACGCCCCCTGTCGCGGCTTATCTCGTCAGGAACAAATATAACGACATACCGATTAACTTATCCTCAAGAAGCGACACGCTCCTGGTGGGAACAGTGGATCTGTACGATACAGGTACGTCGGGCGTGTCCGGCGAAACAGATTGCTATCCGAGGGCAGGCATCGGATACTGGTCGGTAAGAATCCAGCAGCAGGGAATCATTAACGCCTATCTCTTCAACGGATTCATCGTCGCTTTCCCCAAACCGGTGATATCCGATTTCTACAATGGAACGGTACCTGGAGGCGCGAAGACCGCCACCAACATACAAACAGCCCAGCAGATAACGATCCAAGGCGGGCCGTTTCCCTACAAAAAGAACGCGGGAACCTTGATATGGTGCCCTAACGTCAGCCTGGTGCCGGTTGGGGGGACTAGCTCGGATATGATTATCGGTACCGTGACCGCTATGAGTGGTGGTAATAATGATGGGTATGCGGCATCTTCCGGCTGCACGATCACCGCGACATTTGATCTTACGCAAGCACAGCCAGGACAGTATAGGATGCAGGTCTGGAATACGGATGCGGCAGCCGTCGGCAACGTCGCTTCAGATCTTAATCTCTCGCCTATTTACACTATAACGAGCGTTCCTCCAATCGTAACTGATGTTTATGTCAGCGGCACCAATCCGCACCAGACAAATGTATATGAGAACATCGGAAATGTGACCGTTAGACTGGAAATCATCGGGAATTATTTCAACACCATTAATGGGCCTCCCTATGTACGGGTGTACCTCTATCCTTCAGTTGCCGGAGTTGGCCAACCACCGGGCGCTACCACGATCGAAGGTTCTGTCGTTGCTGTTACTGCAACCGATATTACCGCCGATTTTACCCTGGCGAGCTTGGCCCTAGGTAATTACAACGTATATGTTGTGAATCAGGATACCGGTCTGAGTGGATATATCACGGCTGCAGCCCCGCGCATCAACGTGACCAATTACAGCGGGAGTATAACCGGCTTTACACCCAATCTAGGTGGCTTCTATGAGAACTACTTCGACTATACAGATGGCCCTGTGCGCTACAGGGTTACCGGCACGATAACGGGAACCGGCCTGTTGGACATCACTAATGTGACTATCAAGGATCTCACTACCGGTACGGAATACGATGACATGAACTATACGATCAATAGCGATACGACTATTACCTTGTACCTCAACCTCATCGATTGCGATAACACACACAATTGGGAGGTTCGGG
>Ga0209745_1002452_pt1 | contig 10593 bp, 10 predicted proteins | sample BarGraNGADG00312_FD_184495 | JGI IMG/M metagenome (GOLD analysis project Ga0209745, IMG submission 184495) | Arctic peat soil microbial communities from Barrow, Alaska - Barrow Graham LP Ref core NGADG0004-312 (SPAdes) (version 2) | ecosystem: Environmental > Terrestrial > Soil > Wetlands > Peat... | reverse complement strand
CTTAAGGCTTGACTAAACGTTCAGACTTGAGAGGCTCGAAATGGCGGCGGAGGAGAAGAAGTACGGTATAGGCGAGGTTCAGGATACTCTGAAGAAAGAGTTTCCTGACATCACGATATCCAAGATCCGCTTCCTCGAAAAAGAAGGCCTGCTGAACCCCGAACGCACCCCCAGCGGATACCGAAAGTATTCTAAGGCAAACATCAAGCAGCTCAGCTATATACTTCGACTTCAACGTGAGGAGTATCTCCCGCTGTCGGTAATCAAGCGTAAGATGCAGGATCTCAAGTCCGGCAAGGTCGTCGCGGGCGATATGACGGTGATGTCGGGCCAGGGGGCCGAGCCCAGCCTCACGGGGGCGGTCCCGGTGTCGCTGGATCTGGCGCCATCGAAGCTCGGCCTCTCCGCCGAGACGCTCAAGGAGCTCATCGACTACGGGATCGTGAACGTCCACGAGGGGCCCGAGGGCAAGTACTTCCCACCTTCCGAGCTGAAGGTGCTCAACCTGGCCAAGGAGTTTTTCCGCTACGGCGTGGAGCCGCGACACCTGAGGATGTTCAACCAGTTCGTGGGGCGTGAGGCTTCCTTCATCGAGCAGATCATCAGGCCCCAGCTTCAGCACAAGGACCCCAACACCAAGAGGAGCGCGATCAAGGACCTCGAGAACCTCATGGCCCTCTCACAGATGTTCATCCAGGCGCTCCTGCGGGAATCGTTGTCGCGCTACCTGCCCAGGCCCGCGTCGCTGGACATGCTCGAGGAGGAAGAGGAAGGCCAGCCTCCCGAGGATAGTGTCGACGAAGCCGAGGTGGAGGAGCAACCGGCCCCCGAAGCCCCCGCCATGCGGGAAGAAGCACAGCCTCAGCCCGAGGCGGCGCCGAGGCCGGGAACGACCGAGGGGCAGATGTTCCCCGAGTAGCGGCGTGTGTCTCCAGGGCCGGCGTTTGTACTATAATTACCGGACTTAGTGCTTCCTCAGTTGGAAGCGGGTGTAAGGACCAAATGGTCGAGAGCGACAAATCAGACAAACAAATAGTTTCAAGGACGGCTTCATCCACGCGGCTTCGCATGGGAGGGGTCCGGCCTTGACGTAATCATTTTCGGGAACGGGTGACGATGATGCCCTCTTCCGAGGGCTTTTTTTTCGCCTCGTCACGGGAGCGTCCGATGCCGTACTTGAGTGCAATGCTCGGCAGGAAAATACAGGATGAGAGCGGCCGGACGCTGGGCCGCCTCACCGACGTGGTGGTCGAGGCGGGCGCCAAGTTCCCGACGGTGAAAGGCCTGGTGGCGAAGCCGGGCCGCGGCGGCGAGCGCATCTATATTCCCTGGCGCGACATCGCCGAGTTCAAGACCGACCGCGTCGAACTGCTGCGCCCTCCAGCCGGGGTCGAGTCCGATGAGGGCGACGTCTTTCTCTACCGGGACCTGCTCGACAAGCAGATAGTCGACATGAATGGCTATCGCATCGTCCGCGTGAGCGACATCAGGATCGCCAGGTCCGGGGGCGAGATGAGGGTCATCGGGGCCGACGTCGGCGTGATGGCGATACTGCGGCGGCTGGGCCTGCAGTCGCTGGTGGAGAGGCTGCGCAGCGAGAGGAGCGGCCTCCTGCGCGACCGCATCGTCCCCTGGAACCTCGTCTCTCCCATTGGCCCGATGCCCTATGACGTGAGGCTCAGCGTGCCCTACCGTGAGTTCCTCCAGATACACCCCTCCGACCTCGCCGATATCATCGAGCAGCTCCCGGAAGACCAGCGCGCCAAGATACTCGCGCTGATCGAGGACCCCAAAGCGGCCGAGGTCCTTTCCCAGATACTGCCCGGCATCCGCTCCGAGGTCGCCGGCTCCCTGGAGGACGAGCGGCTGTCCGACCTGTTGGAGATAATGCCCCCTGACGAGGCCGCGGACATACTGGGCTCGCTGCCGAGGGAGAAGGCGCAGTTCCTGCTCACCCTGATGGGCATCGAGGAGGCCGGCGTGGTGTCCGAGCTCCTGGGCTACGAGCCGTCCACCGCCGGCGGCCGCATGACCACCGAGTTTATCGCTGTGCCCGACTACATCACCGCCTCCGAGACCATCGAGCGCCTCAGGAAGGAGGCCCCCGACGCGGAGACCATCTACTACATCTACGTGGTGGACCGCGAGAGCCACCTGTCCGGGGTCCTCTCTCTGAGGGACCTGTTGAGGGCGAGGGCCGACGTCCGCACCGGCAGCCTGATGATGCGCGACGTCATCACTTCCGACGTCGACGACGACCAGGAGACGGTCGCCGAGAAGCTGATGCGCTACAACCTGCTGGCCGTCCCCGTGGTGGACGAGGACCACGTGCTCAAAGGGATCGTCACGGTCGATGACGCGATCGACGTCATCCGGCAGGAGTCGGGCGAGGACTTCTCCCAGCTCTCCGGCGTCCCCTTCGAGGAGGAGGGCACTCCGGTGCGCGACGCCCTCGACCCCCGCCGGTGGGGCGCCACCATGCTGGCTTTCCTGGGGGGCATACTGGCGACGGCGCTCTTCGGGATATTCCGCGCGGAGTTCATCCTCGCGCTGGCGGTGGTCTATTTCGTGCCGCTCGCGCTGCGCGCTTCTCACGACGTCTCGGTCTGGTCTCTTGCCGCCGCCGTCAGCGGTATACATGAGGAGAGCACCGCGCCGTCCGCGGTCGGCCGGCTGCTGGCGCGCGAGTACCTCTATACGCTGGCCGCGGCGGCCCTGATCAGCGGGCTGGGGTTTGCCGCCGGCCTGATATGGGTGCACAACTGGGCGGCCGCCGCCGCCGGAGCGGTGGGCCTGTTCGTCGCGATCGCCGTGGCGGGCATGCTGGGCCTGGGGCTGCCGCTGGCGCTCAAGAGGGCCAGGCCGGGCCCCGCGGTCGGCCCTGGCAGGATGGTGGTGGTGCTGGCGACCGCGGCCTCGCTGATATGTTTCCTGGCCGTCAGCGACCTGCTCGTGCGGAACTTGCATTAGTGTTCCGTCCCACAGGGAGCTTGACGCACCGAGAGCGTCGGGGCGCCGCACCGGCAAGGCGCGAGACGGAGTCGTACTCTCTGAGTACTCAGAGGGAGCGGAACGCAGCAGGCGTGGATGCGGCGGCGCTCGAATGCCAGGGTATCTGTGGGACGGAGCACTAAGCGTGACTGGAGGGGACATTGGCCGAGCGTCGAGTCAGCTGGATGAACAAGCAGAACTTCCTCATGATGCTCTCCGTGCTGGGCCCGGGCATCATCGTGAGCATGGTCGACAACGACGCGGGCGGGATCGCGACGTACTCGGTCGCGGGGGCCAGGTACGGCTACTCGATACTCTGGATCCTGCTGCCGACCGCGGTCCTGCTCTACCTGGTCCAGGAGATGAACGCCCGCATGGGCATCGTTACCGGCAAAGGCCTGGCCTCACTGATAAGGGAGGAGTTCTCCTTCCGGCTCACCGCGATCATAATGCTGGCCATGCTGGTGGCGAACTTCGCCAACACCGTCTCCGAGTTCGCGGGCATCGCCGCGAGCTCCCAGATATTCGGGGTCTCCAAGTACATCGCGGTGCCCATCGCCGCGGTCGCCATCTGGTGGCTGGTGCTCAAGGGCAGCTACAAGGTCGTTGAGAAAGTGTTCATGCTGGTGAGCCTGGTGTACATCGCCTATATCATCTCAGCGATACTGGCGAAGCCCGAGTGGCACGCCGTGGCCCGGGGCCTGTTCGTTCCCAGTGGACAGCTCAACGGACCGTTCGTGGTGATGGCCGTGACCATAATAGGAACGACCATCGCGCCCTGGATGCAGTTCTACCAGCAGTCGGCGGTGGTGGACAAGGGCTTGAGCGTGGCGAACCTGATCTACGAGAGGATAGATACGGCCATCGGCACTGTATTCCTGACCATCGCCGCCCTCGCGATCATGATCTGCTGTGCCGCCGCTTTCTTCAACAAGCCTGGCGTCGGAGCCACCGCGATAACCTCGGCCGAGCAGGCGGCCAAGGGGCTCGCCCCGGTGGCCGGCCAGTACGCGACCTACCTCTTCGCCTTCGGCCTGCTGTTCGCGTCGATCTTCGCTGGCTGCATCCTGCCGCTCACCACCGCGTACACCGTTTGCGAGGCGTTCGGCTGGGAGTACGGCGTGGACCGCAAGTTCTCACAGGCGCCGAAGTTCTACGCGGTTTACACGACCTTTATCGCCGGAGGGGCGATACTGATACTGATACCGAAGATGCCTCTCATAACGCTGATGATAGTCTCACAGACGATCATGGGGATGCTGCTGCCGGTGATCCTGACCTGCATGCTCAAGGTGATACGCAACCGCGACGTGATGGGAGACTACGTCAACAGCGACACCTACAACACCGTGGCCTGGATCGCGGTGTTCATCCTGTATGGTCTAGACCTCTTGCTGGTTGTTTCAAGCATCTTTCCCATCGGACGATAGGCATGGAGGTGTCTGGCTTGGAGGAAGGCGACGTAATAGGTTTCAGGGACCTGTTGAAGGTCACGGTCCGGGATGCCACCGGCCGGGAGGTCGGTCACGTGCAGGACATGGCGCTGGAAGCGGACCTGGGCGGGAAGCCCTTCGTAGAGTACCTGGGTGTGCACCTGCTGTGGACCGACCGGGTCGGCGAGATAGAGCTGGTCAGGCGCGCGGAGGACCTGGCGCTGCTCATTCCCTGGTCCGACGTGACGAGCGCGAGTGAAGAGGTGGTCACACTCAAGAGCACGCACCCGGACTTCCCGGTGCAGACGGCGGCCGGCAGGTGGCTGATCCGCAAGGACATCCTGGACAAGCAGATGGTGGACCCCTCCGGGAGCAGGATACATCGGGTCGATGACGTGGTGCTGGTGGTGGAGGGAGCAAGGCTGAAGGTGGCAGGGCTCGAGGTCAGCAAGGGCCTGCTTCTCACCAGCTCCGCGCTGCGGAGGTACCTGGCGGAGATACGCAGGAAGCACGCCAGCAGGAGCGAGTCGGAGGTGATCCCCTGGGAGGCGGTCCAGGAGATAACGCCCGATGCGGTGGTCATCGGGCAAGACGTGCTCAACTAAGCGCATTGTTGGAGCGGGACGGCTGGGATATACTCGTGCTCAAGGAGCTGGCCGCGATCGACCGGTTGGTGCGAGGAACGTGGCGACGAGCAGTATGCGTCACGGTCAACATGACCGGTTGTCGTGGCTGTTTTTAAGTAGTTTGACGAGTTCACCTGTCTGCCTATGAAAAAAGTCTACACAGATAAGAACCTCGACCGGCGAAAGCGCAGAAGGCCGTCGCGACTCGGAAGACCGAACGTAAGGAACTGGCGGCTGTGGGCGTTCGGTGTCGTGCTGCTGCTGGTGCTCATCTTCTTCGTGTCCTGCCTGCTCACCGCGGCCGACGGCAACATCGGACCGGCGGTGGCGGAGACCTCGAAGACCATCAAGGCACCCCCCGGAGACAAGGCCGCCGCGCCCGGCGTCTGGGCGAACGCGGCCGTCCTGATGGACGCCGAGAGCGGGCGCGTCCTCTACGACAAGAACGGGGACGTCAAGCTGCCGGTGGCTTCGACCACGAAGATGGTCACCGCCCTGGTGGTGAGGGCGAAGGACAAGCTGTCCGACAAGGTGGTCATCAGCAAGGCCGCGGCCAACGTGGGGGAGGAGGGCATCGGCCTGACCCCCGGCGAGACTCTATCCGTCGATCAGCTGCTGAACGCCATGTTGATACAGTCGGCCAACGACGCCGCCTACGCGCTGGCCGAGCACACGGGCGGTTCCATCGCGGGCTTCTCCGAGCTGATGAATAAGAAGGCCGCGGAGCTCGGCGCGACCAGCTCGCACTTCACCAACCCTCACGGCCTCGATGCTCCCGGCCACTACTCGACAGCACGAGACCTCGCTGTCATCGGACGTGCGGTGATGGCCGATCCCGTGCTGGCGAAGATCGTGGTCACGAAGAATTACTCCATACCCTGGCCCGGCCACACCGGCCCGCGGGTCGCCGTCGGCCATAACGAGATACTGACACAATACTCCGCGGCCAACGGTATCAAGACGGGGTACACCGTACCGGCGGGATGGTGCCTGGTGGCATCCGCGGCGAAGGACGGCAAGTCCCTGATAGCCTCGGTTCTGAACAGCTCCCACCGGGCCGACGACGCCATCGCCATGTTCAACTACGGCTTCAACAACACCGCACGCGTAGTCTTCGCCACCGCGGGTCAGAAGCTGGGCGACAGCAGGATAAGCTCCTTCCCCAGGCGTTCGGTCAACGTGGTGTCCAGGACCACCATGGCGGCTCTCACGTTCGTCGGGTCGCGCGACGTCTTCCAGGTGAGGACGTCGATGCTAAAGTCGGCCGGAAGGAGCGTGAAGGCGGGGGAGCAGCTCGGCAAGGTCGAAGCATCGCTCGACAACTCACCGCTGGAGAAGGGCGAGGCCGTGGCGCAGACCTCCAAGGGGCACCCCAACATCCTGGCCGGGCTCTTCGCTTTCATATGGTACAGCTTCTGCTGGACAGGCAAGATCATAGCGGCTCCTTTCCGCATATTCTGACCTCGCCGGCACCCCATCCGGGCCTCGCCGATGACTTGTTCAAGGGTCTTTGATTCGGGCGACGAATGTGATAATGGTGCGCTTTTTCAAGGGTGCAGCGCTGGTTTGACCTTGCTATATCGTTGGGGTATAAAGGAGTCGGTGAGGCAAGTGATCAAGATGAACATCGTCGGCGTGCGCGTGGAGCTGCCGACCAACCAACCCATAGTCCTGCTGCAGGAGGAAGAGGGAGAGCGCTTCCTTCCGATATGGATCGGCGCGTTCGAAGCGACCGCGATAGCGTTCGCGGTGCAGGGGGTGGAGACGGCCAGGCCGATGACCCACGACCTGTTCAAGAACGTGCTGGAGGACCTTTCGGTGCGCGTCGAGCAGGTGGTGATCAACGACCTGGTCGACGGCACGTTCTACGCCGAGATCACAATGTTCACCAACGGTGACAAGCACCTCATCAGCGCCAGACCCTCTGACGCCATCGCACTCGCGGTGCGGATGGAGGTGCCTATCTACGCCGAGGAGGGAGTGCTGGACGAGGCCAGCATCGTGATGGAGACGGCAGACGAGGACGAGATCGAGAGGTTCCGTGATTTCCTGGACCACGTGGAGCCGCAGGATTTCCTCTGAGCCGGATATCGTGATCAGCACCAGGGGCCGCAGTGCGGTGGGAACTACCTGTCTTTCGAGCATTTTCTAAAGGAGCGTGATTTTGCGCAGCAGAAAGAGTCCTTACTGGCACCTGCGCACAGCGCTGCTCATCTTCCTCGGCCTCATCACCTTCGGCACCATCGGCTACATGATCATCGAGCGCCTGGCTTTCTGGGACGCTCTGTACATGACGGTCATTACCATATCCACCGTCGGCTACCGCGAGATCGTGGTGCCCTCGCGCGGCGGCGAGATATTCACGATGTTGATAATCATAAGCGGGCTCGCGACCGTGGTGTACGTGACCACCAGCGTCGTGGAGCTGGTCCTCGAAGGCAGGTTACTAGAGATAATGGGGAGGCGAAAGGTCTTGAAAGAGCTTCAAGATCTGACCGGTCACTACATAGTCTGCGGCTACGGAAGGGTGGGTAAGCAGATCGCGAAGGAGTGCCAGGCGAGAGGCACCTCGGTAGTGATAATAGAGAAGGACCCGGCCGTCGCCGAGGCGGCGATGGCCGACGATTTCATCACGGTCAAGGGTGACGCGGCGGAGGAGAGCGTGCTGAGGCAGGCGGGGCTCGAGCGCGCCTCGGGGCTGGTGACCGGGCTCTCGTCGGACGCAGACAACCTCTTCGTGACCATGACCGCCCGGATGATCAGGCCGGACGTGTTCATAGTCGGCAGGTGCAACTCCGACGAGACCGAGTCAAAGCTGTACAGGGCGGGGGCAGACCGGGCGATCTCGCCGCACAACGTGGGCGGGCGACGTATGGCGGCGCTGTTGCTCAAGCCCCTGGTCTGTGACTTTCTGGACGTGGTCACCCACGGCGAGCTGGTGGAGCTGACCCTCGAGGACATATCGGTCGAGCCCGGCGCGGCCGTCATCGGACGGTCTCTCAGGGACATCCTGGTCGACGACCTGAAGGGCATCGGCATCCTCGGTCTCAAGCGGCCCAAGAGGGATTTCGTAATCAATCCCCGCGGTGATACCGTGCTGGATTCAGGCGACATCCTCATCATCTCGGGAGCTCCGGACCAGGTGAAAGCTCTCAAGCGCGCGTCCCAGAGCCGGCGCTGAGGCGCTTCAGCGGGTGAATCAAAAAGCAACAGAACTTAACAATAGTTGATTATTGTTATCAGAAGTGCTAAATTATTAATTCCCTGATCCCGATATCAGCTATGTAATGCACCGACGGTTCGAGGTGAGGTCCGAAGAAGTTGAGAGCTTCAAACCGACACAGCAAGAGCATAGTGGTGTTCTCCATGGCAGCCGTAGCAGTCGTTTTCTGTTGCGGTCATCTCTTTGCGTCTCCGGCCCCGGTCCAGGACAGCCTGATGTCCAAGCAGCAGGAGGCCCAGGCGCTGGAGAAGGACATCGCAGGTCTGGAGCAGAGGCTCGCCATGGTGAAGCAGGACACCTTCAGCGTGTCGGTGAGGCTTGCCGAGATCGAGAAGAGCATCCTGGATTGCTCGATGCAGATTGACGCCGCGCAGGAGGAGGTCGAGACCGCCAGGACGCGTCTCAACAACAGCCTTCGTGCCATGTACATCAATGGCAGGGTCCAGACTCTGGTGCAGCTCGTGGCCAGCACGGACGTCTCCGAGTTCTTGGCCTGGTACCAGAACATGATCGCGGTGAGCGCTCATCAGGCGACCTCGTTCAAAGCGCTGAAGGATAAGCGGAAACACCTGCGCGTGATCCAGGAGAAGCTGAACGCCTTCAAGCAGGAGCAGGCGCGGCTGAACAAGTCCGCGGACACCGCGCCCATAGAGGCGACTCTGGAGCAGAAGAAGAACCAGCTCGCCAGCGTCTCCTCCACGCTCATCACGATGGAGCTTCCGGCCACGGACGCGCCGCCGCCGGCGAGCTTCAGCCCCTCGACCGTCTTCGCGCGCCCGGACGTGAACGCATTCGCTCCCAGCGGCCAGATGCTCTCCGGCTACTCGAGCTGGTACGGCGGGGACTTCCACGGCAAGCCCACGGCGAGCGGCGAGGTCTTCGACGAGGACGCCTTCACCTGCGCCCACCGGACTCTGCCGTTCGGGACGTGGCTGAAGGTATATTTCCGCGGCCGCAGCGTAATCGTGAAGGTGAACGACCGCGGCCCCACCGTGAAAGGCCGCGTGCTGGATCTATCCCGTGGAGCCGCGGAGGCGATCGGGATGACCGGGGTCCAGTGGGTCGACTGCGAGATAGTTGTTCCGATCCCTTGAGGCGGCTGCCGCCGTGCGCCAGCGCCTCTCTCTTTCAATGGTGGTGCCGATGCGTGACCATTTGATCCCTATAGGCCCCGGTCTGTCGATGGTTGGCAAGACATGGGGCTGCAACGTTTACCTCCTGGGGGAGGACAAGGTCTCACTCATCGACGCCGGGTTCCCGCTCGACACCCGCTCGATGCGAAGGGTGCTGCGATCGCTGGATCCCGCCGGCCCCAGGTATCTCGTCGCCACGCACTGCCACCTTGACCACATGGGCTCGATGGCGAGGCTGAAGGAAGAGTTCCACTGCACGGTGATCGCTCACCAGGATGACGTTGCCGTCATGGAAGGCAGCGAGCCTTACCCCACCTTCAAGCTGGACCCGCTGCGCGCGGTTTACTACAAAGCCCTGGGGCCGCTCTATCCCTACGAGTTCGTCGGTGTCGACCGCCCGGTCACCGACGGGGACGTGATCGACCTGCTGGGCGGCCTGCGGATCATCCACACGCCGGGTCACACCGCCGGAAGCATGATGCTTTTCCAGCCGGAGCGACGTCTGCTCTTCACGGGCGACACCATCCGCAACGAAGATGGAGTCCTCGACGGGCCTCCGCCCCAGTTCACACCGGAGCTCGAGACCGCTTTTGAGTGCATCGAGGCTAAGGTGATGCCGCTCGATTTTGACATCCTCTTGCCTGGCCACGGTGACCCCATACTCTCGGGGGCGCGCCAGGCCGTAGGCAGGATGCTGGAAGAGAGGGAGGTGTCCCGGTGAGAGAGTGGGACCTGGTGGTCTGTGGCGCGGGCCCGGCGGGTTGCGCGCTCGCGGCGAAGGTCGCTTCGGGAGGAGGCAGGGTGCTTATCCTGGAGCGTTCCGCTTCACCGGGGGAGGGGAGGGACTGGGTCGTCGACGTCGCCAGCGGGACTTTCCTGGCGGCGGGCGTCCCCGAGCCCGATGCCGGTGAGCTTTTCGAAGAGCCCGACGCGACCTATCTGGTGACCACCGAGCGTGACCGCATGGTCGAGCTGCACCCGTCGCCCCTGGTCCCGGTGAGGAACGCCGCCTACGTCAAGAGGCTGGCCGATTGGGCAGTCGAGCGCGGCGCGGTCCTGCAGACGGAGCGGACCGTCATCGGGCCACTCATCGAGGGTGGCTCCGTGGGAGGGGTGGTGCTCAGCGCCGGCGGGCGAGAGGAGGTCGTGACCGCCTCGATCACGGCGGACTGCACCGGGATCTCGGG
>Ga0209745_1002451_pt1 | contig 10596 bp, 8 predicted proteins | sample BarGraNGADG00312_FD_184495 | JGI IMG/M metagenome (GOLD analysis project Ga0209745, IMG submission 184495) | Arctic peat soil microbial communities from Barrow, Alaska - Barrow Graham LP Ref core NGADG0004-312 (SPAdes) (version 2) | ecosystem: Environmental > Terrestrial > Soil > Wetlands > Peat ... | reverse complement strand
AATTGGTAGAAGTCCCACAAGAAGATGTTGTCGCCCGGTTCGTCCCAGTCCGACTTGACCCAGTCGAAGAACTGCCTGGCGCGCAGCGCCTTCATAGGAGACGTAGAGCCTATCGTCGGAGCGGCTCCCGTCCAGACGATGAACTTCGTGTCGGGAAACGAGTGCATCTTCTCCTTGAGCGCGGCGTACTGCCCCTTGTAGTTCTCCAGGCGCTTCTCGGCGGAGTCGACGTCAGGCTTCCCGGTATCCGGAAGGATGCTTGCAACCGGGAAGCAATGCTTCCAGACGATGACGTCATACTCCTTCGTCAGCATCTCGAGCGTGGGCGAGCCCTGATAGGGCGCGTCGCCGGCATGCTTCACCCAGATGTTGTAGTAGTCATACGGGTAGTTGGCCCAAGGGTAGCCCTCGCTCGTCGTCGGGAACGCCATCTCCTCTATCTCATGACCCGTGTTGTTCGTCTTGTCGTAGACGGCCATCCAGCTCTTCACGTCACTCTTGCCGGAGGCCTTGAAGGTCGCTTCGGACGTGTTGCCAAGCCAGACCGCCCACCCGGTACTGTGATGAAGAAACACGATCTTGGCGGACTCTGAGGCCACGCCCGTCGGTTGACTGCTGTCCTGTGACATGTCGGGCATCGGGGCACCAACTCCTGTCTGGGTATCGTCCCCGGGCCATCCCGCCTTGAGTACGTAGTACGTCGGCCACATCGGCGTCAGGGGCAGGTCGAGGTGCTTCAGCAGGCGCTCGACGCCCACGAACGCGACGAGCCCGATCGCCAAAGCGAGAATGAGAAGGACCTTTTGCTCGATTCTCGTCACCTTCCTCACTACCTACCAGACAGTACTTGAACGGCGGAAGGTCGACGGTCCGTGGCTACTCTCAGGTGCCGTCGCTCTTCTTGCCGAGAATGAACGAACTCAGCTTGCGGACGGAGTCGAAGTTGTCGGGAACGATTTCATCGTCGGCCACAGAGATGCTGAACTCCTCTTCTACCCAATACAGCAGTTCTACGAAGCCGAACGAGTCGATGATGCCCAGTTCAAGGAACGAGGCATCATCTTCGTACTCGAACCCGTTCTCGCTGAACAAGAAGTTCCGTGAGAGGTAGTCACCGATCTTGGTTGCCACAGCGTCGTATGTCTCCACAGCGGCCCTCCGCGCCTTCCGTGTCGATGGTTCCCCGTATGTCGCGACATGCAGCGGGGGTTGTCTTGGAGAGCATAGTCGGATTCTCGGCGACGTACCACTAGGCCTCCCACGACGTGCCGTGCTGCGTTGGCATCGCGGGGCCGCCCGTTTCACTGGTAGTATGGATGCGTCTGCGGATGAAGCGAGGAGGGGGGCCTCACTAGCCGTGCGGATTCTCGTGGCCAATAAGTTCTGGTACCGGCGTGCCGGTCTGGAACGAGTCATGTTCGACGAGATCGGATGGCTGGAGGCCGCCGGCCACGAGGTCGGGCACTTCTCGACGCAGCATCCCGAGAACGATGCTTCGCCGTGGTCCGACTACTTCGCGCCGTACCTCGAGCTCGGGCCGCAGACCACCCTGACCTCACGCGAGAAGGCGATCGCGGTCAAGCGCATGTTCTGGAACACGGTCGCCGCGCGCCAGTTCGCCCGCCTCTTGCGCGACTTTCGCCCGGACGTCGTGCACGCTCACGGGATCCATCGGCAGATCTCGCCATCGATCCTCGTCGAGGCGCGGCGGGCTGGAGTCCCCGTCGTGCAGACGCTCCACGACTACCATCCCATCTGCGCATCCGGCGATCTGCTCTTCGCCGGCCGGTGCGCCTGCGACCCACCGCGCTGCGGACCATTCGATGTTCTCCCGTGCCTTCTCCACGGGTGCGTGCACCAGAGCAGGGCGAAGAGCGCTCTCGGAGTCGCCGAGCTCGTCTGGCGCCGATGGGTGGTCCGCTACGAGCAACTCGTGGACGCATTCATATCGCCGAGCCGGTATCTGGCGCGGATCGTGACTGCGAGCGGCATCCGTCGCCGACCGATGCACGTGCTGCCCAATGCGATCCCTGCGCCCGCGCGCATGCCCGACGAACTCCCCGGGGAGGCGTTCGTGTACGCCGGCCGCCTGTCCCGCGAGAAGGGCCTGGGCACACTCATGCGGGCGGCTGAGGCTGCTCGAGTGACCCTTCTGGTAGCTGGGACCGGCCCGCTGCACCGATCGCTGACGGCTCAGGCTCCACGTGGAGTCCGATTCCTGGGCCGGCTGCCGGGTGACGAAGTCAATCGCCTTCTCGCCGGTAGCCGGGCAGCCGTCGTCCCCTCGGAGTGGGCGGAGAACGCACCGATGGCGGTCCTCGAGCCGATGGTGCTCGGTCGCCCCGTCGTCGCCACACGCATGGGGGGGATCCCGGAGCAGATCCGGGACGGCGTGGACGGCGTGCTGGTCGACGCCGGGGACGAGCTTCAGCTTGCCGCTGCCCTGCGGGTGCTGGCCGACGACGCTGCCCTCGCCGATCGTCTGGGCCGGTCTGCTCGTGACCGCGCCATCACGACGTTCAGTCCTCAGGCGCATCTGGACGGTCTGTTGGGCATCTACTCGGCGACCATGCGATCTGGTCGGCAGGCCGAAGGAGGGTGACGTTGCGCGTAGCGGTCATCGGCGCACGCGGAATGCCGGGCGTGAACGGCGGCATCGAACGCCACGTCGAGGAGCTCTACCCTCGACTGGTCGAGCGCGGCGTGAGCGTCACTGTCTACGCGCGCAGCGCCTACTGTCAACGCGACACAGAGTGCGGCGGCGTCCGCGTCATCAGCCTCGGATGCCTGTCGGGCCGCTACACCGAGGCCATCACGCACACGGCCCGCTCCATGTGGCATGCGCGCCGTGGCGAGTACGACCTGGTGCACGTCCACGCGATCGGCCCGGGCCTTCTGCTGCCCTTTGCGAGACTGCTGGGGTTCCGCCGGTCGGTCCTCACTTTCCACGCGCTCGACTACGAGCGTGCCAAGTGGGGTCGAGTCGCCAAGGCCGTCCTGCGGATCTCCGAGCAGGTCGCCGTGCGGTGCGCCACGGAGGTGATCGCCGTCTCGACAAGCGGTGCGCGGCACCTCGACGACAAGTTCCATCGCGAGATCCACTACATACCGAACGGTCCCGGGAAGTTGACGAGACGCCCGCCTGGGGACCTGCTGAGGCGGCTCGGCCTGCAAGGTGGCGACTACGTGCTCTTCGTCGGTCGCCTCATCCCCGAGAAGTGCCCCGACGACCTCGTGGCGGCAATGACGGCACTGCCCGAGCTCAAGGTGGTGTTCGCCGGTGACTCCAGCCACACGGACGAGTACACGAACCGCCTGAAGTCCACGGCGGGCGCGCAGGCGCTCTTCCCAGGCTACATGTACGGCAGGGACCTCGAAGAGCTGTACTCGTCCGCCCTGGCCTACGTACTGCCCTCGGAAGTCGAAGGGCTGAGCATCAGCCTCCTGGAAGCCATGGCGTTCGGGCTCCCAGTGGTCGTGAGCGACATACCCGGCAACATCGAGGCGCTCGGAGATCCACCCGCGGGACTCGTGTATCCGCTGAGGGATCGCCATGCCCTGGCAGCTGCGCTCAAACGCATAGCCGGAAGCGTCGAACTGAGCCGTGACCTCGGCGAGAAGGCGGTCGCACGCGTGCGACACGCCTACGACTGGGAGACCATCGCGGACCAGACGCTGGCGGTGTACGAGCGAACGATGGGCCGCCCGGCTTCACGTTAGCCCTCTGTCACTCGGAGCGGGCTTTCTCGAGGACCCGCAGGTAGCCCTTGACCGTCGCCTCGGTGGACAGCTGCCCCGCGACGAACGTGCGTCCCGCGTTCCCGATTCGCGCGCGCCGACCCGGATCCGCCAGCAATGCGGCTATGACAGAGGCCATGCCCTGAAGGTCGCCCTGCTCTACGACAAACCCGGTCTGCCCGTCGACGAGCGTCTCTCGCACTCCGCCGGTGTCCATGCCGACAACCGGCACTTCGCACGCCTGTGCCTCCAGGAAACACAGCGGGAAGGTCTCGATGTCATCTGACAGGAGTACCACCACGTCTGCCGCCGAATATGCGGCCGGCATGTCGACGATCGGCCCCGTGACGCGAAGCCGATCGGAGACGGGGCTCGCCTTGGCGAGGGCCGTGTTTGGTGCGAGCAACGGGCCTCCACCCACCATGACGCCCCACGCACGCACCCCGGCGGCGTGCAGTCGCTCGATGAGCAGCAGGAACCGGTCGTGGCGCTTCTCCGGGCGGTGGGCGGCCACGAGCATGACGAGCGCGGCGTCCGGAGGCAGGCTCAGCTCAGCACGCAGCTTCTTCGCCCCTTCGACGTCTCGAGAGAACCGCCTGATGTCCACTCCGTTGCGGACCACGCGTATCTTGCGCTTCTGGTGGCCACCACGTACCAGGCCATCGACTTGGGCGTCGGCGCACGCGATCACGGTCTCGGTAACGTTGTCTAGCAGGACGTGCGCCAAACGCTCCGCGAGCGTCTTGCCCGTCGTGGAGTGCTCCGCAACGACCACCCGGCATCCCAGCGACGCGGCAGCCAGCCGCCCCCACAACGAGGCATTGAACATCACGCAAACGCACACGTCCGCATTGAAGGCTTTGAGCGCGCGCCGAATGTCAGGCAACACGCGAACATCCCATCGATTCGTGTGACCGAGCTCCACGATATCCACGCTGTCGACGTACTCCGCGAAGTACTCTGCACGCTTGTTCACGATGAGGAGCACATCGTGTCCCAGACGGGACAGCCCGGATGCCACCTCCAGCGTTTCGCGCTCAGCTCCGCCGCGCCAAACGGCTGCGATGTCGAAGGCGATTCTCAAGACCACCAGCTTTCTGCCGAGTCGTGCTCACTTGACAGTCTACTCGACGCAGCACTGACGATGTCCGGACGCAGACGCCCACACTGCTATGCTACGCAGCACGCAGACGGGGCCGCGGGCGTACGCGGTCCCACGTCACGAGGCGACAGCCATGGCCAATACGCTCCAGGATCATCCACGGATCTCCGTCGTAACGCCCTCGTTCAATCAGGATGAGTTCCTCGAGGCGACGCTCCGTTCGGTCATCACCCAGGGCTACCCCGAGCTGGAATACGTGGTCATTGACGGGGGGTCTACGGACGACAGCGTCAGTATCATCGAGCGCTACGAGGCAGATCTTGCCTACTGGGTGAGTGAGCCCGACCAGGGGCATGCACACGCCCTGAACAAGGGCTTCGCCCAGACCACCGGCGAGATCATGTGCTGGGTCAACAGCTCCGACCTGTACTATCCGTGGACCTTCGAGATTGTCGCGGAGGTCTTCGCAGCGTTTCCGCAAGTGGAGTGGATCACAGGCGCGATATCGATGGTCGATGTCTGTGGACGGCCGAAGGTGGTCGCATCGGCGTCTGGAGTCAACGTCTTCGACGTCCTTGCCGGCGACTATCGCTGGCGCATCCAGCAGGAGTCGGTGTTCTGGCGACGCAGTCTGTGGGAGCGGGCCGGAGGGCGGCTCGACCAGGCGCTGACGTGTGCTGCCGACCTCGACCTCTGGCTGCGGTTCTTTCGGCTAGTCCCTTTGTACCGCGTTGGAACGCTGCTGGGTGGCTTCCGTGTCCACGACGACTGCCTGGGCGACGCCGGAGACGACCTGTACGGGCGTGAGGCCAAGCAGCTTCACTCGCGCTTCGTGTCGCGCTACGACCGGACGTCGTTGGCCCGTGCTCGCTTGATCCGGCTGTTTGGGGACGGGAAGCGCAAGATGGTCGTCAAGGGGCTGAGCGAGATCGGCCTACTGCCTTGGTACAAGCACCCCCAGGTGGTGTTCGACTTCGACCACATGGTGTGGGCCATTCTATGAGCACGGCATCGGTGGGTCGTCCGCTCCAGGTCGCCATTCTCGGCGACTGGCTGCCTTTTCCGCACGGGATGGCTACCACCAGCCGGGTGCGGCTCTTCGCGCGGGCGCTTCTCGAAGAGGGAGTGGGCGTTCGCGTCCTGAGCCTCCAAGCCGTCGACCGTCCGTCACATATCGAGAACACCGTAGTGCGCGGCGAGCACATGGGCATCCCGTTCGAGTACGCCTGCGGCACCACCGTGCGTCACGACTCGTTCGTGGCGCGCCGACTCATCGCCACGTGGGGCTGGGTGCACGGGGCGCAGAGGCTCGTGCAGCTGCGCCGTCAGGGTCTCCTCGATCTCGTCCTCCTGTGGTTCTGGACACCGCGACCAGCTGCCCGCCTTTTCTGCTTCACGGCGCTGTTGCGCCTCCTGCGCGTGCCGGTCGTGCGCGAGGTCGACGAAAGCCCGTGGTCACAGAAGGTCGATACCAGCGCACTGGAACGCTTGTGGTCACCGCTGGCCGGGATGGATGGCGCGGTGACGATCTCGGCCGAACTGCATGAGTGGGCTGCCCGCGAGTCCGGAGCACATCGCCACTTCCGCATCGTCGAAGTGCCCATCCTCGTGGACGTCAACGGGCAGAAGCCGGGCAACTACCCCATCGGAGAACCCTTCGTGGTCTTTGCGGGATCGCCCGTCTACAAGACCACGATCCGGTTCATCTTCTCCGCGATGCAGGAGGTCTGGCGCACCCATCCCGGGTGTCACCTCGCCGTCACCGGTGCGGCTCCCGGCGATCCGAGGGCCGACTGGTTGCGGGCGGAGGTGCGCCAAGCTGAGTTCGGCAATCGAGTCGACCTCGTCGGCTACCTGGGCAGGCCCGAACTCCTGGATCTCTACGCACGCGCGCATGCCCTCCTCATACCGCTCTTCGACGACCAGCAGTCGAGAGCGCGGTTCCCGACCAAGATCGGCGAGTATCTGGCTGCCGCGCGACCAGTGGTAACCAACTCCGTCGGGGAGATACCGCTCTACTTCACGGACGGGGTCGACGCAGTCGTGTGCCCGCCGAACGATTCCGTCGCCTTCGGACGCGCAATCGCCCAACTGCTCTCCGATCCTGCCCGCGCCGCGCTTATCGGCCGCCGTGGGCGGAGAATCGCCGAGACACGATTCCACTACGCGCTCTACGGGGAGACCATGGCTCGAGCGTTCGTCGACATCGCCGGGACCCAGGGGCCAAGCTGACCTGCCATCAATGCTGACGGCTGCCACATGAAGGCCTGCCTGGGTCTTGGCGCGCGTCGGTAGGGTGCAAGACCCTCAATGGGACTCCGTTCCCGGACGATCGCGATAGAGGAGCTCGGCCGCAATCGGCGGGATTGTAGGGCCGTAAACGCGCGTGCCCGCCCGCTAGTTTGGCGAACTGCTCATCCCCTGTCGGCCGTCAGCCTACCCATGCGGTGGCGACTAGCGAGTCGGCCCGCCGTGCGCGGTGGTTAGGGTCCAAGGCAGAGTAAGACAACGGGCCCCGCGTCGCGGGGCCCGTTGTCGCGCAGCTTGTTGTGGTGCTTTGCCTCTCTATGAAGAGGGGCCGGTCGTCAAGCTGTAGCTGCTGCCCGTGGGACCACGGGCCCGTGGTGGAGTCTTGCTCATCTCTCTATCGCCTCCTTGGATGGAGGATCAGGTCGGATGGGAGCTTGCCTCGGTGGCCCAACTCAGAAGAGGGTCGTCTACGCGACCAGAGGCAATGCGGGGCCTGCCGGGGCAAACGGTTGGGAGCGGGTGAGCATGTACCAGATCGCCTCGCTGAGCTTGCGGGCGACCTCGACGCGCGCCACCTTGGCGCCGCGCTGGCGACCGAGGCGCTTCTTGGTCTGCTGGTAGTGGGCTGCATAACAGGGATGACGGGCGGCGTGCACGGCGGCCTCGACGAGCGCCCAGCGCAGATGCTCGGGGCCGTTCTTGGCGAGCGGTCCGCGGCGGTCGCTGGCGCCTGACTGGTAGACGCGAGGACAGAGGCCGGTGTAGCCCGCGAACTTCTTGGGGCTTGCGAAGCGCTCGATCTCGCCGATCTCGGAGGCGATCGTGTATGCCAGCACCCAACCGATGCCGGGGGCGCTCATGAGCAGCGGCACGTAGGGATGAGCGGCGCCCAGGCGGCGCAGCTCGGCTTCGCAGGCGGCGATCTCGTCGTCGAGGTGTTCGATCACGCGCAGGCTCGCCGCGGTGGTGGCAGCCCAGGGCTCGGGGAGGGCGAGGTGATCGAGCAGCTCGCGTCCATGCAGGCCGAAGAGGTCGCTGACCGGACAGGAGAGGCCGTGGGCGATGAGGCTCGCGTAGATGCGCGCCTTGAGGGCGGCGCGGTGGCGCACGAGGTGGAGGCGGAAGCGCGCCCGCTCGCGCTCGGCGCGCACCCCCGGCGTCGGCAGCCAGATGGCCGGCACCAGGTCGCGGCGCGCCAGCTCGGCCAGCACGAAGGCATCGATGCGATCGGTCTTGGCGGCCAGCGGCGCCAGGCCCTTGACCTTCTGGGCATCGGCCAGCGAGACGTCCCAGCCCAGCTGCTCGAGCTCATCGCGGACGAAGCGGGCGCCGTTCATCGACTCGATGGCGGCGCGGATCGGCTGGCCGCGACTGGCGAGCCGCGCGGCCAGGCCGCGCAGGCCGTCGGCGTCGGGCGGCGCGGCCGTCGTCTCGAGCCTCGTTCCGTGCTCATCGAGCAGGCACACGTCCACGCGCTTCCTTGACAGATCCAATCCGACGTACAACATGGTGTGGGGCCTCCTGGTCGCTTCGCGGTGACACACGGAGCATGCCACCACGGAGGCCCCTCTTCATGGCATTCAACCCTGCCCTACATCTTGGCGCGCGACGGTGGGCCAGACGTTGTCCGAGTTGCCTGGCTCGGACGCCTCCACAGTTGTCGACGTAGCCAGTGTTCGTGCAACCGCCCAAATCGTCGTCGGTGCCGATGTCTCACCAACTGTCGATAGATGCCCAGCCAGCACGTGCGAGGTGGTCGGCGTGACGGCCGGTGTACCAGCAACCTCTACCCGAGCTTGGAGACCTTCGACTTGTGTTTCACTATCGGACTGGTTGGCGTAGATGTCAGCGGTGGCCACGTCTCACCTTCTCACGGTCTCATGCCGAAGATGGGCCACCGGACGTCGTTGTCTGCGTAGGCGGTAGCTGGGTTAGTAAGATTCCAGACTCTCCAGTAGTCCATGGATCTCGTTGGGTATCCAGAAATCACTCCCACATAGCCGTGGATGTAGGACGTCGACATATCCGTGTGGTAGCAGGAATCGAAGCCCAGGTTCGCACCAACGCCCCAGTAATAACTGACCCCGCCTGCGTAACTTGTCGGGTTGCCAAGGTTGAAGTCACAGTTGTCCCAGATCGCGTATTCCTGATGGTCGGCGTTGATGGTTGCGCCATGCTCGTTGTCTTCACCATACACATGCGTCCTATCAACGGTGAGATTCTTGAAGTACCTGTGACACGGAATCCCCGCCAAACTCAAACCACCAATGTCTGTGGCGTCACCTTCAAGGAGGAACACGGAACTCTTCCACGCCCAGAAGTCGGTGTCGCGCACCTCCATGCCGGTTCCGGAGAACTCAAGCATGGAAGAACCCCAAGTAGTCGGACCAGCGTTCCCCTTGAACGTGCAGTCGTCGATGAGGACGTTACGGTCGGGACCGCGACAGTAGGCTGCAAAGGAGAACCCCATACAGCCCATCGTCTCGAAGTCGCACCCGCTGACGCGGATGTTCTGGAGGTAGTTGGGGGTAGTGGTGTTGTAGGTGCCGAGGCCGGCAGTGGGTTCAACGAGTTCGATGCCCATGCGCCGGAACGAGCCCGTGGTGGTGTTCGGCGTTCCGATGGAACACTCGGCGAACGTCCAGTCACCCCACCTGCCGGGGCCATTGTGATAGACCTTGATGCCGTTGACTCCTTCCCCGTTGGACCCAGCGGTGGTGTTGTTCTGGATGACGCAGTTGAGGAAAGTGATGTTGTAGATGTCGTGCTGCCCACCCGGGTAGCCCAACGAACCCATCGTAAGGACCCCATCGTTGTTCGGGTTTATTTGACCTCTAGTGGCGATGAAGGTGCAGTCCTTGAAGAGGACGTCGTGCGTGCCGCTGGCGACGTAGTTCGAATAGGTCGGCTGTGGCCCGGTGTCGCAGTTGTAGGTGGAGGTCGTCGTGAACACCTTGTTGCCGTCCCTGTTCGGTGAACTGGGGTAGGTGATCGTCTGCACCGTCCGTGTCGAGTTCGGCAGGATGCTGCCCGCAGCCGTACTCGCATCGATGGTGATGGCCGGAGGAATGTAGAAGTCGGCGTCGTTCGATTCGCTGCCGCCGACGTAGACGCGCACGTTGTGGTAGGTGCTGGGATAGCCCGCCAGTCCTGGCGCCATGGAAGGCACCTGGACACTGATCTGGTTACTACTCCACGATAGGACCGTGGCCCGCCTCGTGCATGGCGCGAAGCCGAGGGGGTTGACGCGCTCGCCGAAGGTCACCGTGCTGGCTCCTTGAGTGGGGCCGAACCCGATGCCGGTGATAGTGATGGACGCGCCGATCGCCGCGTGGGAAGCAGAGAGAGAACTGATGCCGAGTGCGGTCGGCGTCACCGTCGGCGTCGGGGTGGGCGTCGGCGTCACCGTCGGCGTCGGCGTGGGGGTTGGCGTGACCGTGGGGGTCGGGGTGACCGTCACCGTCGGCGTCGGCGTGGGAGTCACCGTCGGCGTCGAGGTCGGCGTC
>Ga0209745_1002450_pt1 | contig 10599 bp, 11 predicted proteins | sample BarGraNGADG00312_FD_184495 | JGI IMG/M metagenome (GOLD analysis project Ga0209745, IMG submission 184495) | Arctic peat soil microbial communities from Barrow, Alaska - Barrow Graham LP Ref core NGADG0004-312 (SPAdes) (version 2) | ecosystem: Environmental > Terrestrial > Soil > Wetlands > Peat... | reverse complement strand
TGCCACGAACGGTTGGGCGATTGGCGCGCGGCACTTGCCGCCTACGAGGCCATCCCTCCGGCTGGCGATTCCGCGTCCATCGCCACCGTCCTCGCGGACGTCTTCGCCGGCCGGGCGTATGAAGCGCTGGGTGAGCCGGTCACGGCCCTGGCCCGGTTCCGCCGGGCGGTCGAACGCTGGGACCCGGCCTTCGGCCAGACCTACAACATCCACGCGCCCCAGGCGTCGCGCCCCGGCGACCAGTTGCTCGTGCGCAACCCTGATTTCGCCGCCACCCGGACCGCGATCGAGGCGCGCATCGCGCAGCTCGAACGGACGACGGCCGCGCCGGGGGCGGCCCCGCTCGAGCAGGCGCGCTGGCTGTCGGAGATGAAGCGGTGGCAGGATGCGGCCAGGACGGCGGAGCAGGTGGTGGCTGAATTCCCGACGTCGCCAAACGTGCCCGAGGCGCGCTTCATCGGCCATCGCGCGCTGCTCGAGGACGCGCTCGAGCGGGCCGACGTCGAGAAGCCCGGGGCCGACACGGCTGCCGTCCTGGCGATCCTCGATCGCCTCTCGAGCGAGCCATTCGACTTCGCCGTGTGCGTGGCGAACATCGCGCGGGCCTACCTCGCATCCGGTTCCGGCGCCGCGCCCCAGGGCGAGAAGGTGCTCCTCGACACGTTGGCGAAGTGGCGAGACCAGGTGCGTTCCGACCGTACCCTCAGCGCCCTCGAGCGGGACGTCGCCGAGATCCGGTCTCTCGTCTTTCGCCCGAACGGTGACGGGATCTTCGCCGGCACTCGCTGGAACGGCTTCGCCTGGCCGCCGCAGCCCGCGCCCTTCGTCGTCACCGCGCCGGAGGTGCTGGTGAAGCTGGCCGACGGGCAGGTGACGCGCCTGTCGTTCATTCAGCGGTTCCCGCACCTGGACAACGCGCTCTGGGTCGACGATGAGCAGAGCGCGCTCCTCGACACGCTCATGACGCACCTGGGCGGGACGAAGACGCGCGAGGGGCGGATCTTCTGGGACAAGGGCGTCATGGAAGCGCCAAACCAGCCCGTCGGGCCGTCACTGAGCGTGATGGCGTTCCTCAACCGTGCATTCCGCGTCATCCCCGGTCACTGGGGTGGATGGCACTTCGCCACATTTCCCACGATCTCGGAGATCGTGTTCATCGACAGCGGGAGGACGCGTGCGCTGGTGCGGGTCACCGTCGGCTACGCGGGCGGCGACGTGTTGCTCGAGAAGCAGGACGGGGTGTGGCGCGCGACGAAGTTGAACCAGACCTGGGTGACCTAGCAGCCGCACCGCGGGAGACCTACGCGTCGGTGCCGGAAGCCGTCGCGAGGATCTTCTCGAGCAAGACGACCAGAGGCGGCAGGTCCTCGGTGACCACCTGCCAGACGATGTCTTCATCGACGCCCAGGTAGTCGTGGACTACCTTGTGGCGCATGCCGACGATTTCCTGCCACGGTATCTCGGGATGTTGCACGCTGAAATCAGGCGACACGCGACGTCCGGCCTCGCCAATGACTTGAACCAGATGGGTCAGCGCGAGGCGCAGGTTCTCGTCAGCTTCGAAGGCGTCATGCGAAAGGCCGCTCGCCTTGCCGACCGCCTTCCTCGCCATGTCGAGCATGTGTCCGACGTAGACGAGGTCACGCGGCGACATACAACGGCTCGGCGGTGCTCAGGACGCGGTCCCGAATACGCGGGTTCAAGAACTTCGGTGTGACCAGATCGACCCGTCGGCCATGCAAGAGCTCCGAGAACTCGCGCTCGATCGTGACGAAGCGCAGTCCGGGGACATGGCCTGGCAGGAACTCCACGAGGACGTCCACGTCGCTATCGGGTCGGAAGTCATCCCGCAGTACGGACCCGAATAGCGCGAGGCGTGCGATGTGATGCCGTCTGCAGAACGCCGATACCGCCTCCGGATCGATCGGTAGGTTGTGACTCATCGTTCGGCCTCTGGGGCCTATCATAGCTCACACGTCTCGAGATGCGGCCCCGGATGCCCGGTGTAGTTGGCAGGGCGGGACAGGAGGAGCGCTGCAGGAGCCGGGTGCAGCCCTGGCGCGCCCACGCCAAGAAAGACGGCGGACCGCCAACAGGAGTCCCTTCACTGCTCCACCCTGATGTCCACTGTCGTTGTCTGGCGGGCCGTGATCGTCACGAGCGTTCCCCTCGAGCGGATGACGTCCACCACGTCCACGCTCACCGGCACATCGCTTCTCAGCGTCCGGGCTGCGACGAGGTAGCGGCCGGGAAGCAGGTGCAACACGCTGAAGCGGCCTGGACCGTCGGACGCTGCTGCCTTCCGAGTGGTCGTCCCTGCATCGCCGGGCCTGGGCGCCGCCGGCCGCGCGCCTGTCGACGTTCGCGTCGGGCGGCGGAGCAGCGACATTTGATTGCAGCGACTGAGATCCTCCGGGCACACCAGGACATCCGCGCCGGGGATTGGGATGCCGACCGCGTCTGTGACCACGCCCGCAAGGTCGCCGGTCTCCGTGGTGAGAACCACCTCGATGTCGGTGATGCGTTCGGTGCCGGTCAACTCCAGTGGCGCCACCGACAGGTCGATCAATCCGCGTCGGATCGACTTGACCGCGCCAAAGCGCGACGCTGCCGTGAGGACGACCGCGCCTCGGACCCCCGTGAGCCGGAAGGCGTCGGCCTCGATCGTCGGATCCTGGCGTCCCAGCGAGGGCACCCACATCATGGGATTGGTGGACGGCGCGCGGTCCGCGTCGACGGTCACCACGTAGGCGCTGGACGGTGCGCTTCCCGGGGCGCCCACCGTGGGCTTCGGCAACGCCGGCGGCGTGCCTTCCCAGGCCACACGCCCTGACAACGTCGCTCCGAGGTTCGTTCGGATCTCGACGGCGACCTCCTCGCGATCCACCGTGACGGGCATCCAAGCGCCCTCGACAACGACCCACCGGCGACTGCCGTTCGCCGCGCCGACCGGGGTGGTGTCGCGAGTGATTTCGGCCACCATGCGGTACTCGCCTGGCGGCACCTCCAGAAAGCGGAACGATCTGTCAGATTCGCGCTGGCCGTGCTGCGGACCACCCACCGGGTCGCCGTCCTTCGGCGTGAGGTACACGTCGGAGTCCTGGGCCGGCAGCGGTCTCCCGGAAGAGTCTGTCGCTACCGCCGTGACGCGCGCCAGCTTGATGCGTGGCATGACGACGTTCACACCCGGGCTGTCCTGGGCAGGGAACACCCGGACGGTGCGCGCGCCGTCGAGACTTCGGGCGCCCGGAAAGTAGGTCGGCGCGTAGCCCATCGTGGCGGCGGCAGCCTCGGCGCCACCTTTCTCCGGAGACGTCTGACTGTCGAACCTCGCATACACGAAGTAGTCGTCGGGACGCAGACCGTAAATCCGAAACTGGCCCCGAAAGTCGGTCGTCGCCGGCGCACTCTTGACCCAAAAGCGCGTCGCCCCGCGGGGCCTCTGCACCGGATACACTCGCGCCTTGGGAACCGGGGCACCGTCCTGGTCGACCACGCGACCGATGATCCCGCCGGCCCGCACCATCCGAATCGTCACCGCTGCCGTGCCGCCCTCGGGGAGGCGCGTCCACTCGGACTTCTCCGGCGGTACGAACACCTCGGGGTCCGCCGCGTACGCCGTGAAGAGAGCGCTGACGTTGTATGTGCCGGCGGGCAAACCAGTGAATTCGACGACGCCACGTTCATCCGTCTGGACGACCCGTGACGGCGTCCGGGCTGTCGGTCCGACCGGTGCCTGGGTCGCGGGAACCTGGCTGGTTCCGGGGACGCTCGGACCCGCCGCGCGCGGCGGCGTGCGCACCGGCGATGCGGCCAGCGCGCCGATGTTCACTCTGACGCGGGGTATCGGCTTCTCGGTGTCCGCGGCTATCACCAGCACCGAGATGCGCCCCGTGCCCGCGGGTTCAGCCGGCGCGGCCTGCCAGTCAGCGCGCGCCGAGGCGCGGGGGGCGGGGTCCAGTCGAGCCCCTGGCACAGCCGCGAGCGGAACCCATGCGGCAGCGGCGAGGACGATGACGAGGTGGAAGCGGAAGGCAGACAAGATCTTCATGCGGCCTCCGGCAACGTGCTCATGCGAGACGATGTCAGTGAAAGGCTAGAACGGAAGACGGAAAACGGAGAAGGGAAAACGCCATCCTACCCTCGTTCACCGCCCCGTCCGGGCGCCGGCCTCGACCACCGCCTTCAACTGCGCCAGGCCCTTCTCGAAGTCGCCGCCAATCATCTTGTCCATGCTGACGAACAGGCAGAACGCCTTCTCGACGAAGCCGTTCTGGCCCGACATCGTCCACGTCACCTTCGTGGCCGGGCCTTGCGGTTCGAGCGCCACATCCACGGCGCTCGTGGACGCGAACGGCTTGATGAAGTCGAGCTTGATCTTCACAAGTTCGCCGGGCCGGCTGTCGGTCAGCGTCATGCGCCCTTCGCCGACGTCCTTGTTGCCGGTCCACGTGTAGACGGCGCCCGGGCCCGCGGGAGGGCCGTCGTACGTGACCTTCATCCCGGGATCGAGCTTCGCCCACGGCGACCAGGCTTCCCAGCGGTGGAAGTCGTTGACGTGCGGAAAGACGTCGGACGGCGCGGCCGCGATGACCGTCGTCCGCGTGACGCGGTAGTCGGCGGGCTGCATGGCGACCACGCCGACAAACAGCACGACGATCGCCACGAGCGCGAGCAGGATCTTCTTCAGCATGTCGGGTGAGCTCCCTCCGTTTCGATTGTATACCGCACGAGATGGCCGCCGGATCGGCTGGTTGGTGTGGTAACCCCAACATGAGGCTGTCGTTGTCCCTTGTCGATCCCCCCAGGTGGGCCGTCCGGGCGCGCGGGCCGCGCACTGACGTCGGTCGCTAAATGACCACTGCACAACAGACGCGCGATCACCTCGTTGGCTTTCGCGTGACGGAACAGGAACACAACTTGCTGCGCCGAGTAGCCGCCGAGGATGAACGGAACCTGACAGGACTACTCCGCAAGATGTTGGCGGAGATGGTCGCGGGGTTTGGTGCTACCAAACCCCAGCGGACCACAGAGAATGGGGATCGCGCCCAATGAGCGAACGCGTCAATGCTCGCACTCTCAAACGCGTCTTGGCGGGGCGCAAGCGGGTGATGGTCCATAAATGGAAGTGGGACCACCCACAGACCATTACAACGCAGCAGCGCGTTCCGCTACCACCCCAGCGTGTTCCACTACCACGCCAACGAGTCGAAGGTGCGGTGCTGGGATTCTCGGAGTTCCTCGTCACACGAGACGACAAACGCGATGAAGAACAGGACAGCAAGGGACGCTGATGACCAGACGCGACCGACCAACGCGACAGAACAGGAGAGCAGCAATGAACAAGCCGACCATCGTAGAGATTCCGTTGAATGCGGACGAGCGAATCATCCGCATTCAACTGGAACAGATTGCCAAAGCCGTCAAGGCGGCGCGTCCCAAGAAGACGGAGCGGGTGGTGGTCACGATTCAGCAGCAGCAGCAGTAGTAATCAGTCTCACTGTGGGATGGTGGGGATGTAGTCCACGATGCTCTCCGCGAACCACGGGAACCAACACTGCGCATGACCCAGATAGCTCCAGCGAACTGGTGGTCTGGTCGGAGCGGACTGCCCGAACACATCGAACGCGGTCGTCACGTCGATAGGACTCACTCGGCACCCGACGCCCTTCACATCCCGTGCCGCCTTCATCACTTTCGGGTTCAGCGGCTGCTCGTAAAGCTGTGGAGTGATAAAGGCAATCGCCTCTTGAAACACGGGAACCTCATGTGGCTGAAGACGCGCAAAGTTCTTGGCGAACCAGCGCTCCGCGTGCGTTCGCACAACCGCCGCCTGGTTCTCGGCTCCAATCTGCCTGAACCGCTCCTGACGCTGCTTGACGGAGAATTGCATGAACTCGTCGTAGTTGACCGTGGCGGGAGGTTTAGGCGGAGTTGTCTGCTGTCCCCGCACGCAGACGCCGCAAGCCAGAATGACCGCTATCGTCGCCGCCCCAACGAGTGCCCTGAACATACAGAACTCCAATCAAGACAGGAGACTTGGACCGCCATGACGACTTCGCCACGGACGAGCACCATTCTACCCCTTGACATAGAGAAGCAAAGCGATTTGGATGACAGAGCCGAACCGCGAAAACAGGCGAGAAATCGCCCGTATTTCGGACCCTGCCTTTACAAGAAAAGACGTGAGGCCGGGAGACCCCTGGTGGGGTTTCCTGGCCTGTTTTCGTACGGTCGAGAACTCCAGACCCCTCCAAAACCCACGTTGCCGCGACCTCGGTTGCACAAACTTTGCACAAGCGCCGCCGATTCATCGAAAGGGCTAACTCGGCTGGGGCAGTTGGGTAGCCGTTGACCGCCCCGATCGCCAGGCGAGCGTCAACGCACAGGAGCCGCCTGCTTACGAGGACGGCCCCCCTTACGTCCATTGGCTCTGGCGGCGCGTCGCTTCGCGGCCGAGGTGCGTTGCCCGCCCACCCGTCCGAGCTCCGCCGCCGCCGGGCCCACGGCGACGATTCGACGGACGTCCTCGAGCTGTTTGTGCAGGTCCGCCACCGCGTCGCACTCCTCAGCGAGTACGGGCAAGAGCCGCTCCGTGGAGGACGCCTCGCCCTGGGACGCCGCCCAGAGCGCGTCGAGCCAGACTTCTGGTGCACCGACCGCGCCCGCGAACTGGTAGGCGGCGGCGCACAGCGCCTCGAGGTCGGCGACGCGGGCACGAAGGCGGGTGATGTGCTGGTCTGTGGTCATATGCGGTCCGCGAGCCCTGCTTGCCGGAGGATGCTGCGCTCGGTACCAGGCGACAGAGTGTCCGAGGGATGGCCGGCCACGGTGACCGTGCCAGGCTTCGTGGGGTGGGCGAGCTGTCTCAGCATCTCGCGCACCTTCACGGGCATGGAAGTACTATAAGCGAAGCGCTTAGGTTAAGCAACTATCGGGAGATCCCGGCTGCGATCGCCATCCCTACGTTACCCTCCCGTTGATACCCCGCTGATACGGGCTATCCCCAATCCCTCCTGCGTTCCGAGAGCCATCTTCCCCTTGAGGCACGTGATTCTATACAATCGTCCGCACCCTGACGACGACGGAGGTGGCGTCGTTGCAGGAAACTCCCTGTCGACCGTTCAAGGAGTATCGCGTAGGGCCGAAAGTCCTCTTGGAGGTCGCTGTGACACGTTCTGTGTTGAAACGGGTCGGTGCGGGGATGGCGCTGATGCTGGCGCTCGGCGGGTGCCGAGGCCGGGGCCAAGCCGAGGCGGTGCCCATGCAGGCGACCGATGAACAGCCGTTCATCGCGCAGACCGCTTCGCTCGCGCAGGCACCACTCGCCGCTACGCCGGTGGCGGGCGGGTACGCCGACGGCGGGGGCCGTGTCGGAGGCCGCGTCGGCGGCTCGGGCGGAGGCGTCAACACCCCTCGTGCCGAACCGGAGCGTCAGACCGCGCCTATTGTTCCGGTCCCCACGGGGCGGAAGCTGATTCGCGACGTGCACGCGATTCTGGAGGTCCCGTCGATGGAACAGGCGCTGGCCAAGCTGCGTGCCCAGATCGAGCGCGCCGGCGGCTACGTGACTGCGGAATCGCGACGGCGCGACGCCAGGGGCTTGAACCGGGGCGACCTCACGCTGCGCGTCCCCGCCGCCACGCTGAACACGTTCGTGGCCGGACTCGCATCCTTGGGCAAGGTCGAACAGACGTGGACGACGGCCGGCGACATCACCGAGGAGTATTTCGACCTCGAGCTGCGCCTGAACAACCAGCGCCAGTTGCAGGCGCGCCTGCTCGAACTGTTGAATCGAGCCGGGAACAAGCTCTCGGATCTGCTCGAGACGGAACGCGAGTTGGCCCGGGTCCGCGGCGAGATCGAACAACTGGAGGGGCGCCAGCGCTTCTGGGACAACCGCGTGTCGTTGGCCACGTTGATGGTGATGATGCACGAGCCACTGCCGGCGGTCGCCACCGCCGCAGGCGGCCCGTTCGCCGCCCTGAAACACTCGTTCTCGGAGGCGGCCGACAACTTCGTCTACGCGATCGCCGGCGTCATCGCCTTCACCGGCGGGTTGATCCCGATCGCGGCGGCGATCCTGCTGGGACTGTGGATCATCGCAAAACTGTGGAAGCTGCGAAAGCGGTCGAAGGCTCGCAAGGCGCAGAACACCGGGTGAGCGAGTCTGCAGGTCGCCCGTCACCATCAACCACGACCTGAAGCTGTTGCGGAAGATGTTCAACGGACCTGGAGCAGAAGCTGATCGACGCCGCAGGACCTCACCTGCGCGCGGTGATCATCGCGATGCTCGAGACGGCGTGCAGGCCCGGCGAGATCCTCTCGCTGCCAGGCGGCGAAGGCCTGGGCTACCGGTGGCGACGCTTGCTGAGTGTGTGTAGAAGCGTCAGGTCGCCTGCTGCCTGACGATCGAGCGCCGCGCGTCGCTCGGGACACCATTCGACTCGCATGCAGGCGTGGCCTGCCATGAGCGAGCGAGCTGGGAATGGGTGGCGAGCGAGTCGAATGGTGCGGAAGCGGGGATTTGAACCCCGATGGGCTTGCGCCCACTAGCTCCTGAGGCTAGCGCGTCTGCCAGTTCCGCCACTTCCGCACAGTGGGAGAGAAAAGCGCCGGCAGGAACAGATAGTATAGCGAAAACGGGTGCGGCCGTCGAGGGTCCGAACGGCGAATCTTCGAACGGCGAACGGTGCCGGGTGACATTTCCCGAAGATCAAAATTGAAATCCAGATCTCTGATCGGAAGAAATGTCGCCCGACCCCGCTGACACCTTCGCACCGACGCCGCGACTCGCGCCCGTCGTCCTCGCCGGCGCCACCGCCTTCCTCGACCTCTACGCCACACAGCCGCTCCTCCCGTTCCTCGCTCGCACCTTCAAGGCCACGCCGCTCGAGGTCAGCCTCACCCTCACCGCCGGGACCCTCGGCGTCGCGCTCGCCGCGCCCATCGTCGGCCGCTTCGCCGACCACGTCGGCCGCAAGCGCGTCATCGTCGGCGCCGCGTTCGCGCTGGCCGTCGCGACGTTCCTGGCCGCCACGTCCACGTCGCTCTGGCAGCTGATCGCGTGGCGCTTCGTCCAGGGCCTGTTCACGCCCGGCATCTTTGCCGTCACCATCGCCTACATCCACGAGAAGTGGCCCCCGTCGCGCGCGGCCGCCGCAACCGCGGCCTACGTCAGCGGCACCGTGGTCGGCGGCTTCAGCGGCCGCCTGATCGCCGGCGTCGTTGCCGCCGACGTCTCCTGGCGCTCCTCGTTCCTCGTGCTGGGCGCACTCAATCTCGCCGCCGCGTGCCTGCTCTGGACGAAGCTCCCGGGAGACCTGCGCTCGGCGCTCGCTCCGCGCGAGAAGTCGCGCCTCGGCGCGCTCGCCGGCCTGCTCGGCAACCCGCGGCTCGTCAGCGCCTACGCCGTCGGCTTCGGCGTGCTCTTCTCGCTGGTCGCGATGTTCACCTACGTGACGTTCCTGCTCGCGGCCCCGCCCTATGGCCTGAGCACCGTCGCCCTCGGCTCGGTCTTCTTCGTCTACCTGGTCGGCGCGGCCATCACCCCCATCGTCGGCCCCGTGATCGATCGCTACGGGCACCGGCATGGCATGGGCGTGGCGGTGGCGTTTGGCGTGGTTGGCGCCTTGCTGACACTCGGCGGGAACCTGCTGGCCATCCTCGTCGGGCTTGCGATCTGCGCCACGGGCGTCTTCATCGCGCAGGTTGCCGCCAGCAGCTTCGTTGGCGCTACGGCCGAGCGCGACCGGGGCCTTGCGGTGGGGCTCTACGCGACGTTCTACTATGTCGGAGGGAGCGCCGGCGGCTCTCTGCCGGCCCTTTTCTGGGAGCGCTGGGGCTGGCCCGCCTGCGTGTTGCTCGTCGTCGCCGTCCAATTGGCCGTCGCCGTCGTCTCAATGTCGTGCTGGTCCGACCGGCGCTTCGTCCGCCTCTCCCGCCCGGATATGCCGGCTGACGGGAATGAATTCTGACGACAACCTGTCGGATCGGCTGATATCATAAGAAATTCCCGGGTGAGCCGCTTCGGCTGTCCGAAATCGGCTGGCTCGCTGTACGTCCAAGGGAGACTGAGATGAGGTCGCCGTTGCTCCGAGCGCTGCTGCTGTTGGTTCCGCTGGTGATCGCGGCGTCTGGCTGCTCCAGCAACAACGACACCGTGACGACGCCAACACCAACGGTGCCCGTCCTGGTCACCGACACGTTTGCCGGCGACATCAGCGCGGGCGGGGTGAACTACCACGTCCTGTCGGTCCAGAAGGGTGACGTCACGACCACGATGACGGGGATTGGCCTCGACCCAACGGTCACGATCGGGATGTCGGTCGGGGTCACCGACCTCGTTTCCTGCACCGTCGTCCTCGACAACCCGGCGGCAACGATCGGCAGCCAGTTGAAGGGGACCGCCACCGCGGCAAACAGCCTGTGTGTGAAGGTGTACGACGCGGGCACGGTCACGGGCACGAACACGCTCAGCTACGCACTGACGGTGGGGCATTACTGAAACTGACAGTGGTCACAGGCCCTTCGACTCGCGGGGCTCGCTCAGGACAGGCCCTTCGACTCGCGGGGCTCGCTCAGGACAGGCCCTTCGAC
>Ga0209745_1002449_pt1 | contig 10602 bp, 12 predicted proteins | sample BarGraNGADG00312_FD_184495 | JGI IMG/M metagenome (GOLD analysis project Ga0209745, IMG submission 184495) | Arctic peat soil microbial communities from Barrow, Alaska - Barrow Graham LP Ref core NGADG0004-312 (SPAdes) (version 2) | ecosystem: Environmental > Terrestrial > Soil > Wetlands > Peat... | reverse complement strand
TCAGACGCTTTATAATCTCATGGTTGCAAGATCTGATCCAAGGATACCTGTTTATTTCCTTCAGGTTGGAGGTGTTTATAATCCGGCTCCAAACGGAACAGCACTTGAAACACAGGGTGGAGTCTATTCAACCTCTGCAATTACGGCCAACGGAGCAACAGCACCAACACCCCTGATGACTTATCATGAGCTTAAATTCATCGAGGCTGAGGCCAAGTTCAGGACTTCTGATGCTACATGGCAGGCTTCTCTTCAGCAGGCTATCGAAGCTAACTTTGTGTTCCATGGACTGACACTGGCAGAAGGTACTACTTACTTCACGACAAGTGTAGTACCATTGCTTACAACCGGTAATGAGCTCAAAGAGATCCTCACTCAGAAATATATTGGTTTGTACGAGCATGAGGCTATTGAAGCTTACAACGATTACCGCAGGGTGCCTACATTCCTGACACTGAACAACCCGAACAACCTTACATCAGGCGGCGGGTTTGTCTGGAGGTTCCCATATCCGACAAGCGAGATTTCATCCAACTCAGCTAATATACCCGATATCAATGTCTTCACTGACAAGGTATGGTGGGCTGGCGGAACTGAAAACTAGAGATTGCAAATACTTTAATGAAAAGAGTCCCATTTTGCGGGACTCTTTTTTTTATTTTCGGCGGCGGAAGCGCCTGTTGTCTTCCATTCTTTTCTTCATCTTCTGGCTCCTGGCTTTCATTATAATGTAAAGTGCAAAGAGCACCAGGACAATAATGATTATTGTTCTGAGATTTCCCTGTTCCATCACTGCATCCTTTTTATCAGCCTAAGCCGGTGGGTGTACCTGCCTGCTTCATCACGCCAGATGCCCTGGTGATCCACCCTGTCACGCCTTACCATTCCGGCAGCGTGAATGATCGTTTCTTTTGAGAGTAGTATACCTGTATGAGAAATATTATCAGTGTCCGCCGAGAAGAAGAGTACATCACCCGGCTTCGCGTCACTGATAAAATCGACAGTAACGCCTTTCTGTGCCTGCTGTGAGGCATCGCGGGGCAGGGCAGTACCGTGTATTTTAAAGGCAATCTGCACCAGACCTGAGCAGTCGATACCCATCGGTGTTCGTCCGCCCCACAGGTATGGTGTGTTCAGGAATTGCATTGCTGTCTCAACGGGTGAGACCGCAGGAGCAAACTTTACGGGATCCATGCCCGGCAGCACATAATTCTCACCGCCTGCCCTGAATCCCGAGAAATCATCTTTTATTTCGAACAACTCACTTCCCGGAACAATTGTCATCCGGCTGCCGTCTTCCCTGATACATTCCATTTCGCGACCTGCAATGACGCCGGGCAGCTCTTCAGCACACCTGACGTAGCCATACTGGGCCGAATCGATCCATCCGGAATAAGTATCAAAGAGTGTCTCAATCCTAAGCCAGGTACCCGAGCTCTCAACAATGCCGAACCGCTCTCCGAATAGTAGCTGACTGACCATCTCCGCGCGGTGAGAAGGAGCCGCCCGCAGGGGAATTAGTACGTTCGTGCATATGAAGAGGTCCATTACCTCATGTCAATTATATCCACATCCTTATAGTCAGCGGGTTTGAATGTAAAGAAATCACCGGCTGGCTTAAAGGTAAGATCACACTTGTCTACTGTGAGTGTCATTGTAACGCCGTCCTTGGTTTTGTATTCAGCGCCAATGAGATCATACAGCGTTTTTCCTATCTTCATCCTGATCCTGATCAGGTCACTGGCGATATCTTCGGGATAAAGGTCAATGACCCACTCGCTTGCAGTCTGTTCAACCAGCCTGATCTTGTAGCCTTCCTCATACATAGTGAAGAGAAGGGAAGGCCTGGTAATAAATGAGTCATCATCCGGATCAGTTTCTGTTATTGTTACCTCGTTAACATCAGGGAGGTAGTTCCAGACATTGCTGCCGTCAGTCCAGATATTGTAATCGTCCAGGACAAGCTTATACTTGTCACCCGAGATAATTGCGGATCCTGACATCGTGGTAACGTCTCCCGCTTTGCTGTCGTTGGTTATAAGCTTAAAGTCAATAGTCACGGAGGGCGCTTCGGTTGCCTTTCTGCTGAACTCAGACAGGATCTTTAATGCCTCAGGATCTTTCTGGGCAGACAGGGTCAGTGTGATCAGGGAAAGTAAAAGAATTACGGTTTGTTTTCTCATTTCAGATTATATCTTCATTGAGCCTCTTCAAAATCTGTTCCAGAGTTTGCGGATCCTGTACAACCACATCGCGCGCCTTGCTTCCTTCGAACGGTCCTACTATGCCTGCAGCCTCGAGCTGGTCTATGATTCTCCCTGCACGGTTGTACCCAAGTTGCATTCTTCTCTGGATAAGAGATGTCGAGCCCTGCTGATGCTGAACCACAAGTCGTGCTGCTTCGTCAAAGAGCGGGTCGCGCTTCTTCAGGTCAATTTCCTTTGATCCGTTACCTTCGTCGTTATCGCCCACATATTCAGGCAGGGGCATAGCATCAGGATATCCCTGCTGCGAACCGATGAACTCAGTAAGTTCTTCGATTTCCGGGGTGTCGATGAATGCACATTGAACCCTGACAGGTTCCCCTCCCTGTGAAATGAGAGCATCGCCGCGACCCACGAGCCTGTCAGCGCCTGTGGCGTCAAGAATTGTGCGCGAATCGACGCCTGAGAAGACCCTGAAGGCGATTCGTGAGGGGAAGTTTGCCTTTATAAAACCTGTTATGATTGTTACTGAAGGTCTCTGCGTTGAGATGATGAGGTGGATGCCAACTGCCCTTGAGAGCTGTGCCAGACGACCGATAGGCGCCTCAACCTCGCGGCCTGAGGTCATTATCAGATCGGCAAATTCGTCAATAATAAGTACAATATAAGGCATGTAGTCATGACCCTTCTCAGGATTGAGCCTGCGGGAGATGAACCTGTCGTTGTATTCCCTGATGTTTCGCGTCTGCGACAATTTGAGCAGATCGAGACGGCGATCCATAAGAATACAGAGAGAGTTAAGCGTGTTGATGACCTTCTTGGTATCGGTGACGATGGCATCCTCTTCATCAGGCAGCTTGGCAAGAAAATGGCGTTCGATCTTTGCATAAAGCGGCAACTCGACCCGCTTGGGGTCTATTAGCACAAACTTAAGCTCTGAAGGGTGCTTCTTGTAGAGAAGTGAGGTGATGATTGCATTAAGTCCAACCGATTTACCCTGTCCTGTCGCCCCTGCAACCAGCAGGTGCGGCATACGTGTGAGGTCAATGATGTACGGATCGTTGGTGATGGTGCGTCCGAGAGCCAGGGGAAGCTCCAGTTTTGAATCAGCGAAGGCCTGCGAAGAGATCAACCCTTTCATCGAGACAGTCTCCGGCTTTTTGTTAGGCACTTCTATGCCCACCGTTCCCCTTCCGGGAATGGGTGCAATGATCCTGATACCCAGGGCGGAGAGACTCAGGGCAATATCATTGTCGAGTGACTTTATACGGTGTATCTTAACGCCGCGGTCAGGCACCACCTCATAGAGGGTGACAGTAGGGCCTACGGTGGCCGAAATACTTTTAATTGTGATCTTCTGGTCTGCGAGTGTTTTGAGTATTATCTCCTTATTGGCGTTGACCTCCTCGTTGGTCGTGGACGTTAGGTTACGGTAATCGCGCAGCAGCGACACAGGGGGAAATTTATAACGCGGCAGCGACAGCCTGGGGTCAAAGGGAGGAAGATCAGACAACAGGTTATCATCTTCAATTCCGGTTCCGGCAGGCTTATGGCGTTTTCCTATGACATTCACAATCGATTTCGGTTCTTCCACCGGTTGCCTGTAGAAGTCGTCAACCGGTTCCTTCTCGTCCTCGTCAACCACTTCCGTTTCTTCCTCGTCAGCCCGCAAAGGTTCGTCCTCGTGTGTCGGGAAGTTTTCCCCGGGTGCAACATCCACATCCTCAGTGACGATGTCTTTCTTCCACCACTCACCCGTGAGAGTGGCAGCTCCGGCCCTTGCAACGCTTGCAATGGGCCTCCTGATCGTCTGAGGGCTCACATGCAATGCGAAAATAAGATAGGCGACCGTGAGAACAAGCATCAATGCTCCTGTCCCGACCTTGCCCATCATACCGTTCAGCTTGCTGGCGATGAAAAATCCGAACTCACCTCCGGGACCGGCACCAAGAAAAGTGGACTGCCCGGCAAAGTATCCCAGGATGACCGAAATGAGGACTGTGGCAAGAAGAAAACGGAGGACATTCTTCCAGAGCCTGAAATATTTTACCCTGATAAGGGCCAGGCTGAAGGCTCCTACAATCAGAGGTATAAAAAATGCACCCAGTCCAAAGCCGTGAAAGATAAAATAATGTCCGACCTTGAAACCGAACTTTCCCCCCCAGTTCTGATAAGGAAATATCTCATCAGCGGACTTCAGGCTGAGTGAATCCTGATCAGCCTTGCCTGTGAGAAGGTAAGAGATGAAGACGACGAGCATGTAGAGCGCAAAGACAAGAAGGATAAGGCCTATGATAAACCTTAAATTCTCACCTGATGAAGTGCCATCTGATTTCTTCTGACGTGATGATGCGCCGTTACTTTTTTTCTGTTTGCCCATCGTAAAAAATAATTTTTCTATCCCGTTGACCGGCAAGTGTTAAAAATAAACTGCAAATTTAAGAAAAATGGTTGAGCCGAGGGAGCAAAAATCTCAAAAGGCCATCATTTTCTGAATAATGGAGTCAAGAAAGCTCCTGTTTACCTTTTTATAATTCTGTTTCTGTTCAAAAACCTTATCAGGGATCTCCCTGGCAAAGACTTCATCAGCCGTGAACTGCATTTCAGCCTTTCCCATAATATAGAAAAAGTCCATCAGCACACCATCAATTTCACTATAAGGAGTCAGCCTGTTAGGCTGCACAACATTGATATCATTTGTATACCAGATATAACGGGTTGTTTTGGAGCCGGGCAGGGTGACTCTTACCTGGCGGCAGTTGAATCCGCAGATGACAGACTTTCTGCCTGTCTCGCTGAAGATTATCCCTTCCATTGAAGAGAAACCGGGCTGCATGTCCCTCGGAGTGCCTTCACAATAATACTTGAACGACAGTAAATTGAGATAGGTATCGTAGATATGTTCCTTTGGATTGATGATCGATGATATCCCGGAATTGCCAAAGGGGGCCTTGAGGGTTGTGGCGATCAGATCTTTCCTGAAAGAAATGACCATCTCCCTGGGCAGGAAATCAGATGAGAGTGAACTCGGGTTATTTATATATTTAATATTATAATAGATCTCACCCTCATGCATGTTTTTCATGCCTTTCTCCTTGCATGAGTGGATTATGAAAATGAGTATTATTAATGGGATTAAATGGAGAAAGCGGTTCTTCACGTAAGGCTATTTGGCTGTAAATGTAACAAATCTGAATATTAAACGGAGAAGCAGTACTGTTCAGTATCCCCGAGAGAATTGTTTTCCCTTTAATGGTGAGGTTTTCCTGTGTTTAAATTGATTATAAAGTTATAGCTTTGTCACCTCATTGTAAACGAGAGTTATGAGTAAAAAACTTGCCGTTGTCGCCCTGGGCGGAAATGCGCTTCTCAGAGGCGATCAGTTAGGTACTATTGAGGAGCAGGAACAGAATACTACTTCCACCCTTGAGAACCTTGTCTTTCTCATCAGGGAAGGTTATGATCTCGTCATCACTCATGGTAACGGCCCCCAGGTGGGAAATATCCTCATGAGAAATGATGCCGGGGAACATATGTACGGCATAGCCCAGATGCCGATTGATATCTGCGTGGCAGACTCACAGGGCGGTATCGGATATATGATAGAGAGGATGTTCAAGAATGTGCTGAACAGGCATGGTATAGAAAAGAACGTAGTGTGCCTTATCACCACGGTAATTGTTGACAAGGATGATCCGGCCTTTACCGATCCCCAGAAGAGAGTGGGTAAGATATATACAAAGGAACAGGCTGATGATCTGGCAGCAAAAAAGGGATGGGTTTTCAAGGAAGAGGTCAAGACTGAAGGCGGATATCGCAGGGTGGTGCCCTCACCCAAGCCTGCCGGCATTATGAATTATGAGCTCATCGGCGAACTGGCACGGAGGGGAAGCATTGTTATCGCAGCCGGCGGTGGCGGTGTACCTGTTTATATCGATGAGAAGAACGATGTCAGGCCGGCAGAGGCCGTGATAGACAAGGACCTCGCATCTTCACTGCTGGCATCAAAAATAGGTGCTGATGAGTTTTATATCCTTACCGATGTCCCATATGTCTATATAAATTACAAGAAACCTGACCAGGAGATAAAGGAGTTCCTTGATTATAAGGACACTCTGAGGTATCTGGAGGAGGGCCAGTTCACAAAGGGGAGCATGGCTCCGAAGATTGAGGCCTGTCTTAACTTCATCAAAGCAGGAGGCAGCAAGAGCGTTATTACCGAGGCCTTCAAGCTGGAGGACAGACGGTATGGGACCAAGATAACGATGGAATACGACTAAAGGCAAGAGGCAAGAGGCAGTAGCGCAAGAAAGATAACAGACAACGGATAACAGATAACTATCATGGATATCAACTTGAAAAACAGACACTTCCTGAAGCTTCTCGACTTCACACCGGAAGAGATTAAATTTCTTCTTGATCTTTCTTTTGACCTTAAGAAGTCAAAGTATGCCGGCACTGAGCAGCAGAAGCTCAGGGGTAAGAACATAGCCCTTATATTTGAGAAGTCCTCAACGCGCACACGCTGCGCCTTTGAGGTTGCAGCTCTTGACCAGGGAGCGCACGTGACCTATCTCGGGCCTTCTGGTTCACAGATAGGCCATAAAGAGTCGATGAAGGATACTGCAAGGGTGCTGGGCCGAATGTACGACGGTATCGAGTACCGTGGTTACGGACAGTCCATCGTGGAAGAGCTGGCCGCTTATGCCGGTGTACCGGTATGGAACGGACTGACGACCGAGTTTCATCCCACTCAGATCCTGGCAGATTTCATGACGATGATGGAGCATAGTGATAAGCCTCTTAACAGAATCAGCTTCTGTTACCTCGGTGACGCACGGAACAATATGGGTAACTCACTGATGGTGGGAGCGGCCAAGATGGGAATGGATTTCCGGGCAGCTGCCCCGAAAGCGTGCCAGCCGTCTGATGATCTCATTAAGAAATGCCGTGAGATAGCAGCTGAGACAGGCGCGAAAATAACCTTGACGGAAGATGTCGCTGAAGCAGTAAAGGGTACAGACTTCCTGTATACTGATGTATGGGTCTCGATGGGAGAGGCTGATTCGGTGTGGGAGGAGAGGATAAAGCTTCTGAAGCCATACCAGGTGAATTCCGGGGTGATCAAGCTTACAGGCAATCCGAATGTAAAGTTTCTTCATTGCCTGCCCGCTTTCCACAACAGGGAGACAAAAGTGGGAGAAGAGATGTATAAGAAATTCGGGCTTGACGGTATGGAAGTGACGGAAGAGGTATTCGAATCACCCCATTCGATAGTATTTGACGAAGCCGAAAACCGCATGCATACGATCAAGGCGGTGATGGTTGCAACACTGGGCGCCTGATCGTCAGGTCAGTTGATCAGTGCCTTGACGAAATAGAAAGTCATCAGGAGGGAGGCGGCGAGCTTAAGGCCTACGCCAGTAAGAAAACCCAGCAGGCTCCCGAAGCCGGCCTTGAGTGCATATTTAATGTCATCCTTGAAGAGGAGTTCACCAACAACGGCTCCGATGAAAGGCCCGGTGATGATCCCAAACGGTCCGAGGAACAGGCCGATAATAAGTCCGACAGTAGCACCCCGCATTCCGTATTTGGATCCTCCGAACTGACGCGTGCCCCATATCGGCACCACATAGTCAATCACAGTTACAACGACGGCTACGACCCCAAGTATGATGAACAGGTTTTTGCTGATAGGTCCGAATTTTGTAAAATGGAGCACAACAAGGCCAAGATAGGTCAGCGGAGGGCCGGGCAACACCGGTAATAAGCATCCCGCGATGCCCACAATCATCATTACAATGGCTAGACCCAACCAGACATAGTCCATCTTACTTATACTTTATTAGTGCAGACAGAAAAGAAGGTACTCTTACCTGGAACCCAGTTCATCAAAATCAACATCGGAGAATTCACTTGTTTGTGCTTCGGCGACAACCTCATCGCTCTCAGCAGCCGCCCTGGTAGCGGTATGAAGTGCTTCTCCGTTACCTGCGAAAGTCACTGCCTCACGCAGTCCTTCAGTGAACTTTTCAAAGTCTTCCTTGTACAGAAAAATTTTGTGTTTCTCGTAGAACATCTTTCCCTCTTTCCCTTGCCTCTTCTTGCTCTCCGTAATTGTCAGATAAAGATCTTCGTGTCTCGTGGACTTCACATCAAAGAAGTAAGTCCTCTTACCTGCACGTACCACTTTGGTGAAAACCTCCTCTTTATCATTTCTCTCATTCTGACCTTCAGTTCTGCCTTTCTCGTCTTCCATCAGTAGCGAATGTTTTAGGGTTTCAAATAGTTAGTATGGTCAAATGTAACAATAATTTTAAAAAAACAAATTGGCATCACCTATTTGCAAGAGAATTTTGGGCTATGACGCTGATTGCAAATCGATTTTTTTAACTTTGCTGCCTGAAAAAATAGTTCTTTTAATGATAAGCAGACGACAACTCAGGATAAAGGCACTTTCGGTACTTTACGCCTGCAACAGGAAGGAGACCGATGATCTGGCAACAGCCGAGCAGGAGCTGATGCTGAGCATCAGGAAGAGCTACGATCTCTATCACTACCTGCTTTTGCTTCTGATAGCCCTGTCAGATATGGCACGCGGTAAGGCCACCCTCTCACGAAAGAAAAACATACCCGCCCCTGAAGACATCAATCCCAATACCCGCTTTTCTGAGAACAGGATCATAGCACAGCTAAGGAATAATGAGCAACTGCTTCATCATACCGGGGCTCTGCCTGCTCTGTGGACAAAAAAAGACCGTATCACAACCTTCGGGTCACTCTCCCGCTGGCTGGGAACGCTCGGACTGTCATGGTCAGATCATCCGGAGGTGGTCAGAAAGGTATTCAATGAGATGACAAACTGGGAGGTCTACAATGAGTACATGTCATCTGGTGATAACAGCTACCGCGCAGACCAGCGGTTCATAAAGGAGCTGGTGACTAAGCTGATACCTGCATCAGAGGAACTGTCTGCGAGCCTCGAGGAACAGTCTGTATACTGGAATGATGATCTGCCGTTTGTGGCTGCCATGATCCGCAACACTTTGGGAAAATTCAAAGAGAATGATGACGGCAGGAGCATTGCTCTGGCACCTATGTTCACCAACAGTGACGATGAGGAGTTTGTAAAGGTACTGCTCAGAAAGGCTATCCTGAACGGTGAAAAGAACAGGGAATTGATTGATGCCCACACGACTAACTGGGAGATCGAGCGGATAGCGTTAATGGATAAGCTTGTGATGCAACTTGCTATAACGGAGCTGGTTGAGTTTCCAGAAGTGCCTGTAAAGGTAACCCTGAACGAATATATCGAGATCGCAAAAGACTATTGCACGGCCAAAAGCAGTACTTTTGTGAACGGAATTCTTGACAAGATTGTCAGGGAGATGCGGGCAAGCGGCAGTTTTACGAAGGCAGGGAGAGGCCTTATAGGGGAGAGTTAGGAGTTGGGAGTGACTAAAGTGCCTAAAGTGAGCTAAAGTGACTAAAGTATGAAACAGATAATGATATACAAATCGGTAGTGATGGGGCTGGCAGCGGTGGTGTTCGCATCATGCGGAAGAGGTTCATCGGGTGAGAGTAAAAACATGCCATCAGATACAACTGGTGTGGCAGTAATTACCTTCAAGATGCTCGAGCATAATTTTGGTGCTGTGAAAGAGGGTGAGAAAGTAGGTTGTATCTTCCCTTTTACTAACACCGGAGATGCCGACCTGGTATTGACATCCGCTACTGCAAGCTGCGGATGCACCGTTCCGAAGTATAACAAAAAGCCTGTCGCCCCGGGTGAGAGCGGCACCGTCGAAGTGGTTTTTGACACTTCCGGAAGAGAGGGCATACAGACAAAAACTGTTGTAGTTCAGTCGAATGCAGAGAATAATTTAGTTATATTGCGCATAATTTCAGAGGTAAAAAAAGAAGAAACAACTAAATAACAATTATCAATTATGAACACATTAGCATTTATCTTTTTACAGGCCGTGCCGGCAACACAGGGGAAACCAAGTATGCTTACAAGCCTGCTTCCCCTTCTGCTTGTTTTTGTGGTATTTTATTTTTTCATGATCAGACCACAGATGAAAAAACAGAAAGAGCTGACAACCTTCCGCAGCGCTATCTCCAAGGGAGACAAGGTTATTACCACCGGAGGCATCTACGGTAAGGTCATTGATGTGACAGAAAATATTGTGACAATTGAAATTGCCAATGACGTAAAAGTAAGGGTCGATAAGAGCGCTGTTCTGAGAGATCCCTCTGATACTCAGACTAAATAATCAGAACCACCTTACGGCAGAGCGATGACAGTTGACGAAAAGAAGCAAAGAAAAAAATTCCTTAACAGGGAGTTGCCTGTCTTTGCTTTTTTTCTTCTGCTCTCGTTTGTTTTCTGGTATCT
>Ga0209745_1002443_pt1 | contig 10625 bp, 7 predicted proteins | sample BarGraNGADG00312_FD_184495 | JGI IMG/M metagenome (GOLD analysis project Ga0209745, IMG submission 184495) | Arctic peat soil microbial communities from Barrow, Alaska - Barrow Graham LP Ref core NGADG0004-312 (SPAdes) (version 2) | ecosystem: Environmental > Terrestrial > Soil > Wetlands > Peat ... | reverse complement strand
TGCTCCAGGAGCACTCCGAAAGCAGTCGGGCGGAGGTCTTCCTCGGGGATCCCAGCGGCGATCGCGCGCGCCTCATCTATTGCCCGCTGGGCGTCTTCGTGATTCATGACGTCTGCGCCCCCTTGCTCTTGGCTAAGTCAGAGAGTGCCGGAAGGACTTGGGGCCCTGCGATCCAGTACGTTCCCTTGTCTGTCTTGGTCACTAGTCGCGCGTCGCGGAGTTCGCTGATCTTGGGGTTAACGGTCCCAGGCGGCATTCCGGTGGATTCGATGATCTCCTTGTTGGCCACATCCTCACGTTCCGCAAGGCCAAGGAGGTGGCTGGCCTTCACGCCTAGTAGGTAGGCAAGGACGCGATGCCGAGTGGACAAGGCGTTGAACCCGGGCTTCAACACAAGCCGCCCATCGTTCTGGTCCACGCCAAGGATGTCCGCGAGGCCTTGGGCGAGCCGCGCCCTGTCCACTTCTTTCCCGTCCAGAAGGAGGGACTTGAGAGGGTCCGTCATATGCTAGTACTCCTATACGCGTACAACCCTATACTAGCATACTCACTAGCATTCTCAGCCGCGGATTGCGACCACCCGGTCGAGGTTGTCGTTCGCGACGAGTCGCTCGCGAGTGGCTGCTCATCTGCTAACCTACGGCCAACCTTTCTAGCCGGCCGTGAGACCGGCTCCCGGTCCATCGCGACCGACCGATCGGTCGCGCGAGGCCGGCGTACCGGTCCAGAGAGGCCGGGGAGGAGTCAAGATGGTCGCCTGCAAGATGAACCACCGCGCCTTCGAGGCCGGTGGCTTTTTTGTGTGAAGCCGCCGCCGTTGTCGTATCCCGTGCCCGCCAACCCGGCCCCGCGCGCCGTGCGGATCAAGCCCAAGAGCGCGCTGATCATCGGCTCCGGGCCTGTTGTCATCGGCCAGGCGGCCGAGTTCGACTACGCCGGCACGCAGGCCTGCCGGGCCCTTCGGGCTGAGGGCGTCCGCACGATCCTGGTCAACTCGAACCCGGCCACGATCATGACCGACGCCGAGGTGGCCGACGCCGTCTACCTCGAGCCGCTCACCGTCGAGGCGATCGAGCAGGTCATCGCCAAAGAGCGGCCGGAGGGGCTGCTCGCCGGGCTCGGCGGCCAGACCGGCCTGAACCTGGCCGTGGCGCTGGCCAAGGCCGGCGTCCTGGAGAAGTACAACGTGCGGCTGATCGGCACGCCGCTCGAGGCGATCGAGATGGCCGAGGACCGCGAGAAGTTCCGCGACCTGCTCGATCGGATCGGCCAGCCGTACGCGCCGAGCTGGATCGTCGAGGGCGAAACCGAAGAGGAGCGCGACGCGGCCGCCCACACAGCCCTCGAGAAGATCGGGCTGCCGGCGATCATCCGGCCTGCTTTCACGATGGGCGGAACCGGCGGCGGCATCGTCGAGACCGAGGCGGCTTACTGGGAGCGGACCCGGACCGGCCTGCGCCTGAGCCCAATCCACCAGGTCATGATCGAGCGCTGCCTGGTGGGCTGGCAGGAGATCGAGTACGAGGTCATGCGCGACGCGGACGACACCTGCATCGCCGTCTGCTCGATGGAGAACGTCGACCCGCTCGGCGTCCACACCGGCGACTCGATCGTGGTCGCGCCGGTCCAGACACTGCCGGACCCGGTCCACCAGCGGCTCCGCTCGGCGGCGCTGGCGATCATCCGGGCGCTGGGAGTCGAGGGCGGCTGCAACGTTCAGTTCGCGCTCTCGCCCGACTACACCGAATACGCGGTCATCGAGGTCAACCCGCGCGTCAGCCGATCCTCCGCGCTGGCGTCGAAGGCCACGGGGTACCCGATCGCGCGCGTCGCGGCCCAGATCGCGGCTGGCCGGCGCCTCGCGGAGATCCCGAACGTGGTGACGGGCACAACCGTCGCGGCCTTCGAGCCGGCGCTCGACTACGTGGTCGTCAAGCTGCCGCGCTTCCCGTTCGACAAGTTCCCCACGGCCGATCGAACGCTGGGCAGCCAGATGAAGGCGACCGGCGAGGTGATGGCGATCGACCGAACCTTCGGGTCGGCGCTGAACAAGGCGTTGCGGGCGCTGGAGCAGGCGGGCGCGGGGTTCCTTGCCGAGAACGTCGGCTGGCAGGCCACGCTCGATTACCTGATGGAGCCCGCGGTCGCGCAGCCGTTCGTGACGGTCGACGGTGGCGGTCTGCTGTGCGAGGCCCGCGCCCACGCCGAGCGCGCCGCATATCCGATCGTGCTCAAGCGTTTCCTCGCCCCGTCCGACTCTCGGCTGTGGCGGATCCTTGCCCTGCTGCGGCGCGGAATGCCCGCGGAGCGGATCCGGGGCGTGACCGGCATCTCGGCGTGGTTCTTGTGGGAGTTTGAGCGGGCGATCGCGCTGGAGCGCGAGGTCCGCAAGATGGGGGCGCGGATCGCGGAGCCACGGGACGATGAGGCGGCCACTCTCCTGGCGACCGTGAAGCGCGCCGAGTTCGGGGATCGCGAGCTGGCGCAGATGGCGGGCATCGATGCCGAGGCGATCCGATTGGCTCGGATGGAGCTCGGCCTCGTGCCGGGTTACGCGATGGTCGACACGTGCGCGGCGGAGTTCGCCGCCGAGACGCCGTACTTCTACGCCACGTACGCGGCCAGCGGCTCCGAGCCGGAACTGCCGCCGGTCGAACGGCCCGCGGCGCTCGTGATCGGCTCGGGGCCGGTGCGGATCGGGCAGGGGATCGAGTTCGACTACTGCGCGGTCCACGCCTCGGCCGAGCTTCGCGAACGCGGCTGGCAAGCGGTCATGATCAACTCGAACCCGGAGACGGTCTCGACCGACTTCGACGCCAGCTCGCGCCTCTACTTCGAGCCGCTGGATCCGGAGAGCGTGCGCTCTGTCGTGGAGGCCGAGTCGCCGGCCGGACGGCCGCTCCTGGGCGCGTTCGTCCAATTCGGAGGCCAGACGCCGCTCAACCTGGCCGAGTCGCTGGCCGCGGCCGGAATTCCGCTGCTCGGCGCCAACCTGGAGACTATCGACCAGGCCGAGGACCGCATCCGCTTCGCCAACCTGGTCGAGGCGGTCGGTATCCCGCAGCCCGAAGGCGGGATGGCTCGGTCGATCGAGGAGGCGCTCGCGCTGGCCGATCGGATCGGCTACCCGGTCATCGTTCGGCCGTCCTTCGTCATCGGCGGCCTGGCCATCGACTTCAGCTACTCGCCATCGGACCTCGTGGAGCAACTCGCACGCGCGACCGTCGTCGACCCCGATCGGCCGGTCCGGATCGACCGCTACCTCGAGGGCATCGAGGTCGATGTCGACGCGATCTCCGACGGCGAAACGGTCTTGATCCCGGGCCTGCTGGAGCACGTGGAGCGGGCCGGCGTCCATTCGGGCGACTCGGTCGGCATGTTCCCGCCGCAGACGGTCTCGGTTTCCGACCAGGATTTGATCGTCGCCGCGATGGATCGGATCGTGCGCGCGCTCGACGTTTACGGCCTGGTCAACGCGCAGTTCATCGTCCGCGACGACGGCGTTTACCTTATAGAAGTGAACCCGCGCGCGAGCCGCACGGTGCCGTTCATGAGCAAGGTCACGGGTGTGCCGATGGTCAAGCTCGCGGTCAGGATCGCTCTCGGGGAGACGCTGCGCGAGATGGGGTGGGGGAATGGGCTGCTGGAGCCGCCGGCACTGGTTGCGGTCAAGGCGCCGGCCTTCTCCACGGCCAAGCTCCGTGGCGTCGACCCGTCGGTGGGCCCGGGCATGCAGTCCACCGGCGAGGTCATCGGCATCCACACTGACCCCCGAGTGGCGCTGGCGAAGGCGATGCAGGGTGCGGCGCTGATCCCGCCGCGACCCGGTGTCGACGGGGCGCTCGCCCTGATCTCTGTCGCGGAACGCGACCATGGGGAGTTGCCGCGCGTGGCCCGGGCGCTGGCGCGCGCCGGCTACCGATTCGCCGCGACTTCCGGAACAGCGGCGGAGCTGCGCAAGCTCGGTCACGAGGCGCAGGTCGTTGCCAAGGTTGGAGAGCGGGTTACAGACGGCCGCGTGCCCATCCTCGATCTCATCGCCGGCGGCTCGGTCCGGCTCGTCGTGAACACGCCATCGCCGAAGTCCGGACCGGTCCGCGACGCCGCGGAGATCCGCCTTGCCGCGACGGCGGAAGGGATCCTGTGCCTGACCGCGATCGAGACCGCGGTGGCCGCGGCCGAAGCTCTGGACCCGGACCTGCGCACGCGCCTGGCGGAGGTCCGATCACTCGGCGAGTGGGTACCGAACCCCGGCGTGCCGCGGGGTGTGGTGGTGGCCGGATAGAGGCGCGGCGCCACTTAGCCTGAGAGCCGCCGCGGCGCCGGCGCGCGGCCGCCGCCACGGAACTCGTGCGGGACGGAACGGCCCCCTGCTTCGTCAATCTAGTCATGATGGCAATCGTGGCCGTTGAGAGAGGGAGCGAGGAGTTGCTCGAGCGCGTGGGGAGCGCCGGCCCCTTCGAGGAAGCCGCGGCGAGCTTCGAAGCGCTGTATCGGCAGCGCTACCGGGACGTCTACCGCTACGCCCTGCTGATGCTGCGCAGCGCCGAGGACGCCGAGGACGTGACGGGCGAGGCGTTCCAGCGGGCATACGCGGCCTGGGATGCCGGGCACGGTCCATCCGGCCAGGCTTTGCCGTGGCTGCTCCTGATTACGCGTCGGCTGGTCATCGACAGGGCGCGGCGTCGCAAGCTGCTTTCGTGGCTGCCGCTCGCCGGCCTCCGCCCATCCCATGAGCCCGTGGACCAGGGGGACACCGGCCGAACCGAGTTCTGGCTCTGGTTCGAGCGCTTCGCGCGCGAGCTGCCGGCCCGGCAGCGTGAAGTGCTGATCCTGCGCTACCAGCGCGATCTGGACGACCCCCAGATCGGCGAGATCCTGGGGATTTCGGCATCTGCGGTCCGCTCACTTGTAGCTCGTGCGTGCGCAACTCTGCGCCGCAACCCGGAGATATGGCGATGAACGAGATCGAATCGAAGCGGCTTGCGTCGTCGGACGAGGAGATCCTGGACCTGGTCCGTACTCGGCTTTCGAGAGTCGAGCCGTTGGTCCCGGTGCCGCCCGCCTGGCAGCAGGCCCGCGCTAGTTACGAACAGGGCAGTCGGATGAAAGTGCGAGTCCGTCCTGCGGGCGCCGTTGGGTTCGGTGGCGTCTTGGCCGTCTTACTGGTGGCAGTCGTCATCGGCATGTCTCTCGCGCACCAGGGCCCCCTCTTTTCGGGCGGCTCCAATCCTGCCGAGTCTCTGCAGTGGACGACGATCGTGTACGAGCTGCAGCCCGTCGACGGCGCGCAGCCCAGCGCGGCCGACCTTGCGACGACCGTCTCGATCCTTGAAAAACGCGCAATCCAGCAGTTGGAGACGACCTACCGGGTCGCCTCGACCGACGCCGCGGCGCCCGAAGTCACGGCCCAACCACCAAACCGGGTCACGGTCCGAGTCCCCGGTATGGTCGACCTGGACACGCTACGGAACCTGCTGGGCAGGACTGGGAAACTCGAATTCGTGCTCCTGCCACCCGAAACCTACGGCACGCCCGAAACGGCTGGTCCCAAACCGGTCCCCGGGATAGGTGAAAGCATCGATCCGTCGCTGCCCGCCCAGTTCAACGGCGGCCAGCTCGATGGAAGCAAGGTGGCGGCCACGCTCGATACCGGCAACGGTGGCTGGGACGTCGAATTCAGCTTCAAGGGCGCGGCCTCGTCCGAATTCGAGACCTGGTCCGCGGCTCACATCAATGACTATTTCGCGGTCGTTCTGGACGGCCAGATCGTCACGGCGCCATACATCAAGGCTCCGGTCTCCGCCGGCTCCGGCGTCATCTTGGGCGGTTTCACGGCCGCTGGCGCAAATCAGTTGGCGACGATCCTGCAGTACGGTCAGTTGCCGTTCCCGTTGATCGAGATCTCGCACGAGGTGTCGACAGAGCCAGCCCCGACGCCCTCTACCGCGAATGGAATCGCGGCCTCGATCGTCGTTCCAGGTGTCACTACCCCGACCGACCTGCCGAGCAACGGTCGAACTCTGGGCAACCCGAATGCGCCCGTGACGCTGGGCGTCTGGATCGATTTTCGATGTCCCGCGTGCCAGGTCTTCGCCACGCAGACCATGCCGAAACTGATTGAGAAGTACGTCAAGCCGGGAAAGCTCAAGATCAGCTATCAGGATTCCGTGGTGATCGACTCGCAGACCGCGGGGAGCACGGAGTCGCGCGACGCCGCCGCCGCGGGGCGGTGCGCGGCCGATCAGGGCAAGTTCTGGGCCTACCAGGACTGGCTCATCGCCAACCAGTCGCCGATCGAGGCACCCGGCGCGTTCACGCTCGCCCGCCTGGCGGAGCTGGCAAACAGAGCCGGCCTCGACATGACGAAGTTCGAGCCGTGCCTTACGAGCGGCCGGCATAACGCCGAGGTTCTGAAGGAGTCCGGGACCGCGACCGGAGTCGGCGTGCCGACTTTCTTCGTGAACGGTGTCGAACTCACCGCCACCGGAGCGAGTCCCGGCGCATACGACGACCTTGCCGCGGCCATCGACGCTGCGCTGGCACGGACATCCCCGACGGCGTCTCCGACGACCAGCCCCGGGCCGGCGGCTGATGGGGTCCAGACGGTCCTGCTGTACACGGCCATCCATGGCGACACGATCGCGGTCATCGCGGCCAAGTTCAGGCTGACTCCAGCCCAGCTCACGGCGGCGAACCCGCAGATCCAGGACCCAAACCACCTCATCGCCGGCGAGATCATCATCATCCCGTCGGCAACGTGGTTCCCGGAGCCGGACTCGACCATCGGTCCCGTGCCGACGCCGTTCCCGTGGCCGGACTCGACCATCGTTCCCATGCCGACGCCGTCCCCGTAAGGTGCCGCAGTAGGGGAGTTGGCCCTGTCCAGCCGGCTCTGGCTCCGCTAACCTGAGCGCGCGCCGCAATCTGCGGCGCCATCAGGTCCCGCCGCCAGGATGCCATTCGTGACGCCTACGCTCCCCGGCCTCCGTTTCCGCCTCTTCGGCTTCCCGGTGACTATCGGGGTCGACTTCCTGCTGATCACCCTGATCATCGGCTTGCAGACCCGCCCCGGCGTCTACATCTTCGAGTGGATCGCGGTCGTGGCGATCTCGATCCTGATCCACGAGCTCGGCCACGCGTTCGCGCTCGGGATGTACAACATCCACCCCGAGATCCGGCTGTGGGGAATGGGCGGGCTGACGATTTCGGGCTTCGTGCTGCCGCCGCGCAAGTCGATCCTGGTCAGCCTGGCCGGCCCGCTGGTCGGGATTCCGGTGGCCCTGGCGGTCATGGTCGTCCGGCCCTGGCTTCCGCAGAGCGACCCGTTTCTCGTCATCGCCAACGATCTGATCTTCGTCAACCTGTGGTGGGGCATCCTGAACCTGCTGCCGATCGCCGGCCTCGACGGCGGCAACATCCTCACCAATCTGTTTGTGGTGGTCGCGGGTCAGCGCGGCAAGCGGCCGGGCCTGATCGTCGTCGCGATCTGCAGCGTGGTCATCGCCATCGCCGCGATCTTCCTGGGCTCCGTCTACCTGACCATCGTCATCGTCTTCTTCGGGATCTTCAACCCGGAGCCTTACTTCACGCTCTGGGGGCTTTTCTCCGGCGGGTCCCGTGGGCCGCGTCTCGCGGGCGCCGCATCGGCGAAGAGGAGTTGGGTGGGAGGGCGAGGGGCAGGGCGCTCGGACTCTGGCAGCGACGGGAAGGGCAGCGACCGCAAGGGCGACGAGGGGCGGGGACGCGACCCGCAGCCGATCGCGATGGTCGCGGCCGAGTCGCGCCGCGCCTTCGGACAGGCTCTCGCCGAGACGTTGTCGGGTGACGCCGCGGCCGCCGCGGCGGTGGATCTCGACGAGCTGGAGCGCAGACCGGCGCCCCTTCTGCCTGACGTGATCGGGATGGTCGCGCGCCGCGACGATCCGGCTGTAGCCGCGCGCCTCGCGACCGAAACGGACCCCCTGGCGGTGTTCGGGATCGTGACTCGCGTCGTCGAAAGCAAGCGAGTGTCGCAGCTGCTCGGGGTGCTGCGGCGCGACGAGACGGGCGACCGGATCCAGGCCCTGCTCAAGCTGCAGGTTGGTCTGCACGCCCTCGGCCGGTTCCATGATTCGATGGCCGCGGCATCGATGCTCGGCCGGTCCGGCGGCGCGCGGAGCGCGGTATTGGAGGCGCGGAGCGCCGCCCGGGCGGGCGATCGGAGGCGCACGGTAGCGGCCCTGGAGCGGGCCCTGACGATCGGCCCGGTCCGGCTCTCCGACGCCGCCCTCGGCGATCTCGCGCGTCTCGGCCCCGACCAGAAAGTCGCGGCACTGCTGGCAAGGCTCCGGAGCGCTGCTTCCGCGAACTGATCGCGTCGGCCGGGACCTTACCCGGTTGCGCGCGTCGGGCCATTTCGGAGCCGCGGCTTTGCAGGCCTGAGATGCCGCTACCGTGCTTTGAGTGGGGCTCGCGGTCGCTCCGGGGGTTCCGCTGCGGCGGATGGTGTCGCCGCCAAGGCAAGGATTTGCGTCGCGTCCGCACCTGCGACCCAGCCGCCAAGGACAAAGCCGTGCGCAACCGGACCTCGAGCTTCCGTTCCGTCGCCGTCGTGCTGGCGTGCGTCCTGGCCCTGACCGGCTGCGCGGCAGCGGCAACACTACCGGCCTCGTCACTCGCCGCGCACACCCCGCCGCCATCGGTGGCCGAGCCCACGCGAACCTATGCCTCCATCGACCCGCCCGTCGTCAACGCCGCGCCCACGGTGGCCTCGTGGTTCGACGTACAGATGACCGATGTCACCACGGGCAAGACGTTCAGGATCAGCGACTTCTCCGGCAAAGTCGTCCTCATCGACACGATGGCAACCTGGTGCCCGACCTGCCAGGGAGAGATGAGCCAGGTCAAGCTGTTGCCGACCTTGCTCGGCGCCGGCAGCAGCGATCTCGTCCGCGTCAGCCTGGACGTCGACCCCAACGAAGAGGCGACGATTCTCAAGAAGTACGCCGCCAAGAACAAGTTCGACTGGTACATTGCCGTGGCGCCGATCGAGGTTGGCCGGTTTCTCTCGACCAACTACGACGAGGGCTACCTCAATCCGCCGCTCCAGCCGATGCTCTTCATCGACAAGACCGGCGGCGTCTATGGGCTCCCATTCGGCATCAAGTCGGCTATCAGCATCCAGAAGACAATCGCCCCCTATCTGACCAAGTAGCCAGATGGACGTCGCGCTGACATCTTTCTCATTCGGGCTGCTGGCCACGCTGAGCCCTTGCGTGCTGCCGCTGTACCCGGGTTTCCTGGCGTACCTAAGTGGGCAAGCCGGATCGGAGCAGGGGAGGATGCGCTACCTACTCGGCTTGTTCGTCCTAGCCGGTGTGCTGACGGCGATGCTTGTCCTGGGGGCCGTGATGGCCGCGTTGTCGGTTTCGATCGGCAGAGTGCTGGCTATCCTCATTCCCCTCGCCATCGTCACGATCCTGGTCCTGGGCGTGCTGCTCCTGCTCAACCGCAACCCCTTCTATCGGCTGCCGCAGATCAAGGTTCCGCTGCTCCGCCGCCCCTCACTGAATGCGTACGTCTACGGGCTGCTGTACGGCCCGATAGCCATGCCATGCTCGGGTCCTCTGGTCGTCGCCATCTTCGTCTACTCGTTCACCTTCGCGGAAGCGGCGAGCAAGCTTTGGGTCTTCCTCTGGTTCGGGTTTGGCTTCGGCGTGCCGTTGCTCGCTATCTCCTTGCTCTCCGGGGCGCTGCAGCGCGAGCTGACTCGCTGGTTTGCGCGCCACAGCCGAGCCATCAACACCGTAGGCGGAGTGCTCCTGATCGCGATCGCGATCTACGACCTGGTCGAGAACTGGGACATGCTCACGCTCTACTACAGCTGATCGGCGACCGACGCCGCGATCGGTCCGTCCGCTGCGAGACGCCGGTTCAGGCGTGCTCGAGAAGGGCGACCGGCGTCTCGACAGCGGCCTCGGCGACCGTCGCGACGTCTCGCGCGGCGCGGTCCTCGCCGTGGAACCACTTCCACAGCAACGCGGTCGCGATCGTGTAGAGGACGATGATGGTGACGAAATCCACGGCGTAGCCCGCGGTGAACCCAAGCGAGGCCTGCAGTGTGCCGTAGTAGAGCGGCGCCACTGTCCAGCCCAGGGCCCAGAGCAGAGTCATCAACGCCGACAGGGTGGCCCTTTCCCCGGCGGAGACCTTCTCCATCGCGAATGCGTCGAAGATGGGGCTGCCCGCATTCATCAGCGAGTTGCGCACGGCCAGGGCCATGACCACCGACCAGAGCCAGGGCGAGAACCCGAGCACGACCAGGAAGGGGATACTCGCGCTCTGGACGAGAACGATCGAGCTGATCCGACCGAATCGGCGCGCAATCGCCGGCTGCATGAGAATGGCCATCGTCGTACCGAGGCTGGTGATCGCGAATACCGCATTGATCGATGCGAGGTCCAGGCCGAATTTCTTCTGGATGAACAGGTTGAGGAACGGGATCAGCTGACCGGCGCCCAGGGACGTGATGAAGCCCGGCAGCAGCAGCTTCGCGAAGAGCCCCGGGTTGGAGACGTGCAGCCCGAATCGGCCCGGTCGGTGCGGCTCCCGCGCCCGCTCTGCGGCGAGCGAATGGCGATCGT
>Ga0209745_1002440_pt1 | contig 10631 bp, 6 predicted proteins | sample BarGraNGADG00312_FD_184495 | JGI IMG/M metagenome (GOLD analysis project Ga0209745, IMG submission 184495) | Arctic peat soil microbial communities from Barrow, Alaska - Barrow Graham LP Ref core NGADG0004-312 (SPAdes) (version 2) | ecosystem: Environmental > Terrestrial > Soil > Wetlands > Peat ... | reverse complement strand
TCCAGACCCTGCGGCCCCTGCGCACCGTGACGATCGACATCGACGGCCACACGATCACCGCCAAGCCTCAGCTCAGCCAGAACGCCGAGCCGATCCTCGCCAAGCTGCCACCCATCGCGGGGTGACTAACGTGGCACGAGTCAGGTCTCACCACAGAGCCCAGCACCCCGCCGGGCTCACAAACCGATAGGTCTCCGGACACCCCGGGGCGGTTCAGATGGCGCCGGCAACGGACGGTCCCCGGTCGGGCCGCAAGCACGCCCAACCGGGGACCGTTCCTCACCCACAGCTTCGGGAACTTCCGTCCCCATCCGTCAGCGGGTCGCCGACCTACTTGACCTTGAGGGCCAGCAGGGTAGGCGTCTCGTACACGTCGAACCTGTCGAAGGCGGGCGTGTACTGGTTCGGCACCAACGTGGTGTACGTGAAGCCGGCCGTACCCTGTGCGTTGTTCCCGCCGTAGGGGTTGGACCCGCCGTCGTACGAGTTGTCGACAGAGAACCGGATCAGGTTGTCCCCTGCGACGAGATCCACATCAAACGTCTGCGTAGCGAAGTGCTGCCACGAGATCGTGTTCTTGAAGTAGTGCGTCTCAGGTTCACCGCCGTTCACCGTCATCTGTGCGTAGCGCTCGACGACGTTGTTGTTGTAGGAGTGAGAAGCCGCGTAGTTGCCGTTGGCGTACTGAATGACCAACTTGTAGTGACCGGCCGCGGGAACCGTGATCGGCACCTCGAGGTACCGCTCTTCCCCGTCGTAGCTGGTGATGCCGTTGACGTACCTGCCGCCAGAGGCGTACTTGGCGAACACGTCCTCGCGGATGAGGGCAGGGTCACCAGCCGCAGGCGTACCAACCACAACCGCATCCTCCGCCTCGATCGAGTAGATCGGGGCGTTGTCCACGGCAACGGCTTCGATGTAGTCAAGGCTGAGCTTCGCCGTCGACTTCACATCGATGATGTTGATGCCGGTACGCAGGAACATGCGCACCTTCGTGCTCTGCCACTTGCCGTTGGTGTTGTTGACGTCGACGCTCAGCGCGTGCTGACGGTCGTGGTCAATGATGATCTTGCCGGTGTTCGTCGTCGTGTAGCGGAGCGTGACGTCGTACATGCCGTCTTCGTGAACGACCATGTAGAAGCGGCTCCTGGCGTCCGACGTCGTGTTGTTGGGTGACGTCGAGTTCCCGGACTGGTTCGGGTTGATGCCCGCCGTTGCGTTGTATCCCGCGACGTAGCCTGCCCCGGCGAACCCGGAGACGCTGCTCTTGCGCTCCAGCCCGTCGGCCCAGTCGTAGTCCGAGTGCTCCGCCTCGAGCCGGTACGTCCGAGGTGCGCCAGGCGCGCCCGCGAGCGTCAGCTCGATGGCATCCAGCGTTGCGTTGCCCTGGCCTACCTCACCGGTGTCCTGGTCGTACTTGCTGAAGGAGATCGTGTGACCACCCGCGGCAAGGTCGATGAACTCGGTCGTCATCCCGAACTGCGTGTTGCTGTAGTCCGCCCGGAGGTACATCTTGTAGGACGGCTGATCGTCGATCTTGACGAAGAACTCCGAGTTCTGGCGCTGGTTCGAGTTGCCGCCGCCGGACTGCGCCGGAAGGCTCGCCGTCGAGTAGCTCGCCTCGATGACGTCCAGCCGGTAGTTGCCGTCGACCGGCACCTCGACATCGAATGTCACCTTGCTCGTCGCGCCCGTGATATTGGCGACGTAGGTGGCGTTGGATGCTGTCCGGTTGCTGTTGCCGCCGGGCCGCGGGTAGGTGTTGGCGGTGGTGGTGGCCACTCGCGTCGCCAGCTCCGCCTCGTACCGCTTGAACCAATCGGTGCTCGACGGCGATGCCGTGCCCTCGGTCACGACGGCGTAGTACGCGGACTCCCACTCGGTCGTGAGCGGCAGGGTGACGCTTCCGTCAACCACGGGGAAGTTGCCGTCCACGATCTGCTGCGGCTCCGCGAAGAAGCCGGTGAGACCGGTGAAGCCGGCCCGCCAGACGGTGATGTGGACGTTGCTCGCCTCGGAGAAGAAGGTCGGGCTGTCCGCATGTCCCGTCACGTTGTTGAACACGATTTGGCTCTCACCAGTGGTGCCACCGAACGCGATCCCGACCTGCTTCTTGTTGTCGTCGATCGTCGAGAGCCCGTAGAGGCCGTCACCGAGGGTGTCACCGTCGGCCCTTGGCTTCACCACGGCGACCTTCGCCATGTCCCCCTCCATGTCGGCATACCACTTGTACAGCCACCAGGCGCCGTTCGGCTCGTTCTGGCCGGCCAGCAGCGAGCCGTAGGAGTTGGCGGTGTTCCAGTACGGAAGCGCGCCCGTGACCTTCAGCTCGTCGTACCGGGCGATGCTCTGAATCAGGTGCCCACCGACCGCAATCTCCGCCTGGGGGGCGTACTCGTTGATGTCGATCTCGAGCGGGAACGGGACTTCCCGGTCAGGGTAGAGCGATTCCCACAGAGCAACGTTCGCGGCCTCGAGGGCACGGTAGCTCGCGTGGGCGCCGGCCAGGTCGTTGAACGCCTTGTTCCAGAGCATGTGCCAGGAGAGCAGGTCCGGAAGGCAGTCGTTCTGGACGCAGAACGGAATGAACCCGTTCATGATGTTGGCCCCGTAGGAGAGCAGGTTGGGCCCGGAGATCTTGGCTCCTGGGTCGATCTCCCTGATGGCGTTGTAGACCAGGAGCCAGTCTGCGTAGAAGAGGTTCCTGGAGTTCGCCCCGGTCGCGTTGTTGCTGTTGAGGCTCGGGTACCGGGAGCTCTGCTCGGGCTCGTTGTAGGGGATGTAGATGAACTTCGCGTCGACGTCCGCCCCGGGATGCTCGGCGGCGTAGGCTTCCTTGTAGGCCTTGATCGCGAGGGTCTGCGGGATGACCGCCTCTTCGACGTACTGCTGGCCGGTGCGTGCAGGGTAGTACCACCGCTGGTAGTAGTCCTGCATCACGACCTGGACGTTGTGACCGCCCGCCTCGAAGAAGTAGTCGCTGATCCGCAGGGCGTCCCCGGAGGGGTGCTGGATCCCGCCCGGGCCCTTCTGGGACACGTGGGATGCCTTGAGCGGGATGATGGTGTTGATGTCGGGCACATTCGGCTCGCTGAGCCCGTAGAGAGAGCCGCTTGCCTCGTGATAGATCTCCCCGAGCGATCGGTCCGCCAGGTCGACGGTGATCTCCGCCCAGGTTGCCGCCGACGCGGTTGTGGCCGCCGCGAGGGAGACAGCAGATGTCGCCAAGACACCTGCTAGCGAGAACGCTATGACCTTCTTCTTATTCACGATTCCGTCCTCTTCTCGTCAATGCATGTCGTGGTGCCGGATTGATCACACATCTCCTCTCACTCCCTCCCGCGCGCGCAGCGCCGGGGTTCGCCGTCGCAGGCCAGGTGGAGAACCGACGACTCGGCGGACGGACATTCTTGAATGTGACAACACCCCACTGCGTGCCGCTCACGCGTGCCGACCGGGGTGCGGCGGGCCGGTTGCCCGGCCCGCCGCCCTCGGGTCAGTGGCTGATGATCTCGTTGATCTGGTCGTTGACTGCGGTGAGCGACGACGCATCGGCCTGGCCGAGGTGGATCGCCTCGAGCGCCGGGGTCACCACGTCATACACCTCGGCGGAGTTGACGGTGATCGGCGGAAGGAAGGTCCGGCCGTCCTCAACGTAGCTGTAGAAGGCGTCGACCGGCCAGCCCTTGGCCGCGAACGCGTCGAGCGCCTTCGCAGTCGAGGATGGGATCGCCGGGAACACGGTCGCGGTGGACGCGATGACGTCCTGGCACGCGGTGGACCCGAGGTACTGCACCCACTTCCAGGCTTCAGCCTGGTGCTTCGACGAGGTGCTGATCGAGTCCGCGAGACCGTTGAACACGGAGGCGCGCTGGCCGGACGGGCCGACCGGGCCGGGGAAGACGCCGATCGTGACGCCGTCGAGCGCGAAGAACTGGCTGCTGGCCCAGTCGCCGTTGGTGCCGATCGCGACCTTGCCCGAGCCGATCTGGGTCGGGGTCTCGTCGGAGAAGGTGCCGCTCGGCGGCATGTAGCCCTTGTCAGACAGGCCGTAGAACCAGTCGATCGTCTTCTGGAAGTCGGGGTCGTCCAGGTTGTAGTGCGTGCCCCACGGGTTCTGGTCGAGGTAGTCCCACCCGAGGGAGCCGGTGAAGTTGGCCCACTGCATCTGGCCGGTGACGTCGTAGGACGGGTTGATGCCGATGCCGTAGACGTCGACGTTGTTCTTGTCGAAGCCGGCCTCGTCACCGCGCACCCCGTTGGCGTCGACCGTCAGGTGCGCCACGAGCTGCTCGTAGGTCCCGCCGTCGTCTGGGTTCCAGGTGAGGTTCATGAGGTCGTCGGCGGTGTAGCCGGCCGCGGTCATCATGTCCGCGTTGTAGAAGAACGCCGTCGTGTCCCAGTCCTTCGGGATGCCGTAGGTCTTGCCGTCGGTGAACGTCCACGGGTCGATGAGGCCCTCCTGGAGCACCGACGTGTCGAAGCCGTCGGCGTCGATGAGGTCGTCCAGGGGCACGATCTGGCCGTTGCCCGCGAACTCGGCGTACTTCGACAGGTGGTCGGTGAACACGTCGGGCGCGGCGTCGGCGACGAACGACGCCGTGAGCTTCGTCCAGTAGTCGGCCCAGCCGTACTGCTGGAACGCGATGGTGATGCCGGGGTTGGCATTCTCGAAGTCCGCTGCGCACTGCTCGTAGCCCGGCTGCTGGTTGGTGTCCCACAGCCAGTAGCTCAGCTCGACCTGGCCGCCCGCGCCGTCACCCGAGCCGGTGGCCGACGGATCGGAGCCGCTCTGGCTGCAGGCGCCGAGCGCCAGAAGTGCGGGAACGAGCCCCGCGACGAAGATCCTCTTGCGCATGTTGTGCCGTTCCCTTCTGGCATCGACGTCGATGCCGGACTGAGGTCCGCGGCAGGGGCGCCTCGGACCGCGATGCACTTACTTGATTCCGGTGAAACCGACGGAGTTGACGATCCGGCGGGCGAAGGCGAGGAAGAGTGCGAGCATCGGCAGGGCCGCCAGCAGGGTCGCTGCCATGAGTCCCGACCAGTCCGGTGCCTGGGCGGGTGCTTGCGACCGGAACACCCCGAGGGCGAGCGTGAGCAACCTCGAGCGGTCGGTTTGGCTGACCAGCAGCGGCCACAGGTAGTCGTTCCACGACGTCATGTACGTCAGTACGGCCAGCGTGGTGACGGCCGGCGCCGCCATCGGCACGATGATCTGGAGAAACGTGCGCAGCCGGCCGGCACCGTCGATCATCGCGGCCTCCTCGATCTCCACTGAGATGCCGAGGAAGAACTGCCGGAGGAAGAACACCGCGAACGGGGTCATGAACAACGTCGGCAGCGCGATGCCTGGCAGCGTGTCGAGCAGACCCAGGTCGCGCACGAGCACGAAGTTCGGCAGCAGCGTGAAGATGCTCGGGATGAGCAGCCCGGCGAGGAACACCCCGAACACCGTGTTGCGACCCGGCCACCGCATGCGGGCGAAGGCGTAGGCGGCCAGCGCCGAGAACGACACCTGGCACACGGTCACGGCCGTGGCGACGACCACCGAGTTCGCCAGGTAGCGCCAGAAGTCGATCGTTGCGCCGAAGCCGCCCTGCGCGAGCGACTCCTCGCGCGTCGTCAGCCCGAGCGCGCGGCGGAAGCCGTTGAGGCTCGTGTCGACGGGCAGCAGGCTCGTCGGGTGCGTCGCCAGGCCGGAGTTCGAGGACAGTGCGGTGCGCAGCATCCAGTAGAACGGGAAGAGCGTCACGAGCAGCACGATCAGCATGACGACCCAGCCGAGCACCCGGCCGAGCGGGAGCCGGTGCCTGCGGTGCGGGGTCCTCGGCCTGGTCCCGATGCCGTCGTCGTTGCGAGGTGTGGTGGTGGTCATCGGAGCCTCAGCTCGCGTCGCTCTGGCCGGCGCGCGACAGGCGGTACTGGACGAACGTGATGGCCGAGAGCACGAGCAGCAGGGCCACCGACATCGCCGAGGCGTAGCCGAAGTCGTAGCGAGTGAAAGCGACGTTGTAGATGTAGTACTGGATGACGTTCGAGGAGTTGGCCGGGCCGCCCTGGGTCGCCACCGACACGGTGTCGAAGACCTGGAACGAGCCGATGCTCGTGACGATGAGGACCATGGCGAGGTAGGGCCGCAGCAGCGGGAGGGTGATGCGCCAGAACGAGGCCCACTCCCCGGCGCCGTCGACGCGGGCGGCCTCGTAGACCTGTTGGTCGATCGTCTGCAGGCCCGCGAAGATCAGCAACGCCGTGTAGCCGAGGTGCCGCCACACGTTGACGAGTGCGATCGTCGGGATGACCAGCCCCGGGCTGCCCCAGAAGAGCAGCCGGTCGAGCCCGAGCTTCTCGAGCAGCTGGTTGACGATGCCGAGCTGGTAGTCCAGGAGCAGCAACCACAGCATCGCGGTCACCACGTTGGAGACCAGGTACGGCGAGAGGATGATTCCGCGGACCCACATCGACTTCGTGAGCCGCTGCATGAGGACGGCGAGCAGGAGTGCGACGACGGTCTGTACGCCGATGTTGATGACGACGTACTCGATCGTCACGCGGAACGACGACCAGAACACCGGGTCGGCGACCATCCGCCGGTAGTTGTCCAGCCCGACGAACGATGCGGGGGCGAAGACCGAGTAGTCGGTGAAGCTCAGCCAGATGCCGCGGATCGCGGGCCACACGAGGAACACGCCGAACCCGAAGGTCGCCGGCGCGATGAAGAGCAGCGCCGTGGGCAGGTCGCGCCACTCGGAGCGCCTCCAGCCGGTTCCGGTCCGGCCGCGGTCTCGCGCGGGAGACGTGGGGGTCATGGGATCGTCTCCGTCACGTGCATGAGGGCGATCTGGTCCGGTTCGAGTGCCGGCACCGCCACCCCGACGTTGCCGAGCACCGAGCCGGGCAGCACCAGGCCCTCCGCCCACCAGGCCGGAACAACCTTGGGGTCGGTGAGCGGCCGTGGGTCGGCGGACCGGACCCGGTAGGTGCGGCCCGGGTCCAGGCCCGGCAGGGTGAGGCGGCCCGGTGGCCAGGTGGCGGGACGATCGCGCCCGACGACGGCGTACAGCGCCTCGTTCCCGTTCTCGGCCACCACGCCGTGCAGCCACAGGCCGATCTCCGGCAGGTCCGCGCGGACCGTGCGACCGTGGTGGAGCAGCTCCCGCCGTTCCTTGTAGAGCGCAACCCAGGCTGCCAGCTCGTCGAGCTGGTTCGCCGTCGCCTCGGTGAGGTCCCATTCGATGCCGAAGTGGCCGAAGAGTGCGGTGCCGGCGCGGAAGGACAGGCCGAGCACACGACCCGTGGTGTGGGCGCGGTCGGCACCGACGTGGGAGCCAACGAGCTCGGGTGGCAGCAGCTGGGCGGTCCACCGCTGGATCTGCTGACGGTCGTGGGCGTCGATGCAGTCGCTCGCCCAGACCCGGTCGGTGTGCTCGATCATCTCCAGGTCGACGCGGGCGCCGCCGGACGAGCAGGACTCGATCTCCAGCCCGGGGCACGCGGCGCGCACCGCGTCCATGAGCCGGTATGTCGCGGCGGTCTGCTCGTGGACGCCGGCGCGCCCGTTCCGGGTCGACCCGGCGTCCACCAGGTCCCTGTTGTGATCCCACTTGAGGTAGTCGATGCCGAGCTCGTGCACGAGCGTCGTGAGCCGCTCGTGCACGTATCCCCACGCCTCGGCGTGCGTAAGGTCGAGGACCTGCTGATGGCGTGCCTCGACGGGCAGCCGGCCGAGGACCTGCATGATCCAGTCCGGATGAGCCCGCGCGAGATCCGAGTCGGGGTTGACCATCTCGGGCTCGACCCACAGGCCGAACTCCATACCCAGGTCGTGCACGTGCCTGATGAGCGGCTCCAGACCGTGCGGCCACACCTCGGGGTCGACGTACCAGTCGCCCAGGCCCCCGGTGTCGTCGCGGCGGCCGCGGAACCAGCCGTCGTCGAGCACGAACCGCTCGACGCCGACCTCCGCGCCGATGTCCGCCAGCGTGCGCAGCTTGTCAAGGTCGTGGGCGAAGTACACCGCCTCCCAGACGTTGAGGACCACGCGCCGGGGCGTCCTCGGATGGTGGGGCCGCGCACGCAGCGTGTCGTGGAACCTGCCGGCGAGCTCGTCGAGACCGTCGCCGTAGGAGCCGTACAGCCACGGGGACATGTATGACTCGCCGAGACCCAGCTCGACCTCACCCGGCAGCAGGAGCTCGCCGCCGCCCAGGAGGCGTTCGCCGTCGAACGCCCGCTCGGCGACCACCCGGTGGTTGCCGCTCCAGGCGACGTGCACGCCCCAGACCTCGCCTGAGCGGAAGCCGAAGCCCGCCGGCCCGGCCACGGTGACGAACGCTGCGTCCGCGCCGGTGCGCCCGTGCCGACCCTCGCGCAGGTGCGTGCCGACGACGAACGAGTGGCGCTGCGGCACGCGCTCGAGCGCCCACCGACCCGCGAAGTCGAGGATCTCGTCGGCCGTCGGCGGCACCGGCAGCGCCAAGTCCAGCCCCTGGAGCCAGAAGGGACCCGGCGCGTCGTTGCGCACGGTGGCGCGGGCGCGCAGCACGCCGGTGGGCAGCAGCTCGACGACGAGGCGGATGGCCAGCTGCGCGGCGTCGTCGTGTGCGTCGACGACCACGCGCCCGCCCTGGTTCGTCTCCTCGGTGTCCACGGATACGTCCGTGGGGACGAACCGCGGCGCCCACGCCTCGCCGGCGCGGTGCCCGACGAGCCCGGGCGTCCCCGTCCAGCCGGTCCACGGCTCGGGCAGGAGCGCGACGGGGACCGGCTGGTCGACCCCGTTGGTGGCGAGCGGGACGGTGCCCGCCAGGACGACCGCCGCGCCGTCGAGCGTCCCGGGGTCGGCGCCCCAGTGGGCGACGACCGGGAGTCGCCCGGGCGCCAGGTCGAGGATCAGACCGACTCCGGCGGCACGCAGGCAGACCTGCGCACTAGCGCCGATGGCGACGGCGTGATGGCTCAAGGACGACTCCTTCGTCGGGTCCTGTGGCGACCTCCTCCGGTCGCTGCACGCCATGAAATCGGTATCAGACGCCTGCGCGCAAGTCGCTGGAACAGCAAAGTGATATCGATATCATAACGATCTGGTCACGGCGGCGCGTGGGCGCCGTCCCTAGGGCCGGTCAGGGGGTGGTGGGGCGTCGTGCTGGAGGGCGCCGCGTTGGGGCGTGGCCCGCGAGTCCGGGCTGAGCCGCGTCACGCGGTTTGCGCTCTGCTTAGCGAGCTCGGGGTGGCGCGGTGCTCTCGCGCACCACGAGCCGCGGGCGTGCGGACGAGCGGTGTGCCGACGTCCCGGTGGTCAGTCGGTCGTACAGGAGGGCGAACGCGCGGTGGCCCAGGTCGACGAAGTCCTGCGCGACGGTGGTGAGCGCGGGCGTCCACATGGCGGCGAACGGCTGGTCGTCGAAGCCGACCACGCTCACGTCGCCGGGGACCGTGCGCCCCCGCTCGGACAGGGCGCGCATGAGACCGATGGCTAGCTCGTCGTTGCCGCACAGCACCGCCGTGACCGACTCGTCCTCGGCGAGCCGGCGCCCCACCTCGTAGCCGGACGCCGGGTCGTAGGACGCCAGCTCGGGCTCGTTCACCGGGACACCGGCCTCGACGAGCGCCTGCCGCCAGCCCCGGGCGCGCCCGGTGCGCGTGTCGGTCGTGGGGATCGCGAGGTAGTGGACCGTCTCGTGACCCAGGCCGAGCAGGTACTCGGTCGCCTCACGTGCGGCGACCCGGTCGTCGAGGTAGGCGTGGGGGTGCGGGCTGCGGGACTGCCCGGCGGCGGCGACGGCGACGACGGGGACGACATCGGGCAGCGCCCGGGACGCCGCCACCCCGACGGGGTCGAACTCGAACACCACGACGCCGGCGACAGATTGCCCGAGCACGAGGTCGATCGCGGCCTTCATCTCGTCGGGGTCGTCGGACTCGACGACGGCGATCACGACGAGGTATCCGGCGGCCCGCGCGGCCTCCTGGATGCCCTCCAGCGTGCGCGAGTAGCCGTAGCGGGTGGTGTTGAGCGCGATGACGCCGACCATCGACCCGCGCCCGACGACGAGCGCGCGGGCCACTCCGCTGGGCCGGTAGCCGAGCTCCGCGATCGCGGCCAGCACGCGCTCGCGCTTCTCCTCGCTGACCGGGATCGACCCGGTGAGCACCCGCGACACCGTCGGCACGGACACGCCTGCGACGCGAGCCACGTCCGCGATGACAGGTCGGCGGCTGAAGTGATCCACGGCAGGAGGCTAGTGCTGTCGACGCGCTCGGCGCGGCAACACGGTGTCGGCATTTCGAACCGGGGAGGCCGCTGTGGCGTCCGCGGTGGCGCGCAGGGTCTTCTCCCGCGAGCCAAGAAAGCCGCGCGCGGCGCGCAGGTGCCGCAACCGATCGCCGTCGGAGCCCAGGCGGCGAGGGAGCTTGGTGGCGTGGTCTGTGATGAGCGAGGCGAGCAGAGCCATGTCACGCAGATGGCGATCCGGATCGCTGCTCGCGGCGGTGTGTGCGGCCGCCTTGAGCACCAGGGCCCCGAGAAGGCCGGGAGTGGTGAGCTCGATGGCGCATCGCCAAGTCGGAGACGGCGATGGAGATGGCGGGAATCGAACCTGTCGGGAAGCGTTGGGACGTCTTGGCTC
>Ga0209745_1002436_pt1 | contig 10642 bp, 9 predicted proteins | sample BarGraNGADG00312_FD_184495 | JGI IMG/M metagenome (GOLD analysis project Ga0209745, IMG submission 184495) | Arctic peat soil microbial communities from Barrow, Alaska - Barrow Graham LP Ref core NGADG0004-312 (SPAdes) (version 2) | ecosystem: Environmental > Terrestrial > Soil > Wetlands > Peat ... | reverse complement strand
TTCGGCTGAGACCCCTCCCCGTTCAGCCTTTAGGCTTCACGGGGCAGGCCTAACCCAGGAGGGGAAATTTTAATTTTTGTAACTTAGCCACCCATAATATGAAGACCATTGCAATCATCTCTCCCAGCGTCAGACGCGGGAGGAACAGCCACAGGGTGGCGCTTTTCTTTAAACGGTATCTTGAGGGAAATAAACTGGCCGCGGCGGAGATCCTTGATCTTAAGGAATACAACTTCCCTCTCTTTGATGAACGCCTGCGCCATCTGTCTGACCCGGCACCTGAAGTGCTGCAGTTTGCAGAAAAGATACGGTCAGCCGACGGTGTGATAATTATTGCCCCTGAATATAACGGAGGCTATCCTGCCAGCCTTAAGAACGTCATCGACCTGCTTACCGACGAGTGGCGGAGAAAGCCTGTCGCCATCTCAACAGTCTCCGACGGTGTATTTGGAGGCACGCAGGTCATCACCGCACTACAGTTCTCACTGTGGAAGATACGTGCATGGACTGTCCCGGCAATGTACCCGGTACCATCCGTGAACAAGACGTTTGATGAATCAGGGGTTCCGGCCGACGTTGTGGCTGCAGAAAAACGTGCAGCCGCATTCATTGGTGAAATAATGTGGTGTATTGAGGCTAAAGAAAGGATGAACGGGTAAAAATTCTTAATCTTTCTGAACAGCATCATCCTCAGGACGCTCATTGGTTATCCGGCCGAATTTATCAACATAGGCGATCATGTTTTCAAACTCTCCGCCGGATGAGTTCTCTTTGCGGAACTGCTTCTTCTGTTCCTTGTCTTTTCTCTTCTTCAGACGCTTCTCGGTCTTTTGCTTCTTGATGTAACTGTTATTCGGTCCCGCCATATTCTTTCGGTTTTTAGTTAATGAATGTCAGCGCCTTACCGCTGGCACCTGCCCTGCCTGTCCGCCCAATGCGATGTATATAGCTCTCTATGTCCTTGGGAGCCTGGAAGTTAATTACATGAGAGACATTGGTGATATCCAATCCTCTCGCCGCAACATCGGTAGCAACCAGCACCTGTATCTTACGGTTCCTGAATGACTCCAGGGCTTTGATACGGTAATTCTGCGACTTGTCACCGTGTATCTCATCAACGGTAATACCGCCTTTGCGCAGGTCGCGACATATGCGGCTTACTCCGCGTTTGGTGTCGGCAAACACCAGTACCTTCTCAAATGATTTATCGCGTACCATATTAAGGAGGATGTTGATCTTATTCTCTCCCTCCTTCACGGTGATGATATCCTGTTCGATGTTATCGGCGGAGACATTTTCATCCCTTACCCTTACCTCATAAGGATCAGACATGAGTTTGCTGATGATTGCTTTCTGGCTCTTGTCCTCGGTAGCCGAGAAAAGAATTGTCTGGGTGCGGTTATTCATGCTTTCGACGAGCCTTTTGATATCAGGGGCGAACCCCATGTCAAGCAGCCTGTCAAACTCATCGAGCACCAGTATATTGAACCTGGTAAGGTTCAGGGCTCCCTGGCGCATCATATCATTCAGCCGGCCCGGCGTGCCTATCACGATCTGACCGGGTCTGCGAAGGTTTTCAACGTCGCGTCTGACGCTGGTGCCACCTATCAGGCATGTGCTGTAAAGCTTCAGCCCGTGGGCGATACTCCTGAATTCACTGTCTATCTGCAGTGCCAGCTCGCGTGTGGGTGAGACCACCAGCACCTGTTTCATGGCATCCTTGCGGAGCAGGTTATGTATGATTGGTATAAGAAACGCTCCTGTCTTGCCGGTGCCAGTCTGTGCCAGCCCCATCAGGTTGCGTCCGTTAAGTATGGCCTCAATGGTTTTATCCTGTATCTCAGTAGGCTTTTCATAGCCTTTTTTCTGCAGATTGCGGATTATGGCAAGATCAACGGGAAGATCATCAATGAACCTGTCTGATGTATAAGCTTCAACCTGGACAGATGATGCCTTGCTGATAAACTGCCCGGGACTGAGACTGTGGGCGTTGTTGTTCTTCTTCCTGTTTGGTGTCCTTGTTCTTACCGTGTTTTGTTGATTGAAGTTCTTTTTTTCCCTGTGTCGGGAATTTTTGTAATATTCCATTTATAAAATGATTGGTTAATGCCGCTGAAACTTTCATTAACCATATATCTGTTCAAAGTGGTAATGCTCCTTTGGCGAAAAAATATTCAGCGTAAACTAGTGGTTGTAGAAAGGATCTCTTCAAAAGTGATTTTGGGAGAGAAGAGCTGACTATACAGATCTAACTTATGCTTAAATCGCGGCGAAGGTATACAAAATTTGTACCAATCGCAAATCGCTGCACTTTGTCTTGCGTCTTGTCGAGGCCCCGCTGTACGGGGTAAACTCCGAAGAGATCACGCATGGCGTGACAGTCCGCAGTCTTGCAGTTGTCTGTTATCGGTTATGCAACCACTTTTGCCTGAGGCCTCCTATTATTTTTTCCAGGAACTCATCATTATTTCATCCTTTCCGGAGTTACCTTTGACCTATAATAAACCATTGTAAACACAAAATTCAAAACAATGAAAAATCAGATTATCATGGCCGCTGCAGCACTCTTAATATGCACAGCCGCCACAGCACAGCCCAGGCAACATACACATACCCAAAACAGGGAAAAGGATCGGACGGAAGCGAAGAGCCAACAGCAGGGTCCTGTTCAGACAATGGACCAGGAACAGTATAAGAACAGGGGTCAGGAGGTTAGTGATCAGAGGCATGCAAGGAACGCCGAGAGAAAAGCCCTGAAGGATCATGAGAAAGCCATAAAGAAACAGGAGAAACAAACCAGGAGACTGCAGAAGGAAATGGAAAAACAACATGAAAATATGCAGGACCAGGAAAACAAACAGCATCGAGAAACCCCCGCACTCCAGGCTATTGGACGGCACTGATAATGGCTGCTATAGCATCTTTCCGCAAGCGCGATCCATCCGCTCTGTTGAACAGTCCAAAGCTATCCGGATAGCCATTATCCCAATAGCATGGAACCATCCCATATTCGAGTGCTTTACCGGTAACATAGTTCAGGTAGTAGTTCCGCGAAGTGATATGATCAGCCAGGGCCTGTCCGGTTAACGATGAACGGTATAGCAGGCCGTATTCGCCCAGAATGACCGGTATACCTTTATCTGCAAATGCAGTTTTCATATACCCGAAAGCAGTATTAACCCATTCTTCTTTCCCCCATGAAGCATCGCTCCATACAGTTACATAAGGAGTATCTTCTTTCAGACAAAATTCCCAGGGATCGTAATAATGCACTTCAGCCATCAGCCTGTCAGGCGTGGCATCTGCCGGCATCACCATATAGTTCCTGGTGTATTCAATATTTGTAACGTACCCCTGAACCACAAGGTAACGGTAAGTATTTCTTCCTCCGGTAGCGCGGACAGTATTTACAAAAGTCTGGTTAAAGGAGTTCTGAACAGCTATATTTTCGTCAGTAGGTGCATTATAGTTGCCTTCCACATGGATCTCATTCGTTCCTGCAAACAGGAGGTGATCATTATAATCGCGGAAAAAAACTGCAATCTGTTTCCATAAGGAATCGATCTTCGAATTTATGGCTTTCTGCTGGCTGTAAACAGGATTATTCATCCATCCGCCGTCCCAGTGGATATTGATAATGGCGTACATGTCGTTGTCAAGCACATAATTGATAACTTCTTCAATCCTTTTTTTCCATGACCATTTGATCTTCCAGCTGGTCTGGTTTTCCAGCATATGTGAATATGCAACAGGTATCCTTACGGCATTAAAGCCTGCTTTTCTCACCGAGTCGATCAGTTGCTTCGTAGTGGCCGGGTTACCCCACGAAGTTTCATCTCCGGAATAAACGCCGTTGCTATATTTGATTGCTTCCAGGGAGTTGCCCAGGTTCCAGCCAATTCCCATGAGCTTTGAGAAATCAATGGCGTTCAATTCCGGACGCATACCAGTTGCATCAGGTTCAATATAAGCGGGTTTCACAGGTCCCTGGTCTTTAGTACCATTACCCTGAGGTTTGTCATCACAGCCTGATGACAAAGAGAACGCTGATACAAGAAAGATGAATAAACTAATTAATGGTTTCATATTTATGCTTTAGTCTGCATAAAGATAATAGGATCCGAGAATGTTTGGCACACCCTTTGCTTATACACCTGTGAAGAGCAAATCTTCATAAAATTTAAAGAGATGAAAAAAATAATCTGCACATCGATCCTCACAGTCCTGATAGCATCAATGACAGCAGTCAGTGCCCAGAACAATCCTGAGGAATACCTCGGCCTGCCGGGGGATAATCTCAACCTCTACGCAACCATGAAGCTGTTCCAGGAATCTGAAACGCTTGAGGCTTTCGAGAGAGACCTTAACGATGAGAAATCAAAGATCAATAACCTCGACCTTAACGGTGACAACCTTGTTGATTACATAACTGTCACCGACTATGTTGAAGGAACTGCGCACACAATAGTATTACGTACCGCGTTGAACCGCAAGGAATCGCAGGACGTGGCCGTGTTCACCGTCCAGAAGTTCAACAACGGATCAGTGCAGATACAGCTCGTCGGTGACGAGGCGCTGTACGGAAAGAATTATATCGTCGAACCCATATACGCAGAAACACCTAATCCCGGCTATCAAGGCAGGACAGTCTATACAGACAATGTCAACGTGGTAACTACCACATATTATGAAGTTGCTGCCTGGCCGGTGATCAGGTTTATGTATGCTCCGTACTACGTAAGCTGGCACTCATCATGGTACTGGGGTTATTACCCGGTCTACTGGAACCCATGGAGACCCTTCTACTGGCACTACTACTACGGTTACCATTACAACTGGCACAATGACTACTACGCGCACTACCGCCACAGTGACTACAACAGGTACAATTACTACAATGACCACTATTATCACAGCAAGCGTCAGTACTCGAATGAGGTTTCGCAGAGGGTAAGGGCAGGCAACTATGCCAGCACCTACTCGCACCCCGAGCAGAGGAGAGACGGTGAAGCAATGTACGCCAGAACACAGTCCGGCCGCAGTGCTGAAGGACGCAGATCGGCTGAAACCGGCTCCGGAAGGACGGTCTCCAAGGGATCAACAATCGAGAGGTCATCTTCAGCACAGAGTGCTCCTTCGGAACGGAGATCATCTGCTGCCTCAACTCAGAGGTCATCTTCTGCAAGGCCGGCAACAGTACAGAATTCACAATCTTCAGGTGCAAGACAGCAGTCTTCAGTTCAGAGGTCGCAGCCCTCAGCTTCAAGACAGCAGTCTTCAGTGCAGAAATCAGCACCCTCGGCTTCGAGACAGCAGTCTTCAGTGCAGAGATCACAGCCTTCAGCTTCAAGACAGCAGTCTTCAGTGCAGAGGTCGCAGCCCTCAGCTTCGAGACAGCAGTCTTCAGTGCAGAAGTCAGCACCCTCAGCTTCGAGACAGCAGTCTTCAGTGCAGAGGTCGCAGCCTTCACGATCGTCAGCGCCTGCTGCCAGCTCATCAAGAAGTAACGGCCCCGCCAGGAGCAGTGGCAGCGTCTCTCAGAGGAGCAGTGGCCCAAGCAGGAGCAGCGGCAGTGTCTCTCAGAAGAGCAGCGGCTCAAGCAGGAGCAGCGGCAGCGTCTCACAGAGGAGCAGCGGCCCAAGCAGGAGCAGTGGCAGTGTCTCTCAGAAGAGCAGCGGCTCAAGCAGGAGCAGCGGCAGCAGTTCACAGAAGAGCAGCAGCAGCTCAAGGGGATCTGACAACGGCAGATCATCACGCAGATAAGGAGCTCAGAGCCAAAGCTCAGAGCACAGATTATAAATCATCAAGCGCAGGGAAAAAGCTTCCCTGCGCTTTTTTTATTTTGCTAATTTTGCCTCTGCCCTCGATACAAAAACCAGATGAAAGAGCAGAGTAACTCACTTCGTGCCGTAGTATTCGCCCTTGCCGGCAACTTCTTAATAGCCGTTATTAAATTTATCGTGTCTGTTATCTCAGGCAGCTCCGCCATGCTCGCAGAATCGATCCATTCACTGGCCGACACCACCAACCAGGTATTCCTGCTCATCGGCAGAAAACGATCGAAGAAAGGCGCTGACGAGGTACACTCCTTCGGCTATGGCAAAGAAGAGTACTTCTGGGGCTTCCTTGTAGCTGTGCTGCTCTTCTTTATGGGTGGATGTTTTTCAATCTATGAAGGGATCCATAAGCTGAATCACCCGGAACCGCTCGACAATTACATCTATATATTTATAGTTCTTGTGTTATCCATCACTATCGAACTGAAATCATTCACCGTTGCGCTGACAGAATTCAGAAAGTCATCATCCGGTAAATTGTTTAAGGCAGTGACGGATTCAACCGATACAAATATATTCGTGATCCTGGTAGAAGACTTTGCTGCATTGACCGGCCTCACCATCGTGCTGATCTCAAGCCTGCTTTCGATGATCAATCCTATGTTTGACGCTGTCGGAACCCTGTTTGTCGGAGCTCTGCTTATTATTATGTCATACTTCCTTGCAAACGAGCTGAGGAAGCTGATCATCGGTGAGAACATCTCCCGCGAAATGAGGAGTGGAGTCAAAGCGATTGTTCACCGGCACGCTGCTGTCAGGCACATCAACAATATCCGTTCGATGTATATTGGTAATAACAACTTCATCCTGCTGATCTCCGTCGATATTGAGGATAGAACCAAAGCCTCAGCCATCGAGAGCATTACGGAGCAGGTCAAGTCTGACATCGTCCGACTCTACCCCCATGCAAAGTATATCTACCTCGAGGTAGAGGAACAATAATAGCCAGGTTACTTAGGGTTAATGAATGCGGTCTATAGTCAGATAAAGGCTTTTTTTGTCAGCTCCTCTGATTACTGATCAGAATACCAGCACAAACGTAGCCCCGTCCTTCTTTCCGGTACTCACCTCAAGGCGCCCGTGATGGAGCATCATTATCTGCTGCGACAGGCTCAGACCAATACCCGATTTATCGGTTTTAGTTGAATAATACGGAAGGAAGATCTTTTCGATTATCTCATCACTTATGCCTGCACCGTTGTCAGTGACAGATATCTGAACCTGACCGGAATCACTTTTACCGGCGCTGAGATACAGCTTAGGCTCAGGAATATCCTGAAGGGCTTCCAGGGCATTCTGGATAAGATTAATAATCACCTGCTCAACCAGTTCAAGGTCAGCATCAACAGAAAGGTCTGCCGGGGTAATTTCTTTCTCACAATGCACCCCTTTCTCTTTAAACTTCGCCTGGTAAAGAACAGTGACCCGGTCAAAAAGCTCCCTGACAGAGATCCTTCTGATATTTGGCTTCGGGATCTGGGTAAGACTTTTGGTGGCCTTGACAAAATTGATCAGCGCCTGCGTCCGTAGTTCAATAATCTTCAGGCTGTGATGAATGTCTGCGGTCGTCTCCTCTCCTATCTTGTCAGGCTTCAGTATTGCACCCGATTCATCCTCCAGCATCTGGCCAGTAATTCCCGCAAGATTGGTTATCGGAATGGCTGAATTAACTATCTCATGAGATATTATATTAACCAGCTTCTGCCATGTGCTTATTTCTTTGCTTACCAGCTCGTCTTCCTGCTGTTCAATCTTATCTTTCTGTTCTTTCAGCTCTGTATTCTGCTGGTCAAGCTCCCTGTTCTTACTTTTCAGTTCCTCCTCAAAACGGAAATTAAGCGTCCGCAGATAATATATGCTGGAATTAATAAAAAGGAATAGTGCAATCTGAGCAATTTTGTAAAAAGTGTAGAAAGTATTTATCCTGTCAATAATAGGGAAATGAGTCGGCCCGAACCAGACCATGATCTTATCAATAAACAGTGTAAGGATGAAATAAAACGCAACTGAACCCCAGTAAAGGTATCTTTCTGTTCGGGGACTTAATAGCACCTGAGGAATTATTGATGCAGCTATCACAAAATAAGGATAATAAGTATAGCTTTCCTCTTCCACATATCCTATCAAAGTAGGACCAAGCAGGAAGACCACGGTGGGAAGAAAAATAAGAGACAGTCTGCTAAGCTGTGTCAGCCCGAAACGTGCTGCTACAAGATTAAAAAAGCTCACAATCAGAAGAACCGGTATCCGCAGGGTTCCGTATGACATGTCCTCATGCATAAACTGAAGAGTAATGAAGGTCGTAAGGAATAACAGACCCATTATAATGAGTATCACGAAGTTGAGCTGATTAGTCATAACAATGCTTTTCTGACTAAGCTCTCCGGTTTTTTCTTTTATTCCCAGGTTGGAAATATATTTCCAGATATTTTGCATGATATCTTTGTTTTATATGTTTTCAGTCTGACTGATCACCAGCATAATTTTGCCCGCCACATTATTTTTTGTGGCGTTTGCCTTCAGATCCCGAACCGTGATATTTTCCTGTACAGGGTGCTCCTGGCAATTCCCAGCTCTTCGGCTGCTTTAGAAAGGTTTCCGCTGTGCCTGCTCAACGCACCGGATACTGCTTTCTTATCATAATCCTCAAGACGGAAGGTCGTCTCATCAGCTACTGCCGCAGACGGTCTGGCCCTGAATATAAAATCTTCAGGAGTAATTACCCCGCTTTTGCAAAGGATTACCGCCCGTTCAATATTATGCGCCAGCTCCCTGATATTACCAGGCCAGTGATATTCCTCCAGCTTTGCGATCGTTCCTTCCCTGATCTTAATCCCGTCCTTTCCATAGTACTCCGAAAAATGCTTCAGATAATGCTCAGCAATAAGGCTGATATCTTCTCTTCTTTCTCTTAACGGTGGAAGCATTATCTCTACCGTGTTGATCCGGTAAAGAAGATCCTGCCTGAACTCGAATGCGTCAGCCATCCTGTACAGCGGCATATTGGTGGCTGAGATCAACCTGACATCTGTAGCAACAGGTTGATTGCTGCCGATCCTTGTCACCTGGCGGTTTTGTATTGCAGTAAGGATCTTAGCCTGGAGAGGAAGGCTCAGGTTTCCTATCTCATCAAGGAAGAGCGTTCCTCCTGAAGCAGTTTCAAATCTTCCGGCTCTCTCTTCCTTTGCATCAGTAAAGGCACCGCGGGTATGACCGAATAACTCAGCTTCAAAAAGTGTCTCAGGAATAGAACCCAGATCGACATGAACGAAAGGTTTCTTATTCCTCAGAGATTCCCTGTGCAGTGCCAGTGCTGCCAGCTCCTTGCCCGTACCGTTCTCGCCCATTATCAGAACGTTGGCATCTGTAGGAGCGACAGTTTTGATTGTCTCAAGGATCTGAGCCATTATCTTTGACTGGCTGATAATCTCAGGATACTTACCCTTTCCGGCATCATCAGGCTCAGTGCTGGGCTTCCCGGCTCTGCCGTCATTTTTCCGGACTTTAAGTTGAATCACGTTCTCAACAGAAGCTATGAGATGCTCTTTGTTCCACGGCTTAACAATAAAATCCGAAGCCCCCATCTTCATCGCATGCACGGCAAGATTGATTTCACCGTACGCAGTGGTTGCCAGTACACGGGCTTCAGGGTCAATGTGGAGTATTCTTTCAAGCCATGCCAGACCTTCCTTTCCGGATGTATCACCTCTTGAAAAGTTCATGTCAAGTATGATCGCATCGTATTTACAGAGCTTTAAAAATTCAGGTATCAATCCGGGGCGTTCCAGAGTATCTACTTTGTCAAAAAGGCCCTTCATCACAAGCTTTGCTGTGAATAAGACATCCCTATCATCGTCAACGACCAGGATCTTACCTGAACTGTCTGATTTCATTAAACTTAAATTAATGATCTGCGACTGATAATACCTAAGTATCAGTAAAGATATGAAGTGTATCGTTACAGGTCAATGCATTGTAGCGAAATGCTACAGATTTTATTCAACCTTATTTTATTTATTTTTATAAGTATTTGATTAACTTGTTATTATAAAGATTGGCCCGGAGATTGAATTCAATTGTCTAAAAAAAATAAGACAATGAAAAACGCTCCGGGCCATAAAACTAAAAACGAACCTGAAATCAACCACTTCGCCTGTTCAGTCAGGGATTTCAGAATTACCGCCGGTTTTCTTTTCCTTATCATCAGTTCTGATCTGATGGCACAGCCAGGACTAAATATTTATGCTGATGCCGGTAAAAACAATGCATCAGGCAGCCTCTTTATCAAATCAGCAGCACTGGCAAACTACCAGTTCGGGAAGAACAGGATCGAAACAGGTTTTCAGATCGACATAAAGAATACCGGCCATTCTATTTTTTCAGGATTTAATGTCAATGCAACAAGAGAGCAGTCTTTCAGGGGCTACCTGTTCCATCTGCAGGGATTTTATACCCGGACAAGTTTTTCTGAGATATTACGTGAAACAAACTGGGGTGCTTTGCTTGACATGAGACACAAACGATTTGAAATGGCCATCGGAACGAATTTCAGGACCTATTCATTCAAGTCCAATGCAATTAGTGAATACGGAATAAAAAGAGATGCCTCGAAGTTTCGCGAAAACTTTAATATGATGTACTTAATCGGATATTCCATAAAACCCACAGATGACGGGTGGAATGCCGGATTGGCAATAACAAACTTCGACTCTTTCATAATAGAACAGGGAGTCAATCCTGCCTTACGTCTCCGTGGTTTATACAAACCGGGCCCGCAGGTATGTCTCTATGCTGAAGCCTGGTAC
>Ga0209745_1002434_pt1 | contig 10644 bp, 4 predicted proteins | sample BarGraNGADG00312_FD_184495 | JGI IMG/M metagenome (GOLD analysis project Ga0209745, IMG submission 184495) | Arctic peat soil microbial communities from Barrow, Alaska - Barrow Graham LP Ref core NGADG0004-312 (SPAdes) (version 2) | ecosystem: Environmental > Terrestrial > Soil > Wetlands > Peat ... | reverse complement strand
CGCGGCGCTCGCGAAAGACACGGGGCTGACGATCGTCGGCACGGCGACGCCCGTGGGCGCAAAGACGATCGCGCTGCGCGCACCGCGCGTGGCGCTCTACAAGTCGTGGACCGCGCAGATGGACGAGGAGTGGACACGCTTCCTGTTCGAGCAGTTCGAGTTGGAGTTCGCCTGCCCCGGGTCGGTCCTGCGCATGAAGTTCGACGTCACGCATCCCGTGGCGTACGGCATGCCGGCAGAGGCGCCCGGGATGTTCATCTCGAGCCCGGCGTTCCGGCTCACCCCGTCGTTCGGCGACGGGCGCGCGCCGCCAATCGCCACGTACCCGGGCGAGGGCATCCTGACGAGCGGGTATCTGAAGGGGGAGAAGTACCTGAAGAACACCGTGGCGGCCGCCGAGGTGCTCCTGGGCAAGGGACGCCTGATCCTGCTCGGCTTTGTCGTCGAGCAGCGCGGCCAGCCGCATGGTACCTTCAAGCTCCCGTTCAACGCCCTCTACTACGGCGCGGCCCGGTGAGACTTGACGCGCTACTTCGCGCGGGTCGCGCTGACGGGACCGGCTGCCGTCATCAGCGTGAGCCTCGTACTGCCTGGGAGCGCCTCAATCGTGATCCGCCGCTCGGTGCCGCCTCGCTCCAGCGTGAACGACACGAACTCCCGATCCGACGCCGGCAGAAAGCGCAACGCCGGCAGGTCGGGGAATCCTCGAATCCCCAGCAGCCGCCGAGGACCCCAGGTGTAGGCGTTGTACACAGCCCGCTTCTCGAACTCGAGCCGGACAATGGTCTGCACGGTATCCTCACCGCCGGGCATTGTGCCGAGGACGGTCGATCGCACGAACTTGCCGAGCCGCGCCTCGCGGTCCTTCATCATCGCGGCTTCCTCCGACCGGAGTTGTTCGAGCGGCATGTCGCCACCCATCGCCTCGAGCAGGCCCGTCACGTCGCCGCGAAACGCCCGCGCCGCAATCTCGCCGGTGCGCGCTGACACCTGCGCGAACCGTGCAGTCTGCGCGCTGGACGGCGCGTTGATCGCGGCAAACGCCGCCGGATCCGCGGGTCTGAGCGTGAGGGCCTTTCCGTCGGCGCCCACCGTCAGCGAGCCGCCGCCTGCGAGGGTCCACGATCCCGAAAGCGTCGCTGCGACCGGATCGCCCGGAGCGTCGACGATGCGGGGCGGCAAGGTGACAGGTCCGCCGAACACGATGCGCTCGAGGACCTCGACGACGGGTGACGCCTTGAGGCCGGCATCGGTGCTCGTCAGAAAGAGCATCGTGTCTTCGTCAACGAACCGAAGGAACTCCGCGACGAAGATGCCGTTGCCGCCGTTGTGCTGCACGAGGGTCGTGCCGCGCGGCGTCCTGCTCACCGCCCACCCGTAGGCGTAGTGCGACAATCCGGCCGGCCCTTCGGCCACGTACGGCTTGAAGTACTTGGTGCGCGCGTCTTTCGACAGCACCGCGTCGGTATCGAGCGCCCGGTGCCACGCGATCATGTCGGTGAGCGTCGTGTGCAGGCCGCCGTTCCCGCGAAGCATCCAGTATGGGGCGTCAGGCGGCGCGATCCGGTCCATGATCGTCCCCCACTCCTCGCCGTCGCGATAGCCGTGCGCGATGCGGCTCCTGGCCCAGTTTGGCGCCTTGTAGCCCGTCTCGAGCATGCCGGCGGGCTTCAACACATTGGCTATCAGGTACGCCTCGTAGGACTGCCCCGACACGCGTTCGACAATAGCGGCGAGCAGGCTGTAGCCGGCGTTCGAATACTCGTAGCCGGATCCCGGAGTGAACAGGAGCGTCGATTTCAGTGCGCGACCCACGTATTCCTCACGGCCGACCGGCTCGTAATCGGTCGGACTGAAATCCGACTCGAGGCCCGAGGAATGCGTCAGCAGCTCGTGAATGGTGATGGCGGACTTGTCGGGCGGCACGCCATCGAGGTACTTGCTGATGAGGTCGCCGACGGTCAGGGCGCCGCGCATCTCGAGCGTCAGGATCGCCGCGGCGGTAAACTGCTTGGTGATCGACCCGAGGTTGTAGACGCTGCCAGTGGTCAGCGGAATGCCCTGTGCCCGGTCGGCAACCCCGTATGACTTCAGCAGCACCACCTCCTTGCCGCGGACGGCCACCGCGCCGCCAGCGAAGCCGAACGGCACCAGCCGCGACAGATAGTCATCGAGCCGCTTCCCGGTCTCGCCAGTGACGATCGGGCGATCGTCGGCGCGCGCCGGAGACGCCTCTGCGCCGCTCCACACCACCGCACAGAGGCAGGTCGCCACCAGGTTCCGTAGCCGCATTCTCATATCCCCCATGAATCCGGTGATCGCAAACCAATTTGACGTCCGAGCGCGAGCGATGGCCGGAACGAGTCTACCGCAGCCTCGCTTGCGTCCGGGCGGACAGCCGCTACTTCCGTCCCCAGAGCAGCTCGAAGACCACGGTGAAATCGCGCGGGATCGGGTTGTACGTCCGGCCGAAATCCGGCCGGGCGAGGTCGCGCTGCACGTCGCGATCGGTGTGAATCGACGCCACGTTGTAGAGCTTCACGCCGAGGCGCGCGTCGGGCAGGCGTGAGGAGATCGTGAACACCTTGTTGACGTACAGATCGAGCGTGCCAAACCACGGCAGACGCGCGCTGTTGGCGGGCGCCGCGTAGCGCCAGTTCTCGTCGACAATCGAGAACGGAAAGCCGTGACGATAGGACGGATTAGCGGCGTTGCCGCTCGCCCTGCGCTGGCACGTCATGGCCGGGGGGTGCCACGCCTCCTTGTCTCCGCGATGGCCAGGGCGCCCCCGATCGACGGCAACCACATCGGCACGCCGAACGGCGCCGTCAGGAGGAATCCGAGAGGCGGGACCATGACCACGGCCGGAAGGAACTGGTTCTCGACGAAGCATTGAGGGGTCTTGGCTCGCGCTCCACGTGCCAAGTGAACAGAAGACCAGCGTTATCGGAGCCCGTCGGTGCCCCCGGGACAGTAGCCGCCCGGGCACAGGGCTGATTATGGTCGGTCCAGACGAGTTGTCAAGGACAGTCAGCAACAGGGCAGTCGCAACACGGCAGTCGCGCGGGTCACGCCTCACCCGCGGCGTGCGGCTCGTCCCGGCATCGCCGCTACGAGAAGTCGGTCATTCGCGAAGGGCCGAGCAGTTGGGAGCGCCGCGTTCGATGGCGGACATGTAAGCTGCGGCATCGGATTCAGCGCGCGTCATCGCGTCTCATAAATCACATGTTTGTCGGCACACCCGCCGACCCGGGACACCATGCGAATCTGTTCGATTTCGGCGAGGCCCCGCATCGACGCGCAGGGGAGATTTCTGAGACACCTGCCGAGGTCGGAATCGATGGACGCCTGTCCTGGTGGATTCGTCGAGGCCGATGGTGAATCGGCAGATTCCCGAAACGTTGTCGGTTCTGCACTTGCCTGAGATCGAGCGCTGCGCTTTCAGGACGAGAGGGGCCCGGTCGCTCAGACTCTGGACCCGGCCGGCGACCTGCGCCGGACGCTCGTTCGGGATCTGCGCGACCCACGGAACGGAAGGGAGGGCTGCCGGCCATCGTCGTAGATGGGCGGCGGCATCTCGAACTGCATGCGCGGCGCATACTGCTCACGCGCCTCCTCGAGTTCCTCCAGAATCGTCTCCGCCAGAGTTGATGGTTTCAGCACACGTGCCTGGTGTCCGAATCCGAGGATCCAGCTTCGGAGCGGAACATCGATCGCGATCTTCATCTTCAAGACGATGGAGCCGTCGGCCCGCGGGACGATCACCTGCGACGGGTTCCACTCTCGCTCTTCGATGTAGGGCGCCAGCCTGGGCGCAAACTCGATCTCCACAGGTTCCGCCGTCCCGCCGGCGTACATCCCGATCGAGTTGCCATAGGGCGTTGACGACACCTCTTGCACCGGGCTGAATGTGTTCTCGGTGACCTGCAGGGTCTTGATCCGCTGCACGGCAAACGTACGCATCTGGCCGTATTCGGGGACGTACGCGAGGAGGTACAGGCCGCCGTTACCGAACGTCAGGCGGTACGGCTCGACGGAGTAGGCCTTGACCTTCCCGCGCGCGAACGAGTGGTAAGCCATCTCGATCCGCCTGTGGTCGATGGTCGCCCGGACCAGGCACTCCACCGTCACCGGTTGGCCTTTCACGTCTGCGCGCCGCGGCGCGTCTGGTTTCCAGGCGAGAACGGTGGTCAGCTTGTCCAGGTAGGCCTTCATCTGAGGTCCGAGGGCCTTGCTTACCTTGGCAATGGCCGATTGGAGGTCCGCATCGATGGGTGACCCACCGGCGGCGGCCAGCTGGGTCCGATTCACGTAGAAGGCGCAGAGCTCGGGCAGAGTGAAGGACGTCTCCGTGATCGCCTTCAAGGGTTTCCCGGTGAGGCGCCAGCAATTGCGGCCGTCGACGCTCTGGGGGTAGAGCGTGAAGCCGGCGGTCTCCAGCGCGGCGAGGTCACGGCGGAGGGTCCGGTCGCACACCTCGTACTTCGTGGCCAAGGATGCGATCGTGCAGTCGGCTGATGACGCGATGTCGATCAGGATCTTCCACTGGCGAATGATCTCAGCGTTGCGTTCGACCGTAAGGCGCCTCCATGTCAGTGTGCGAGGAGAGCGTACACGATTTCCTGGCGCGATGGACCTCGCCTGTCATACCAGCCCGTTACCCTGTCGGGTGTCAGCGCGACACGTCGCCGTCCTCACGAACCGGGCGATCCGCGCAGGCCAGACGCGCTGACGGTTAGAGCAGGTGATAGGATTCGAGGCCCATATGACCAGCGACCCGTTCATCGCCCAGCTCGCCGATCTCTGCCGTTCCGACCGCACCCGCGCGAAGTGGGTGGTCGTGCCGACCCACGCCGTCGGTCGCGCGCTCGGGGAACGCCTCGCGCTCGAAGGCACGGACTGGGCGAACCTGCGGTTCGTGACGCCGTTCGGCCTGGCTCTCGACACGGCTGCACCCTTCCTCGTCGACCAGGGCCTCGACCCGCTTCCCGAGGGATTGGGCCCGAGCCTCGTGATGCGGCTGCTGATGGAACTGCCGGCCGGCTCGCCGTCCTACTTCAGGCCGCTCGCCGACCAGCCGCAGATGGGCGCCGCACTGTGGGCGACCATCCGCGAGCTTCGCTTGGCCGGCGTTACCGCGGCGGTGCTCCCGTCCTCGGCCTTCGAGGACGAGCGAAAACGCGGCGAACTGCAGGCGCTGCTGGCCTCGTACGAAGGACACCTGGCCACCCACAGGCAGGCCGACGCCGCGGACGTGTACCGCGCCGCGGCGGCGCACGCGGACCGTTCGCCCATCGCCCGCACGGACGTCCTCGTCGAGGCGGCAGACCTTGGCGCGCTGCCGCTCGTCCGCGCCTTCCTCGATTCGCTGCCCGGCCAGCGCGTGCCGTGCGCGGTCCCGTTCGTTCCTGGCCTGGACCTCCCGCGACGCCTGCGCGCTTGTCCGCGGACCGTTCAACCGGCGGCATCTCGGCTCGCGTACGTGCTTGATCCCAGTCAGGCGCCCCTTCACACGGCGGACCAGCGGCTCGAGATGTTCCACGCGGCGGGCAGGGAAGCAGAGGTCGAAGGCGTCCTGCGCCGCATCCTCGCGATGCCGTCGACGGTTCCCCTCGACCACGTCGAGGTGGTGTGCGCCTCGCGCGAGCACGTCGACTTGTTCTGGGAGAAAGCGCAACGCCTCGAGCTTCCGGTGACGATCGAGCTCGGGATCCCGATCACCGCCACTCGACCGGCCCGTGCCCTGCTCGGCCTGTGCGGCTGGGTGGATTCGAACTTCGTGGCGGGCCGGCTCCGCCGCCTCTTCCAGGCCGCCGACATCCGGATCGAGTTTCCCGACGGTGCGGCCAGTGGCCAGGCCGCCCGGCTTCTGATGACGTCCGCTGCGACCTGGGGTCGCGAGACGTACGACCGTTCCCTGACCGCGCTCGCCGCCCGCTACGAGAAGTCGGCGACCGACGATGAGGAGCTCGACGAGGAGGAGAGGGCGGACCGGCGCGCGAAGTCGGCGCGCGCTGGCTATCTCCGGGAGTGGATTCGCACTCTCCTGGGCCTCGTTCCGGTGCCGGACGAACACGGCGCGGTGTCGCTGACGGACCTGGTGAATGGTCTGTCGGCGTGTCTCGACGACCGCGTCGCGGTCACCAGCCCGCTCGACGCCTCTGCGGCCACCGTCATGAAGCAGGCGCTCGCCGATCTGCTTGGGCTCGGCGACCTGCGCCGCCCCATGCGACAGGCGATCGCGTTCGTCCGCAACGCGGTGGATGGACTCGTAGTCGGCGGGTCGCGTGCGCGTCCCGGCCACCTGCACGTCTCGCCCGTCGCGTCCGCTGGTTACGCTGGCCGCCCGTTCACGTTCATCGTCGGGCTGCAGGAGGGTGGCGTGTTCCCGTCGCTTCTGGAAGACCCGGTGCTGCTCGATGCCGAACGGCACCAGATCTCGACGGCGCTCCCGACCTCGCACGATCGCCTCGAGGAATCGGTCCACGCCGTCCTCTCGCGCCTGGCCGTGTTGCCGACGTCTTCCGATCCCGCCGAAGGCGGCGTGTGTGTCAGCTACTCGTGCCGCGACCTGCGTGACGGCCGCGAGACGTTCCCCTCCTGGCTGATGCTCCAGGCGCTGCGCCTGAAGGACGGGAACCCCGATCTGACGTACGACGACCTGCGGCAGCGCCTCGGCACGCCAGAGACCCTGGTGCCGGCGCACGCGGACCAGGCGTTGACGGACGCCGGCTGGTGGCTGGCCACCGTCAAGGAGGCCGGCGAGGACGGGGCCGGCGCCGTGCTCGACGCCTTTCCGTCGCTGGCCGCCGGCCGCAAGGCGGAGGAGGCACGCGACTCGGCGCGGTTCACGGAGTGGGACGGGTTCGTGCGGGCCGCCCGCTCGTTGCTCGACCCGCGCGCCTCCGGCAAGCCGGTGTCGGTGACACGCATCGAGCGGCTCGTGGCCTGCCCGTTCCGCTACTTCGTGGAGCACGGCCTCGGCGTGGAGGTGGTGGCAGACGAGGACCCGGACCACGACGAGTGGATGGACCCGATGCAGAAGGGCGCGGCCCTGCACGAGGTCTACGCGACGCTCGGCCGCGAAGCCCGCGAGAGGGGGACCCGCCTCCAGCCACGGCGCGACGGGTTCCGCGCTCGCCAGGTTGCCGAAGAGAAGCTGGAGGCGCTTCGCGCGGACTGCCCGCCGCCCTCCGACGTCGTCTTCGACCGCGAGCGTACCGAGTTCCTGCGCGACGTGGACCTGTTTTTCGAGTTCGAGTCGAACCGCGCGGATAGCGAACCGGTGGCATTCGAGGTGGCGTTCGGTCACGACCCGGACGGCGAAGAGCCACTCGCCCGGGCGGAGCCACTCGAGATCCCCCTGGGGGAGGGTGAGAGCTTCCTGCTGCGCGGCACCATTGACCGCATCGATCGGCTGCCCGACGGCAGCTACGAAGTGATCGACTACAAGACCGGGCGGTACGATCGCGACAAGTGGCGGGGCACGTTCCGAGGCGGCGCGATGCTCCAGCACGCCCTCTACGGCGTGGCCGCTGTGGCGCTGCTTCGCCGGCTCGATCCCAAGCCGCGCGTGGCGCGCGGCGTCTACGAGTTCCCGTCCGCGAAGGGCGGCGGCGAACGCGTCGAGATCCCGCCCCCCAGCCGTGGCGCGCTCGTCCGGGTACTCTCGGACCTCTTCGACGTCATGGCTGCGGGGACGTTCGTGTCGGCGGACGACGAGAGGGAGTGTAAGTACTGCGACTTCTCTCGCGCGTGCGGCATGCCGACCGCGCAGGCGATGGCGAAGCTCGCGAACGAGAAGAACGCGCGCCTCGACGCGTACCGGAGGCTGAGAACCCATGAGTAAGCCGACCTCGCGACCACCGCCTACGGACGTGTCGCGGCTGGCTGATGCCGCCGCCCGGCAGTTGATCGTGGAGCGCCTGGACCTCAACGTCCTCGTCGAAGCCGGCGCCGGGTCGGGCAAGACGTACAGCCTCGCCCATCGCATGGCTGCCGGCGTCGTGTCTGGCAAGTACAAGGCCGAGGAACTGGCCGCCGTCACCTTCACACGTAAGGCTGCAGCGGAGCTGCGAGGCCGCTTCCAGTTAGCCCTCGAGGAAAAGCTGGCGAGCGCTGTCGGAGAACAGCGAGCGCGGATCGAGAAAACCCTGGCCAATCTCGAGCACCTCTTCGCCGGCACTATCCACTCCTTCTGCGCCCACCTCCTGCGCGAGCGGCCGGTGGAGGCCAACATCGCCCCGGGCTTCACGGAGATGGACGAGCTCGAGAACGACGAACTCCGGCGCCGTGCCTGGCGCGACTACCTGTCGCGTCTGCGCGGAGAGCATTCACCGCTCCTCGACGAGCTCCAGCGGGCGCGTGTCAGCGCGAAGGACCTCGACCGGGCCTTTGCCGCCGTCTGCACGTTCGACGAGGTGGAGTTTCCGCCGGGCAACGCGCAGCAGCCCGACGTCCAGGCGGCGCGGAAAGCGGCAGACACGTTCTGGCGCCGGCTGCAGGCCTTGATGCCGAAGCCGATTGCGCCCGAGGCGAAGTGCAAGACGCTCGAGCGCGCGGACAAGTTCCGGGGGCGGCTCCGTGCCGCCGGCAGCGGCCGACCGGCCGACCTGGTCGAGGTGCTGCGCTGCTGGGAGGCGCTGCCAGGCGTCACCATGAAATGGTGGGCTGACGGGCGGGAACAGCAGCTCGAGGTACGGGCCAGGGTCGAGGAGTTGCTCGGGGACTTCCACGAGTCGACCGTCGCACCGTTCCTCACGGCATGGCGGCAGTACCTCTATCGCCTCGTCATGACGCTGCTCTCCGGTGCCCGGGAGTCGGCGCGTGACGAGCGGCGCCGCGCGTTGGCCTTGACCTACGGCGACCTGCTCACCGCGGCAGCGACGCTGCTGCGCGGCAACGCGAGCGTCCGGGCCGCGCTCCAGCGCAAGTACCGCTGGCTGCTGGTGGACGAGTTCCAGGACACCGATCCGATCCAGGCCGAGGTGATGCTGCTCCTCGCGGCAGACGAAGAGGCCCGAAGCCAGGAGTCCGAACCGGACATCGACCCGTATGCGGTTTCTCTTCGACCGGGCGCGCTGTTCGTCGTCGGCGACCCGAAGCAGTCCATCTTCCGCTTCAGGCGAGCCGACATCGACATCTACAACCGCGTGCGTGAGGCCATTCGCAGGGCCGGCGGGCAAGTCGTGTCCCTGACGACGTCGTTCCGGGCCAGGCCGTCATTATGTCACTGGACGAACGAGGTGTTCTCGCAGCTTCTGCCGACGGCGGCGACGCCGCAGCAGGCGGCGTTCAGCCCGCTCGACGCCGACCCCGGATGGAAGCCCCGGCCCTTCGACACGCTCAGGACAGGCCGCGTCATGCCCGACGAGCCAGGCCTCCGCACGCTGACCGTTCCGAAGGAGGTCCCGAAGAGCGAGGTGGCCGCGTGGGACGCGGAGGCGATCGCGCGGTTCATTCGTGCTGAGAAGGACGCCGGACGCGCCGCGTGGAATGACTTTCTCGTGCTGACGCGCAAGAAGAAGCACCTCGCTGAATACGCGGCCGCGCTTCAGGCGCGGCAGATCCCGGTGGAGGTGAGTGGCGCGGGTGCGTTTGGCGGGTCGGCGGTCGTGCAGGCGCTCGTCGACCTCCTCCACGCGCTGGGCGATCCGGCGGACGCGTTGGGCGTCGTCGGCGTCCTGCGGGGCCCGCTCTTCGGGATCAGCGACGCGCAACTGTTCGAGCATCGGCAGGGTGGTGGCTACTTCGGCCTGTCGGCTGCTCGATCGGGGCACGGCCGAGCGGACGCGAAAAGCGCGTCGCGGCCGGTGGCGCACGCTCTCGATCGGCTGGGTGAGTTCCTGCAGCTGATCCGCACGTTGCCCCTGGCAGCGGCGGTCGAACGGATCCTGGAGGACACGGGGTTCCTCGCGCTCGCTGCGGTCAGCGCGGCGGGCGCCGCGCCGGCCGGCGATGTACTTCATGCCGTCGATCTCGTGCGCGCGGTGGCCGAAGACGGTGGGAGCCTGGCGGACGCGGCCGCGGCGCTGGAAGAGGCGGCCGAATCCCCGGACGTTGAATCCGTGCCGCTCGAGCCCGGGCGCCGCGAAGTCGTCCGCGTCATGAACCTGCACAAGGCCAAGGGTCTCGAGGCGGCGGTGGTGTTTCTGGCCGACCCGCTTGGTGCGCCGAAGAAGGACGTGGGCGTCCGAATCGTCCGGGACGGCCGCACCGCGCGGGGCTATCTTGCGGTGAGTAAGGACGTCGGCGAGTGGGGCACGGAGCTGATTGCGCACCCTCCGGATTGGGATCAGCATCAGGCGGCGGAGTTGGCGTACATCGACGCGGAGGAGACGCGGCTGCTCTACGTCGCAGCGACGCGGGCCCGTGAGTTGCTCGTCGTGTCCCGCTGGGACAAGGAGGCGAAAGGTTTGCGGCCCTGGGCGGCGCTCGACCCCTACGTCATCGACATGCACGTGCCCGAGCTGGAGATTCCCGCGGGGAAACCGCCGGCCCGGGGGACGAAGGTCGAGATCTCGGCGACCGCCCGCACGCGGGCCATCACGGCGCGGGCGCGGCGTCACGAGGGCGCGTGTCAGCCGTCATGGGCGGTGACGTCAGTCACGGGGACCGAAGCAGGGGGCGCTTGCCACGCCGAAG
>Ga0209745_1002432_pt1 | contig 10647 bp, 11 predicted proteins | sample BarGraNGADG00312_FD_184495 | JGI IMG/M metagenome (GOLD analysis project Ga0209745, IMG submission 184495) | Arctic peat soil microbial communities from Barrow, Alaska - Barrow Graham LP Ref core NGADG0004-312 (SPAdes) (version 2) | ecosystem: Environmental > Terrestrial > Soil > Wetlands > Peat... | reverse complement strand
CCGACAAGTTCGCTTAGCGCTGTAAGCAGTGAGAAGAACAGTATCAGGGCGAGAGAGACAAGCAGGTAATAGAATATGTGAATACGCTCCTTCGACCTGAGCTCAATAATGATCAGGACGAAAAAGGTCAATGCAATGAAGAGCAGCCCATACTTCGCACTGCGCTCTGCCTTTGAATAATTATCTGCCTGGAGGATAAGGTTGACTCCGAAAGCATCATCAGAGGGTTTATAGCTGTCACCTGTCCATACCTGTGGAAAACTCCTGTTGAGATGTGTCACTACCCACCTGGCAGTGAAGCCCTTCTCCGTAACCTCCCTCTCTGCCGGCAGGAACGTACCGGTAAACGAAGGGGCATCCCACCCGGATGCAAGAGACACCTCAGTGGTCTTGCCGACAGGTGAGAAAGAGATGCTGCCGCTGCCCCTGAGGCCAATGTTCAGGCTGAAGTCACCGCTGATACCGTCAGGCAGCTTAGGGTCCAAAACCACCGGGAAAGAGATTCCCTTCTCAAAAAGGTCAGTCTGGCCTGCCCCCGGCTGGGCATCTATAATGTTCTTATTGAAAGTCAGCCTGACCTTATCCCTGATACCCTTGTTGTCAGATACACCTAGCGATATATATGCCTGATCCCAATCGTAAGTGTAATCGTTCAGATGCTCATATCCGCCAAAAGAAAAGCTTCCAGTCATCTGAATGTCAGAGTCATACACAACCGTCTCATATATCCCCCTGTATCTTATCTCCGGAAGCAGTTTTCCGTTGATCTTCAGAGCATCGGGAAGAATGTGCATGGTGGTGGTTACATATTTTCCGTCACCGGAGATCACCTTTGTGCCGGGCACGTTCAGCACCGGACCTGTCAGTGTCTGCGAGGCAGCCCACAGGTTGCCAATCTCAGTTCGAGCCGTCTCGGCATTCCTGGAACGCTCCCTGATAACCTGGCTGATCATCAGGAGTGGGATCAGAAGCATCAGACCCAGAACACCCAGAAGGACCATCTTGACGGTCATCGACTGGTACCATTTTTCCTGTTTTACAATTTCATTTTCCATTTTGATAGTTTTTAGAGTACTTTGTTATACAAAGTGAGTTAATAAAAAAAATTATTGCTTGTTAATCAGATCCTCGAGGGCTCTGAGATGGCGGGTGAAGTTATTCATACCTTCTTCAGTTATCGTGTATTTTGTATTTGGCTTGCGGTCAATGAAACTCTTTTGCATGGATATATAGCCTCCTTCTTCAAGCGCCCTGAGGTGACTGGCAAGATTGCCGTCTGTCACCTCAAGTACCTCGCGGAGGCTGATGAAGTCCATGCTCCTGTTGACCGCCAGCACCGACATGATCCCCAGTCTTACACGGCTTTCGAAAGCCTTGTTGAAATTTCCCAGAACCTTTTTCATCCCTTGTATCTGAGATGCATCAACAGACCGTAAATAATATGTATTGCTCCGAAGCCCACAGCCCATATCACTATTGACCATTGGGGCAACAGCAGGCATATTAGTCCTGTAACAACCTCCAGCACACCAAGCCAGTGTATCTCTCCCAGTGTGAATTTGCCGGCACTGATGACAGCAAGTCCGTAAAAGATAAGAGTTGAAGCAATTGTAACGTTCGCAGGTACACAGCCGAGGGTCATGAGAATAAAGAGACATCCGGTGACCAGCGGAATGAAAAGGCTTGCCAGCATCCTGCGGGTGATGTGTGTCCAGGCACTGTGACCGCTTTTTCTTGCCTTACGGGAAGAAAATAAAACTGCAACTGCGAGCGAAAGAACAAGAACCACCGCCATGTCAGCAAACAGCAGAACGACAGTCCTGTGCGCAGCAGGATCGGAGGCAAATGGGGTTGAGTACCAGTCCTCGGGTTGAGATGTGCCGGTTATGATCAGTTTCGCCACTACGGCGCCGGCAATGGCAAGCAGCCCTGCAATTATACCTGATATACCGCTAAGTGACAGGAACCTGGATGATTCCTCCATTAACTTCTTAATGACCTTTATGTCTTCAAGATGCTGATCTGGCTGGTTCATGATATGAGTTTATAGTACTTTGCGGTACAAAGTAAATAAATATTTTTACATTCTGCAACTTTCCGGTAAATTATTTTTACCGCTGATGCAAAAAACATTCAACCATGATTATTGCCGTTTCACCGGTTTTATTGGTTTATGGAATATTTTTTGTTGCCTACCTTTGCAAAAGTCAGAAACGCAATTTTATGAAATCCGTCAGGAGCAGGCTCTTAATTATTAATATTCTCATATCATTTGTCATCGCTCTATTCATGGTGCTGCCTATGTTGCTGGGCGTGATGGGATATGATATTTTCAACAGGCGTCCGGCACCAGCCCCGCATCATCTTATTTCATTCTGGCAGATTGCCGGGGAAGGATTGCTTTATTTCGCAATGGTATTCATTCTGTTGACAGTAAATACCATAAAGAGTACAAAACTCAGTCAGATATATAAAATTCTCGTCAGTCTGGCTATTACCGTGTTCTTTTATTTTCTTTTCACAATTATCAGACCGGCCCCGGTTGCACCGGTGTGGCCTGAAGCTGGTCCGGTATCTATGGCACCTGCCATGCGGCAGGGGATGCCACCGCGGCCTGGTCAGCCTTTTATGACGCCGCCATATGATAATTTCAGGCTAAGAGGAATTGACTATCGCAGGATTACAGAATTCGTTTTCATTTTTGTTATCACAGCACTTCTTGGCAAAGTTCTCGAACTCATAAATGTACAGCAAATTATGCAGCTCGAGAATGAACTGCTACGATCTGAAAACCTGCAGAACCGTTACGATGTCCTGATGAACCAGATCAACCCGCATTTCTTTTTTAACTCCCTTAACTCACTCTCTTCACTGGTACGTGATGGGAGGAGCGATAATGCATTAAAATATATCGATGAACTGTCAAACACTTTCCGCTATACCATACAAAGCTCAGGTAAAGAGCTTGTCACGGTGGCAGAGGAACTGGAATCGCTGAAAGCTTACAGCTACCTCCAGCAAATCAGGTTTGAAGACAAGCTCTTCATCGAAATAAACGTTGATGAGAAAGCAAACAGTATGTTGCTTCCGGTTCTGTCGTTGCAGCCCCTGATTGAGAATGTGGTAAAGCATAATATCATAAGCACTGATTCCCCTCTGACAATTACTATAACCGGCAATGCCGAAGGAATAACCGTCCTTAACCCTGTGAGACCCAGACAAAACCAGAAAGAAAAGAGTGGCACGGGACTGAAGAATCTTTCCACCAGATATAAGCTGCTTACAGGTCGTGACCTGGTGATCGAAAATGGAAATACCATATTCAGTGTAACTGTCCCCCTGGTAAAACCTTCTGAATTATGAGAGTGCTGATTGTCGAAGATGAAACAGCTGCCGTGCGGAACCTGAGGTCGATGCTCCGTTCTATCGAACCCTTTGCTGAGATAACCGGCGTTACCGACAGTGTTATCGGTACAGTCGAATGGCTGAACACCAATAACGCTCCGGATATAATCTTCATGGATATCCACCTGGCCGACGGTGATGCCTTTCTGATCTTTGACAAGGTCAGGGTGATGGCGCCGGTGGTGTTTACTACAGCATATGACAGGTACGCCTTTGAGGCTTTCCGTGTTAACAGCATCGATTTTCTTCTCAAACCTGTTCAGCCTGCAGAGATTAAAAGATCGCTGGATAAATTTAAAAGACTGACACGCATTGAGCTTGATGCTTACCTTGACAGGACCGACAAGAGCATGCAGCATGTCACCTCTCTTAAGAATTTTCTTATACCGGTCAGGGACAAAATACTGCCTCTGGCACTCAACGAGATAGCGTTCTGCTATACGACAGAAGAAAAAGTCTCTGTCTACACTTTCGACAACAGGAAGTATCCTCTTGAAAAAAGCCTGGATGTCCTTTGCGGAATGCTTCCTCAGGTGGATTTCTTCAGGATAAACAGGCAATTTATTATTTCCAGAAACGCTGTAGCCGATATGACAGTATGGTATGGCAGCCGGCTCTCGGTAAATCTTTCCGTGGAAACTCCCGAAAAGATCATAGTAAGCAAATCAAGGGTACCCCTGCTGAAGAAATGGTTAACGGGTTAAGATTAAAACTCTGCATTCAAAAAAACCGACAAAACTAACCAGCTCAATCAAAAGCATCATCAGTTAACTAACAATAAAATGTAACCATGATCAATTGCATAGCGATAGACAAAGACGGTGAAGCGTTGGCTGAATTAAGCTCCCATATTGAGAAGATCCCATTTCTCTCACTTGTCGGTACATACTCCAATCCGCTGGAAGTCAATGGCATACTGGCCAGACGCGGCGTTGATCTTGTCTTTGCAGATCCTGATATGGATCCGATCAACGGTATTGATTTCATTAAAAGCCTGGTACATAACCCATTGGTGGTTTTCATAACAAACAACCCCAATTATGCCGTTGAGGCTTACAATTCCGGTGTACTTGATTATATTGTAAAACCTCTGACGCTCGAGCGACTTATCCGGGTTGCTAATAAAGCCTATGAGCTGGCCTTGCCGTTTAAGGAAGCGCCATCGATATCTAACCAGGTGAGCAACTCAACCCCATATGTTTTTATGAAGGTCGATAACCGAATGCAACGGTTCAGAACCGATGATATCCTCTTCATTGAAGGATGCAATGATTATGTAAGGGTCTACACTTCCGGATCAAAGCCTGCAATCGCTTCAATGAATATGAAGAACATTGAGCGCAAGCTGCCGCAGGGTCATTTCTGCCGTGTACACAGATCATATATCGTATCACTTAGCAGAATTGACTCTATTGAGCATAAACGGATCCGGATCGGCGAGCGTGTTATACCTGTAAGCAATTCATATTACCCGGTGCTGCTTCATGCTATTGATCTGCCGGTGCCGGCCTGATAACAGTTTAATCATACAGGCGTTTCATAAACATCCTTTCGAACATTGAAAGGCTGATTGTGATACGCAGATAGTCTTCCCTTACGAGACCTTCATTTGTCGTTCCCTTTTTGCCCCACCCCAATCCAATGTTTATCTGTCCTCCGCCACGGAAAGGCAGGCCTACACCGGCTGTAAGTTCCATGTTAAGCGGGTTGACCCCATAAAGAATAAGATATGAGTTGGATACGGTGAAGCCGGCCTGGTATTCAATCATTTCAAAGTAATTCTTTGGAGCAAATCCGGAGGGAATAAAAGCTATACCGCAATTGAACTTATGGGTATCGGTAAACCTGAGGTTGGTGAGCGGATCCCTGGTCCTCGACCATTGCTGGTACCTGTAATCCGCGGCAATAACTATTTTCCTGCCGGTAAGAGAGATGCCTGCGCCCCAGCTCTCGGGGAGAACTACCTCTGAAGAAGCTATATCATCATTGAATAATGCGTTCCCTGAAGCATCTGTCACCTTCAGAGAGTTTTCAAACAGAAGCCTGGCTTTATAACTGTATGTGACGCCTGCAGAAAAAATCATTTTCTCCAATAAAGTATCCTTGTACATCATTCCGAGGGTGAATGAAGCTGTTGTGGCTGAAGAATTTCTTTTTATCGTGATCCCGCTCTGTGAGGCCTCGCGATTGATATCCCCGAAAAGAAGCATGAAATCCGCACCTGCAGAAAACTTTTCTGTCAGCCTGATTGAATTGAGGAATGAGAGACGGGTAACACCCCCGGAACCCTCAAAAAGAGTTGTAGTTTTGGTTTCTGAACCCTCAATATAATCTTCATTTTCAACTTTATAACTGACAGTTGAATAGGGCTGCACCGATAATGCGGCTGACCATCGCGGTGTGAGATGCGTCCCTGCAGTTATCCTGGTGAAGTTGGCGCTGAAAGCCTTCTGCGTGACCGACCCGGAGCTGAAGGCAGAGCCTTTTGCAGATCCTGTTACATCAAAAATGAATGTTGTGGTGTCAAGGGCAGCCAGAGCGGCCGGATTGGCTGTGTTAAGAAAACGACCGCCGGAGAGACCTATAGCCGTTGAGGCCATGCCTGTTGTCCGGCCGCTCTCACCAAGCTGCATCTCACCTATGCCAAAGATTGAATAAGGAGAGATATTTTCCTCCTGCGCCAATGCTGCGACAGTCAGCATGCAGGCTATTAAACATATATAAATCCTATTCGCTGTCATAAATGAGATATTTGATTCTTAACTTTGCCCTGCTCCTCCAATGGGAAGCATCACCTGCAACGAGTGTGTTAAGCGAGACTGCAAGCTTGTCCTCAGGTACAATAAGCTGCAAATTCCTGATGTTGATTCCCAAGGCCCCGATCTGTTCCTCCAGGAATGAAGTTATATCATAACTGTAATATGTTTCAATATTATAAATGTCGTCAACCACCAGGTCACCGGTCTGAAGGGCATCGCCCGAATAAGTTGTAATACCGCTCAACGTGACATCATTCTCATTGGAGACATAGAGCGAGAGGTCTGAGGGCAGAGGCGCGGCATCAGAATATGTTCCCCTGACAGGGTAAATGATCATCTCCGCACCTGTAACGGTTCCAAAATCACCGAGCTCAAGGAGATTGTTGAGATAAGGGAATTCTATTTTTACATATGATGCAGTGAGGGCCTGTACAAGAACCATATTTTCAGTCCCGGAGGAGGGTAATTCATTGCTGTGAAGATTCCCGAAAGGAGTGTTATCGCGGTTAGTGGTCACACCGTAGAAGCATCTCTCCTGAAACGGCGTGATGGAGATGACTTCCTTGTGACGGGTCTCGGTTGAATAGTGATAATATATACGGATACACATGCTGGTGTCATTGACCTTAACTCCGAGGATGTTATTGTTGATATCGCCGGACGTAACAGCAAAACCTTTCAGGTATTCCATGAAACTGTCCTGCGAGCCCAGCGTCTCTTCGTCATCATTCATTATCTTATATAAAAGAGAGATACCGAGGGTATCGGGCAACCTCACCAAAATATCTTCGCTTTCATGCGGGTGAGGCTTAAGGGAGAAACTGGCCAAAGGGTCCGGCCCGCGGGTCACCGAGTTTGTACTGTAGAACTCCTCATCATCAGGCAGGGTAATTACCTCGTCAAGAGGATATATATTGAATGACTGACTGATGGTTGTGTCACCCATCCATATTCCGTTGGGTGACAAAGCCAGTGAAATTGAGTCAAACTTTATTTCTGCATCCGGGGGATCCTGCGTTTTGGGGACATCGAACGCCACATAGGCAGTACACACTGTGCGACCGAATGTTGTATCGCTGAAACTGCCGAACAATACGGAATTTTTACCCGAGGTAACAACGGAATCGATCGGGACAGTGCTCATCCTGATGCTGCAGGTGTCAATAATGACTGTGCGGATGTCAGTGTCAAGAAATTTTTCTCCCATGTTAAATCCTTCGCTGGTGCATGCTGTCATCAGCGCAGCATACAACAACAATAAAACATGCACAGAGCGACTTGCAATTTTCATTTTAATAATAAATATCCAATGATATTAAGCAAAGAAAATCCATGAGAGGCTATGAATAAAAAGTATTCTACAAAGTCATCTGCTGTGGCTGTAAAGGCTGCTTCCGTTCGTGTGAACCCGTTTTACAGGCGTTTTTAAGATTCACCGCCGTAAATACCCTTTTCACATCCCGAAGCAGGTATATCGTAGAAGATTTTTTGAACAACGGCTATCCCCTGATACTTTCGCAGTACGGTTTAATATGTTAAATGAATTCAAATGAAAGACAGGACAATATTGACGGCAGTATTCCTTTCTATGGCTTTGCTCATAGTAGGCTGCGATGATGATGATACTGTGTACGGTGACTGGGTTAAAGGATCAGACTTTGAGGGTGTGGCGCGCTCTGACGGCGCTTCCTTCAGCATAGGAGAAAAAGGATACGTTGTTGGCGGCTATGACGGTAAAGACCGGCTTACTGACCTGTGGGAATACAATGCCGAACAGGACTCATGGACCCAAAAAGCCAACTTTCCGGGAACAGCCCGCATAACTTCCACAGCCTTCAGCCTTAACAACAAAGGTTATCTGGGTACAGGATACGACGGCGACGCCTATCTGAAAGACTTCTGGGAATATGATCCTCAGACCAACACATGGACACAGCGTGCCGACTTTGGCGGCACCGCCCGCTCGGGAGCAATCAGCTTCGGAATTAGCGGTAACGGATATATGGGGGCTGGTTATGATGGTCATTTTCTCAAGGACATGTGGAAATACAATCCTGACAACGACACATGGACACAGATCGTCAGCCTCGGAGGCTCAAAGAGGAATAACGCGACAGCATTTGTCTGGGGAGGAAAAGCCTATGTCGTTTGCGGGGTGAACAACGGATCATACGTCAATGACTTCTGGCGGTTCGATCCGCAGACTGGATTATGGACCGAAATGAGGAAAATATCCAATGCCACCAGTGATGATTATGACGATGATTATAACATTACCCGTGCATACGGGCTCGCGATGATAATAGGCGACAGGATTTTCCTGACCTGCGGTGAGAGCGGATCACTCCGCGCCGATACCTGGGAATACTTCCCGGAAAGCGACCTGTGGGACGCTACATCAGATTTTGAGGGTACAACCCGTACAGGCGCCCTCACTATAAATACATCCACACGCGCCTTCGTGCTTACGGGACGAAGCAGCACTTACCGCTTTGATGATATGTGGGAATTTCTTCCTGACCAGGAATATGACACCGATAACTAAAAAAAGATCTTTCTATGCAGTGCTGCTTTTGTGCATGGCAACATTGTTTTCTGTTGTCTTCTTCGCTGGCAGGGATAAAACCAGACTTGAAACTTTCAGATCAGGGAGTGGTTGGGGCTACGCCGTTTCCACTCAGGGGAAAATAGTTATCAGTCAACCTTTTATCCCTGCCATTGAAGGCAACAAACCATTTGCGACAAAGAGTGATGCAAGAAAGGCAGGGAAAATCATTATTATCAGGTTCCGTGAAGGCGCTGAACCTTCCCTTTCAGCCGATGAATTGCTTAAGGCCGGGATCAGGTTATAAGGCGTTGCAGGCCTGTAGAACGTTGCTGACTTTTTCATTCCCGCCCGGGCGCCTGCTTACACCCCCGGCCTTTTTACAATCAAAAGCGCATTTGAATCAGAACCCTGTAACCTCTTTAAGGAATTTACGTACAGTTCGTTTCTCATCAAATTCAAGCATCCGCGTGGGCAGGCGGACAACCTTACCGCTCTTGAGCATGATCCGGATATAGTTTCCATCCATATGAATATCCTCTATCTCATCTATGCTGATGATTGCCCTGACTGTTTTAGTGTACCATCTTATGGTGAGTACACCCTTGTCAGCAGTCAGCCTGTTAACCAGGGTGCCGAAATTAAGACTTAAAAATCCGGCGGCCAACACCAGCAGAAGAATGACGTTAAGCCAGAAGTTCCATGTTCTGTTGTCAGCAGTAGCGATAAAAATTATAAGCATAACGAGCCACATCAGGCCCAGGGCCCTGTAGATGGTCTCATATGTTTTATTTCGAAGCACCAGCTGTTTCATGATGTACTATTCTTTAACACTTAAAGATACGAAATTCTGGCATACCGGTCAGGGCACTTTCGCGGCTGATTACGCTGATTACCGTCTTGCAGTATCCGGGTCATCTTTTTTGCCGCCGGTAATTCTGAGCATTATATGTACGGCAATGTAAATTATTATAATGACAAGGAATATGGCGCCCATTCCCATACCCATCATCTTCAGCGAGTTAATTAAATCTGTGTTCATGTTGCTCCTCCTACATTAATCCTGACATCAGACCAATTATAACACCGCCTGCGATGACTGAAGCAATCTGTCCTGATACATTTGCACCCACAGCGTGCATAAGCAGGTGATTATGGGGGTCTGCCTCCAGTCCCATTTTCTGTATTACCCTTGACGACATCGGAAAGGCTGAAATACCGGCTGCGCCTACCATAGGGTTGACTTTTTCTTTCAGGAACAGGTTCATCAGTTTGGCAAATGATACCCCTGCAATCGTATCAAACACAAACGCCATTAAGCCAAGGCCCATGATTTTCATGGTATCGAGCGATACGAACAGTTCTGCCTTCATGCTGGCAGCAATGGTAATTCCAAGAAGCAAGGTGACCAGGTTGACCAGGTCTTTCTGAGCTGTATCAGAAAGTGATCCCAGCACACCGCATTCCCTGATAAGATTGCCAAACATCAGGAATCCCACAAGGGCTATTGAAGCAGGGGCTACCAGACCGGCAATGACCGTAGTAATTATCGGAAATAATATCCTGGTCAGTCTTGATACGCCTTTCGGATTATATTTCATCCGTATTTTCCGTTCCTTCTGTGTTGTGCAGAGTCTTATAGCAAAAGGTTGAATTATCGGCACCAGTGCCATGTATGAATATGCTGCAACGGCTATGGGACCTATATATTTGCTTTTCAGCACCTGTGAAACAAGGATTGATGTCGGTCCGTCTGCCGCCCCGATAATTCCAATTGATGCGGCATCCTTAAGGTCAAATCCCAGAAGCACAGCGATGGTTACCGTGGCGAATATTCCAAACTGGGCTGCGGCGCCGAACAGAAGGAGTCTCGGATTAGAAAGGAGGGGACCGAAATCTATCATTGCCCCTATCCCGATAAACAACAGCAGCGGCATA
>Ga0209745_1002431_pt1 | contig 10647 bp, 9 predicted proteins | sample BarGraNGADG00312_FD_184495 | JGI IMG/M metagenome (GOLD analysis project Ga0209745, IMG submission 184495) | Arctic peat soil microbial communities from Barrow, Alaska - Barrow Graham LP Ref core NGADG0004-312 (SPAdes) (version 2) | ecosystem: Environmental > Terrestrial > Soil > Wetlands > Peat ... | reverse complement strand
TTGGCTACTCCCAGTGCATAAGAGAGCGAGTCTTCAGGTGTAACGAGTTTTGATTTCTGCGCTGTCGCAGGAAGCAGGGTTAGGGCCGTTATCGCCGTAACAAACATCATTCTGATTATTTTCATTTCTGTCTTTTTTTACAACTGCGCAAATATACCATAATTCATCTCTTCACAGCTCTTGTCATCACCCTTTTTCCCGGGGGGCCCGGCAACAAGGCTACCTCAAAGTCTAAAGTCCTGAGTATTCTCTTCAACTCTCCCTTTGCCGAGTAGGTAACAAATACCGATCCGGGATGGGTGACACCAGCAATCTTTTGCATCACCTCCCTGCTCCACATCTCCGGCTGTTTACCGGGCCCGAAAGCATCGAAGTAGACCAGGTCGAAAAGGCCTTCGACACTCATTGATGTCAGGTCCGTCAGTCTCTTTTCCAGGGTAAACCAGGGTGTCAGCCTCACCGGTTGCTCCCACGGTGCACTATGGATGGATTCGAACAGCTCCCGGCCTTCTGTACCTGTTATTGTTGGGTAATTAAGCTGGAAAAGGAGGGAAGGGTCAATGGGGTATTTATCAAGAGTGACATATTGGACAGTCACCCGATTGTCTTGGGCATACATGGATGTAAGTAATGCGTTGAGTCCTGTACCGAATCCGACCTCCAGAATGCTCACGGTATTGCTTTTCAGACTGGCAAGACCTGCGTTAATAAATATGTGTTTCGACTCTGTCAGCGCCCCGAAGTGAGAATGATAATGCTCATCAAGTGCAGGCACATACAGGGTGTGGGAACCGTCTTCGGTCATTCGGAGTTCCGCCTTCATTGCCAGTTTGAGTCATACCAGCTTCGGACGTCAGTGGCAATCATCCCTGCTCTTCGGGCGGCCTCGATGCCCAAGTCGCCGTCTTCGAAGACCTCGCATTCTGACGGTGCCACATTCATCAGCTCCGCACATCTGAGAAATGTCTCGGGATGTGGTTTATGCTTTGTCACATCATTGGCAGTGACCAATATGTCAAAGTATTCGCGAAGGCCTATTATCTCGAGTGTCTTCTCCACAGCTTCACGGTGTCCGCCGGTGCCGACAGACATAGGTATCTTTCCGTAATATTTCTGCACCAGGGCGGTAACAGGCTCTATTGGGGTCACATTATGCTGGATCAGATAGAACTCATCAAGCTTGACCTTCATTATCTCATCAGGGGATATTTTCCCTTTCATCCCGCTGTGTTCAATGATATCTTCGGCAATCTGCCAGCCGGGTGCTCCTGTATGATCTTGCAGAAATGCCGTGTTCATACTTATGCCGAATTTCAGGCAGGCTTTCTGCCAGGCCTGGTAATGCCACGGCATGGTATTGGCCAGTGTGCCGTCAAGGTCGAAGATCAGTCCTTTTGCCCCGGGGGTTATGTCGAAGGTCATTTGTTCCAAAATTGATGGGCAAATGTAATATAATCCGGGCAAATGTAGAGGCGGGTCTCAGACCATCAAACTATTGTAGCTTCAGGAAATCTTTTACCTCGTTGGCAATGTTTTCTCCGGTAAAACCGAATTTCTGATCGAGAACAGCGTATGCAGCCGAGTAGCCAAAGGTCTCGAGCCCATATACTTTCCCTTCCGATCCGGCGAAGCCCAGCATCGTGACCGGCAGTCCTGCTGTCAGACAGAAGACCGGTATGCCCGGGGTGATGACACTGTGCCGGTACCCGATATCCTGCCTTCGGAACAGTCCTTCTGAAGGGGCAGAAACGACTCTTGATCTGATGCCCCTGTTGCCCAGGAGATTGGCAGCTTCCACCAGGGTCGCAACTTCCGAACCACTGGCAACCATTATCACATGTGGTTTTCCCGGTGTGTCAGTAACAATGTAAGCGCCCCTGGCAGCCATAGCTGCAGCATCAATCCTTTCCACCCCGTAGGCAGGCAGGGTTTTGATGTTCTGTCGTGAGAGTATCAGCGCCGTGGGTGTCTTTGTATTTTCAAGGGCAAGCTTCCATGCTATGTTCGACTCCGGGGCATCAGCCGGACGCAGAACCAGCATGCTGTCGCCATGATGGTTCTTCAGATGCTCCATCAGCCGTATCTGTGCCTCCTGCTCAACAGGCTGATGCGTGGGACCGTCTTCACCGACACGGAAGGTGTCATGTGTCCACACATATTTGACAGGAAGTCCCATGAGAGCTGCCAGCCGCACAGCTGGTTTCATGTAATCGGAAAAGACGAAAAAAGTTCCGCATACGGGAATGATGCCGCCGTGAAGAGCCATACCGTTCATGACAGCACCCATTGTCAGCTCTGAGACGCCGGCATGAAGAAATGCTCCCGAGAAATCACCCTTCTTAAAGGGTTTGCTCTTCTTGAGGAAGCCATCGGTCTTGTCAGAGTTGGCAAGATCGGCTGAGGCAACGATCATATTGGGTATCTTCTCTGCAAAATACGCCAGGAGAACACCCGAGGCATTTCGTGTCGCATCATTCTCTTTCTGCACAACAGCCTTGAAATCTATTGCCGGAACAACGCCGGAATAAAAGTCGTTAAGCATCCTGTCAGCATCCGGATTTGCGGTAGCCCATTCCGTCTTTTTCTTTTTCCATTCTGCAGCTGCAGCTGCCTTGCCGGCAATAATTTCGGCGTATAGCTGCTTCACATCACTGAAGATATCAAATGGATTATCAGGATTGCCGCCAAGATTGACCAGGGATTTCTTAAATGAAGCACCTGCATGTGTCACAGGCTGTCCGTGTGTCGACACCTTATTTTCGAAGCTGTTACCGGCCTCGTCAACCAGGCCTTTCCCCATCACTGTCTTACCTATTATCAGAACGGGTCTCTCATTCTCATCTGCTGCCATGCGCAGTGCGCCGCGTATCTGGTCATGGCTGTTACCGTCGATGGTCATCACATGCCATCCCCATGCTTTGTATTTGGAAGCGGTGTCTTCCGATGTCACTGCAGAGGTCTCTGTGGAGAGCTGTATGTGGTTGGAGTCGTAAAACATGATGAGGTTACTCAGCCCGAGGTGCCCGGCGAGGCGTCCGGCGCCCTGCGAGATCTCTTCCTGGATACCGCCGTCGGAAATGTAGGTGTAGATCTTATGTTCGAATAATCTGCCGAAGCGGGTAGTGAGAAACCGTTCAGCAATCGCTGCGCCAACAGCGCTGGTATGCCCCTGGCCCAGCGGGCCTGAGGTATTTTCAATACCGTGATCCAGGTCAAGCTCCGGGTGTCCCGGAGTCACACTTCCCCATTGCCTGAACTGCATAATATCATCAACAGTGAAATGGCCCGTGAGTGTCAGTATAGAATACAGCATCGGCGACATGTGCCCGGGATCAAGGAAAAAGCGGTCCCTGTTTATCCAGTGCGGATCAGCAGGATCAAACCGGAGGAACTCGGAAAATAGTAAATGGATGAAATCTGCTCCGCCCATCGCACCTCCAGGGTGGCCTGAATTGGCCTTTTCGACCATCGCCATTGACAGGATCCTGATATTGTCGGCGGCACGTTCATTTACATTTTTAGTCATGACAGTATGTGACTTTTGGTTTGAGTAAATTTAGTAAAAATTGGTGAGTGGACAGCCTCACGCATTATAGGTTGAGGAGGCTGTATCTCCTCCGCGACCTGTCCAGTTGGTGTGGAAGATCTCATCTTCCGGTTTGTCGATGCGCTTATAGGTGTGCGCCCCGAAATAGTCGCGCTGGGCCTGAAGCAGGTTTGCCGGAAGCCATGCTGACCGGTAACTGTCAAACCATGACAGTGCAGCGCTCATGGCAGGCACGGGCACGCCATCGGTGACAGCTCCGGCAATAACCTTTCTCCAGCTCTCGCTGTTCTCTCCAAGAATAGATGAGAAATAGCTGTCCATGATGAGGTTGGGCAGCTGTAGATCCCGTGTGAAGGCTTCATATATCTTGTTCAGAAAGGCTGACCTGATGATGCATCCTCCCCTCCAGATCATGGCTATCTCACCGTAGTTAAGGACCCAGTTGTATTCACCTGCAGCATTCCTCAGCAGGTTGAAGCCCTGCGCATAGGAAACGATCTTTGATGCGTAGAGAGCCTTGCGAATATCATCGATGAATTTCTTTTTATCAGGAACAGCGTTTTTCGGAGGATTGCTGAAGAGAGGAGATGTCAATACCCTCTCTTTCTTCATCGAAGACACGAACCTGGCGAACACCGATTCAGCGATAAGGCTCAGGGGTACACCATGATCAAGTGCACTCGAGACCGTCCATTTGCCGGTACCCTTCTGGCCGGCGGAATCAAGTATCTTTGTGACGATGGGTTTACCGTCGGTATCCTTGTACCTGAGTATCTCGCCGGTTATCTGTATCAGATAGGAATCCAGTTCAGCCTTGTTCCACTCATCAAATATGTCAGCCATCTCATCGTAGCTGAATCCTGCATTGACCAGCAGGTGGTAAGCCTCACAGATAAGCTGCATGTCGCCGTACTCGATGCCGTTGTGGGCCATCTTGACGAAATGCCCTGCACCGTTATCACCTATCCATGCGCAGCAGGAGGCGCCGTCAGAAGTCTTTGCAGAGATGGCATTAAAGATATCCTTCACATAAGGCCATGCCTCTTTCGAACCGCCAGGCATGAGAGAGGGCCCCAGCAGTGCACCTTCCTCACCGCCTGAAACACCTGTACCGATATACAACAGTCCCTTGCCCTCGACATATTTTGTACGCCGGATAGTGTCGGGGAAATGTGAGTTACCCCCTTCAATGATTATGTCGCCTTTATCAAGCAAGGGGATGAGTTTTTCGATGAAATCATCGACGGGCTGACCGGCCTTGACCATGAGCATCACCTTTCGCGGACGGCTCAGGTTAGCGACAAGCTCCTCAAGAGAGTAGGCGGGAATAATTTTCTTCCCTTTACCCCGTCCGTTTACGAAATCCGTCACCTTTTCTGTAGTGCGGTTAAAAACAGCAACAGTATACCCCCTGCTCTCAATGTTCAGTACAAGGTTTTCTCCCATAACGGCGAGACCTATCAATCCTATATCAGCTTTCATCTTTGGAGTAATTAAGTTATTGAATTATATGGAAACCTAAATCAGTAAGTATTCGTGTTGCTTCTTCATCATTTACCCTGACACTGAACGAGCTGAATTCTCTTCTTATGCGGTAGTTATCGCGAAGGAATTCAAATTGCTCAGCATTACTTCGGAAGAGATGATCATCCTCTTCGATGGGGTAGGTATGTCTCACGGCCATTGCTGCCAGGTCAGGTGAAGTATTTCTTGCTTCATGACGGCGGATGTCAATGACAGGCTCGGCGGGCTGCGGCAGAGAACCGGGCAGCCAGTCGTTAAGGGGAATGTTCAGCGCTGCAGATACCTTCCTGACAGAGTTTACCGTTGCGTTGGACTTGCCGTCGACTGAATAGCCTGCTATGTGAGGTGTGGCGATGTCAGCAAGGCTTATCAGCTTCCTGTCAGCCTCCGGCTCACATTCCCAGACATCAAGTACTGTTCCCCCCACGATATCTTTTTCAAGTGCCTTGCGCAGGGCAGTGTTGTCAACCACTTCACCGCGCGAAGAGTTGATCACGGTGCAGTCTCTCTTCAGCTGCGACAGGTTCTCACTGTTGATGAGGTAGTGTGTTCTGTCTTGTCCCTGCATCGTCAGCGGAACGTGCAAAGTCAGAATATCAGATTCGGCAATAACCTTTTCAAGCGGCACGAAGTCTTTCAGCCCCTCGCGTCTTTTCCTCGGCGGGTCATTCTGCAGCACCTTCATGCCGATAGCCCTTGCGGCCTTCACAACCTTTGAGCCGACATTCCCGACACCCACTACTCCGAGAGTGAGTGAGCGAAGGTTAAAAGAATTCTTTGATGCAAGATAAAACAGGGAGGTCACGATGTACTGCATCACTGACCCTGAGTTGCATCCGGGTGCATTCACCCACCTGATGCCTTCTGCATCGAGCCAACCGGTATCCAGATGATCAAATCCTATTGTTGCCGATGCTATGATCTTTACGTGGCTTCCCTTGAGGAGCTGGCTATTGCATTTTGTCCGGGTTCTCACTATCAGAGCGTCGGCATCAGCCACCATGGTACTGTCAATGGCACGCCCGGGGCTATACACAACATCTGCCCAGGGCTCAAACACACCCTTTATAAACGGGATCTTTTCGTCAATGACAATCTTCATTCTTTCACTTCAGTGATTTCCAGAGGCCGGTGGCCGGGTTGGAGATGAAATAAAACTCTTCACCGTCAGCTGTTTTATGCAGGCCCGTAATTATTTTTCCGGGAATATACCTGGCCATCAGCTCATGCACATTGTCAAAGCTGTATCCGACAGACTCCACCTCTTCGCAAGTGAGATGCCCGGCGGCATAGGTGACCCTGAACCTGTTCTCCGGCGATCCGTGAATGAGATGCGCGGCGGCGCTCAGGTTTTCCAGGAGGTCACTGTTGTCATTGACGCAGGAGAGGATCTCGGGCGTGGTCCTGTAACCGTATTTTCTTATCAGCCCGTCAATAACCGGATCTTCGCCGAAGGTTCTCACCCCCGGGGCCAGTACGACGAGCTCTCCCTGGTCGGCGATGGTCATGCGCGTGCGGTAGATACTCTTGTTGCCAAGCCATGTGCTCTTAAACTCCTCCGGGTCAAGATATACAACCACCTTTCTCAGCCTATCCGGCAGAGTCGTAAAGTTGACTTCCCGTGAAAGTGCGGCTGCCTCTCTGAAGCACTCAATATCATCACCGATAAAGAGGCCCCTTATCTTCAGGCAACCGTTGCCGTCAGGCGAGACCACCGTAAGCATATAAAGCAGCGGCAGCCTGCCGGAGGCTATCTCTGATGCCTTGTTCAGCACCGCCCTGACAGGATTGTCTACTGTCCCCAGAATATTCTCAATTCCATGAACGGCGCCGATGAAGTGACTCTTGTTGATGGCTTCGCTGCCACCGCAACCGACGAACACGTTCTTGTTATAGTTGGCCATGCCTGTCACCTCGTGCGGCACAACCTGCCCGACTGAAATAATCAGATCATGCTTCCCTGAAGCAAGCAAACTGTTGACCTGCACAGGGTAGTCATAGTTGAGTTTACCGCCGGTGACTTCCGAAACAAATGATGACGGCACCCTGCCCAGCTCCTCGATATCAGTCCTCCACCTGTGCTCCCTGAAGAGCGATGCCGGAACAGCGCCATACATTTTCGAGATTTCGCCCTTTTCCATCGGCACATGTGTGCCAAGGGCAGGAAGAATATCCTTTATCTTCTTGTCAAGCTGCTGCCAGAGTAACCCGGTGATCAGTCCCGCCCCCGAGTGAGCACGCGTTATATCGGGAGGAATGATCAGTACGCTCTTCCTGTCGCTGAAGAACTTCAGGGCAGTTTTGAGAGCTGCACTGATGTCATCTTTCTTCAGGTCTCTATTGGGACTTCCTGTTGCATAATAGATCATCTTCGTCCGTTATTTACCATGAAGGTTTTTCGGGAAGCAACTTTCGGAACTCGCTGATGAGGTTGTCCTGGTATTCACCCTTATATGTTCCTGCGATGAACCTGCCGAGTGCTTCCTCGAAGAATACCTTCCATGAACTATTTTCGTGTCCGGGATTTACGGGGAAAAAGAGGGCCCCGTTTTCCGTGGCAGCCTTGAAGTCACCGGGAGCATCACCGATCATGAGTATCTTCTCATCAGGGTATTTTCCTTTGGCGGCCATGGTTATGTGCTCGGTCTTCGTCCCGAGCTCCTGCCCGGCGATTGCCTTTACGTAACCGTTGATGGCGTGTTCTTCCCACTCCCTGGCAAGCGCTTCGTAAGGCGTCTGTGATACCACGATTGCATCAGCCAGTGTGCTCAGCTTCTCAATTGATTTCCTGGCATAGGGAAAAGGAGGAGTATTGCGAAGCCAGTATGCTATGTCCTCGTTAACGGACAGAGTCCATCTCAGGACAGGGTCGAGGGACGGGTGAGGATTATTATGCACATACTCCTTAAAGGCAGGGTTGCCAAGTTTTGTCTCTTTGCTTATCCACTCCCTGAGCGGATCCATATCCGGGAGTTTCATGCCTATCTCTTTTATCTCCGGTCGCTCTGCGAGAAGATCCATAACTTTTACAAGAGCGGGAAAACGGTTGATACCCCTGGTGACGGAGTAGAGGTTGACAAACTCCCATGTCTCCCGCACATATTTCGAAATGGCAAAGAGCCCGAACAGCTTTACTGCATTGGGAATAAAAAACTCTTTCTGCTTCACTTCCATTGTGTCAAACACGCATCCGTCAGAGTCAATACCTATAAAGAATTCCTTTTCCGGTTTCAGTTCCTGCAAAACATTCATGCTGTATCTTTTAAATTATTGGGTTTAAAATTTCATATTAAAATATTTAACTGAAAAGTTCTTCATTTTCCCTGGGGTATATATCCTGGTAGCTTTTTGTCTGCAAAGATAAGCTTAAGCCTGGCAAATCTTTGTATACCGTTTATGACGGGAATGCTCACCCAGTCGTCGCCTATCAGAGGTTTTGCATAGCTAACAAAGTCGTCCGTCACATCATACCGTGAGGGTGTTATCCAGCTAGCAGGAAAGGTTCTCTCCGAGAGCGCCACTTTATCAAGGGGCACCTTGTCATACCTGACATTGTAAACGGGTCCTTCGTTCCGCAGTATTGTTGCCATCCACCCGTTACCGTCATATAAAGCAATCTCCACAGCCTTGCGTCCTACATTGTAAGCCTCATCGAGGTCGGTCACCGAAGCGTATATCATGTTGTGCCGCTGGTCAGTGCCGGGCACCTGTCCGCGTGCTGAACCTGCTGCCTTTATTCCTTTTGAATTAAGATAGTTGACCACTGCCTGTTGCACAGTGAGCTGGCTTGATCCGAACTGTGTGTGTCCGAAAGAATCCTTCTTTTCACCAATGTCTCCCACGCTGAGCCCTTCACTTACGATAACCATGCATCTGCCGTCTTTTACGAGCTGGGCGTTGACGTTATCGGCTATTTCCTCAAGTGTCACGCCTGATTCTGTCATATAGATCTGCAGGGGCATCTGCCTCTCCGGATCACCCAGTCGCGCTGCTGCAGGGATATAACCTATCTTTCTGCCCATTGCCTGCATTACCAGCACCGGGTCGGCGGGTGATGAGCCTGCATTCTCCTCGTTGGCATTCTGAATCATGCATGCCCAGTAACGGGCTACCGAACCGTAGCCGGGAGTATGGTCAATGAGTTTGAATTCACTGTCGCCAACGTCGTTATCGATGGTCTTTGGCACACCCACGGCAATGACATCGAGCCCTTTATGCGTGCACAGTGTGCTCACCTTCAGTGCGGTATGTTGTGAGTCATTGCCTCCTATATAAAAGAAATAGCCTATGTCATGAGCTTTGAAAACTTCTGCTATACGGTCAAAGTCCAACTGCTGGTGGTCTTTCAGCTTATACCTGCAGGTACCGATGCTGCCTGCTGCCGGTGTCGTCCTTAAAAGTCCAATCTCATCCCTGTCCTGTGCCGAGAGGTCAAGCAGTTCTTCCTTCAGCACACCCTCTATCCCGTGCCAGCCACCGTATATTTTACCGAAGTTTTCAGGGTAACCCAGGCATGAATCAATTATGCCCCTGAGAGTGTTGTTAATAACAGGGGAGGGGCCTCCCGATTGTGCTATGATGACATTCCGCTTCATATAATAAAGTAGTCAGTATTTTAACAATGTAAAATCATCTCTGTTCAATCATACGCCACTATAAGCGCTGAAGCCTCCGTCGACCGGGATCACTATCCCTGTTACAAAGCCTGAAATATCAGAGAGCAGGTAAAGCATTGTCCCCACAAGTTCGTCAGGCTCTGCATATCGGCCCATAGGCGTTGCGGCAATTATCTTTTTACCACGTGCCGTCATCTCACCCGTCTTTTCATCAGTTAAAAGGAACCTGTTCTGGTTTGTCAGAAGGAAGCCCGGCGCAATGGCATTAACCCGTACCCCTGACGGGGCAAAATGCACAGCCAGCCACTGGGTGAAATTATTTATTGCCGCTTTGGCAGCCGAGTATGCCGGAATCTTTGTCAGAGGCCTGAAGGCATTCATTGATGATATGTTCAGTACATTTCCTTTTCCTCTCCTGACCATCTCCTCGGTAAAGACCATTGTCGGCAATACTGTACCTTTGAAGTTCAGGTTAAAGACACCGTCAAAACCTTCAATATCAAGTCCGAAGAAGGTGTTTTCAAGTTCTGTGTCACCGGCCATGATGAATTCCTTACCGGTGGTGGCTGTCGGTTTGTTGCCTCCTGCGCAGTTGATTAGTATGTCTATCGTACCGAACGTTTTTATTATCTCATCCCTGGCTTTTACCAGTGACACCTTGTCGGTCACGTCAGCACTCAGTCCGGCAGCACGGCAGCCGGTTGCGGCAGACACAGCGTCAGCTGCTGCAACGGCCCTCTCTGCACTTATGTCGAGGATGACGACCGTCATGCCCGCCTTGCCCATCCCGCTGGCAAGAGCCAGGCCAATAATCCCGCCACCGCCGGTGATAACGGCAACTTTTCCTTTCAGATCGCTGAAATCAGTCATGTTCAGATGTATTTCTATTCAATTATTATGGGTTTATATTTAGGCACAAGGGTTTTCATCACCACCCATCCGATAAGGTACGCTACTGCG
>Ga0209745_1002430_pt1 | contig 10649 bp, 7 predicted proteins | sample BarGraNGADG00312_FD_184495 | JGI IMG/M metagenome (GOLD analysis project Ga0209745, IMG submission 184495) | Arctic peat soil microbial communities from Barrow, Alaska - Barrow Graham LP Ref core NGADG0004-312 (SPAdes) (version 2) | ecosystem: Environmental > Terrestrial > Soil > Wetlands > Peat ... | reverse complement strand
GGCCGTCCAAGGGGCCGCTGTCGATGCGGGCGGGGGCGGCGGCACAACCCCGGATACAGCGGAGCCGCACCCAGCGCAGAACTTCTGCCCGACCGAGGCCAGCGGCGTCCCGCAGTTTGGGCAGAACCCAAATCCCGTCGTCACCTTGCGTCTCCCTCTCGTTTCGCGTGTTGGGGATGTAGCGAACACCGGTCTGGGTCGTGTGGCGGACTTGAGGCCCGGCGCCGCATGGTCGGTCCTGAACCAGCGACATCCTACTGCGGCGGCGGACCGGATGGAACGGCCACCAGACGTCGAGAGTGAGGCGCATGGGCTGAGACGTGCGGGGCGACTCAAAGCCTGATGGTGGGGCGCCACGTACTAGCTGTGAACCCTCACCGGAGGGAGCCCACCTTCAGGAAGGAAGCACATGCGTCCCACAAATCGACTGTTCTCGCTCGCGGGGGTTGCGACCGCGGCACTGTTGTTCGCCGCAGCCTGCTCCTCGGCCGCCACCACTCCCGGCGCCACAGTCCTGAGCGCCACGGACGTTTCCACGATGGCGCCCGCGGCCAGCCAGGCCGCTGCCGGCGTCACGGTCGGCGTCACGGCCGATCCCACTCTCGGCGGGTACTTCACCGGCCAAAAGGGAATGACGCTCTACATCTTCACTGCCGACAAGCCGGACGTTTCCAACTGCTCAGGTGGCTGCGCGACCGCATGGCCTCCGCTTACTGTCGCCGGGGGCACCACGATCATCCCGCCGACCGGCGCAACCGGCGGCTTCACGCTGATCGCCCGGGCCGACGGAACCATGCAGGTCGCCTACGACCACCAGCCTCTCTACTACTACGCGGGCGACTCGGCGGCCGGCGACGTCACGGGCCAGGGTCTCAACGGCAAATGGTTCGTCGCTCCCCTTACCGCTGCCGCCCCCCCGACGGCTGCAGCCACGCCGACTGCCGCAGCCACCCCCACAGCCGCCGCCACGCCTGTGGACAGCATCGGGTACTAAGCGCCACTGCGTTTCCGCCACCCACCCGAAACTCAAACCCGCCGGTTCGAGAGGGCCTGCGGGTTCTTTTTACGTGGTCAAAGGGCGGCCGGCGTCTCGGCTCACCCCGGCGGCCGACTAGGGCAGGAGAATCCTGGCGAATGCCTCGGCGATTGCGTGATACCCCTTCGCGTTGGCGTGAGGGTCGGGGCCGAGCGGCGGCGGCGATGCCGCCCAGGTCCACTGGTGGATCCTGGCGACATTGAGCGGCACGGTACCAACGCCCTCGAGCAACACCATCGTCTCGAAGTCCGTGGTCGAGAAGGCGGCCTCCACGTCGGCCACGCCAAGGCCGGCCGCTCGGTACATCGCAGTCAGCCCGGCGTTGATGGGAACGATTCCCTCGCGGACCGAGGCCCGGGCCAATTCCCGCCCCTCCGGACCGGACGACCAGCTGGCCAGGAACGGGTCGTACATGGTCATGCCCACGATGGGCGTCTTGGGACCGGCCGCGTCTACGAGCGCGGCAAGAATGCCCGGCAGGTTCCGGGCGATCGACTCCAGGCCGGGCGCGATTCCCTCGATGTCGCGGGTTGGGAAATCGTTGGACCCGATGTCGATCGTGACGAACGCGACCTCCCCTCGATGCGCTCGCAGGAAGGCAACGGCTTCCGCCAGCTGATTGCCGTGCGGATAGGACCCAAGGCTACCGTCGAGCATCGTCGTGGTCGACTCGCCGGGGTAGCCCAGCTTGAGCGCACACAGCCCCGGCAACCTCGAGCTCGCGATGGCGCAGAGCTGATCGGCGTACCCAAAATCCGTGCGGAACTGGAGCGCCTCGGGGCCGATGGGTTGAACCCCGGTCGACAGCGAGTCGCCCAGCGAGAGGTAGTACCGCGTTTCGTGTTCCCCTGAGACGGAAAGCAAGCGTGAGCTGCCCATGGCAGATTCTCCAGGTTCGTCTGACCGAGCCTAGCAGCCGTCCGTGGAGACGGGTGTCGGCTTGCAGACAGCCTCGCGAAGTCACGCCGGCCGTCGCGTCGGTCCAGGGTCGGCCGAACACAGTCACGCGGGAGCGCTGCAGGCGCGATACTGCCGGAATGGAGACGAGCAGCCCTAAACACGACGTTCACGGCCGCCCGACCCAGTTGCTGCCGGTCAGCCATCTGGTCCGAATCTCGCTCTACTGGCTGGGCATATCGACGGTCTGGAGCGGGATCCTCGACATCGTGAACGGCCGTCTTCAGTACACCGGCCTCGTGCCGAAGGGCGGGGAGGGCATCGGCGCCTTCGAGATCGCGCTGCTCGGCATGGTTATCGCGATCGTGGTCCAGCCGACCATCGGCACAATCAGCGACTACACCGTCACGCGCTGGGGTCGCCGCAAGCCGTACATCTTCATCGGGTCGGCCCTGGACGTTGTCTTCCTGTGGGGCGTCGCCACCTCCAACACCGTGCCGGCGATCGCGGCCTTCGTCGCCATGCTGCAGTTCAGCTCCAACTTCTCGCAGGGCCCGTTCCAGGGCTACGTGCCGGACCTGGTCCCCGCGAAACAGGTTGGGCTCGCGTCGGGGCTCATCGGCCTCTTCCAGGCGCTCGGAAACATAAGCGGGTATCTCGTTGCGGCTGCGGCGCTGGCCTTCAGCAAAGAGGACCCCAACGCCTTCCTGTACGGAACGATGGCCATCGGCCTGATCGAGTTCGCCTCGATGCTGAGCGTGGTCATGACCGTCCACGAGGGTCATCGAACCAAGTCGCGAAACGGACGCTCGTGGCTGAAGATCGCCGGCGAGGCATGGGGCACCGATCTTCTCCGAGAGCGCAGCTTCCTGTGGCTGGTCGGCTCGCGCTTCTTCGTGCTTGCCGGCGCCTCCTTCTTCCCGGCATTCAGCACGTTCTACCTAGCCCAGGTCTTCGGCATGGACTCGGGCCAGACGGGCGGAACCAAGATCATCCTTCTGGGCATAGTGGCAGCCTGCCTCACGATCTCGGTCTTGCCGGCCAGCCGCCTGTCGGACCGGATCGGCCGCAAACCCGTGATCTATGCCTCGTGCGCCCTCGGCGCTACCGGGTTGACTATCGGCGCCGTGGCACCGGTCCTGCCCGTCGCCCTCCTCGGCGCGGCTCTCTTCGCGATCTCCGCCGGATCGTTCCTCGCGGTCGACTGGGCCCTGATGAGCGATCTCGTGCCGAAGGCTTCAACGGGGCGATACATGGGCATCTCCAACGTGGCCACGGCCTCGGCCGGGACCTTCACGCTGGCCATCGGCGGCGCCGTGGTGATGGACAACGTCAATCACTGGCTCGGCTACGGGACGGGGCCGCGCGCGGCGATGCTGCTCGGCGTCGGCTGCTACCTCTTGGGGGCGCTGCTGTTGCTGCCCGTCAAGGAAGCGCGCCGCGAGGAAACCGTAGAGGAGCCCAAACCGGTGGCGGCTCGGGCCTGACGGCCTCCCCTTGCGCGATCGTCGTCAGCGCCCGAGATTGCGGATCTGGGAGAGCATGACCCAGAAGTCGCGGACCTCGGCCGTCTCCGGCAACTGGCCCTGAAGCTCGTTTGCGGCGCTCTGCAGGTCCCGGATGCCGTATCCCGGGATCCAGGGGCTGTTGCGCAGCACCTCGGCCGTGGCGGCCACAAGAGCGTCCAGCTTGAGGTGGGAATCCATCGCTCTGAAACTGGCGGCCAGGTCGCCGCGGTCGACATCCTGGGCGATCTCCTGGGCTCGGCCGCCGCTCGGGTCGGTCCAGCGCAGACTCACGGTCGCCAACCGGTCGTTCCGCGATTCGCCCGGCCTCAGGATGAGCGCATAGAGCGCCGTGACCTGGTGGCCCGCACCGATCGCGCCACCCTTGGCGTTCGGGTCGCGGAAGGCGTTGTCCGGAAGGCCGCGGTCCTCGTAGCCGATCAGCCTGTAGGCGGCGACCGTCGACCTGTCGAACTCGATCTGCGCCTTGGCGTCGAGCGCCACGGTGTCGATCGTTGTCGTGAGACGTTCTACGAATATCCGGCGCGCCTCGTCAAGCGTGTCGACGTAGGCGTAGAAGCCCTGGCCCTTGTCGGCCAGCTGCTCGAGAAGAGCGTCGTTGTAGTTGCCCATGCCGACGCCGATGGCAACCAGCTGAATCCCCGACGAGGACGAGTCGGCCCCGACCTCGCTCAGCATCGTGGCCGCGTCCGTGGACCCTTCGTTGGCGACGCCGTCGGTGGCCAGAACGACGCGGTTGATGCCACCCTTGACGAACTGGGCCCGCTCGAGCCTATAGCCGAGCTTCAGGCCCGCCTCGGCGTTGGTTGTGTCTTCGGGACGAAGCTGCGCCAGCGCGCTCAGGATCTGCTGCTGGTCTGCGGCCGACGTCGGCGGGAGAACGACCCGGGCCGTCGTCGTGAACGCCACGATGGCCACGCGATCGTCGCTCCGCAGCTGGCCCACGAGGATCGCGATCGACTGCTTGACCAGCTCGAGCCTTCCCCCGTCGGCCATCGAGCCCGACACGTCGATCACGAAGGTGAGGGCAGCCGCCGGTCGGCGAGCGGAGGAAACGTCGCGCGCCTTCACGCCTACGCGGAGCAGGACCTCACCTGAGGACAGGAACGGAGTCGGACCGCCGTCGGTGTGCAGGGCGAAGGCGCCGGTCTCCGGCCCGGCGTAGCCCTGGTCCAAGTAGTTGATCCACTCCTCGGGCCTCACGCTGGATGAGTCGGGCCAGATTCCCTGCGCCACATAGCCGCGGGCGACGGTGTAGGACGCCGTATCCACGTCCAGTCCGAAGGTCGACTGGTTGTCGGCGTTGGTATCCACGTAGGGATTTATGCCGGTGCTCGGGAAGACAACCGACGGGTACGGGCTCCGTGGCGGTTGAAACGTCGGCCACGAATAGGTGGTGGCCCACGGCGCAGGCGCCATCGACGCCGCCGCGTAGGTACCGTGCGGACCCTGGTTGTTGGGTCCCTGATACGACGCCGGCGTGGACGACGACGAGGAACACGCCCCAACGGTCAGGGCGAGCAGGGCACAGCAAAGCAAGGCACGACGCATCGGGATCTCCCTCTATCGCAGGCGCGATCGCGACACATCAGCCGGGCGACGGCAACGGTCCCATCTGCTGAGCGATGCCGGCGGTTGTGTGCCCGCTGTCGCGATCTCACGTCCCGCTGCAATGAGTACGCCTCAACGGCGGTGACTGATCAGAGGCACCCCGCCCACACTACGCCTCCACTCCGCGGTCCCCTGCCTTCGCTTCGGCCGGACGCGCTGTAACCTCTCCAATCGTGGAGAAGCAAACGGTGGTCCAAGCGATCGCGGGCTCCGAACAGGGGCTCGGCCAGAATCTGCTGCCGCTCGAACCCCAATTCCGCGAACGCGTTTGGGGTGGGCAGCGCCTGCGCGCCGCCGATCCACCGATCGGTGAAGCCTGGATCGCCTACGGGGAAAGCGTCGTCGGGAAGGGCCTCCTGGCAGGGCGCAAGGTGGCGGATCTTGCCGCGGAGTACGGAGCCGCGCTGCTCGGTTCGACGGTCTACGGCCGTTATGGATCGCGCTTCCCGCTTCTGGCCAAGCTCCTCGACTGTGCCGACTGGCTGTCGGTCCAGGTCCACCCCAACGACGAGCAGGCGAGGCGCATGGTCGGTCCCGGAGAGTTCGGCAAGACCGAGGCCTGGTTCTTCCTGCAGGCGACCGCCGATGCCCGGATCCTGCTCGGAGTCCGGCCCGGGACGACCGCTGCCGAGGTGGCGTCCGCGATCCGCGCCGGGAGAGCGGTAGACGTCGCCGCGACGGTCCCGGTCCGCGGCGGAGAAGCGGCGCTGATCCCGGCCGGCACGCTCCATGCGCTGGGTCCGGGCCTTCTGCTGTACGAGATCCAGCAGGCCAGCGACACGACATATCGCGCCTACGACTGGGGCCGGCCGCAGTCGACGGGGCGCAAGCTGCACATCGAGGAATCCGTCGAGGTCACCACGACCGATGGACCGCGCGAGCCAACCGCCCCTGTCATCGCCGGTGCCACAGGTATCGCCGACGCCCTCGACTGCGCGTACTTCGACCTGGACCTGGCCCGCGTCGGAGCCACTCCCCTGCCGTTCGACACGGGCGGCCTCAGCTTCCACATCTTGACCGCGATCGAAGGCGCGGCCGAGATCGAGGTCGGAGCCGAGGCTGTACGCCTCGAGCGCTTCGAAACGGCGCTCGTCGCCGGCGCGAGCGGCACTTACCGTGTCCGCGCCGCCGAAGGCTCGGCCACTCTGCTGAGGGTGTCCGTCCCGGTCTAGCCCGGCGAACCGGCTCGCCAAGGTCCATCATTGGACCAAGTTCGCGCGGCGCTCGCCGCGAAATCCTCTGGAGGCAACGATGCAGGTCGGCCTGCTGATTCCGCAGGGCTGGAAGTACGAATACAACGGCTGGGACCCAGCCGTTGCGTGGGCTCGAACCCTCGAGCTGGCGCGCGACGCCGAAGAGCTCGGGTTCGAATCGGAGTGGGTTTTCGACCACTTCCACACCGTCCCCGACCCGCTGGACGAGATCACATTCGAGTCGTTCACGACGCTCACCGCGATGGCGATGGTGACCTCGCGCGTGCGCCTCGGCCACATGGTCATCTGCACCGGCTTCCGCAATCCGGCGGTCGTCGCGAAGCTTGCCTCCACCCTCGACGTGGTCAGCAACGGCCGCTTCGAAATCGGAATCGGCGGCGGCTGGAAGGAAGACGAGTGGCTGGCATACGGCTACGGCTTCCCGCCGATCGGTGACCGGCTGGGGGCTCTGCGCGACGGGCTCGAGGTGATCACGCGGATGCTCGCCCCCGGCCACGCGACATACGAGGGCAAGTACGCGAGCGTCAAGGACGCGATCAACGTCCCCAAGGGGATCCAGAAGCCTCGACTTCCAATCATCGTCGGCGGTAACGGCCCCGACGTCACCATGCGGCTGGCCGTCCGTTTCGCCGACGAGTTGAACCTGGTCTTCATCGGGACCGAGAAGGCGGCCGAACTGATGAAGCTCGCCCGCCAGCGCTGCGAGGAGATCGGCCGCGACCCGGCGACGCTCCGCCTCTCGCTGTACTGCGCCGACAAAGACTCGAAGACCCCTGGTCAGGCGCGAGTCGACTTCATCGGCCGCTGCGCCGCGCTCGGCCTGGATCGGCTGGTGGCCTTCCCGACGGTGGAGTCGCCCACCAGGGAGACACAGGCGGCCTACGCAGCGGACTGTCGGGCGGCCGGCGTCAAGCTGGCCGTCTAGCCGCCCCCGGAGGGTGGGCATCCAGGTCGCGCTGACCTGTCACGGCGGCCGAATTCACGCGCAGTCGGGCCGGTATCCTTCCCGGGACCGGCCGGGCAGCGGGGATCGGGCGAGGGCTCAACCTGGCGAAACCGACGGGATTTCGCGCGATCCGTGCATTTCGGTGGGTGGATCGCAGTCTGACGATAGAGCGGGCCGATATTTCAGGAGGGTGAGGCGCGGTGGCCAAGAAGCGAGCAGGTAGCAACTCCCCGGCGGGCAAGCAGGCGATCCTGCTGATCTTCCTGCTCTCGGGATTCGCGGGTCTCGTCTACGAGGTGGTGTGGGCCCGCCAGCTGGTCCTCGTCTTCGGCAACACCACTCAGGCGGTCTCGGCCATCCTGACCGGGTTCTTCGGCGGCATGGCCGTCGGCAGCGTGATCGGCGGCCGAATCGCAGACCGCGTCCGCTCTCCGCTGCGGATGTACGCCATCCTCGAACTGCTCGTGGTAGTGGCCGTGCTGATGACGCCGTTCACGTTCAGCGGCCTGCACGAGGTATACCGCGGAGCGTTCGGCACACTGCAGCAGAACCCGGCCATGCTCGCACTCGTTCGATTCGGCCTCTCGATACTCGCCCTTGGTCCGGCAACCGTCCTGATGGGAGCCACCCTACCGACCCTGTCGAGGCAGCTGGTCCGAGACCACACGATGTTGGGGCATGAGTTCGGCGAGCTGTACATGGCAAACACCGCGGGAGCGATCTACGGCGCCTTCATCTCCGGCGTCTTCCTGATCGAGCTGATCGGGCTGAACGAGACGCTCTTCGTTGGAGTCGCCTGTTCTGCAACGGCCGGTTTGGCTGCGCTCCTGCTCAGCCGGCGCCTCGGGCTCCGGAAGTCTGCGGCGGCCGAGGCCACGTCCCCGTCCGCGACCACGCTCGCGCCCGCGCCCGAACCCGAGCCCGCGCCGGCGCCCGCCCTCGCCCAAGACGCCGAAGTCGTCGCCAAGCCTCGGGCCGGCCAGTCCAAGCTCGGGTCGGGTTCGATCTCCCGGCCAAAGCTCGCCCTCGGCGTCGCCTTCGTCTCGGGCCTGACTTCGCTGGGCTACCAGAACCTGTGGAACAGGTTGCTGTCGTCGGGCACCGGCAGCACCAGCTACGTCTTCACTTCGATCCTGATCTTCTTCCTGGTCGGGATCACCATCGGCGCCTATATCTTCGCCCGATTCCTGTACAAGACCCGCCACCCCGTCGCGCTGTTGGGGATCGCTGAACTCAGCCTGGCGGCTCTGGTTCTCGCCACCCTCGGCGTCGAGACGTGCTTCTTCGGCGCGACGAGCCTCACCTTGGGCCTGATCATCGTCGTCGCCCCGGCCACCCTCCTCATGGGCATCGTCTTCCCGATGAGCTCGATGCTGGTCGCCGACTCCGACGAACGGGTCGGCACGAGCGCCGGGCTTCTGCTGGGATGGAACACCTTCGGCGCGATCTGCGGCACCTTCGTCGTGCCGTTCTTCCTGATGCCGATCCTTACGTCACCCCGGGCCGTGGTCCTGCTCGCGGCGATCAACGCCCTGACCGGCCTCGTGCTGCTGTGGCAGGCACGCTCCTTCGGTGTGCGGCTGCAGCGCTTCGGCCGGGCCGTTGGGGTGGCAGCGACCGTTGCGGCCGTGGTCGTGCTGATCGTGCCCAACCAGCTCGTCGCCGATCCACTTATCAATCGCGTCCACCAGTTGAATGCCGACGTCCTCGCCCAGTCCGAAGACGAAGTCGCCTCAGTGCAGGCGGTCCGGCTGAGCGACGCCGCAGGCACGCTGCATCTGTTCGTGGCCGGCACCTCGATGACGGCGCTGACGGCGGACACGCGAATGATGGCCCACCTGCCGCTCATGGTCCGCCCGACAGCGAAATCGATGTGCGCCATCGCCTTCGGGATGGGGTCGAGCTATCGCAGCGGTCTGATCGACGGCCTGAAGGTCGATGCGGTCGAGTTGGTGCCGTCGGTGCCCGACATGTTCGGGCACTTCTACTCCGACGCCGATCAGGTCCGGGCCAACCCCAACGGCCGCATCATCGTGGCCGATGGGCGCAACTACATTCAGCTGACGGCAAGCACCTACGACCTGCTGATCGTGGATCCGCCCCCTCCAATGGACAGCGCCGGCGCGGGCGTGCTCTTCTCGCAGGAGTTTTACAAGGCGGTCAAGGCGAGGTTGAACAGCGGCGGCGTGATGATGGAGTGGGAATTCAACGGCCAGACGGTCGACGAGTTCCGCAGCCACGTCAGGACGTTCAAGAGCGTGTTCAAGCACGTCACCCTGTCCTTCGGGGCGGCCAACCCATCCTCGGGGATCATGATGCTGGGCTCTGACGATCCCATAGAACTGACTCCGCAAGGAATCCAAGCGGTTCTTTCGAAGCCCGGGGTGGTCGAAGACCTCTCCGGCGCTCCCGACTCGCCTGCCGGCGTCAAGACGGCGGCGCAGTGGCAGCAGCTGGTCCTCGACAACCTCTGGATCAGCGACTCTGCCGTGGACGAGTTCGGCGCGAGCGGCACGCTCATCACGGACGACCACCCCTACACCGAGTACAACGCGCTGCGACACCTGATGGGGCCGCCGTCGCCGAGAGCCCTGCGAGACGAACTCCTCAAGGTGATACCCAAGAGCATCCCGTGACGGTTGGCGTGCCGGCGCCACGCGGGCGCCGGTCGAGGTCCTGAGCGGGACGGTTACCGGATCGGCCTCGCCGGCATGACAGGGCCGGAACCGGCCCCGGTGGTCGCGACGGCAGCCGCGATCTCGGCCAGGTCGTCCGCTGTGAGAGTCAACGTTCCCGCCGGCAGCCAGGCGTCCACCTGCTCCGGACGGCGGGCGCCGACGATCGCACCGCTCACTCCCGGCCAGGCAAGAGCCCAGGCCACGGCCACCGCCGAAACGGTGGTTGCGTGGCGCGACGCGACCGGCCGAAGGGCGTCCCGGAGGGCCAGGTTCGCCGTGAGGGCCGGTTCCTTGTAGTGGGTCGCGCGTCGGCGCCAGTCGGTCGGCGACATTGCCTCGATGCGATCCCGAGAGAACGAGTCGGTCAGGATTCCCGAAGCCATCGGGCTGTAGACGATGACGCCGGTGCCGTTGGCGGCGCACCACGGAATCAAGGTCGCCGCGGACTCACGATTGAGGAGCGACAGAGGCGGCTGGAGCGAATCGACGTGGCCGACGCCCTCACACCGCTCGAGAAGCGCGACATCGTAGTTGCTGACGCCGATCGCCCGGACCTTGCCCTCACTCTTGAGCCGGCCCATCTCGCCCCACGAGTCCTCGGCCGGCACGCCCGACTCGTCAGGCCAGTGGATCTGATAGAGGTCGATCCGCTCCACCGCGAGTCTCTTGAGCGAGGCCTCGCATTCGAGCCGGACGGTCTTGGGTGTCGCGACGCGGCGTGCCGGGGCGTGCCGATCGGCC
>Ga0209745_1002429_pt1 | contig 10650 bp, 9 predicted proteins | sample BarGraNGADG00312_FD_184495 | JGI IMG/M metagenome (GOLD analysis project Ga0209745, IMG submission 184495) | Arctic peat soil microbial communities from Barrow, Alaska - Barrow Graham LP Ref core NGADG0004-312 (SPAdes) (version 2) | ecosystem: Environmental > Terrestrial > Soil > Wetlands > Peat ... | reverse complement strand
ATCGACAGCTCCATCGACCAAGGTGACCCGGAAACTCCCGCCCACCAGCACAGACACGCCGCCCAGCCGGACCTTCCTACATGAGGCAACGAACCGAACTACGCGGACCTTTCCGATGAGTCAACGCGATCTATTGACTGACTCTGTTGAAAGTTCTATGTTGCGCAGACCTCCAAGATTGGGTGCCATGATGGTGTACGGACGCGCGTTGCGCACGTTGGTCTCTTTGTGTGTGTTGACCTCGGCGGTAGTCGCCGTCTCGACGTCGTCGTCGTCTTCGGCTGCGTCGCTGGCCGGTGCAGGTCGTCCGGTAGTGAGTCCGGCGGTTCATCACGATGTGTCCTCGCCGTTGCGGGACATGCCGTCCAAGGGGCGCAGCGCGATCTTGCATGAGCGCCCGGCGCGGCCGTTGCCCATCGCTGCAAGTACTGGCGCGCCCGATGCTGCGGTGCAGAGCACGGCGACCACGGCGGCTGCGACGACCAACGGACTGCAGTTTGCCGGCGTCGGCGCCGGCGACTACGGATTCACCCCGAACGCGGCTCCCCCGGACACTAACGGCGCGGTGGGCGCGACCCAATACGTGCAGTGGGTCAACGAGTCGTTCGCTGTCTTCGACAAGACGACCGGCACGATCGCGGCGGGCTTCCCGAAGGCCGGTAACACGCTGTGGACCGGGTTTGGTACCGGCTGCGAGGCCAACAACGACGGTGACCCGATTGCCCAGTACGACAAAGCAGCGGGACGGTGGGTGCTGACCCAGTTCTCGGTCACGAAGCCATCGACCTACGGCTACCTGCAGTGCGTCGCCGTGTCGACGACGTCGGATGCGACGGGCACCTACAACCGATACGCCTTCTCCTACGGCGGCAGCCAGTTCAACGACTACCCGAAACTCGGTGTGTGGCCCTACGGGTATTACGTCACTTACAACATCTTCAACAACGGGCAGACGTTCGCCGGTTCCAAGGTGTGCTCACTGGACCGGGCGAAGATGCTCACCGGCGCCGCTGCTGCGCAGGTGTGCTTCCAGACCGGCACCGCCTATGGCGGCCTGCTGCCCGCCGACCTGGACGGCGCCAGCGCACCGCCGACGGGGGCGCCGGAGTATGTGATGAACTTCGGCTCGAACTCGCTGAACCTGTGGAAGTTTCACGTCGACTTCGCCACGCCAGGCAACAGCACGTTCACCGGACCCACCTCGGTGCCGGTCGCTGCGTTCACTGCGGCCTGTTCGGGCGGCGGCGCATGTATTCCACAGTCGGGGACGTCGCAGCGACTGGACTCCCTGGCCGACCGGTTGATGTACCGCCTCGCCTATCGGCACTTCGCCGACGGCCACGAGTCGCTGGTCGTGAACCACACGGTCAAGGTCAGCGGCACAAAACGCAAGGAGGTCGACGGAGTCCGCTGGTACGAACTCCGCAGCCCCGCCACCGCGCCGACGGTGTTCCAGCAGGGCACCTACGCACCCGATGCCACGTCCCGGTGGATGGGCTCCATCGCGATGGACAAGCTCGGCGACATCGCCGTTGGTTATAGTGCCTCCAGTTCAACGATCCACCCGGGGATTCGCTACACCGGCCGCGTCCTGGGCGATCCAATAGGGACGTTGCAGGGTGAGAACACGATCCTGAACGGCGGCGGGTCGCAGCTGGCCAACCTGTCCCGCTGGGGCGACTACAGCTCGATGACCGTCGACCCTGTGGACGACTGCACCTTCTGGTACACCACTGAATACCTCAAGACCAACGGCACCTTTAACTGGAGCACCCAGATCGCCAGTTTCAAGTTCCCCGGCTGCCAATAGCTGGCGGACCTTCGGCGGATACCCGCAGTCGACGTCCGCCGAGCAGAGACCACCAGAACCCCGGGCAGCCTCCCGGAAAACGAAGCAAGGATCACTCGTGACTCGATTTGTCGTCTTCCTCGCCGCCCTCCTCGCCGCCCTCCTGGCACCAATGGCCATGGCCGCGCCTGCTCAGGCACGGACCTCGACGGCACGGACCTCGACCACGCCGACCGGCAATGACATCAGCTACCCCCAATGCGGCGGGTCGTACCCGTCGGGTCAGTCCTTCGCGATCGTCGGCGTGAACGGGGGCAAGGCCAGCAACTTCAATAGCTGCTTCGGTTCTGAATGGTCCTGGGCGCAGACCTCCAAGGGAGGTACTAGCCAGGCGCCGGCCCAGCTCTACATCAACACCGGCAATCCTGGCGACGTGTTGGCGCAGTACAACGTCACGGACTGGCCAACTACCTCGATAATCGCTGACCCGTACGGAACATGTTCCGGAACGTGGACCGATGACCGCCCCTGCGCCTGGGAATACGGGTACGAGCGCGCTAAGGCCGACATCAGCTTTTTCAACTCGGCCACCCAGACCTCGGCGGGCGGCAAGTGGTGGCTGGACATCGAGACCGCGAATTCCTGGACGTCCGACTTGGCCAAGAACCAGGCATCCCTTGAAGGCATGGTCTACGCACTCCAGCAGGGCAGCGCCGCAGTAGGCATCTACTCCAGCAGTGGATCCTGGTCCTCGCTGTTCGGCCCTGTCGTCGCGTCCAGCCCGCTGTACTCGCTCAACGAGTGGCGGCCCGGGGCCAAGACGCTCACTAGGGCCCAGAGCAACTGCTCACTAGCTCCGTTCGAGGGCAATGGCGCCGTCGTGATCACGCAGTATGTGTCGACCAATCTCGACTACGACTACTCCTGCGCCTAGGCGCGGCGGAGCCGCGTTTTTGAGTCAAGTTTGGTGTGGGTCATTCTGCCAGGCCGGTTTTCGGACGAGGTCGTCGACGGCTTTCTGGTAGGCGTGCGCGGCCGTGCGTAGCGGCGTGCGGTTCGGGCCTGGTTCAGTGAGGTGGGCCAGCCCGGTGGGCAGCAGCCGGTCGTGGACGCGGGTCAGGAACATCGCGGTGTGTAGCCCGTGGTCGGTGACTCGATAGCGGTGGGTGTGGGCCAGGCGTTGGATGAGGCCGTGGCTGCGTAGGCGACGCAGGTCGTAGGTCATCTGGCTGGCCGAAACGTCGTGTTCGGGCAGGCCTCGTAGTTGCGCGGTGAGGGCGCGCAGGTCGGCGTTGCTGAACCCGTTGGGGTGTAGTCGGAAGATCAGCAGCGCGGCGAGCAGGGCGTGGCTGCGGCGTTGGCCCAGCCGGAGGCCGGAGATCCGGGCGCCGGTGTCGGTGGTGATCGGGTCGGTGACGGCGGCGGCTCCGATGATCGGGTCGTGGTCGAGTCGTTGGACGCGCAGCAGGCGCCAGTTGGCGGAGAAGCCGATCTCCCGCAGCGCGGGCAGATTCACAAGCCGTTTGCCGATCTCGAAGTCGCGGGTGTCGTTGATGGTCGTCTCGGTTCGAAGGGCTCGTCCTTCCTTGTGGTACTGCTTGATCGTGGTGCGCTTGTAATCCACGTGCAGGCTCGGGGTGACGCCGTCGGTGATGACCCGGGTGCGCCACCGGCTCGGGGTGTGGCGGCGGCGACCGTGGATCAGGCGCCGGTCGAAGAACATCCGTCCGGAGACCGGGGCGTCGAGCATCTGGGTCAGGGAGAACTCGGCCTGCAGGATCGAGAGGTCATAGCGGTATCCGGCCTCACGGTCGGCGGCAGTGAACGGGTGCGGCAGGATCGCCAGCCACCTGCGCAGCAGCGCGTTGATGTCGTTCGCGCAGAGCCGGTCACAGATCTGTTGCAACGCCGCGGGATCCTCGACGGCGGCGAAGGCGTTGTCCATCGGGGTGAACCCGAGCCCGGCCTTGGCGGCCTGGCGCTGGGCCCAGTAGTTGCCATTGATGCACAACTTCGGGTTGGTAAGGGATGTAGGAGCAGAACTTGATGAAGAACGGCCCGAACTCGGCGTCAACGCAGTAGAAGTAGAACTGGTTGACCACCCCGGTGCTCTTCACGATCCACGGATAGGCCCTGCCCTCGGCGTTGCGCCGCTTCTCGGTGCGGAACAACGGCGTCTTCTCCTGCGCCCGCCCGATGAACACCACACCCTCCTGCGCGGTGAAACCGGCCAGGTGCTCGTGCATCACATCGTCCTTGCGCTGCCCCTTGACGAAGTCGACCCACGGGATCGCGTGAGCGCTGGCGGAGCGGTGGACCTCGCGGCTGAACCGGTCGGTGATCTTGGCCAGCGGCGCGGTCGAGGCGATCGGCAGCCCCAGCTGACGCTGCACATATCCGACCAGGCCAGCGGCGTACTGCAACTGCGACACGTAGACGTTCAGATACATCCGGTCGATGCACTCCACCTCGAACCGGACATGACCATCGAGGACATCGCTGACGTTGCGCGCTACGGTCATCACAGGCTCCGGTCGGACGGGCGGCCAGCAGGCCAACTAACCGCTACAGGCGGTTCATACACCGGACCGGCTCGCCGGTCACGGTCTCAACCGCCGACCGGAGCCACCCACATAGGTGCGCACAGTCTCACGTCTCGTCGGGCTGGGGCGAAGCCCCGTTAGTACTACAGCCGTAGATCGTGATCATTGCTGTTGATCTGGCGTCGGTAGTGGCTGTTGCGGGCTCTGGCTTGATGTCGTCGGCGCCAGCGTGACCAGGACAGCACACCGGTCAGGGGTGGTCGGTGGTCGAGCAGGATGGCGTCGAACAGGCGGCGGAACTCGTCGACGGTCAGCTCGATCTATCGTGCGGTGCCGGGTTGTGGCGCGTTCGATGGCGGCTGCGACGGCCAGGAACGCGTGCGCGAGCAGCCGCCGTCCGCGCGACACGTTCGACGATGTCGCTGTGAGAGCTGGCTTCCTGCCATGCCCCCGTCCGCGCTGCGCCGGTGAAGGATCGTTTTGGGGACACTGAGATTGGCTCCAAAAGCGTCCGGTCAGCGATCCGCCATCGGGACAGTGGATTGAACGAAATGCGACCGGATCTATACGTATTCCGATCGGGCATGGACTCGGCGGCCACCGATCCCGCGGCACGGGCCATACGATTGGGACATGCCAGCGGCGCTCGGTCCTGTACTCGTCCTGCTGGTGATCCTCGCCATCGACATGTGGGTCTACGCGGACGCTAAGCAGCGTGCCGATCAGGGAGCGCCCGTCGTGGTACGGATTGGCGCATTCGTCCTGGAGACTCCCCAAATGTGGTTCGTATGCTGCCTAATTCTGTGGATCATCTTCTTCCCGCTCTACATGGTGAGCCGCGCGGGATAACACCGCTCCAGCGGAGCCCGGTCGAAGGTCGGCGAGCGGACACCAAACACGCACTGTCCGCGCATGCCGGAATTCGCGAATGGTACCGGCGAACGCGTGATTGAGGCCCTCCTGCGTGGTTCAATCGGCGGCATGAAGCCCAACCGCTCTATCCCGGCGGCAACAGTCATCCCTGTTTTGATCTATCCCGACGTGCGTGAGGCGGTCGCCTGGCTCTCTGCAGCCTTCAACTTCGTCGAACGGGTGCGGATCGGTGAGAACCACCGCGCTCAGCTCGGGTTCGGCGATGGGGCTGTGATCGTCGGCGATGTACGCGGTAATCGCAGGCCTCCCCGTGGCGACGAGGTCACACACTCGGTGATGGTTCGCGTTGAGGACGTGCGCGCTCACTGTGAACACGCGCGGGAGAACGGCGCAAGCATCCTGATGGAACCGACCGACTTCGAGTACGGCGAACGGCAGTACAGCGCCGAGGACCTTGCGGGCCACCAGTGGACGTTCTCTGAAACGCTCGCCGACGTTGCCCCCGAGGAATGGGGCGGGGAATCCGGCAGTTCCGATTGACCGATTGGCCGGTGCCGAACTTCGCTCACCGCCGTCGTTTGCGGAGCAGGGACGCTGAGCGACGCTGAGCGACGCTGATCCCCTTCGAGGCGGACGCCAACGAACAAGTCCTCGCTGTTCCGATCGGGGATCCTTCGCGGGAAGACCGGAAGTTCCAACCGTGCGTCAGCTGAACGCACTACTTTGCCGCGATCCGCGCGGGTGGACGACATGCGTCATTCCGCCGCCTATCGCCCACCGTGGGGCAGGCATCACAGCGCCCAGTGTGGGGCACCATGCGATCGGACACGTGATCCGAACACGCGGGAACGCGCTATTTGAGCGAGAGGGACTTGCAGTAAGCGGAGTGGTCAGAGACCTGCTTGGTGACGTCAACGTTCTTGATCTTCTTGAGCCGCGTGTTCATGCCGGCATAGCCCGCCGCGGTGCTGCCCACCTGCACAAGCGAGTAGAAGAACTTGAGGACCTTGTCCTCGCGGGAGTGGTAGTTGTAGGCGAATCGTTGCACGCCCGCGTTGAGTCGCCCCCATTCGAGGTCGGCGCCCACGGCTGCTCCCAGGAGGTGGACTTCCCGCACCTTGGGCGCCTCGTCCTTAGTGGCGAGAGCCTCTGCGGCGCAGATCATGACACGTGCCCCGAGGCTGTGGCCTGCGAGCACCACCTCGTCCATGTCGGTGCGTGCAATCAGGTCCGAGACGATGGCACCAGTCTTGTTGGCACGTTCCCGTGCTCTCCACCAGGGGTTCTTGATGAGATCGACGAAGATCAGCGCCCCGCCAATGGGACCTGCCTTCTTGGCCGCTTGCTTGCTGGCCTTCAGGGCCACCATCTTGACGGTCCTGGCCACCGCCGCCTTACCGAGGTTTCCGCCGACCAACGCAGTCAGGTCCTTCAGTTCCTCAGCCCCCCAGTGGACCCGGTAGACAGGCGAGTCGGGGTATTTCTCGGTGATGATTCGTTCCCAGTCGCCCCATCCCTGGTTGCCTTCTGTGAGGAAGCCGGAGCAAACGACTACGGGTACGTCGGCACCGTCCTTGAGCTTCTCGATCGCGAACGACTTGTCTTGTCGCACGTAGGCATTGGTGAGCCCGGCCCCAAGCACGCCGCCAAGGCTCGCTCCAGCGGCCGCGACCACGGCGGTCCCGCCGGCCATCCCGAGCCCCCCCGCCGCGAGCGAGCCGCCTCCAAGGACGGCCAAGCCGTAGCTGGTCGCCGCCGCACCGGTGTAGCCACCGATGGTGGTTCCGATGAATCCTCCGATGAGGGGAGCGGCCACCCACCCGACGCCGGTCATCGCTCCGGCCACGGCCAGCGCGGTTCCCGCCCCCTTCGTTGTCTTGGCGAGATTCTTCTTCTGGAACTTCAGCAGGTCCGCGAAGTCGGAAAGGTCGCCGATTCGGGCTGACCCTAATTCGAAGCTGGGGATGTCATGCCGGTGTTCGGCGCAGTACCGAGGAATCCTGACCGCCCCGAACCCACGTGTGGCCATGTTCCCGCAGCGAGGGGCCACGCAAGGGAGGGTCGCTGCGCCACAGCCTTGGCAGAGGTACGTAGGCACCGAGCGGATGGCTTCGACCTTCCGATGCTCCACGTGCTCGAAGCAGGCGGAGCACCACCCCTCGCGTACTTCGAGCCCGGCCTTGTCGACGAGGTCTGCCACGTTCCGCGCCAAGTCGGCGTGGGAACGCGCCCGCTTCTCGAGCTCCTCCCGCAACTTCTGATCGCGCGTCAGCCGCCGCTCCTTCTCTGCACAGGCGAAGGCCCAGAGGTTGACCGTGATAACCCGGTTGCGCTTGAGCTTCTCGGCTCCGGTGAACTCGGGAAGCGACTGGTCGAGGTCGCCCTGCGCTTCCAGTTCCCAGCCCATTTCCGTTCGCAGGGTGACGCGCATTCCACGCCGACCGACGGGGGAGAAATCGATCGAAGACTTGGGCACGAAGGCAATGATGCTCGTTTGGCAGGCCGTTGTCTCGAGTTCCGGGCCGGTTCGTGTCGCCAAGACTGAATCTAGGATGGCGGCGTCGCAGTCCGACTGGTCGCCCGCATCATTCCGCGAGCCGACCGCCCCGAGGGCGGCATAGTCGGACGCTAGCGCCGACAGCGGCATTAGTGGACGCCTCTAGCGTGGTGAGCGGGCGAACGCGGGTACTCGGCGCCAGTCCGTTTGCTGCGGTCCAGGCCGCTGCCGAACGGTCGCATCGGGGTCTGTGACAGGCCGGCTGCGTATGCCGTGTGACCTGGTTCGGTCTCGACCGTGATCCATGCGGGTGTACTGCGACAGGAGTCAGGGGAGCGGGTAGCTCACCTGGGTGGCGAGGAACTGCCGAGCGGATGCGGTGTCCAACCGGAGCGCGACATTGGTGGAGCGGCAGACCATGTCTCCAGTCATCGCTGAGCTTCTTCTCCAGCTACCCGTCAGTCCGGTGCGTCTGCGAAGCCCATGATCCTGTCGATGATGTGGTGCAAGTCCCAAACGGCGGCCGGCTCAAGGTCCACCCACTCGTTTGGCTCGGGCGATGAGCGGCCAGCGGTTGTCGTACTCGGTTGGGTTCCCGTTGTCCCACAACACTTCCGACCTATTGGAGCTGATCCCGGCCGGTGTGTGGACCCCGGCCTATGACGCCCATGACGAGATCCGCGACGGTGCGTGGGTCGGCGAGCTGACAGGGCTGTTGGACATGTCCGGGTGGCCGGAAGGGATGCGGGTGATCGTCCGTAAGGAACGACACACCCGGGGGCGCAACTGCGGATCACCGGCGTCGACGGATCTCGCCTTGAACGGGCATCAGGCCAGGCTGTGGGAACCAAAACGGTTGCGGCTACGCCTGTTCACCCTCCCGGCGAGCATCGCGCGCACCGGCCGGCAGGTCCGCCTCCACCTCGCGACCAAAGCCCCTGGGTCGACCTCGTCAACGAAGGCGTCCGCCGGCTACGAGCCCTGGCCGTCCCCGGTTGATGTCCACCCACCTGTCCCGACAACCACCGCGCGACCCCCAGCCACCTGGAACCGGCGCCCACCCGAGACGACACTCGGGCCACCGTCACACCCCAATGACAAAACCAACTCGAGCCGGCGACCCGCAGCCGCAACAACGCTCAACACCCGAGGCGTGAAAGATCGAGGCTAGGGTCGAACTCGCTGCGTGAAGATCGGCGTTAACGCGTGCGCGCGTTCATGCTAGCGATGGCGAGGTTGCGGGCAACGTCCTCATTCTGGGGGTTGATTGCTGCTGCGATTTCCAGATACTGAAGAGCGTCTGTGTACTCGCGAATCTCCGAGAGAACACCACCTAGGCTCATGTAAAGGATCTCATCCTCATACGGGGCAGTCCGGATCGCACGTTTGTACTCCTCGGCCGCTTGCCTGAACTTCCCGCCCTTAGCGAAGCTATCCGCTCGTTGTTCATGCTGTTTGGCTTGAAGCGCCTGACGAGCCAGATCGGGTGTGACCAAGGCGGACTTCGCATTGCCAGACTCGGTTTCTTGCGCGATCTCCAGGGGCTGACCACTGCCAACAATGGAATCCAATGTCGGCTTGTCTACATCCCCAAGGTTGATCGACAGAGGCTTCGGCTGACGAACAGCCCTCTCTTCCGAAGTCGCAGCCTCTTGAGCACTGGCTGCTGCCACGTCGAGCGGATCCACGGAAACTCGCCCCGAGTCGGCAACGTCTGCCGTCCAAACGGAGCCAGTCCAGTAGCGGTACTGGTGGCGACCGGCAGGGTCCGGGTACCAGTCGGATTTCGTTGAACCCTGGTGGGATTCCACATCGCCGGCAGCAGTCGATTCACTCAGCATCACGAGCGCTTCCGATAGGTACCTTCGCCTGAGAGGGTCGGTTTCCTCCTCCAGCAGCCTCGTGATCGGTGCCGTTGCGCGTTGCTCGTTCAGTTTCGCAAGAGACTGCGCTGCTTCGCAGCGAACACTCGGGTCCTCGTCCGATAGTGCGCTGAGCAGGGCCTGCAAGACCCCCGCAGTGTCAAAGGAACTGAGAGCGCTGATCGCTTCCAGGCGAATACTTGGACTTGCACTCATCAATAAAGGAAGGAGCACATCGATAGCGCGAGGGTCGTGCACGGCGCCCAATGCTCTCATCGCATTGAAACGGACTCGCTCATCATCATCGTTGAGCGTAGCAATCAGCGGGCCAACCGCCCTGTCGTCGGGAATGCGTTGGAGGAGGCTTGCTGCCCACGAACGCATATCCGGGTTTGTGTCTTGAAGGGCAACGATAAGGGGCCGCACAGCCGCCGTGCCCATCTTCTCGATGCGGTCGGACGCCAACAACGCAACTCGGGGATCCTCGGAGAGCAGGTCGCCAATGAGTCGGGTAACGTCCTCAGGTGTCCCCTGACTTGCGCTTCCACGGTGATCTGCCGGCTTGTCTCTAGAAGTCGCAGTCTGGGCTCGGAGCTTGCGGAGAGCCTCGTCCATCTCAGCCACCGCATGCGAGAATGCTCGCTGATCTTCTTCTGGTAATCCAACTCCCTGCAGCGCACTGCCGGGACGAAACATCTTGACAAGATCAAGTATCTCGCTCCTGGCCCTTGAGATTGGTTCCACTGCGCGATCATCACCGAAGTCACCCAGCGCTGCCGCTGCGTCGCCGTGGACCACGAATGACTGTCGGGGGTTCTTGCTATCAGAGAAGGTCAGTGCCTTGATAAGACCATCAATGTCCCCCTTCTTCTTCAGCTTGTCGATGTTTGGCGGTCCGAACCGGGACATGCGACTCGCTCCTCCCTCACCGAGTTCCTCCCATCTACACCAAGATCACCGACACTGCCGGCGAGTCCAGTCCATGGTCTTGATGGATGAGGCCAATGTGTGAGCTCCTGATTGCAGGCTAGCCCCAGACCTCCTCAAGTACGACTCTGTTGACTGTTGAGATTCTGGGGCGTCGTG
>Ga0209745_1002428_pt1 | contig 10652 bp, 10 predicted proteins | sample BarGraNGADG00312_FD_184495 | JGI IMG/M metagenome (GOLD analysis project Ga0209745, IMG submission 184495) | Arctic peat soil microbial communities from Barrow, Alaska - Barrow Graham LP Ref core NGADG0004-312 (SPAdes) (version 2) | ecosystem: Environmental > Terrestrial > Soil > Wetlands > Peat... | reverse complement strand
GGCCAGAAAGCAGCTTTTGCTTGGCCTGGGGGTCGATGTTCATATCAAAAAGGCGGGTAAGCTCCAGCGTAATGGGCTGGCGGCAATTGGGGCAGGGAGCGGTTGTCTTGGGCATATCTTAAATTATCCTTTTACTAGGAATCAGATTATCGTGTTGAAAAGTGTAGCTTAATGTTATCAGATAGTTGTTAACGATTTCCGTAATCCGCTTACATGAGGTCGCGGAAATAACCAGTTGTTAATCTCCTGTAAATCTCTTGACAAAAAAAAGATTCGCATTTAGACTCATTTCAACGACTGGTATATTGTATACAATCTGACAATATGCCCCATTCACCTAACTGCTTCGAGGAGGAAGCGACCATGAAAAAAAGCTTATCTGTCTTCATTGTCATGTTGCTTGCACTAAGTATTGTAGCTTGCACAGCAGCACCGACAGCCGCACCCGTTGCCCCACCAGCCGCCGCAGAACCAACTGCTGCTCCCAGTGCTTCAACGACCACCGAGAAACCTGATTTCTCGAAGAATGAAAATGTTGCCCGCGCAAGTGATTTTGCCAAAAAAGAACTTGTACTTCCTGTTGAAGGTATTGGAACCACTATCTCCACTACTGTCAAAGCGAAGAAACAATACACAATTGTCGTCATGACTAAAAACTCCACTAATCCTTACATGAATGGGATGTGGAAAGGCGGCCAGAAGGCCGGTGAAGACTTGGGCGTTAAAGTTGTTACCTTAGCTCCTGCCCAACAAGACTCTATTGAAGAACAGCTTTCGATTATGGAAGCCCAAATTCAGCAAGGCGTGGATGCTTTTGTTATCCATCCTTCTGATTCAAAGGGCATTATGCCTGGTGTGAAAGCTGCAAATGACAAGGGCATCCCGGTTGTTTCCATCGGCACAGCCTCCGCTTCTGGTTCCATGATGCGCACCGGTGTTGACTACTACGAAACCGGTTATGTGGTTGCCAAGTACATGTTCGAAAAAGCCGGTGGATCCGGTGGCGTTATCGTGCTTGAAGGTCCTGCTGGTGCTCAAAACGCAGAAGAGCGTAAAGCTGGCATCATGGATGCCATGAAAGAGTTCCCCGGCTATACTCTGATTGATTCCCAGACTGCAAACTTCAACCGTGCCCAAGGAATGCAGGTTATGGAAAACCTACTGCAGCGTGAAGGCGTCAAGGACCAATTGAAGGTCGTCATTGCAGCCAACGATGAAATGGCATTAGGCGCTATCCAGGCCATTAAAGCTGCTGCTTTGAAGAACGTTATGGTTGGTGGCTTCGATGGTTCCAAGGATGCTTCCCAGGCCATCAAAGACGGCGACATGGCCGTTACCTACAACACCGATCCTTTCGGTTCCACCTATCTTGCCATTACTTACCTGGTCGAATACTTGGACAATGGTACCGTTCCTGCTGAGTACTTTATCCCATTCCCCTCTGAGCGCCACAGCCCATTGATTACCCCAGAAAATATCGACAATTACATCGCAAATTTCGCCTGGTTCAAATAAGAATTTTGACAACGCAGGTGGCCCGAATTCGGGCCACCTGCGATAGATCGTCCATGAGGGAAAAATGGGACCACCTCTACTTCAAGTCAAAGGTTTGACCAAGGAATTTCCAGGTGTCAAAGCGCTGGATAATGTTGATTTTGATTTATTTCCTGGAGAAGTGCACGTCCTGATTGGAGAAAACGGAGCTGGAAAGTCAACTCTTGCTAAATGCATTCTTGGAGTTTACCAACCCGATCAAGGGGAAATGTTCTTTAATGGTAATAGAGTAACCATCAATAATCCAAAGGAAGCTTTGGATTATGGGATTGCAGCTGTTTACCAGGAGCTGACAACCGTCCCGTACCTTAATGCGGCTCAAAACATATTCTTGAATCGCGAGCATTTCTACCCAAAAACCCGGATTATCGATCAAAAGAAAATGCGAGCTGAAGCTCGAAAATATCTTGATCTTTTAGGCGCAACCAACATTGACCTCAATACTCCTGTGGCCAACCTGGATGTCGCTGACCAACAAATGATTGAAATTGCTAAGGCTTTATCCTTTAATCCTAAAATTATTATCTTTGATGAACCAACAGCTTCTCTTTCAGAACGAGAAACAGAATCTCTTTTCAAGCAAATCCATCTTTTGAAAAAACAAAATATCGGCATGATTTACGTGTCCCATCGGATGCAGGAATATCATCGGATTGGCGATAGGATAACCGTCCTCAGGGATGGAAAATACATCAGGACCATTAAGGAAGGCGATTTGGATGACCACGCTTTGGTCAACCTGATGGTTGGGAGAGATATTTCCCAGGTTTACCAAAGAAATCCCAACATCCAGGATAAAAAAGTATTAGTGACAATTGACTTGAACGATCAAAAGAGCCGTGTAAAAAATTGTTCGATCACCCTGAGAAAAGGTGAAATTGTTGGCCTGGCTGGATTAGTCGGCTCTGGACGCACCGAATTGGCACGATTAATTTTTGGGATCGATAAACCCAGTTCAGGGAAAGTCTTTGTCCATAATAAAGATGTAACTGGGCGGGATCCTAACCAATTGGTTAAGGCAGGTCTCGGACTATTACCAGAAGACCGCAAGAGATTTGGATTAGCACTCAAAACTTCAATTGCCTGGAACATCGTTGCGGTTTCGTTACGGCAAGTTTTTCCGAAATGGTTTACATCTGAACGGAAAAATCAGGAATATGCAAATCGATACATCAAGATGCTGAATATCGCCACACCAGACGCGAAAAGAGTGGCTGGGCAGCTTTCTGGAGGAAATCAACAGAAAGTAGTCATTGGCAAATGGTTATCAGCTGGTTCAAACGTCATCATCTTTGACGAACCAACTCGCGGCATTGATGTTGGTGCAAAAATGGAAATATACAAATTGATGGACGACTTGGTGAACAAGGGGAACGCGATCCTCCTGATATCCTCCGAGCTCCAGGAAGTTGTAGGTATGTCTGATCGTATCTACATTATGAAAGAAGGAGAGATTGTTGCTGAGAGATATCGCGGGGAATGCCTGGCGGATGAAATTGGAAGAATTATGGTTCTTGGGAAGGATGCAATCTAATGACAGCATCACAAGCAACTTCCATGAAACTCAAGCAAGGATTAATCCAACAGAAACTCAAACAGGCTCCTCCTGCCGTGTGGATCGTCCTGCTCCTGGTTGTATTTTTTAGCTTTAAGACTAAAAACTTCCTTTCCTTATCGAACTTCGCCAGTATTGCTGTGCAATTAACGCCATTATTAATCATTTCCTGTGCGCAGACACTTGTTGTGCTAATTCAAGGTACTGACCTTTCGTTAGGTGCGTCGTTGAACATGGTAACTGTGGTGTGGATCATCAGTCTGGAAGCTGGGATTCCCCTGGTCCCGTCCATTCTCATTGGAATTGCTGCAGCTACTTTTGCGGGTTTTTTAAATGGTGTAATTGTGGCCAAACTAAAGCTGCCTATTTTTATTGCAACCTTAGGTATGGCCAATATTCTCAATTCAATCGCTCTCACAGCTTCTGATGGCGCGTCGATCTACTTTAAGCACGACATTTACACATTCATTTCCAAGCAGGCATTTTTGGGACTCCCTGTCATGGTTTGGATCGGCATCCTGTGCGTCCTCGCGACCCACATCATCCTCACCAGAACACGTTTGGGTTCCCGGATTCGAGCGTTAGGTGGTAACCCTGAAGCCTTGAATTTTGCGGGTTATAGTGTTGATAAAGCAACCATTCAGGTATTTGTGCTTACAGGTATCCTGGTGGGAATTGCAGGAATTATGCTTGCCTCCCGAATCGAATCAGGTAACCCAATCGCCGGTAATGGCTTTGAATTTAATTCTGTTGCGGCCGTGTTACTGGGAGGGACTTCCATGCGGGAGGGAAGAGGGAGTGTGATTGGTACCGTATTTGGGGTTATGCTGGTGCAGATACTCAAAAATGGACTGGTTATGGCCAATGTATCGTCCATCTACCAAAGCGCCATCATCGGAATCGTGGTCTTATTCTCCATCATTGTTAATGCTTACATCAGGAGGAAGGATTAGTCATGAATAAGCTGAGACTCTCCTTTTACAATCTCCAGGCTTCCCAATATTTCTATAGCTTTATGGCTTTGCTTGTCGTTGTTGTTATTTCAAGCTTTATGAGCGGTTCTTTCTTTACCGGCAATAACATAATGACCATTATTCGGCAGGCAAGCGTTTTGCTTATCCTAAGCTCTGGTTTGACAGCGGTTGTCCTAACCGGAGGAATTGACCTCTCGGTCAACAACACGGCCGCCTTGGTAGGCTGCATAGTCGCCCAATTGCTGGTGAATGGCTTCAATATTGCCCTTGTCATTGTCATAGGGCTGATAATCGGTGTCTTGGTTGGATTCTTCAATGGTGCCCTGGTGGGCATCTTGAAGTTGCCACCATTTGTGGCCACTTATGGTACAAATATGGTGGTATTAGGGTTGGCAACCATCGTCATGCAAGGGGCAGTTGTTTACAATCTACCGAAGAACTTCACCCCCATCGGCATTGGATACGTGGGAGGAATTCCCATCCCAATCATTATTGCTTTTTTTGTTATCCTGGTTCTATTTATTCTTTTACAGCACACCACCTTTGGCAGAGAAATTTACATGTTGGGTTCTAACGCGAATGCTGCCAGATATTCAGGTGCACGATCAGTATTAATCTATCTTCAGGCGTACGGTCTAAGCGGGTTGACAGCTGCTTTAGGTGGCATAGTAATGACCGCCCGATTGAATGCTGCTGATGCAAACATGGGGAACAGTTATGGTCTTCAGATTGTTGCAGCAGTCGTCATGGGTGGCACCTCATTATTAGGAGGTTCAGGAGGCATTTTTGGCACAATGATTGGTGCGATCGTGCTAACCATCATCGTCAATGTGATGAATCTGGTTGGTGTGAACAGTTACCTACAATCATTGGCAATTGGCGTTGTGATTATCTGCATGGTTTGGTTGGATATCTTTAGTCGTAAAAAGAGTGATCGACTTAGTAAAACGCTGCAGACTGATACTAAATCTTTGGAAAGGATTAATTAATGAGTAACTTTACTATCAGACCTATTAATACCGGATTTGTTCCTACATTTCCAAAACAGTACCACTACCATCATTCTGTGCATGCTTACATTCCAGGAATTAAGGATGAAAAAGAGGCCTTGCCTGTTCTGACATTCTTATTGGAAAGCAATGGCACAAGAATAATGGTGGATACTGGCATGAGTTGGACCGAGAGGGCTAACAAATACCACCATCCCGGTTCATGGCAAGCCACAGGAGAGGCCATTTATGAACAATTGGACAAGATTGGTGTAACCTGCGAGAGTATTAACTACGTCCTGTTCACGCATATGCACTGGGACCATATTTTCTACCTCGACCATTTCACAAATGCGCGTTTTATCGCCCACGCACGCGAGTACGCCTTTGCATTGGACCCGATCCCGCTGTATTATAAGAGTTATGAGCATCCATTCCTGGGTGTTACCCGACCTTTTGAAGGCATCAATGTAGAATCAGTTGCCGGGGAAACTGAAATTGTGCCTGGCATACGCTGTTTTGAAAGCTTTGGGCATTCACCGGGCCATATGTCGATTGAGGTTGATACTTTGGATGGCAAGTATATTTGCGGTGGAGATTCTGCTTTCCGGTGGAAGAACTTTGATCCAATTCCAGAAATTGGCTATACAGTGACCCCACCTGCCAGATTTTCTGATATCGTTGCGACCTGGAAAAGCCTTGAGAATACCAAGGAAAGGGCCGAAAGCATCGAGCACATTTTGCTTACCCATGAGACTGAAATCTACGATCGTTTGCCAGAAAAGCCAGTTTTGGGATTAGGAAAATAAGATTTGTAAAATGAAAACAATTGCTATCATCGCAACCGCAGATACAAAAGCCGAGGAAATGGATTTTGTTGAGCAATTTATACGAGATCACGGATTGCAAACCCTAAGCATCGATGTATCAACCCGTTTGCATGATGGCAAAAAAGCTGATATTGATCCAAGAGAAACCGCCTGTAAGGGCGGTTTCTCAGAAGAGAACTTTCTAAGGCCGAAGACCAAATCTGAGGCGATCGAAATGATGCGTGGGTGTGTGACTAAATTGGTCCGCGACCTATACGCTGAAAGAAAAATCGATGGAGTCATCGGTTTTGGTGGTCTTCAAAATTCATTAATTGCCGCATCGGCGATGCATGAGCTCCCTATCGGTTTTCCAAAGCTGATCATTTCAACCATCGCCAGTGGAAACCGCAAATTTGGATTATTGACCGGCGCCAAAGATATTGTAATTATGCCTTCAGTGGCAGATCTGGCAGGTCTAAACCCGCTGACAGCAACAATCTTGAGTAATGCCGCCTCTGCCATTGTAGGAATGGTCAAGTACGCTGGGGAAGTTTTCGCGCCCCAAAACCTGCTGCTAGGTGCAACTCTCATGGGAGCTACTAGCGCGGGTATTGAAGAAGCGATTAAATTGGTTAGAAAAGATGGATTCGATGTCGTTACCTTCCATTCAACGGGGGTTGGAGGAGCGACCTTAGAATCATTGATTTTTGAAGGCAAGATCCAGGCTGTCATGGATCTTTGCCTGCATGAAATTGTCTCAGAGGATATTTTCGGGGCAGGATTCTCAATAGGGGCAAAGAATCGCCTGACAGCAGCTGTAGCCATGCAGATCCCTATGGTGCTTTCACCAGCGGGCTTGGACTTTATTGATTTTGATCTAAATGACCTGGAAAAGTCAAAACTTTTGGATTTATCTACGCGTAAATATACATTGCATAATCGGAGCACGGCCCACATCAAACTGACTCCTGCGGAAGCTAGAGCTGCTGCGGAGGTGGTGGTGGACCGTTTGGCTGGTTACACCGGCAATGGAGCCATGATTATGCCGCTCAAAGGTTTGCGCTCTGAAACCTTGCCGGGCGAAAAACTCTTCGACCCTGAGGTTGATGAAGCGATTTTTGAGACTTTCAGAAATAAATTGAACCGGAAGGTTAGAATTATCGAATTAGACTGTCATCTCTCCTCTCCTGAGTTTAGCCAAAGAGCAGCCGACACAATGATTGAATTGATAAGAAGCAGGTGACCATGAATTTTGACCTCCCTTTTGACGTGGCTGAAAACATCTACGAAGGCGAATTTCTCATCGCCACCTATCTCGTCTCTGGGATTGGCCGTTCAGAGATCATCAAGAAGTCTGGAAGCTTTGCCATTGGGCAATCGATCGGCACCTGGTTGCCGCTGCCAGGAATTACCAGAACAATGATTGAACAATATCAAGCCCGGGTGATCGGCTTGTACCCGATTCCTGATGTTTCTGGGAAGGAGCCTTTCTTCGTTTTACAAGTCGCCTTTCCCTCAAGGAACATCAACGATAGTTTTGCCATGATGTTGACAGCCCTTGTCGGAAATGACGTCTCGACCTCCCTTAACTTACGGTTGCTGGATGTCTCATTGACACCCAGCGCCCTGGGCTACTACCATGGACCCAAGCAAAGCATTGAAGGGGTTAGGAAATTCCTGGGGGTTGCTGACCGTCCCTTGCTTTTAAATATGCTCAAACCAAGTATTGGCATGTCTCCGGATGAGGCTGCCAAACTTTTCTACGAAATTGGTATGGGTGGCGTGGATATTGTTAAGGACGACGAAGTTCTAAGTTTTGCCCCTGTTTCAAGTGTTGTTGACCGGGTAAAAACGTTTGCATGGACTGCCAAGCGCGTATTTGAAGAGTCGGGCAACAAGATGCTTTACATACCAAACGTCAGCTCAAGCCCCAAACGCATGCACGAGAATATCGTGGCCGCAATTTCTGAGGGTTCCCACGCTGTAATGGTCAATTTTGTGGAGACAGGGTTGGATGCGCTTGCCGATATCTCTGATGAATTTGGGGATCAATTGATGATCCTGGGTCATTATGCTGGGATCGGCTCCATGCAATCAGAGCAGGGTGGGATCGCACCCAGCGTCATGGTAGGTTACCTGGCCAGATTGGCTGGCGCGGACATGGTTATGACGATGTTTGCTGAAAAGAAAGACCCGAGCGGATACTTCAACTTCATTCAAACTTTGCAGAAACAAAAATTGCCGCTTAGAAAGATCAAGCCAGTACTTAGCACCGTAGGCGGCGGGTTGTCACCGCTCAATGTGGGCAAATTGATTGAGGAAATCGGCAACGACCTTGTGCTTGGTGTTGGTGGTGCCATCCAAGGCCATCCCATGGGTGCCCGCGAAGGGGCTAAAGCTGTCAGAGCAGCCATGAGCAGTGTCGTGGCAGGTACTTCTCTGGAAACCGCTGCACAGGATTGCCCTGCGCTGAAAAAAGCTATCGAGATTTGGGGAGCTTAAGGCTAGGAGTAACATGAAAAAAGTCCTTCTGGGTACCAATCTTAAAATGTATAAAGGGATAGCTGAAACGGTTTCCTACCTTAAAAGACTCCAGGAATTAACTCAGGATCTCACGGATAAGGCCTGCCTGTTTGTGATCCCCTCGTATACCTCTCTTCCAGCGGCTGTTGCTTGCATTGATGACAAGCATATTCTGTTGGGTGCCCAAAACATGCACCCGGAAGAAAACGGTCAGTTTACGGGTGAAATCTCACCCTTGATGCTGAAGGAACTCAATCTCGATATTGTCGAGATTGGCCATAGCGAAAGACGCCACGTATTTGGCGAGACGGACGAACAGGAAAATAAAAAAGTTCAATCTGCTCTTTTGCACGGTTTCACCGCCTTGCTGTGTGTTGGTGAAACTACGCTTGAAAAGGAGCAGGGTATTTCTGAGGAAGTTCTGCGCATGCAACTGAAAATCGGCCTCCAGGGTATTGAGGCATCTTCAATACATGCACTTTGGATTGCATATGAACCAGTGTGGGCCATTGGTGTGAATGGCGTACCTGCTGACCCTGCCTATGTTCAGCAAAGGCACGCCGAGATAAAGAAGGTGCTCGCGGAGATCTTCCCTGGAAACGATATTCCTGTCCTATACGGTGGGAGCGTGAACCCGGAAAACGCGAGCGTATTTATGCGACTGCCGGCAGTTGATGGGCTTTTCATTGGGCGCGCAGCCTGGGACGCGGATAAATTCAATCACCTTATTCGACAAGTATTGCCAATCTGGGAAGGAAAATTGTGACAACTGTTGAAAAAGTATTACTTGAGAATCTGGCACTTGCTGCACACCGGGCTTACTCCAGAGGAATTCAGACTGGCAGCGGCGGAAACCTTTCCTCCCGGGTTGGTGATAATTTGATGTTGGTTAAGAGCAGTGGCGGATCCTTCGCAGATTGCGATGCCACTGGGAATGGATTCGTGCTGACCGATTTGGATGGAGAAGTGCAGGAAGGCTTTCCTGGTAAGCCGACGCGCGAAGTTTTCTTGCATGGATTGATGTACAAGTTGAGACCGGACGTGAATGGCATTGTTCACAGCCATAGCCCTTGGGCGATCACCTGGTCCTTTACCAAAAAAGAATTACCCATGATTACGCAACACCTCAAACTGAAATTCAAGAACCCAATTCCCGTAATTGACATTGACTCTCCCATGGTACGACCAGAAGATGAAGAACAAATCACGGAATTATTTAGGAAAACCTCAAGACTGCCGGCGTTTATCCTGGTTGGCCATGGTGTGGTTGCATTGGGAAAAGATGCGCTTGAGGCTGAACACAACGCAGAGCTAGTTGAAGAGACCGCCCAAATTGCAGTATTGCATGCCTTAATGATGCGAAATACTGCTTAATGATAGGTAGATGGTGGTTTAATTTAGGTAGACTGAGATGGATATGAGCGATAAATTGCCAAAAACAAGCATAAAAGTAAATAGCCGCCGAATGAAAGACCTCATCACGGAAGAGGTTACCAACTGGATCATGAGCGGTGCATTAGACGCGGGTCAACGGATTCGTGAAGATGAGTTGGCGACTGTTTTTGGCGTCAGCAGAATTCCAGCCAGGGAAGCCTTACATGAATTAGCCGGCAGGGGGCTGGTGGAAATTGAGCCATTTATTGGCGCCTTTGTGAAAGAATTAAGTGATCAGGATGTGCAGGAGGTTTACCTCCTCCGGTCTTTATTGGAACCGGCGGTGGCAAAAGCAGTAGCATTTACGATCACACCGGAGCGTCTTGAAAAACTTGAGGTGATACAAGAGCAGTTGGAGGAAATCTGTTCACAGCCTAGGTGCCTGGAAAACTCCAAAGAGATTTATGCCAAAAATCGTGAATTTCACATAGGGATCTATGAGTCATCGAACATGGATAGAACTCTAAAAATCATCAATAATCTTTGGGATAACATCGCATTCATTCGCATTCGGGCTGCCTACTCAGAAAAATATTCAGAACAGAGCCGCAGTGAACATAGGCTCTATTTGAAGCTACTGAGAGAACACAAAGGTGAAGAATTGGCGACTGAACTTAAGAAAAACCTGGAAAGTCACGCCAGGGATATCAACCCCAGTAATTAAAGCCAACACCACAAATAAATTGAGGCCATGTGAATTTCACATGGCCTCGTAATTTAAGAAATTGGGATAGGTTTAGCGCTTGTTGTACTTGCGCGAGTCGATAGCCACGGCAATGATAATGATGAGGCCTTTGACGATATACTGCAAGTA